>Ga0070737_10001092_pt1 | contig 42670 bp, 34 predicted proteins | sample Coa_R1_10_FD_66438 | JGI IMG/M metagenome (GOLD analysis project Ga0070737, IMG submission 66438) | Surface soil microbial communities from Centralia Pennsylvania, which are recovering from an underground coalmine fire - Coalmine... | ecosystem: Environmental > Terrestrial > Soil > Unclassified... | reverse complement strand
GGGAGATGTGAGGTGCTGTTTCGACCACCCTTTAACTCGCAATCCTCACCAGCTCGTCACCGTGCTCCGAAGCGGAATCCGGAGTTCCTCTGCCTGTGCCGTTCTTCCCGCCCAGGCTCCTGGCACGCTGCCAAACCTTTCCCACCGCCAGCGAAGCTTGAAGAAAATGCCGCGCTTTGAGCGGCCCTACCAGCTTGGTATTGCCTACCGCGGCCAGGCCCATCGAGGCGGCACAGCCGCACCGCGAGCAGTCCGGATCGCCGCCGAATTGGCAAGGTTCGATTTTGCTCTTCAAATCGGCAGACAAGGTCAGGGTAGTACGAGCGAAAATGCATTGCCGGGGAGACGCAGGCGGGGCGAGAAATTCCCGGAGCATGGTTTCCGGCATGTAGAGCTTGGGAAACTCTTTGCCTAATTGCAGGAGTTCTTCGACGGCAATGAGGCGCTGCAGGCTCGTCGGGCATTCGATCGGGTTCGCGTGCCGTTGCGGCGTGAACATGCTCATCCAAATTTTTTCCACCGCGTCATTGTTCGACCAAAAGGCGACAAACTCACGAAGGTAGCCCGGCTTAACCATGGCGCTGGTGATGGTGCAATGAATGGCGACGTGATGGCCGCGGATGTTGCGCAGGATCTTGTCGTAGGTGGCCGGCTTGCGTCGGGTGTCGTGCTCCGGTTGCAGCCCGTCCACCGAAACGCTGATCCGGAGATTAGGAATGCCGGCCCACGACAGGGGAATGGGCCGGAAGGCGCTGGTCACCACCTGAACGTAGATACCGCGTTGCGCCAGTTGCGGCAGCAGCACATTCAGTTCGCGATAACGCACCAGAGGGTCGCCGCCGACCAGCGAAAGGTGAAGCGGTTTGTGTTCATCAACCAGCGCAAGCACGCGCGCCACCAACTCCTCGCCTTTGAAGTCGGCAAGGCTGCGCAGGTTGACGCCTCCCACGTGCTCGTCCTCGTAGGCATAACAACCTGGGCAACGCAGCGGGCATTCACGAGTGATTTCAATGGAGAGCAGGGGAGCGCGGCCGCTCAGGATGCGACCCCAGGCCTGTAAAAGCTCGTTGATCTGCAAAATAACTCACTTCTCGCCCGTAGAATTTTGAGGTCTTGGGTGTACAACGGCTGCCAATCGGCTGGTCGTGCGCGGCGGGAAGCCGCATCACTATTTTCATTAGAGTACCGAATCCGGCAAAGCGCTGCAAACGGCAGCGCCGGCCGGCGACTCTTTTTAGGGACGCGATCAAGGTCCTAGTTTGGCGGCGGCAGCTTTCCCGCTGTCTGCAATCCTGCAAAATTCGTGCGGATTTGGCGCCTGAGGGAACCAACTGGCGAATTGCTTGCCAGGATGGGCCTTGCACCGCGAAACTAGGAGCGTGAAAGCCATCGCAGTGATTCCCGCCCGGCTCGCCTCCACTCGCCTGCCGGGCAAAGTGCTGCGCGAGATCGCTGGGCGGCCCATGCTCGCCTGGGTATATGAAGCGGCCCGCGGCTGTCCGCAGTTGCAGGACGTCATCATAGCCACCGACTCTCCGGAGATCGCGGCGGTTTGCCGCCGCAACGGTTGGCCTTGCCGCATGACGTCGCCGCATCACCGCAGCGGCACCGAGCGCGTGCATGAAGTGGCACAGACCATCGAGGCGGAGGTCTATATAAACTTCCAGGCCGACGAACCGTTGGCCCGGCAAGAGCATTTCGACGCATTGCTGCGGCTCATGCAAGGTGACAGCGTCGAGGTCGGCACCCTGAAGACGCTGTGCCCGCCCGAAGATGTAAACAATCCCAATGCCGTAAAGGTGGTCACGGCGCTGGATGGGCGGGCGTTGTATTTTTCGCGGGCCACTATTCCTTTCGACCGCGATGGCACGGTGACAGCACGCCATTACAAGCACCTGGGATTTTATGCCTATCGCAAGGCCGCACTCGATACCTTCGTGAGCCGGCCGGAGTCGGAGCTGGAGCGCAGGGAGCGCCTTGAGCAGTTACGTTTCCTGGAAAACGGCATCGCGATTCAGGTTGCCGAAACGCCGTATGACACCGTCGGAGTGGATACGGAAGAAGACCTGCGCCGGGTGGAGACCCTGTTGCGGCAGCGGTAGTGGATCGGGACTCGAGCGGTTTACGTTGTCTGCTCCACGCGCTGCTTGCTTGCCCAAGCTTCGGCGGCCGCGATCCGCTTGCCGATTGAGGGATGTGAGTGGAATAGAAACTCGATCCATTTTGCCGGCTGGCGCTCGGCGAGGTTCTGGTCGGCCAGCTTCTGCATCGAGGTGATAAAGGGCTCGATGGCCGGCGTGTTCTCCCAGGCATAGCGATCGGCCTCACGCTCGTGGTGGCGCGAGAGAGCGTTCAGCGCGGGCATCAGCAGGAAGCCCAGAACGGTCGCCACCAGCACAATCAGCGGCAGGTTGGCGAAATCGTACAGCCGCGGATCGAGTACGGGAAACCAGTTCTTTGCAATTACGAAGCGCAGGACTACGTTGATCAGCCAGAATCCGAGAAAAGTGATGCCCACCTGCGTGAGAATACCCTTCAGAATGTGCTTGCGCACATGGTGGCCGAGTTCGTGCGCCAGCACGGCCTCGATCTCGTCCTCGCTGTAGTGTTCGAGCAGCGTGTCGGAAAGAATGATGCGCCGCGTCGAACCCAGCCCGGTCAGGGCGGCGTTGGCCTTATTCGATTTCTCAGACAGCTTCCACTCATAGACGCCACGGATGCGGGTGCCGGCGCGTTCGCCGAGCTTAGTCAGCCGCTCGCGCAGGCTATCATTGGCCAGCGGCTCAAATTTGTAGAAGATGGGCATCAACACCACGGGAGCGAGCTGCGCCAGCAGCAGGAACAAGCCGATAAAGACCGCCCAGGCGATGATCCACCAGCGCTGCGGGGCGACTCGGATGATGGAGTAAACCAGTTCCACCATGATCGTGCCCAGCACCAGCGAGACCAGCCAACCCTTGCACTCGTCCCACAGCCAGCCGCGCAACTTTTGATTGGAGAGGTGATACTGGTGCTCCAGGCGAAAGCCGACGAAGTCGAAGGGAGCGCCCAACGCCTTGGCGATCACGGAAAACATCAGAACGTAAAGGAAGACGGCGACGAAGTAATGCTGGTTCGCGCCCAGATACGACCAGTCGCGCAGCTTGCCGCTCCAGCCGGTCACCAGCAGAACTACCAGCAGGGCAAAGCCAATAACGGCGTCGGATAGGCTCAGCCAGCGCTGGATGCGGTTGTAACGGCGTACCTCCGGCGAGTCAGCCGGCTGCGGATTTGTACTGGTTGCCATCCTGCGGAATCAGCGGCGCGTCGCGGCCCCGTGTGAGGCTCCAGTATAAAGCATGAAGACGCTTCCAAAACTCCACCGCAAGACGAAACCTTGGACCTAGGGAGACTCTGATTAAGTCGGAACGAAGTCCCGCAGCGGCTAAAGCGGTGATGATCCGGCAGGCCTTACGGACGGCCTCAAGGCCGTCCCCTTCAAAGACCGGACTTGAACAGAGTTTCCCTAGCGCCCGCAGGCGTCTCAGAGAAACCGGCCGCCGTTACTGTGGAGGCGGAAGCTTTTGCCGGGCGGGCGGCGTAGAGCTGTTGGTATTCGCGGTTGAATCTGCAGTACCGCCGGAGTTCGTGTTGCTATTTAATGCCGTCGCCAGCTCCGACTGCTTATACTTCGGTGCGCTCACATAACCATGAATGTGGTTCTTACTGATGGCATTAATCACCAATTCCGCCGGCTCCGGATTGTCCGGCGTATAGAACATCACCGGCTGATAGAGATTGACGTGCTTCTGCGACAGATTGCGGTCGTCCACCAGCAAGTCCAGATCGGCATACTGGTGCTTGGTGTTGGCCTTCTTCAGGCGCACGCCGAACGGCCCGTCGTGCTGAAACTGCTTCGACTTGTCGATATCGAACTCGTAGTAGTTGCGCTGGCCTTTCTTTTCCAGCAGGACCAGTTCGTCGTGTGTGCGAGCAATCGAACCGGTCAACTCCGTGCGGGTGTTGTTCAGGTCGCCCTGAGTACTGGTCAGATCGTTACGTGTGGCCGCAATGGCCCGGTTTTGCGCGGCGAGCTGCGCCTGCATCTTGCGCCAGCGGGTGTAGTCGCTGTGGCGGGCCTGGGTGGCTGTCCGATGATCCGTAAAAGCGCTTTCCTGTGCAGCCGCTTGCGCTTGGGCTTGCGCCGCGGCCAGCGAATTCACCTTGGCGGTAAGGTCACTGACTTGATTCCGCGTGGCTTCCAACGCAGCGCCGGTTTGCTGGTTCTGCGCCGCCAGGTCTGCTGCGACTCGATGTTCGTGGAAGGCATAACCTACCAATGCTCCACCGGCGAGGAGCGCACCGGCCACATAAGCTATAACGCGTTTTGAGATGGAAGGGCGCGGTGGCGCCTGCTCGTATTCCATGATGTCTCCTAAGCTACGAGTCTGTTTGGACCGAACAGTTACTTGAGAAGCAAGTCGCATTCCACGCGGTCGTTGACCTAAGTGCTTGTAAGGCTTACATCTTATTGGAATGGGTGGTTAGAAGGGAGAGGCCGGTATTTTCAGGGAGCGTGCAAAATGTTCCCGGTTGCCGGAGCCGGCAGTCTAGCTGGCAGGCGCAGGTCGCACGGGAGTTGCTTGCGGCGGCTCTATTTCCAACGCCGTCTCTTGCTTCGTGTCCCAGGTGAGGATCTTCAAATCGAGAACCAGGATGGAGTACAGCACAGGCACCATCAGCAGAGTAATGAAGGTTGCCACGGTCAGTCCGCCGATCTGGGCATAGCAGAGCGGCTGCCACAGCGGACCGCCGTGCATCGCCAGCGGGAACAGCGCCAGCACGGTGGCACCTACGGTGATCATCACCGGCCGCAGGCGAATGATGCCGGCGTCGATGACGGCTTCCTCAAACGGCTCGCCTTTAGCGTGCATCTCCTCGATGAAATCGAAGAGCACGATCACGTGGCTCACAATTACCCCGATCAGGCTGGCGATGCCCAGAAAAGCCATGAAGCCGAACGACGTCCTCATCACCCACAGCGCCAGAATCGCGCCAGCAACTCCATAGGGCGCAGCGGCGAAGACCAGCAAAGGCTTGATGGCATTGTTGAACTGGAAGAGCAGCGCGAGGTAAATCGCCAGCACCGAGACAGCCAGGACGACGGCCAGGTTGTGGAAGCCATCCTGCTGCTTGTTGTACTCGCCGCCGATAGAAATCTTGTAGCCGGGCGGCACGGTCTTTTCAAATTGCTTCAGCTTGGGCACGATGACGTTGGTGATCTCCGAGGCCAGATGGCCGGGCGCCGGGAAGGCGAAGATCGACATCTCGCGGAAGTGATCGATGCGAATAATGCGGTTGGTGGCCATGGTGTCCTGAATGTCGGAGATCTGCGCCAGCGGGACCTTGGTATTTTCTTCCGATGAGCCCGAGTAAACGTAAAGATTCTGAATGTCGGAAAGCCGTGCGCGTTCACTCATCTGCAGCCGCGCGATCACCGGAATGTTCCTGTCGCCCTCCTGCAGGCTGGTGACGGTGGTGCCGTTCATGGCGCTGGTAGCGGAGTTGGCCACGTCCAGGTTGGTAATGCCGGCCAGGTTGGCGCGATCGGGATTGATCTTCAGGATGACCTGGAAGCTTTCGTCCTGCCACTCATTACGTACGCGCCGCGCCTCGGGTGCGGATCGCACGATGTCTTCCACCTGGGCGGCGATTTTGCGCAACTGCGCGATGTCCTCCGCGCTGCGCGTCGAGCTCACGTCCGCCTGGCTGACGACCCGGATCTCCACCGGATAGTTGACGGGGTTGGTCTGCAATTGCCGGTAGTCGCAGCGAATGCCCGGCAGCCTGGCGCTGAGCACCGGCTGCACTTGGTTGACGAAGTCGGGCGTGATCTCTTTGTCCGTCAACTGCACCAGCACCTGCGCATAATTAAGTTGTGGGGGCTGCGGCGAAACCGAAAACCAGAACCGCGGACTACCCCCGCCCACCCAGGTGGTCACGTACTTCAGGATGTGCGCGGGCGAGCCGTCTTTTTGCGGGTGCTTCCGGCCCCACTCCGCGGCCTGCTCCCGGATGATCTGCTCCACCTTCTGCGCCGCACGGTTGGTAGCGTCGAAGTTGGCATCGTTCGGCAGCCAGACATCGACATAAGACCAGTACTGCACGTCATCGGGGAAGAAGGACGACTTCAACTGCGAAAAGAGAAATCCCCCCAGCGCCAGAAAAGCCAGCGAACTGATGGCCACCTTCCAGCGATGCTCGATGGCGAACTTCGCCACCGCTGCATATTTGCCGGTGAAACCGGTCGTCCGCCGCTTCTCGATGGGCGCTTCCGGTTCTTTGTCCGGTCGCAGCAAGTAGTAGCCCAGCAGGGGGATGAAGGTCATGGAAGCCAGCCGCGAAGAAACCAGAGCGGCCGTCATAACCACCGGCAAGCTGTAGATGAATTCACCCGTCGTGCCAGGGAGCATCAGGAAGGGAAGATACGCAACGATGTTGGTGATGGTGGCATACAAGATAGCGGTGGCGATCTTGGTAGGGCCCAGCCAGGGCGCGACGATGCGCGGTTGTCCTTCCGCCAGCATGCGCTTGATGGAGTCGCCAGCCACCACGGGATCATCCACCAGCAAACCTAAGGCGATAATCAGCGAGGCTACCGACACCTGCTGGATATCAATTCCCAGCACATAGACGATGCCGAAGGTCATGGCCAACGTGATGGGGATCGAAATCGCCATCAGCAGGGCCGACCGCCATTCCCAGAAACCGATCAGCGAAACCACGACCACCAGGCCGATTGCTTCGTACAGCGCGTCCATGAACAGGTCGATCTGCTCTTTCACCTGCACCGGCTGGCTAGAGGTGGGCAAGATCACCAGATCGTCAGGCAGGTAGGGCTTGAGGCTGTCCAGTTTTTCCTGCACGTGCTGCCCGAACATCTGGATCTGCTGCCCCGACCGCATGTTGATCGCTAGCGTGATGGCCCGGCTGCGCAGCCACTTTCCGCTGGGGTCGCGCCAGGTCAGGTAATTAAGAAACGTGGGTGGGCTTTGATAGCTCCGCGAAATATTGACGAGATCACGCAGATAGACCGGACTGTTAGACGACGATACACCGACGATAACGTTGCCGATGGCCTGCGCGTCGGGGAACAGTCCCGAAGGATTTATGATCAGGTCCTGCGGGCCAACCTCTAACGAACCCGCCGGCAGGGTGATATTTTGCGCGTTGAGAACGTCCTTCAACTTCGACGGATCGTACCCGTACTGCGCCAAACGCTGTTGGGAGTAATCCAGATAGATCGCTTCCGGCAGCACGCCCGAGCGCGTCACACTGGAAGTTTCCGGCACGCCCTGCATGGTGCGCTGGATTAGGTCGGTATAGTTGTCGAGCTGGCGATAGGAATACTTGGCACCCGCAACCTCCTGCAGCCGGGCTTCGGTGTCGGCCGAACCGCGAATGATGGCCGGCCGCCACGCGTCGGGATACAGTTCGGAGCGATGCAGATGGTTCTCGATCAACTGGTCCCCGCGCCGGCGAATCGCCGCGTCGTCTAGCGAGCTGCTGGCGTCCACGCCCACATAACCCGGCCCGTCGAAGAAATGCAAGTCGCGGAGCGTGCCCTCGCGCGCAGCGCTGTAGACGATGCTCTCGAAGGTGCTGCGCACCGGTCCGGCGGCCACCGACATCGGAAACGCATAAACAATGCTGACGCGCGGCTGCGGTGCGCCCCGGGGAAGTTGCGCTCGGGCCTGCTCAATCGACTGGCGAATGCCGACGGCTCGCGCGGCCACCTCGGTGGGCGTAGCAATCGGGCTGGACACCGTCAGCATCAGCGCGGCCGTATCGCCAAAATTGCTGTTGAACTGAATGGGGCCGGCGCCACGCGGCAACTTCACTTGGTTCAGCTTCAGGTTGATGTCGGCGAATTCTTTCTGCTTGTCCTTTACATTGTCGTCGAGTTGAATGTAGACGACCGAAAGCCCGGGAAAGCTCATCGAACGGATGCCGAAGTCGGAAGGGCTGGGTGGGCGAATAGTAAGGTTCAGGGCCACCGCCTGCTCGATAGGCCGGGTAACGAGCTGCTCCACCTGCTCGGCGGTAGCGCCGGGCCACTGGCACTGTGCTGCGGCTACGCGTACGGGAATGTCCGGGTCTTTGCGCTTGGGCATGTTGTGATAGCCGAACCAGCCCCAAGCGAAGGTCGCCAGCAGCAGGACGAGAGCTACCTGGCGGTGCTCGGTAAAGAACCGGGCCACGTTGTGCGTGGTGGCGATGATCTCAGCATCCGACTTGTGGTGAATCGACATTTCAACTCGTCGCGAGACAGCAATCAGCAGTTAGCTTAACGGTCAAATACGGAAGAATAACTGACAACTGGCAGCTGGCAACCGACTACTGGACGCTGCCTCATGGGATAATCCGCACCTCTTCCCCATCCCGAACCATGGTGGTCCCCGACGTGACCACCCGGTCATTTACATTCACTCCGCTCTCCACCGCGATCATGTTGCCGTAGGTATTGCCCAGTGTCACATTCTGTGAACGCACCTTCACTGTGTCGCCGGCGCCCTCTGCCACAAACACGGCGAAGCCGCCCGGCTGCGAAGGACTACGCACGATCGCGGAGATCGGCACCACCATCACCCCGCCCGCGGGCGTAGGCGTGCCGATGGTGATCGAGGCGATCATGCCCGCCTTCAGCAGATTGTGCGGGTTGTTGATGTGGACCTCGACCGAGTAGACGCGGCTTTTCGGGTCCGCCGCCGCCGAGATGGCCGTCACGTGCCCAGAGAACGGATTAGGCAGCGCTTCAGCCATGACCACTTGCGGGCTGCCCAGCTTGATCTTGCCGACCACCGTGTCGGGAACGCCAAACACTGCCTTCACCGTGCGCGTGTCTGCCAGACTGAACCCATTCGTCGCCGGACCCACCAGCGTGCCCACATCCACGTTACGCTTCAATACAAAGGAATCGAACGGCGCCCGCAGCTCACAATAGCCGAGCGCCAGCCGCGCCTCAGCCACTTGTGCCACCGCACTGTCCACTGCAGCCTGCGTACTCTGCTCCTGCGCGCGGGTATCGTCGTAATCAGGCTGGGTCGCCGCGCCCGCTTGGTAGAGAGCCGAGACTCGTTGGAACGACAGCTTGGCGCGCTCGTGCTCAGCCTTCGCCCGCGCCAGTTGCGCCTCGGCCTGGCCCAGCTTCTGGCGGTAATCGTCCGGCTGCACCGTGGCCAATATGGTGCCCTTGGTCACGTAGTCACCCTGATCGATGTTTCGCAGGTGGCCATTGGCGTCGCGCACCTGCCGGATGCTGGTGAGGTAGCCGCTCGATTTGAAAGCCAAGTCCACTTGCTGATAGGGCTGGACGTTGGCCGAATAAACGTTGCTGGAACCGGTGCTGATCTTTTCCACCAACGCCGTACGCACCGGCACCAGCTGCGCCGGCTCCGGGCTTGCCTTGCCGCAGCCGGTTTGCAGAAGAGCAGCCAGGACAACCATCGCCACCGAGGCACAGAGATATCTCCGCATCATGGTCACTACTCCTCGCCCAGCGCCTTCTGGAAATTGGCCTTGGCCGTCCAGAAAGAAGCGATCGCCTGATTGTAATCAGAGTCAGCTTTTTCCACCGCCGCCTGTTGTTGCAGCACGTCGCGCAACAACACCGTCTGTTGCCCGTACTGCTGCGTCACTTCGCGAAGCTTCTCGCGCGAGGCTTCCTGCTGGGCGCCGGCCACATCCACCGCCAGGCGCGCCTCCTGCAGCGAGCGAAACTTCTGGTTCACGTTGATCAGGACCTCGGATTTCACTTGCGACAAGTTCAACCTGCTTTGCTCAACCGCGATGGTCTTCTCGTTGACTACGTCTCTCCGGCGCCCCCAATCAAAGGGTTCCCAGCTTAGCTCGATGCCTGCCGCCATGATGTTCGTGGGAAGGAAATTGACCCCGAACGGAGAGATATAGTGGAACGAAGCGGCGAGGTCCGGCAGGTAGTCTGCCCTGGCCAGGCGCCTGGCCGTATCCGCCTGCCCAACTTTGATCTCGGCTTCCTTGACTTTGGGGTTTTGCGCCAAGGCCTTCGCTTCGGCGGCCTTCATGTCCTGTTCGATGGGCGACAACTGCTTGTCCTCCGTCACCCGAAAATCCATCTCCAGATCGCGCGCCAGGAGGTTATTCAAGTTTTCCTTGGCCGTCTGGAGCTTGTCCTGTGCCTGCAGCAGTTGCAATCGCTCGGCGGCCAGCTTGGCCTTCACCTCCAGGCTCTCCGACTCCAGCACCACCTTCTGCGAAACATATTTCACGGTGATGCGGTCCAGCTCCTCATACTGCTTGATATCCGCCTGCTTCGCGTCGATAACGTTCTGGATCTCGACCACGGAATAGTACGCCTGGCGAACATCGTTGGCGATGGAATTACGCTGCTCCCGCAACTGTTGCACCGCCTGTTCCACGGACAATTCCTCCCCGTGGACTCCCAAGTTGATCTTGTAAAGCGTTAACAGCGGCTGGGCGGCAGTGGCAAAGATATAGGCGGTGGGCTGGCTGGGTGTCGTGATACTGGTGTTGTGGGCAGGAATCGGGCCGGTGGAAGGATAGGTCCCAAATTGTCCCTCGGGAATCGTGAAGCTGATGGGCTCCAACAGTTGGGAAGCGAACGTATAGACGTTGAAGGCCGGCAGCCGATGCGTTTTGGCGGCCCGCAGTCCTTCTTTGGTGCTGTCCAGATTCAGCGAGACAATTTTGAGATTGCGATTGTTCGCCAGCGCCAGCCTGATCGCCTGATCGACGGTCAGCAACTCCGGGCCGCTCGTCTCCTCTTGGGCCGCGACCGGCGAGGCAGCCGCAATCCCCACGCTGAATGCCAGCACAGAAACAACCGCGATAATATAGACACATCTCGCCATGAGAGCGCTCCGAGCATGCGGCACAACCGCTGGAAATACAGGGGATTGTCTTGTCTTTCCCGGAAGAGCATTAGATCATTTTGTCCCGAGAATGAAAAGCTGCTCTTGCGGGGGCGGATCGTAGTAGGGCTGGCGCATCACGGAACGGAGGTGTAAAGTCTGGAAGCGACGGGAGGCGCAGATGAGGAAGGCATATGCAATCGTTTCCCTGGTGATCTGCTTGGGGGCCGCGGCGGGCGCACAAGCGGCGCAGGGGTCTGCTACGAACCAGCCGGCGCAGAACCAGGCGTCGAGCGAGACGTTGTCGCCACAGGCCCAAGCGAAGCTGATGGAACAGATCCATCATGCGTTGATCATGCTGCCGTACTATGGCGTGTTCGATAGCCTTGGGTACCGTCTCCAGGGACGAACGGTGATTCTGGAAGGGAGGGTTGTGAGCCTCAACCTGAAGCCCGATGCCGAAGCGGCGGTGAAGAAAATCGAGGGCGTAGAGAAGGTCATCAATAACATCCAGATGCTGCCGCCGGCCCCGCTGGACGACCGGATTCGGCGCTCGGTTTATCGTGTCATCTACGACTACGGCCCCTTCTTGAAGTACAAGGAAAACCCCAATCCCCCGATTCGCATCATCGTCCAGAATGCACGGGTGACGCTGGAAGGAGTGGTTGACACGGAGACCGACAAGAACCTCTGCACCTTGCGCGTCAAACAAGTGCCTTCGGTCTTGTCCGTCACCAACAACCTGCGCGTCATGAAGCCAATTTAAGCCGAGCATCTTCGCCAAAGCTAGGCGCAAGCAAGGGTGATGAGGGCTGTCTTCTCCCACATCACCCCTGTGCGCCCTCGTTCCGAGCTGCCATCGTCCTTCTCTATACGCCTGGCTTTCCCTCCCCTGGCCTTTACGAAAAACTTATGCACTTTTTAGCCGGCGCTTATGCCGGGAGTGCTCTAATCCAATTGCCGGCCCTCACAGGCTCGGGGATGGGAAAGGGCAACCGTGCTGACTCTGTTCTTCCTGGTCTGCATCGTGGGGCTAGGCTTCTTTGTGCTGGTCCTAGTGAAGTGCTCCCCACCGCGAAGGAAGCACGGCTCGTCCAGCGTGCGAAAGCTTACGCCGCAGGAGGTCTCCGATTCCGAGACTGACGGCGTCCCTTTCTTCGCCGAACTGGAAAGGCAGATGAAAGAATTTCTGCCGCCCGACAGGACCGCTGCCTCCCTCCTGCTACTGCTCGCAATCAGCTCGATCTCAGCTCGCGCTCAGCAGTCGCCGCCGCCCGATACCACAGCGCCAAACCAGCAGCAACCGGCGACCCAATCATCCGCCTCGCAAGCCCCGGCTCCGCTCTCTAGCCCTTCTATCACCGGGCCGCTGCAGGCCGCTCCGCCCATCACCTTCGAGGCCGGCCCCTTCGGCAAACTCAATTTCGATGGCGTTATCAGCGGCATGGGCCTGTGGCAGAGCAATCATGTGCCTGGCGACAACACCGCTCAGGCCGCTCTCAGCAACGGGCAAGTCATTCTCCAGAAGACCACCAGTTGGTGGCAGTTCTATGTGCAGGCTGGGGCCTACGACATTCTCTCGCTGGGGATGCCCTTTCTTTCCACGCAGAAGTCGCTCTCCGATCTTTACGGGCCTGTCCCCGTCGCTTACTTGAAGCTGGTGCCGGGGAAGTCCACTTCGATTATGATCGGCTCGCTGCCCACGCTCATGGGAGCGGAGTATCCCTTCACCTTCCAAAACATGAACATCGAGCGCGGGCTGTTATGGAACCAGGAGAACACTATCAATCGCGGCATCCAGGTGAACCAAGCGCTCGGCAAATTCACTGCCTCTTTCAGTTGGAACGACGGTTACTACTCGAATCGCTATTCCTGGCTCAGTGGCTCGCTGACTTACAGCAACGGCCCCCACAGCTTGTCATTCCTCGGTATGGGAAACCTGAGCCGGACGACTTACCAGACCCTGGCCACTCCCGTTCAGAACAACGGCCTTATGTATGCGGCCATCTATACCTACACCAAGGGAAAGTGGATCGTGCAACCGTACTTCCAATACGGAGACGTGCCCACGAACCGCAGTGTAGGCGTGTTTCATGGCGCGTCCACTTGGGGCGGCGCGGTGTTAGCCAGTCGCCCGTTAAAACACGGATTTTCGCTCGCCGGCCGCGGCGAGTACATCACCAGCACCGGCGGCTTTGCTCAGCAGTCGGTGAATCTGTTGTATGGACCGGGCAGCGGCGGCTGGTCCATCACGCTAACGCCGACCTATCAATATCAGCGCTTCTTTGCGCGTGCTGATCTTGCCTGGGTGCAGGCGATCGCCTTCACTCCGGGAAGCGCCTTCGGCTCGGCAGGGACCAGCGCCAATCAGCCGCGCGCTGTTTTTGAAGTGGGGTTCCTGTTCTAAGAACCGGGGGTGAGCTTCATTGCGAATTTGTTTTAGAGCTTGTTTCATAAATGGTTTTTTGAAAGGGCACGGCTTCAGCCGTGCCGCTCAGGGCCAATAAGGAGGCGGGCTTTAGCCCCTGAGGAAAATCGCCGTTCTCCTAATATCGATTTATGAAACAAGCTCTAGGAAGTTGAGAGTTAAGAGCTGAAAGCTAAAAGCTAGGAGCCAATTATGCAGGACCTGCTGTTTGTCGCCATCACGATTGCTTTCTTCGCGCTGTCGCTGGGCTACGTGGCCTTCTGCGACCGCCTCAAGTAAGGAGAAACGATGCCTACCCAGTCCATCGTCCTTTTGGCTGTCTGCGCCCTGATGATGATCTATCTCTTCTACGCCTTGCTGCGCCCGGAGAAGTTCTGACATGACCGCGAACGGATGGTTCCAAATTGCCGTCTTCCTCGCCTTGGTTCTTCTGCTCACCAAGCCCATGGGCATTTTCATGACGCGGGTCTTCAATCGCGAGCGCACCTTCCTTGACCCGGTGATGCGGCCCGTCGAGCGCCTCATCTATCGCCTCACCGGCGTGGTCGAAGATCACGAGATGCGCTGGACCGAGTATGCCGCCGCCATGTTGCTGTTCAGCGCCGTCTCCATGCTGCTGCTCTACCTCATCCAGCGCGTGCAACTGCATCTGCCGTTCAACCCGCAGAGGTTCGCCGGCGTCACGCCGGAGCACCTGGCCTGGAACACAGCCGCTTCATTCACCACCAATACCAACTGGCAGGCGTACTCGGGCGAGACCACCATGAGCTACTTCACTCAGATGGCCGGCCTGGCGTACCACAACTTTGTTTCCGCAGCCACCGGCATCGCGCTGGCCATCGCCTTCATTCGCGGCATTGCGCGGCGCCAGATGAAGACCATCGGCAACTTCTGGGTTGATATGGTTCGCGCCAACCTGTGGGTTCTGTTGCCCGTCTCGATCCTCGGCGCGCTGCTTCTTGTCTCGCAGGGCGTTGTCCAGAACCTCAGGCCCTACGACACCGCAAAATTGGTCCAGCCGCAGCAAGTGCAGCACCTCAACCCTGACGGTAAGCCCGCCTTCGACGCCTCCGGCAAGCCAATCATGGACACCATCTCCACCCAGACCATCGCGCAAGGCCCCGTTGCCTCGCAGGAGATCATCAAGGAATACGGCACCAACGGCGGCGGCTTCTTCAACGCCAATAGTGCCCACCCCTTCGAGAACCCTACGCCGCTTACCAACTTCATCGAAATGCTGGCCATCTTCTCCATCGGCGCCGGGCTCACCTACACCCTCGGCCGCATGACCGGCTCGCAGGCCCATGGTTGGGCCGTCTGGTCAGCCATGGCGATCTTGTTCCTGGCCGGCGTCGCGGTCGCCTACTGGGCCGAGGCGGGCGGTAATCCGCTCATGCACGGCGTCACTCGCCAGGCGACAGCCCTGCAGCCCGGCGGAAATATGGAAGGCAAAGAAGTACGCTTCGGCATCGCCGATTCCGCCCTCTTCGCCACCGTCACCACCGACGCCAGTTGCGGCGCCATCAACGCCCAATTTGACTCTTTCCTGCCTCTGGGCGGCATGGTTCCTCTCGTCAACATCATGCTCAGCGAGGTCATCTTCGGCGGCGTCGGCGCCGGCCTCTACGGCATTCTGATCTACGTCATACTCGCCGTTTTTATTGCCGGTCTTATGGTCGGGCGCACGCCGGAATATCTAGGCAAGAAAATCGAGGCCTACGACGTAAAAATGGCGATGCTCGTCGCGCTGATCTTTCCGCTAATCATTCTCGTCCTCACCGCAATTTCTTCCGTGAGCAGCGTTGGCATCTCCGGCATCAGCAACCCCGGGCCGCACGGGCTAACGCAAATGCTCTACGCCTTCGTCTCCGGCGCGGGCAACAACGGCTCTGCCTTCGGCGGCTTGACCGTCAACACCCCGTGGTACGACGTCAGCCTTGGCTTCGATATGCTGCTCGGACGCTTCTTCATGATCATTCCCATGCTCGCCATCGCGGGCAATCTGGCGCAGAAGAAATATGTGCCGCCATCCCTGGGCACTTTTCCGGTCACGACCCCGTTGTTCACCGCGCTTCTGATCGGTGTGATCATCATCGTCGGTGCGCTGACCTTCTTCCCGGCGCTGAGCCTGGGGCCGATCCTGGAGCACCTGCTGCTGGCAGCAGGCAAGACATTCTGAGGCGATCGATATGGCAGGCAAAAGTTCCAAACGAGCCGTCTGGGAAGGCAAGATCGTACGGCGCGCCGCCCTCGACGCGCTTCTCAAGCTGGATCCTCGCCACATGATGGGCAATCCCGTCATGTTCGTGGTCGAAGTAGGCAGTGTCATCACCACCGTCTTGCTCGTCCGCGACCGCACCCATTTTCTCTTCAATCTGCAAATCACCCTCTGGCTCTGGTTTACCGTGCTTTTTGCCAATTTCGCCGAGGCCATGGCCGAAGGCCGTGGCAAAGCGCAGGCCGATACCCTGCGCAAGGCGCGCTCGGAAACCATCGCCAACCGCGTGCGCGAGGATGGCACGATCGAGCAGATCCCCAGCTCCAAGCTACGTGCCGGCGACGTCGTCGTGGTTTCCGCCGGGGAATACATCCCCTCCGACGGCGAGATCATCGAGGGCGTCGCGTCGGTGGACGAATCAGCCATCACCGGCGAGTCCGCGCCCGTCATCCGCGAAGCCGGCGGCGACCGCTCGGCCGTCACCGGCGGCACGCGCGTCCTCTCCGACCAGATTCGCGTCAAAGTCACCTCCAACCCCGGCGAGACCTTCCTGGACCGCATGATCGCGCTGGTGGAAGGCGCCGAGCGCCAGAAGACGCCCAACGAGATCGCGCTCAACATCCTGCTCGCCGGCCTCACCATCATCTTCCTGCTGGCCGTCGTCACCTTGCAGCCCTTCGCCATTTACTCCGGCTCGCCGCAGACCGTTTTCGTGCTGGTGTCGCTGCTGGTCTGCCTGATCCCCACCACCATTGGCGGCCTGCTCTCGGCCATCGGCATCGCCGGTATGGACCGCCTGATTCAGCACAACGTGCTGGCGATGTCGGGACGCGCAGTTGAAGCGGCGGGCGATGTAGACACGCTGCTGCTCGACAAAACCGGGACCATCACCCTGGGTAATCGCCAGGCAGCCGAGTTCATTCCCGCCCCCGGCGTGAGCGAAAGCGAAATGGCGGACGCCGCCCAGCTTGCCTCCCTCGCCGACGAAACCCCCGAAGGTCGCTCCATCGTCGTGCTGGCCAAGGAGCGATACGGCCTGCGGGGCAGGGAACTGGGCTCCCGCGAAATGGAATTCGTTCCCTTCAGCGCCCAGACCCGTATGTCGGGCGTCAACCTCAACGGCAACCAGATTCGCAAGGGTGCGGTCGACGCCATCACCAAATACCTGGCTGCCAACCACAGCCAAATACCGCCCGAGGTGCAGGCCGCAGTCGAGCAGATCGCCCGCTCCGGCGGCACCCCGCTGGTGGTCGCCGAAAAGGATCGCGCCCTGGGGGTCATTCACCTCAAGGACATCGTCAAAGGCGGCATGCGCGAGCGCTTCGATCAACTGCGCGCCATCGGCATCAAGACCGTGATGATCACCGGCGACAACCCGCTCACCGCCGCCGCCATCGCGCGCGAAGCCGGAGTGGATGACTTCCTCGCCGAAGCCACCCCCAAGGACAAGATGGACCTCATTCGCCGCGAGCAGTCGCAGGGCAAGCTCGTCGCCATGACCGGCGATGGCACCAACGACGCGCCCGCGCTCGCCCAGGCTGACGTCGGCGTGGCCATGAACACCGGCACCCAGGCCGCCAAAGAAGCCGGCAACATGGTCGATCTCGATTCCAATCCCACCAAGCTCATCGAGGTCGTCGCCATCGGCAAGCAGTTGCTGATGACCCGCGGCTCCCTCACCACGTTTTCCATCGCCAATGACGTTGCTAAATATTTCGCGATTATTCCGGCGATGTTCGCCGGGACATTTCCCGTGCTGAACGCGCTGAACATCATGCACCTGCGCACCCCGCAGTCGGCGATCCTGTCAGCCGTGATCTTCAACGCGCTCATCATCATCGGCCTCATCCCACTGGCCCTGCGCGGCGTCAAGTACCGCCCCATGAGTGCGGCGGCCTTGCTCCGCCGCAATTTGTGGATTTACGGAGCGGGCGGCATCATCGTCCCCTTCGTCGGCATCAAGTTGATCGACATGATCATCACCCACGTTCACTTAGCGTGAAAATCGTTCACCACGGAGACACAGAGAACACGGAGAAGAAACTGGGCAGGATGCCGAAAAACTCCAACTCGGAAAAGAAATTAGTGGGATGCCGGGAAGCATCGATACGGAGGAAAAAAGCAGCAGGATGCTCAGAAACTCCAATTCGTTAGGCTTTGTATCAGGGCACGACTTCAGTCGTGCCGATAGTACCCCCGTTTACTGTCATCCTGAGCGGAGCGTCCGCCGTGCTTTTCCGATTCGCTTCTTTAGCGAATCGGGCGGGCGCGGAGTCGAAGAGTTTGTCCCGAGCGAAGTCGAGGGAATCTGCGGTTTGCCCACAGCACGTCCGGAGCCTGCCCTGAGCGCAGTCGACAGGTGAAAACGACTAGAAGAACCTATGAAGCAGAACCTGAAGATCGCAATCCTGATGACCTTGGCCACTACCGTCCTGCTGGGCATCCTCTACCCGCTCGTCGTCACCGGCCTGGCGCAAGCCCTGTTTCCTAACGAGGCCAACGGCCAACTCATCTACCGTGACGGCCAACTCATCGGCTCCAAAATCATCGGCCAGCCGTTCACCGGTCCGGCCTATTTGAACTCGCGCCCCTCGGCGGCGGGCAACGGCTATGACGCCGCCAACTCCGGAGGAACCAACCTCGGCCCCACCAACCAGAAGCTCATCGATCGCGTGAATGCTGACGTCGCACGTTGGCAAAAAGAAAATCCCGGCCAGCCCGTTCCCATCGACTTGGTAACCACCTCTGCCTCAGGCCTGGACCCCGACATCACTCCCGCCGCCGCCGAGTTTCAGGTCCGCCGTATCGCGCGCCAGCGCGGGCTCAGCGAAGAACAAGTGCGGGAGATCATTCGCCAACATACGGCAGAACGCCAGCTAGGCTTTCTCGGCGAACCCCGCGTCAACGTGCTCGAGGTCAACCTCGCCCTCGACGCCGTGAGCCACGCGCCGGCGAAATAGCGCCGACAATCGTCAACTGCCAAAAGCTTTTCTATGGCCTTTTCAGAGTTGGTGTAGTCCGGGTAGATCTGGCCTTCAGGCCAGCGCCCAGGCAGCATTTCGGAAGTTCCGCCTCCCCGACCATGCTGGGCAGTGGGCGAGGAGGCCTGTCAGAAAGCGCCACACTGCCGCGGCGCTGAAGCGCCGCCTATCCATGAGTCGAAGACTGATCGCGATGCCCGGCTGTGCAGCAAGAGTTCGACCGAGCCGTCCCGTCCCAGTTACCTCGGCCATGTGCTGATGGAGGGCCGACATGTTTCAGCAGCCTGCTGAACGATTATTGATTTTCCTTTACAGCGCGCCCCAAGCCATCCCGAATGGCGCCGCTCAGCCCCGCAAATGACGGAGTTCTTCCAGTAGGCTGGACTCGGCGAATCGCCGATACCGTACCGATAATCTACAATACTTACAAGAGGGAGCTGTTCGCTTTACGCAGCCATGTGGGGCTGTTAATTGCTAAGGAGACTCTGATTCAGTCGGAACGAAAGTCCCGCAGCGGCTAAAGCCGTGATGATCCTGCAGGCCTTACGGACGGCCTAAAGGCTGTCCCCTTCCAAGACCGGACTTGATCAGAGTTTCCCTAACTGTTAGTTGCTAAAGTGTTTGTTATGCAGCGGGTGTATTTCGACAATAATGCGACGAGTCCGCTTCTGCCGGAAGTATTTGAGGCGATGCGTCCGTACTTCGGCGAGAGATTCGGCAATGCCTCGTCGATCCATCAGCAAGGACAGCAGGCGCGCGCTGCAGTGGAGCGTGCGCGCGAGCAGGTAGCAGCGCTGCTCAACTGTCGCGCTGCGGAGGTGGTTTTTACCAGCGGCGGTACTGAGGGCGACAATCTGGCGTTGTTTGGATTGGCGAAGCCGGACGACCACATCATCACTTCGGCGATTGAACACCACGCCGTTCTGAACTCCTGCCATCGCCTGCAAGAAATGGGATGCACAGTGACCTACTTGCCGGTGGATGGGCGCGGGCTGATTGACCCGGAAGATGTTCGCCGGGCGTTGCGGCCCGAGACGAAGCTGATCAGCATCATGTTCGCCAACAATGAGACGGGCGTGCTGCAGGCGGTCAACGAGATTGGAAAGATTGCAGCTGAAGCGGACGTGTATTTCCACACCGACGCGGTGCAGGCGGCGGGCAAAGTGCCGGTGGATGTGCAGCAGATCGCCTGCGATTTGCTGACCATCTCGGCGCATAAGTTTCATGGCCCGCAGGGCACGGGCGCGCTATTCGTACGCAAGGGAACGTTGTTGCAGCCGCTTTTGTACGGAGGGCGGCACGAACGTTCGCGCCGCGCGGGAACAGAGAACCTGCCGGGGATTGTGGGACTGGGCAAGGCGGCGGAGATCGCGTTGCAAGGCTTCAGCAACGGGAGGGTCGCGCAAATGGAGGCCCTGCGTAATCGACTGGAAAAGTTGTTGCTGGAGAGTGTTGAACAAACGGCGGTGAACGGCGCCGGCGCACCGCGAACGCCCAATACGGCGAACATCAGCTTCGACTGCGTTGAGGGCGAGGCGATGGTGATCGCGCTTGATTTGAAGGGGCTGGCGCTCTCGACCGGCGCGGCATGTTCTTCCGGGGCGATCGAACCGTCGCACGTACTGACGGCGATGGGGCTGTCGGCGGAGCGGGCGCGGGGCAGCGTTCGCTTCAGCTTGGGCAAGCAGAACACGGCCGAGGACGTGGAGTTTGCGCTGGAGTTGGTGCGGGAAGTCGTAGCGAAGCTGCGGGAGTTGTCGCCTGTCCATAAGGGTGCGCGCGCGTGAAACGCGTCTCTGGGAAATATAGCGGTCCCTCGACTCCGCGTTCGCAAACACGGCGAACGCTCTGCTCAGGATGACACCAGTTTTTCGCTAAGTGGTAATTGCTCGATGCTTCTTTCCAAGACCATTGCTGTAGCCATGTCGGGCGGAGTGGATTCGTCCACAGTTGCGGCGATGCTGTGTCAGCGGGGCTACCACGTTGTGGGACTTACGATGCAGCTCTGGAACCAGCGGCGGCTGGCCGGACGCAATGGCATGGCGGAGCCGGTACAGGGGCGTTGTTGTTCACTGGACGACGTCTACGACGCGCGCCGCGTGGCTGAGACGCTGGGCATTCCCTACTATGTAGTCAATCAGGAAGAGCGGTTTGAACAGGACGTGGTGCGACCGTTCGTCGCTGAATATCTTTCCGGGCGGACGCCGATTCCCTGCAGCCTGTGCAATAACCATCTGAAGTTCGATCAGTTGCTGATCACGGCGCGGCAGATTGGCGCGGAGCTGCTGGCGACTGGGCATTACGCGCGCAATGAGTTCGACGAGCGCAGCGGGCGCTGGCTGCTAAAGCGCCCAGCAGACGGCAGCAAGGACCAGACGTATTTTCTCTTCGGGCTGACGCAGGAGCAGTTGAGCCGCACGCTGTTTCCGCTGGGCGAGATGTGCAAGCCCGAGGTTCGCGAGGAGGCCAAGCGCGCCGGGCTGCGCCTCTATGAGAAGCCGGATTCGCAGGAGATCTGTTTCGTGCCCACCGGCGACTACAAGCAGTTTCTCGATGCCTATCTTGAGGAGCAGGGCGAGACGCTGCCCGACACGGCCGGCGAGCTGGTTACAAGCCGCGGCGAAGTCGTGGGCGCGCATAGCGGCATCCACAACTTTACCGTCGGCCAGCGCAAGGGACTCGGGGTAGCGACCGGCTCCCCGCTGTATGTGATCGAGATTCGCGGCGATCGGCGGCAGGTCGTGGTCGGCGGAGAAAATGAGCTGCTCTCGCGAACGCTGCGCGCCAAGCGGATGAACTGGATCGCCATTGACGATTTACGCGAGCCGATGCGCGTCAAGGCGAAGATTCGCCATCGTCACGAGCCCGCCGCGGCGACCATCGAAAAGAGCGGCGAGAACGAAGTGCTCGTGACGTTCGACGAGCCGCAGCGCGCTATTACGCCGGGTCAAGCGGCGGTGTTTTACGACGGGGACGTAGTTGTCGGCGGCGGGTGGATCTGCTAGATGTCGAGGGCAAGCTGGGGGCGGGTCGTTGTGGCCGTCGTTCTCGGCTACATCGCAAATACCGTCCTGGTGATAGCTGGCGAACTGCTCCTGCCGCTGCTTACCTCCGGCACTGGGGGTTCGTCTCATTACTACACTATCGATCTCGTCGGCCAAAGCCTATGCACGATAGCGGCGGGATACCTGTGTTGTGTAGTTGCAGGTCTTGCTGAGTGGCGTGCGATGGTTGGCTTGATGGTTCTGGGTTTACTGATAGGCAGCGCATTCCTGGCCAGGTCCTGGAGTGCGGAACCGCACTGGTATGTAGTCGGGCTGCTGCTTGTCTTCCCGCCCTGCGTGTGGGTTGGTTGGATAATCCGACAAAAAACGATTCGTCAGTTCCACGTTGGTCAATAGCGTCTGCTGGGCTAAGACTAAATGAACATTTCGTCGCGCGGGCCGCCGTTGCGGCGGCGCGGCTGATTGAAGTACGTGCCCAAGCCGGCGCTGATGGCTTGCACGATGCCCGACACCTGGCGAACCGGCGACAACACCGTGTGCTGCACTTTCTCGGAAGTTTCTTCGAGGCGGTCCATGGTGCGCGACAGCATCTCGTCACCACGAATTACCTGCAGGCGGACGCGATCTACCACATCGTTGACCGTGGCATCGATTCGCTCCATGCTCTGGCGCGCGGTTGCGCTGATGTCGGTCAGGTCCTGCATTAGCGCTTCGGCCTTGGGCCGCGAAGTATCCAGAAACGCCTTGACCTCCTGCTGCACGGTCTTGACGTTGTCGATGACGGGGAGGACGCGAGTTTGCACCGTCCCGGCCATGTCCTCGATCCGGTCGGCGAGCGCTTCCAGGCGGCTACTGAGCTTGCGTACCGTCAGAGACATGGCCAGCAAAATCAGCATTTGCAGCACAACCGCGGCTGCGGTGACGGCGATGAAGATGGTTAGTTTGTCATCCATAGCAAGCGGCGCCAGCGGCCAGCTTTAGTCTAGCAGGACGGCAGAAACTAAGGGACATTTGGCGTTGTGCCTTCGGTGCTTTCGCTGGTGGCCTCGCGATAGGCCTGGCGTCCAGCCTCGTACGCCGAGCGGATCTGTTGCTTCTGCTGGTTCAGGTAGTCGCGTCCCTTTTCGGCCCAGGTCCCCGCCTGCTCGCGCGCCTGCCGGGCGCGTTCCCGCACCGTATCGCGGCTGTCCTCAGCCACCTCGCGGAGCTGTTGACGCAACTCTTCTCCCGACTTGGGGGCGTACAAAATGCCGACGGCTGCGCCAATGCCCAGGCCCGCTAAAAACCAGAGAAAACTGCTGCCCTCACGATCCGACATGATGACCTCCCTCGCGGCCCCGGCGCTCCAACGCACGGCCTGCCCCGGGACCGGATTAAAAAGCCTGCGAGTCTGGATGTTAGCACCCGTACAACCGGAATGACAAACCGGAGGGAGGTCTCAGATCGCCATTTTCTTCAGCAGTGCAATCTGTCCCAGGTGATAGACGTGGTGCTCGAGCAGGCCGTGCGCCTCGTCGTAAAACGTGCGCTTGCCGGCGGCGGAGAGCTCGTCGAACTTGCCGGCGTCGAGGGCGGCCAGCGCCTGGCGAAAGGCGTGATCTGCGGCGCGAAGCTGGTCGAGTGTGTTGTGCCAGTTGTCTTCATTGGCGGCGGGCATCGCCGGGAAGTTGAGTTCTTCCACCAGGCCGGCGCGCAGGCCCGCCAGTCGTTGGGCGGCGACGTTCTCCCAGAAGGTCATGTGCATGACGATTTCCCAGATGGTGTGGACGGAGGGCGCAACTCGCGCCGCAGCCTGCTGCGGGGAAATGCCGGCGAGGACTTCCCAGACGGGATCGCCGTGCCAGGCTTCGCCACGGAGCACGCCGTCATAATGGTCGAGGACACGTTGGATTTCAGACACAATTTTCTCCTAACCGCCTAAAACTATATCATAGGTTAGGTAAACTGGGCTGGCGGCTCCTTGCGGCCGGCCCGGTTAACTAGCACTCCGTTATGAACTCTGGTGCGGAGAAGATTGGCCTCAGCCTTCCCAGACGAAGGCGTCGAAGACGCTCATCTCCACGAAGCCGAGACGCTTGTAGAGGTCAACGGCGCCGCTGTTCATCTCGGTTACGGTCAGCGAAAGCAGGCTGCAGTTGCGGCGGCGCAGAGCGTTGGCGGTACAGGCGAGGAGGTTTTCGCCGATCCCCTGCCGGCGGTATTCAGGCAGCAGGCAGACTTGCGTGACGTGGCCGACATCCTGGCGTACGCGCGAGCAGAGGATCAGCCCGACCATGGCGTTCGTAGGACGGTGAACGGCGACAAACGAAGACTCGGCATCGAAGACGCCGCACCCAGGGAAGCGCACGATATTGTTGAGGAAGCGGATGGAGCCGGCATGGGTGCGGTACTGATCATTGATCTCGGAATCGATATGGCCGCGATAGGCAACGGTGATGGTGCTGGCTGCCGGCTGATAATCCTGGTCGATCCACGGGCGCACTACGATCTCAGGAGGAAGCGGCAGCAGCAGCCCGCGGCGGGTTTCGCCGCCGCGTAATTGCAAGGCAAGAAACAAGCGCCGATAGCGCTGGAAGCCCGCCGCCGAGAAGACGGTCGTCAGCTCGCCGGTGGGGTGGGTCAGGAGTTGCGCCTCCACCCGATGGATTCCAGGTGATCGCTGCAGCGTGTCGACGACGTGCTCGGCCATTTGCGCCTCAATTTGGCGCACGTCGACGCGGTGGGGCGAGACGAACAGGTCTCCGACCACGCCTTTGCTGCCCTCATAGACGAAAAACGCGTAGCCCACGATGCTGCCGCGCTCCACGGCGGCGTAGCCGGGCAGGATCTTGGCGTCAAGGTACCGCAGGATCATCTCCGCCGAGCCGCGGTAGTCCCAGCACAGCAGGCCGCCCCAGGTTTGGATCTCTTCTTCGAGCAGGGGACGCAAGTCCACGGACGAGAAGTGCCTGAGGTCGAGAATCTCCACAGTACTCAGATGATGCGACCGGCGGAAAACGGTGGCAGCCATGGGGCGCCCCATCCCAGGGCGCTGAGCCAGTCTAGTGCCAGCACCGCAGGCGACGCAAATAAACAGTGCGGATGGGCGTTCAGTGGCAACCAGGACACGTTTGGCCCCTGGCGGCAGCAGGTTGCCAGCGTCGAGGGGCGCATGCCTGCAAACCGGAACCCGGAACGGTTTCTTACGGTATGCGCTGCGCCAGGCCAGGCAAGGCCTTCATCAGGTCGTTATAGATGACCACGACAAACACCAGGACGATGAAGACAAACGCGGTCTGGTAGATACGCTCTTTGATACGTACGCTGATATCGCGCCGCATCACCGCCTCCACTACCAGCAACAGGATCACGCCGCCGTCAAGGATGGGGATGGGCAGCAGATTGATAATGCCAAGGTTCAGGCTGATCATGGCCATCAAGCTGAGCAGAGGCGTCCAGCCGGGTTGACGCGCTGCATCGCCCGAGGCGCGGGCGATCCCGATGGGCCCATCCAATTGCTGGATGGAAGCTTTGTGTTCCACCAGCTTGTGGATGAGGTCCACCATGAGGAACGAAAATCTCTTGTTTTCTTGCCAGGAGCGCTCCAGGGCCTTGGCAAAGGGCAGCTTTTCAACCTTGATCGGCTCAGAAATGCCAAAGCCTACGCGGTAGACCTTTTGCCCGTTGTCTTCCACCGGCACCGGAGTCATGGGAAAGTCCAGTCTCTCGCCGTCTCGGCTGACCGTCAGGTCCACCGGCTTCTCGCCGTTTTGTTGCAGATAATGAATCACTGACTGCACCGAGCGGATGGGTGTGGCGTTGATGGCTATGATTTTGTCGTTGACGTGAATGCCGGCTTTGGCGGCGGGCATGTTGGGCATAACTTCGGTCACAGTCGGTGTTTGCTCGGGCTGCCAGCCGACGCTGCCGTACTCATCGAATCCGGAACCTTCCAGATCGGGCTTGATCCACTTTTCGATGATTTCGTTGCCCCGCTGCACAGCGATGCTGACCGGTTCCTTGGGGCTGATCATTACCTTGAGCAGGACATCTTCCCAGGTGGGATTCTGCTCGCTACCGATGCGCACGATGCGGTCTCCCGGCTCGATGCCGGCCTTGGCGGCGGGAGAATTATCCAACACCCAGCCGATGACCGCCGGCTTGTCGAAGAACTGCGGCCGTTCGTAATGCACCATGAAGACGCCGGTGAGCAGACCGATCGCCAGCAGGATGTTCATGGTCGGGCCCGCCACGGCAATCACGAAGCGCTGCCAGCGGGGATGCGACATGAATTCATCGGGGGCGCCAGATCGCGACTCCAGCGGATTCTCGCCCGCCATCTTGACGTAGCCGCCTAGCGGCAGCGCGCTGATACGGTAGTCGGTACCGCCGCGTCGAAAACCTGCCAGTCGCTTGCCGAAGCCGATGGAAAAGGTCTCGACCCGAACCCCAAAGTATTTAGCCGCCGCATAGTGGCCAAACTCGTGCGCCAGGACCATGATCCCGAGCACTACCACCATCGAGACCACCGCAATGAGAAACGATTCCATATAAAAAACCGAGAAATTAGCAGCCAGCAACTCGCATTCAGCCCCTCCCGATCGCCGTCATGCACATGGTTTCTTCCTCAGCATCAATTCTTCTCAGGTTCAACGCTGGGGGGTGAGTCCTTGACGGCTGATTGCTGACTGCGCCCGCAGGCGCGCATCGCTATCTATTTCCAGTACCTGCTTTATAGATTCCGGTTTGCCAGCGGGCGTTTCAACCATTACCGATTTTATTGTAGCCGCAATTTCCGGAAACCCAATGCTTCCTTCGAGGAATGCTGCCACCGCCACCTCATCAGCTGCATTCAAGGCGATGGTCTTGGCCCCTCCCGCTTCGACTGCCTCATAGGCCAAACGTAAGCAGGGGAATTTGTCAAAATCAGGAGGAGCAAAGTCCAACCGCCTTAGCTCCTCCACCGGGAAACGCAGCTCCGATTCGACGCGATCAGGATAGGTGAGCGCGTAAAGCACCGGCAGCCGCATATCGGTTACCGAAAGCTGAGCAAGCAGGCTACCATCAACGAACTCCACCATGGAATGAATGGTGCTTTGGGGATGAACTAACACGCGAACGTGATCAGGACTCAGGTCGAAGAGACGGCAGGCCTCGATGACCTCAAAGCCTTTGTTCATAAGGGTCGCCGAATCGATGGTGATGCGTTTGCCCATCTTCCAGGTAGGATGATTGAGCGCCTGTTCCACCGTAATTTTGGAGAATTCGCCAGCCGGGGTATGAAAAAATGGACCGCCCGAAGCGGTGAGCCACACGCGATGGATTTCGTTGCGGCGACCGCCACGCATGCACTGATGCACAGCGTTGTGCTCGCTGTCGATGGGTAGTAGTGGCTTGCCCTGGCGGCGGGCTTCGGCGGTGATGAGATCGCCGGCGGCGACCAGACACTCCTTGTTAGCGAGGCCTACGGTTTTGCCGGCTTTGACGGCTTCGTAGGTGGCTTCCAGGCCGGCGACGCCGACGATGGCGCTGACCACGAAATCGGCATCAGGATGGGTGGAAACCTGGACCGTGCCCTCTGAACCGTACGCGATTCTGATCTGGCGGTCCAGGCCTGCGCGCCTCAGCTTAGCCGCGAGCTGGTCGGCGACTTCGGCCGTGGCCATGGAGACAAGCTGAGGCCGCCAGCGCCGCGCCTGCTCGAATGCGAGTTCGATGTTGTTGCCCGCCGCTATCGCGACAACGGAGAAGCGATCGGGGAAGCTCTCAACGATGCTAAGTGTGCTGCGGCCGATCGAGCCGGTGGAACCGAGGATGGCAATGCGTTTCATGGAAGATCGTCTGTGATGCGCTATTGTACGGGTAGAGCGGGACTTCAGGCCCGCGTCCAGCAATCTCTATATTACTGGTCATCCCGACCGAAGGTTGCAGCCCGAGCGGTGGAACCTGCGATTGCCCAGCCAGGCTATCTTGGCCCGCTTGGCTCGAAGTAGCGGCTCATTCCCCAGACATAGAACAAAAGCCCAACCGGCAGCGCAAACAACAGAGCGTCGATGCGGTCGAGCACGCCCCCATGTCCGGGAAGCAGTGTGCCGGAATCCTTCAGCCCGGCGCCGCGCTTCAGCGCAGACTCGACCAGATCGCCGAGTTGGGCGGCAATGTTGATACAGATTGCGAACACTGCAACCAACCCTATGGGTGCAACTGGAAGTAACGCGGGCGAGTTCTGCGACGCACTCGAAATCGGTATAGAAGACATCGCCGGCAACACAGGAGGCAACTTTAGCAGGTGTGCGCTGCGAAATGCGTCTGCAATCGGATTGACGAAACGAAACAGCAGTATGCCGACAATCACCGCACCCGCTACCGACGCGATCGAGCCTTCCCATGTTTTTCCGGGACTGATTCGAGGGGCCAGCTTGTGCTTGCCAATCGCGCGGCCAACGTAGTATGCGGCGACGTCGCCACACCAAACCAGCAACATGAGGTAGAGCACAAACAGGGAGCCGAAGGAACGCGCTCTCAGAAATGGAAGCACGCCCAGCGTTAGGCCAATGTACGGCAGTAGCATGTAGGATAGTGCGGCGCTGGGCAGCGCTTGGCCGGTCGGTAACTGTAAGCTCAACACCAAGAACACGAATGCCGCGCAGAGCAATACTGGTACACCAATCATGGCGCTGACGATGCCGATATTCCCAAGAGCTGCCGCAAAAGGGTAGGAGACTATGACAAGGATCAAGAAGACAAGGCTGGTCGTCGCCATTGGCTGAAAGCCTTGCGCTTTCACGATGCGCAAATATTCGTAGGCCGCCAGCAGGGCCACGCTCAGCACCAGCAGTGTGAACAGCCACAGCGGCGCCCGGAAGAGCGCCAGGATCACGAGAGGGATGAGGATGACTGCGGTAAGGACGCGCTTCACAAGTGGCGTCCGTCCGGAGTCCCCGACAAGCGCCGCGGGAGCCTGCCCCGAGCGCAGTCGAGGGGCGCTGGTTGGGGTGATTTGTCGGGGCTGGGTCCGTGTCCGTTGTCGCTGACCAGCCCGCCGAAGCGGCGCTCGCGCTTCTGGAAGGCTTCGATGGCTTCCAGCAACTGGCTGCCGCGGAAGTCAGGCCACAGCGTTTCGGTGACGTAGATTTCGGCGTAGGCCACCTGCCACAGCAGGAAGTTCGAGAGCCGCATCTCGCCGCTGGTGCGGATGACGAGGTCGAGGTCCGGCAGGCCCTCGGTGTAGAGATGCCGCGCGATCGCCCGCTCGTCGATCTGCAGGTGCTCGATGCCGCCGTTGCGCGAGGCTTCCAGGACGAGCGCGTTGAAGCAATCCACCAGCTCGGTGCGCGAGCCGTAGTTGAGCGCCAGGGTCAGCACCATGCCGGTGTTGCGCTCGGTCATCTCGCGCGCCCACGCCATGCGCTCCTGCACCTCCTGCGGCAGCTCGTGCTGCCGCCCGATGTACTGCAGGCGGATGTTGTTCTCCATCAGCGTGGGCAGCTCCATCTTCAGGTAGCGCCGCAGCAGGTTCATCAGAAACTCGACTTCGCCCTTGGGGCGCTTCCAATTCTCGGCGGAGAACGAGTACAGCGTAAGCGCGGGAAGGTGCAGGCGGGCCGCAGTCTCGACCGTCGAACGCACCGCCGCGACACCGGCGCGATGGCCGGCGATGCGCGGCAGGTGGCGGCGCTTGGCCCAGCGGCCATTGCCGTCCATGATGATGGCGACGTGATGGGGCAACCGCTCCGGATCGAGGCGGGAGTAGATCTCGGCCTCTTTGCGGTCCAGCCCGGCGGGCACCTGTGCGCGCAAAGTGTACCTCTAAACTCCTTGAAAGTAGCATACGCGGCAAGGGGTTGCAACGAATGTCCCTGGACGGCTCTGGCTGAGAACTCAGTTTCGTTTTTGGTAGTGGAGCAGGACGCACGAAAATAGAACCCCGAAGGGGTGGAGCTGAAGTTAGCCCAGGACGGAGCGAAGCGGAGTCCTGGGTAGAGTCCACAATTTTTCTGGGCCGCGTAGCGGCGGCAGGGTTCTCACCCGCACCCGGACGAGCGCTTCGCAATCGCGAGTGCCGAGAATAGTCGATAATAGAGCTGCGATGAAATTAGATGTGGAGTGCTATGCCGGGCGCAAGGCGGAGGAGCGGCCGCTGCGCTTTCGCATGGAAGGAAAGCAGTATGAGGTGGAGGAAGTGCTCGACCAGTGGTACGACCCGGACAGCATTTTCTACAAAGTCCGCGCCGGCGATGGCAACCTCTACATCCTACGCCAGCAAACCTCAACCCCGGATGGAATTTGGGAGCTGGTCTCCTTCCGGCAGGGAAGAGAGTAGCGCCGGCTCAGGTTGGCTAGAGCAATTCCCCAGTTGCGGTAGAGTCTAGATCAGGATTTGAAAGGGCTCGGCTTCAGCCGAGCCGCAAGCAGGCCAAACAGCTGCGGCTTTAGCCGCTGCGGTCAACCGCTCTACACAAATAGGAGAACCGCTCTAGAACCGGGGATGTAGAAAGACAAAGCCCGAAGGGCGGAACAGAATTTAGCCCAGGGCCCTTCGGCTTCGTTCAGGGCACGCTTCAGCCCTGGGAAACCGGGATTAAGAACATATTGAGTCGGCTTTGCATGCCGCTAAAAAAGTCGGGTTCGGCATGCTTTGAAGGAGCGCTGCTTTAGCTGCGTGGCTGCAAGTTCTTTATGTTTGTCATCCCGAGCCGGCTTTAGTCGGCGAGGGACCTGCTTTCCCGGCTTTTTCAGCAGCTCTTCAGCCGGCGACACGCCTCAGTCAGTCGAAACCCGCGAACTCAGTTACACACTGTCTGTCCTCGATGCAGCGCGGTACAATCACCGGCAATGGCCGACAACCAACTCTTCTACGGCGACAATCTCGACGTGCTGCGCCGCTACGTCAAGGACGAGACCGTCGACCTCATCTACCTCGACCCGCCCTTCAACAGCCGCCAGGATTACAACGTGCTCTTCGCCGAAAAGGACGGCACGCGCTCCGCCTCGCAGATCACCGCCTTCGAGGACACCTGGGAGTGGAACCTGGACGCCGAGCGCGCCTATCAGGAAGTGGTGGAGCGCGGCGGCTGGGTGTCGAACGCGATGCAGGCCTTCCGCACCTTTCTCGGTAACAGCGACATGATGGCGTACCTGGCCATGATGGCCCCGCGCCTCATCGAGCTAAAGCGTGTGCTGAAGGTGACAGGATCGATTTACCTGCACTGCGATCCCACCGCCAGCCACTATCTAAAGATGCTGATGGATGCGGTGTTTGGGCCGCAAAACTTCAGGAGCGAGATTATTTGGAAGAGAACTTCGAGCCACAATAGCGCCAAAAGATGGGGACCAGTCCACGATACAGTCCTTTTTTACCGCAAAACCGACCAGCATAAATGGAACCGGATCTCGCAGCCGTACGATGAGTCCTATGTTGCCGCCTTTTATCGCCATGAAGATGCGCGAGGGAGATTTCGCCTCGGCGATCTTACGGGAGCGGGAACGCGGACTGGAGAGTCAGGTCGGCCCTGGAGGGGTGTCGATCCAACCGACTCCGGTAGGCACTGGGCCGTTCCGGCCGTTCCAGGCATGTCTCGTGATCAGATCGACGCGATGACTGTGCAGCAGCGACTCGACGCGCTGGACAAATTGGGGTTGGTCTACTGGCCAGATAAGGGCGGTGTCCCACAGTTCCGCAGATACCTGGAACCGGAGCGTGGAGTACCTGCCCAGGACGTGGTCACCGATATCGACCCGCTCTCGCCGCACGCGAAAGAACGCCTCGGCTACCCGACCCAAAAGCCCGAAGCCCTTCTCGAACGCATCATCAAGGCCAGCAGCAACGAAGGCGACCTCGTTCTGGATCCCTTCTGCGGATGCGGCACGGCGGTCGTTGCCGCGCAACGCCTCAAGCGCCGCTGGATCGGCATCGACATCACGCCGCTGGCGATCAATCTCATTAAGAAGCGGCTGTCGGACATCTTCGGAACGGATGTGCGCAACAGCTATGAGGTGATCGGCGAGCCGGTATCGCTCCCCGATGCTCGGGAGCTTGCGGCCAATGATCCTACGCACTTCCAGTATTGGGCGTTGGGCTTGGTGGATGCGCGCCCGGTGGAGGAACGGCGAGGCGCCGATCGTGGCGTCGATGGCCGGCTGTACTTCCACACCGACAAGGGCAAGACGCAGCAGATCATCTTTTCGGTCAAGGCGGGCCAGAACATCAACGTTTCTCACGTTCGCGATTTGCGCGGGGTGATCGAACGCGAGAAGGCCGCCATCGGCGTGCTGATCACCATGGAAGCGCCGACGAAGCCGATGCTGAAGGAAGCCGCCGAGGCGGGATTCTACAAAGACGATTCGCCTTACGATACCGGCACCTATCCGCGCATTCAGATTCTCACCGTTGAGGAGTTGTTAAGCGGCGTGCAGGTGAAGTATCCACGTCTGCTAGATGCGACCTTCAAGCAGGCGCCTAAAGCCAAGGGCGCAGCGGCGGAACAGTTGAAGCTCGACCAGAGTTGAGGATTCAGGGTTCGTGATCGACACAGAAGCTCTGCCGTCCCTCCGGGACTCATATCAAAATTCGCATTGACCCAGCACTCCGGCTTCGCCTCCGTGCTGGGCTAAGCTGTTCCGTGCCTTCGGCACTCGATTTTCGTTGCTTCTACTCCACCGCGACCTTGGTTCCCTTCTGGCCTTGGGCTGACAGGTGCTCAATGCGGTCGTCGATGACCTGCCGGATCGCCTTCAGGAACTCGACCCGCGAGTTGGCCAGGTGCTGCTTCACCGCAGGCGAGATTCACAGGTACTTCCTAGAGCGGGCGGCCCGACCTGCGAACTTGAAGGTGCGCGAGCCATGCCGGTTTTCCTCGGGCAAGTCTTTCGGATCAGCCGTGCGAACGCCGCAAGCGGGCGGGCTGACTGGAACGAGAGGTCACGCGCGACACTTTCGACCCTGCTTCGATTAGCGAATGTAGGGCTTGGTTGACCGCGTCTGAGTTGGGGAACACGGCAGCGACCTCAGGATCCAGGACTACAACGTTCGAGCTTGCCTTCACGCGCTGGTAGTACTTGCCGCGCTCCAGCTTCTTGAAGTCGGAGACCCTGTACTCGGGCCGCATTTCATCGCTTCGGGATTTCGCCTTCTTCATAAATCTCTCGTTCCGTGGGCGTCGCGCGACGAGCGCTGATGATGCGGATAACATCATTGCGGTCGACATGACATACCACAATCAGCCGTCCCGCCGAAGAGAAGCCGAAGGTGACAAATCTCTCCTCCTCTTCAGAGTGGTCGGGGTCGTCGCCCGTAGTCGCCAAAGGGTCGTAAAAGACGCTTACTGCCTCGCGAAATGAGACTCTATGCTTGCGGACGTTCTTGGCTGCCTTGGAGGAGTCCCATTCGAAGCGCATACGCGTTCAAAAGCCAAGATAGCACGAAGAACAACACCAGATCCCTCGCCCCGAACTTGGTAGTGACCCCATCGGACAGCAGCGGCCGCGCAGGTTCAAAGTCCTGGCTAGGGCAACCTACTCCACCGCGACCTTGGTCCCCTTCTGGCCTTGGGCTGACAGGTGCTCGATGCGGTCGTCGATGACCTGCCGGATCGCCTTCAGGAACTCGACGCGCGAGTTGGCCAGGTGCTGCTTCACCTCCGGCGAAATGCCCAGGAGTTTGCGCGCCGCCTCCAGCAGCTCGCGACAGGGACAAGGCTCGTAGACCACTTGCTCGCTTTTGCTTGGCTGGTTTTTCTGTACCGGACTCATGCTGTCTCCTTCATCTCAACCGTGAGAATCTTGCTTTCCAGCCGCGCGCGCGTCGGCGACAGCGCCGCCATGGTCCGCGGCAGGCCGATGTGGCGGCGAAACGTCCCAATCTGCACCACCAGTTCGTCGCCCTTTTTGAACAGCTCGACCTCGCCCTTGGTGGCGAAGGGCAGGAGCACGCGAATCTCGTACAGGCCGTTCTCCTTGCCGAAGGTGTAAGGCTTCTCGGTGCGGGTGACGGCCGCCGGGTCTTCGTGCTCAGAATACAGCACCTGCGCCAGGTCTTCCAGCCGCGGTTGGCCCAGGACTTCGTGCGCAAACAGCGGCACCTTCTTCACCGGCACGGGCGCGAAATATTCTTCAATCTCGCGCACCATCGTCTCCTGCGAAGTGTGCCATTCGCTGAACCACGCGTCCTTCACTTCTTCCGGAAGCAGGCGGTTGACCACCACCTGGTCGATGGTCAGGCCGTGCAGCGAGAAGTAGACGAAGGCGCGCTGCGTCTCGCGCAGGACCATCTTCTCGGCGTTGGTGACCAGCCGCACACTGGTGATGCGCGGATTTTCCATGATCTCATCTACGCCGTCGAGTTTCTCGAAGAGGTCGCGAATGTTGCCGAAGTAGGTGTCGGGCGGCAGTTCGAAGGGCGCCACGCGGTTGGCGATGGGCCGCACGGCCTTCACCAGATTGCGCTGGAAAGGGAAGATGTGCTTCATGTACCAGTCGAGCGTGGTGGGCATGGAGATGAAGCGCATCGACTCGGCGGTGGGCGCAGCGTCCAGCACAATCACGTCATAGCGTTTTTCGCGCCGGTACTGGTTGATGTACATCATGGCGCTCAGCTCTTCCATGCCGGGCAGGATGGCCAACTCTTCCGCCTCGACGCCGCTGATGCCGGTGGTGCGCAGCACCGAGCTGACATACGACGAGATCGCCTGCCAATGGCGCTTGATCTCGCGCTGGATGTTCACCTCCTGGATCGACAGCCGCTCGTTGATGGGCAGGGGATCGGAGGTGGTAACGTGAAAGAGGTCGGTATTGAGGTCGAAGGCGTCGCCCAGACTGTGCGCCGGGTCGATGCTCATCACCAGCGTACGGTACTTCAATTGCGCCAGCTTGACGCCGGTGGCGGCGGCCAGACTTGTCTTGCCCACCCCACCCTTTCCGCTGAACAACAGAATTCTCATGAGTGCATTTTAGAACGTTGGTCGCGCCCGTGCTGCTGGATCACGACTCCGAGGTCGTGCGGCTACACGATGACCTTGGTTATAATTCCCCGGGAGGATCTCCATGAAGATTGCAGCGATGGCTTGTGCCTTGGCGATGATGTTTCCTTCTATCGCGCTGGCGCAGAAAGTCAATGTCGAATACTCTCACGGGGTGGATTTTTCGCAGCTCAAAACCTACACGTGGGGTAATAACAAGGGAGAGCTGCCGGAGAAATTTGAAGACACTCATATCAAGAACGCGATCGATCGTGTGCTGCAGTCCAAAGGCCTGACGAAGCTGGAGTCTGGAAAACCTGACCTGATTGTGACGTATCAAGCCACCACGGCGCGGAGGGAACAGGAAATCGATAACTACGATGACGTCGGCTTCGGTTATGGCTGGGGTCCAGGTTGGGGCTGGGGTCCCGGCTTTGGCTATGGCTGGGGCGACATGGGTCCCGGCTATCCCGTTACCACCATTCGGCACATTGAAGTCGGCGACCTGCTGGTCGATATGATGGAGCCCTCGGCAAAAGTCGTCGTTTTCCGCGGCTATGCGACCGGTGCCTTTCATTCCGATCCTGTCAAAGAAGACAAGCTAATGAGCAAGGCCATCGACAAAATGTTTCAGCACTTCCCGCCGAAATATAAGTAGCAGAGGGGAAATCGTACGACTTGGATTTGGGCTTTTCCGTTTGTGTTCCCTATCGCTACCTTTCAAGGAAGAAGGGCATAAGGCGCCAGTGGTTCCGACCTGGCGCCCATAGCCTGCCGATACTGAAGTAGGCCGATCTCGCTCAGCAGCCTACAGTCTTGAGCGTGAACATGTGCGACGGTTGCATCACAGCGCACGTGCTTTTTGAATAAGTCGTAAGCATGGTGAACCGATGAAGATGAAAATCAAATTTTCCGCAATCGTATTGTTGCTTGCGATGTTTTTCGCTGGGCGTTTGTTTGCCGATAGCGGCGATCCGCCGGCTCGCGTGGCGCGGCTGAGTTATATGCAAGGCGCGGTCTCCTTTGAGCCGGCCGGCGAAAACCAGTGGAGCCAGGCGACGCTGAATTATCCCCTCACTCAGGGTGACCGGTTGTGGACCGACGTCAATGCCCGCGCCGAACTGGAAACTGGCAACGTTGCCATACGCATGGCCCAGCAGACCGACCTCACCACCACCAACTTGACGGACCAGTTGATTCAACTTGGTCTGGCGCAGGGGTCGGTGCGAGTTCGGGTCTTTGCGTTGCGCCCCGATCACTCCGTCGAAGTTGATACGCCCAGCGCAGCCATCACCATCGTGCGGGCAGGTGACTATCGCATCGATACGTATCCTAACCAGACCATGACGCTGGTAATTGTGAACAGCGGCGTGGTGCAAGTCACAGGGAACAATGTAAATCAGACCGTAGAGGGTGGTCAGGCAGTCGAGTTGAAAGGAACAAATCCGGTGCAGTTGCGATGGGTGGCTGTTCCTGCGCCGGATAGCTTCGATCAATGGTCAAACCAGCGTGACCAGAAATACCTGCGAGCGCAGGCGCGCCAATATGTTAGCCCCGAGGTGCCGGGATACTACGACTTGGACGGCTACGGTAGCTGGGCAACGGTCCCGCAATATGGACCGATTTGGTATCCCGTGGGCTTACCGGTGGGCTGGTGCCCCTATCGCTTTGGACGATGGGTCTGGGTCGAGCCGTGGGGCTGGACTTGGGTCGATCAAGAACCGTGGGGGTTTGCTCCCTTCCACTATGGCCGCTGGTTACTGGTGGGAACGCGCTGGGGCTGGCTGCCGGGACCGATCGGGGTGGCGCCGGTCTACGGGCCTGCTTTTGTCGCCTTTCTTGGTGGGCCGGCGTTTTCCGTCAGCTTCGGAGTAGGAGGAATTGCGGCGTGGTTTCCACTGGGACCGGGCGAGCCGTTTTTCCCCTGGTATCACCATAGCGACTTTTATTTGCGACAGATTAACGTCACCAACGTCCGCAATATCAATATCACTAACATTACCAACATCACTAATATCAACAATGTTCATTACCGCGACCAAACAGTAGCTACCACGGCGGTATCGGCGAACGTATTTCGCAATTCTCAGCCGGTGATGCGCGGCATGATACACTTGAATTCGCAGCAGATCGCCCAGGGGCGGGTCATTCCTCATCCGCAAATCAATCCGACCCGGAGCGCGATTCTAGCCGGAAATGTGACGCATCCTCCGGTGGCGGCAACACGGCCTGCCGTCGTAGAGCACGCGCCGCTGCGAGCCGCAGAAACAAACGTAGCGAGAAACGCCCCACCACCGTTTGCGGGCGAAGTCGCGCGCCCCAACGAGGTGCCGCATCCAACCGCTAACGAGACGCGAACACCGGCAGTTCCACAGCCGCCAAGTGAGAGTCGTTCTCTGCCGCAAGCCGTACGCCCAGCGCCTCCGAGCCGGCCAGTAGGGGCTTACACTTATCATCCGCCGGCAACTCCGCCGCCGCTGGTCGCCAGGACCTCGCCGCCTCAGCCCCGGCTTTCGTATGTGCAGAAGGCGCCGGCCATGGCCCAGCATCCGGGACGGCCTTTGGAGCCGCAACAGCGGGCCAATCTGTATGCCGGCCGGCCGGCAGGACCCATGGTGGACAGGGAGTTTCCGCCTCACGCCGGCCCGGTGCGGCCTGAGCCGATGTCGCGCTCGGCGCCAGGCCCGCATGCAGCGCCCAGTTCGCACGGAGGGCCGCCACGGCATTGAAACCATCGCAGGCAGCCGGGCACTTTGAGCGGGTTGTGTGCTGAGAGGGGATGAAACTACCCGCAAGCCGAGCGCAACTGGCTGCGGAATCTTATTTCTCTGCGTCCAGACGCGGCTATAATGTTGTTACGCTCCCACAGGTAATCGGAACTGCCGGCGCCAGCAGGCCGAATACCTTTTAGCTGAATCAGCGAGCGGCGTTGTCAGCCCCAGCACCAATTCGCCAGCGGAAGAAACGCAGCAATACGCCTGCGATTATTGCGCTCTCGGTCTGTATTTTCTTCCTGTTCACCGTCATTCTGGCGCAAGCCACATTTAAGTTGACCTTCCTGCAGCCGGATACCAGCGAAGAAACCATCATTTTCGCGTCGGTTTCGGCGCTGATCTTCCTGCTCTTCGTGGCCCTGACGTTCGTATTGATCCGCACTCTGTTGCGGCTCTACGCCGAGCGCAAGACCGGCGTTCTAGGCTCGCGCTTCCGCAGTCAGATGGTGGCGGGCGCGCTGCTTCTATCTTTGGGGCCGGTGATTTTTCTTTTCCTTTTTTCCTACGGATTGCTGAATCGCTCTATCGAAAAGTGGTTCTTCCGTCCCACCGAGGACGTCGAGTACCGCACCAATGTGATTGCCTCACTGTTGACCGAATACGCGCAGACCAATGCCTACGATGAGGCGCAACGGATTGCCCAGACTCCCGACGCGCAGAAGTCGTTCCAGACCGGAAATTTCACCTTCATCATGGACGAGTTCCGGCGGAGCGAGGTGACATTGCAGGGCGGCTTCGCTTTCGCCCTGGTCGATGGCCAAGCTGAGGCCAGTTTCCACGCTCCGGAGGCCTGGCCGTTGCTGCGCCAGGATTTGCCCAAGGCAGTCGCGCCGGGCCAGGCAACCCCCTTTGGTGTGATGGGGCAGATGTACGTTCTGGGGCGGGCGCAGGTGGGTAGTAAGGGCGAAGTGCTGGTTGCGATGCCGTTGCCGCAAAAATACTTCAGCACTCTGCGCGACATCGAGCGCAGCCAGGAGCAGTACCGCGAATTGCGTTTGCAACATCGCCGGTTGCGCCGCACCTATCTTGGACTTCTCTTGTTGCTGACAGTGGGCGTGTTGTTCGCTGCCACTTGGCTGGCGCTGTTCCTGTCCAAGATGGTGACACGCCCGCTCGTGGCGCTGGTGGAAGCCACACATGAGATTTCCCGCGGGCGTCTCGATTATCGCGTGGATGTGCCTGCCGGCAGCGAAATCGGCCAACTGGTGGAGTCGTTCAATCGCATGGCCGCGGATTTGGAAGCCAGCAGGAGCAACATAGAGGCCTCGCAGGGCGAGCTGGCGGAGATGAACGCCCGGCTGGAACAGCACAGCCGGCACATCGAAACCATTTTGGAGAGCGTTCCCTCCGGCGTGCTCTCGCTGGATGCCTCCCGCCGCATCGTTCATTCCAACGCCGCGCTGCGCCGCATGCTCCGCCTCGATCAAGACCTTCCACTTCCCGCGCAAACTTTGCACGACCTATTCCCGGAAGAGGCCGTGGCCGATCTGGAGCACATGCTGCGCAAGGCTGACCGCATGGGCACCACCACCAGCCAACTAGAAACCATTACGCCTCGTGTCAACCTGAATGTAGCCGTCACCGTGGCTTCGCTTGATCCGGTGCCACAGGCAGCGCGCAACGGTAGGCCGCACGCCGGTTACGTGGTGGTGCTGGAAGACCTCACCGACATCGTGCGCGCGCAGAAGCAGGCCGCGTGGCGGGAGGTGGCGCGGCGCATCGCGCACGAAATCAAGAACCCGCTCACCCCGCTGGCACTGGCGGCGGAGCGTATTCGCCGGCACCTGGAACGATCCACACCTCCCGAACCAGCCTCGTTGAACGTGATTCGCCAGTGCGCGGACACCATCAGCCGTTCGGTCGAGACGGTGCGCAAGCTGGTGGACGAATTCTCCACCCTGGCGCGTTTTCCCGCTGCCAAGCCCCAACCCTCCGACATCAATGCCATCGTCAACGACGCTCTGATGATGTTCGACGGAAGGTTGAACGGCATTCGCGTCCAGCAGCATCTGGCCGGCGATTTACCACTGGTGCAGGCCGATCCTGACGCCATGAAACGCGTGATCGCCAATTTGGTGGACAACGCCGCTGAGGCCTTGCAAGATTCCTTGGTGAAGGAGATCGTCATTTCCACCACCCTGCTGGAAGATCGCGACTGCGTCGAAGTTGTGGTCTCCGATACCGGACACGGCGTCACTCCTGATGTGAAAGAGAAGTTGTTCCTGCCCTATTTCTCCACCAAGCGGCGTGGGACCGGCCTTGGACTTGCCATTGTCGGGCGAATCGTCGAGGAACATCGCGGTTCCATTCGAGTCGAAGAGAACTCACCCGTGGGCACACGATTTATCGTCGAGCTGCCCGTGGCCCAGGAAGTGGCTGTGGAAGCCGCGACCGTGATGTAAGAGGCCGGTTGGGAGCCGAGGCAAGATGGGTCAACAATGGAAAAATAGCCAATCCGGGAAAATGGGGGTGTAGCCGAGAGAACAGGCGCTCAGAACGCTTTGGCAGCACTAGTGAGGTGATGTATACCTGTAGCAGAGCAAATGCGATATCCGGTGCCGCATCCCATTCCCTACCAGGGCAGTAAACGACGGCTTGCGCCGGCCATACTTTCGTTTATACCGAAAAACCGTTTTCGGAGAATGATTGAGCCATTCGCAGGTTCGGCCGCGGTGACCCTTGCAGCGGCCCAGGCGAATCTTTGCGAAGAATTCCTAATTGCCGACGTTCTTCAGCCACTGGCGGCCCTTTGGGCTGAGATCATCGAGCACCCTGCGCGACTGAGCCACGCCTATCGCAAGCTTTGGCAGTCGCAGTTCGAAGGGGATTCGGTCAGCCGCTATAACGAAATCAGGGCTGCCTACAATCGCGCGCACGATCCTGCGATGTTGCTGTTCCTGCTGGCGCGCTGCGTCAAGAATGCTGTTCGTTTCAACCCGGCTGGCGAGTTCAACCAATCAGCCGATAAGCGCCGCACAGGGACACACCCGGATACGATTGAGAAAGAGATCGCCGGAGCGCATAAGTTGCTGAAGGGGCGATGCCGCGTAGTGTGCGGGGACTTTCGAACCGTGCTTTCGAAAGTGGGACGGGAGGATGTTATCTACATGGACCCCCCTTATCAGGGAACAAGTGAGGGGCGTGACAGCAGATACTTTCAGGGAGTTCCGCGCTGCGCCATCGTCGACTTGCTGGGCAGCCTCAACAACAAACGAGTGGAATTCGTCCTCAGTTACGACGGACACTGCGGAGACAGGACATACGGGGAAGCGTTACCGGCTGATCTGAATGTCCAGCGCGTACTGTTGAACGTCGGCAGATCGAGCCAGGCGACTCTGAACGGGCGATCCGCAGATACGGTTGAATCGGTCTACCTCTCGGGCGGGTTGGCCCTGCCCGGCTCACCGCGTGAACCGATGCTGTTGGAGCATTTCGCGCCACAGATGTCACTTCTGACTTAGCTCGACCAACTTCTTCAAGGCTTCCGCCAATGTGAGGCCTTCCCGGCGGCACCGTATCTGAAATCGGTCAAATAGCAGGCATTCCTCCCCTTGCCAAACAATGTCCGTGCGGCGTATCGGCTGCATCGCCACGTGCCTGTGCATCTGAGGATTTGCCCAATAGCACTGCTGGCAGACTTTGATTTTCTTAAGGGACGTGAAATTGTCGCAATGCTCACAGGCCCAACTCTTACGACGATTGCAACTTCCATCGAGGACCATGTACGGAGCTTTGGCGGCCCTCAAAGACTCTCCAGCAACTTGATACGGAACGCGATGATCGACCTGCAAATCGTGCGTTGCCCCGCAAACTTCGCACTTGCCCGCACTCTCCGTGATAATGGCCTCGCGCAGCTTCTTCGGCAATGACCGTCGCCCTTGCCACTCTCCCTGTCTTCCTGAGAGATTGAAGGAGTAAGAGGCGATATTCTTCTTTCCATTCCGGCTCTTCACCCTGGTTGTCTTCATCGGGAAACCGAGGTCAATAGCATCCATGCGCGCCCGAGGCGGATGATCGTAACCCATTTCCTTCAGCTCCTCGGTCGTGACACTTCCGTTTCGCGCAATGCGATCCAGCACGAGCCGTGCGCGCTTATTTGTAACTGTTTGGATGCGGGCGAGAAATTCAGCTGGTAGTTTAGGCACGTTTCGGAGGATTTTCGGTGATGAGTTCTGCCGAGGTCACGCCCAAAGCGTCGGCCAACTGTTTCAGCGTCGCAAGAGTTATGTTCCTCTCTCCGCGTTCGATAGCGCCCACGTATGTTCGGTGAAGCCCGCACTTTTCCGCCATGTCTTCTTGTGACCAGCCACGCTGGTTTCTGAGCATACGCAGGTTGCCAGCCAGAATGCTGTTGGGATGGGACTGCGGCATCGACAAAAGTTTGCAGGCGAGAAGACTATATATCTACAGACTAAATGTAGCAATTGCCGGGGCCAGACCGCACAACGAAAAGCTTCTGTATCATCAATTAGAGCCATGCACACCGTCCTCATCGTCGATGACGAGTCGCAAATCCGCACTGCGCTGGAGGGCGTGCTGGCGGACGAGGGCTACAAGACGCTGCTGGCCGCCAGTGGCGAGGAGTGCTTGGAATTGCTGCGCCACAAGTCGCCCGATGTCGTCCTGCTCGACATCTGGCTGCCCGGCATCGACGGCCTGGACACGCTGGAGCGGCTGGTGGAGCGGGAAGACCATCCCGAGGTGATCATGATCTCGGGTCACGGCAATATCGAACAGGCGGTGCGGGCCACCAAACTCGGCGCCTTCGATTTTCTGGAAAAACCACTCTCCATCGAGCGCACGCTCATCGTCCTGAAGAACGCCATTGAGGCTAAGCGGCTGCGCAGCGAGAACCTGGAGTTCCGCAAGCAGTTCCAGGCGCGCAGCGTCATTGTGGGTGACAGCATCCCCATGAAAGCGCTGCGCCAGCAGATTGCGCTGATGGCGCCCACCAACGGGCGCGTGCTGATTTACGGCGAATCAGGCACGGGCAAGGAACTGGCCGCGCGCGCCCTGCACGCGCAAAGCCTGCGCAAAGACGCCATGTTCGTCGAGGTCAATTGCGCCGCCATCCCGGAAGACCTGATTGAAAGTGAACTCTTCGGCCATCGCAAGGGTGCATTTTCCGCCGCCACCGCCGACAAGGAAGGCAAGTTCCAGAAAGCCGACGGCGGCACGCTGTTCCTCGACGAGGTGGGCGACATGAGCCTCAAGACGCAGTCCAAGGTGCTGCGCACTCTGGACGAGGGACGCTTTGTGCCGGTCGGCGAGGAAGAGCCGATCACGGTGGACGCACGCGTCATCGCCGCCACCAATAAAGATTTGGAAGAGGAAATCTCCAAAGGCAACTTCCGCGAAGACCTGTTTTATCGCCTGAACGTCATTCCTTTTTACGTTCCGCCGTTGCGCGAACGTAAAGAAGACATTCCTCTCCTGGCGC
>Ga0070737_10001091_pt1 | contig 42696 bp, 35 predicted proteins | sample Coa_R1_10_FD_66438 | JGI IMG/M metagenome (GOLD analysis project Ga0070737, IMG submission 66438) | Surface soil microbial communities from Centralia Pennsylvania, which are recovering from an underground coalmine fire - Coalmine... | ecosystem: Environmental > Terrestrial > Soil > Unclassified... | reverse complement strand
CCGGACGGCTTCTTCCTTAAACTCCTTCGTGAATTTTCGTCGCGTTCCCATGACACAATTCTCCATTCGCTGAAAATTGTGTCTTAACCGTTTGTCTCAGTTTCGGGGACAAGTCCAGTTGGCTTTGAGCGCCGCCACCATCTGTCCGATAGACCAATCCGCGAATTCGATTTCGCTGAGCAGGGAGGGCGTTGGGGTGCCTTCCGCATCCAGGTAGCCGCCTTTCAGGCTTAAAGATTTCTCGATCAGCTTCTGGCCAACACTCACCACCTGGAAATTCATCCCGAAGATGGCCGGCACCGGCGCGAAACCCTGCCCGTTATGCTTCTTGCCCGCAATCCAGTTCAGCACCGCGTTGACCTTGAGCTGGTCGTAGCATTGGATGTTCTGGAAACTGTCGGTCCACGCGTTCGAAGAAGACACAGCGGTTTGATCGGGCAGCGGATTGCAGCTCATAGACCCGGCCGTTACGCCCGGCAGATTCACCGGGATCGAGTTGATCTCGGGCGAATAATAGTCGTCTACATTCGTGCCGTCGCCCGGCCCGCTAACCGCCGAATACGCAGGATGTTTGTCCGACCACGCGGTGTACATGCCCGCGCCGTGCGCCACGCCGAAGATCGTGTTGGTGCGCACGAAATTCCACGGATAGACCGGCGCGCAGGCCTTTGCGGGATCGCGCTCCAGTCTGAGCGGATTGATCGAGCCGATGCCGCCGTCGCCAAACCGCGCGCCGCCGTTCAGTTTCGTTTGGTCGATATCGATGCCTTCCTCGAATTCGGTCCTGGTGCCGGTCGGAGCGGCATATTTGACGCACGCGCCGGGACTGCCTGCCACGCCGTTGCCCGTAGTGATCGTAGGCGGATCGAGCGAGCGGTCATAAGCCACATCGTAAAAAGCTCCATAGGTGCGCGGAGTGCCGCCGGTGACGAGAGCCATCAAACCGGGAAATGAGTCTGACGGCTTGGATGTAGAGCCATAGAGGTAATTCACGCCCGTGTTCTTGAGCGCCGCCAGATTCGGGCAATACGGCGCCCCGCCATTGATCCCAGCAATTCCGTTTGCGCAATTGATGAAATCCACCGCGTGCATGCCGTCGATGCTGATCAGCAATACATGCTTGATTCTCTGCCCATTGACTTGAGCCGATAGAAGCTGGGCCCCCATCAGAGATAGGGCGAATCCGGCCGCGAGCGTACTGCGCTTCACAAACTGATGCATTCTTCCTCCACTTGTTGAGCTTGGATTCGAAGGCCGGCGAAACCCTAAGGCCCGGCCTCTGTGCGATTAGTATGCGCGCGCCGGGTTAAAGAGATGTGTCACGCGGGTAAAACATGCATTACAGAGGGCTATTTCAATTGGAGCGGACGCCGCGAAGCACCCGAATTCTGGCGGAGGAAGAGGGATTCGAACCCCCGAGTGAGTCACCCCACTAACGGTTTTCAAGACCGCCGCCTTCGACCGCTCGGCCATTCCTCCATTCCTATCTTACCTGATTCCCATCACTTACCAATACTCTCACTACTCGCTTGCGGCTTTTTTCCGGCTTCTGGGCACCACTGTCAGCCTACTAAGCGCCCGCCGCTCGTCTTCGTCATTCGAATGTGCGTACCGCATGGTCACTGTCACGGTCGAGTGATCCATCAGTTCCTTCGTATCATTCAGCGATACCTCCAGGTGTGCCGCGTCTTCTTCATGATGATTTTCAAGCGCCGCTGCGCCACATCCACCTCCTGCCATTGCAACTGAAAAATATCACCGCAGCGAAACCCGGTATGGATTGCGAAAACGATCAGCTCAAAAAGATACGGCGCCGCGGATGACCGGGTTGGTTCCCAGGTGAAGAGACCAGCATTCCGCCACGTTGAACAGGGGCTTGAGCAGAGCCAGTTCCCGGTTCACCGTCGCCGGCCAGACCTCCCGGATGCGCTTCTGCTGATACTCCTCAACGCGCGGCGCGTTGATCTTCCTCAGGTCCACTTCTCCGAAATGCCGTTTAAGATGTTCCAACATCTGCTCGTCCCGCCGCCAGGACCGTTTGTGAATCTTGGCATATTCCAGGAATCGGTCGCCGAATTCGCTCAGCGAAACGATGACCGGCTTGGCCTATGCGTCGTGTTTCAACGAACGGCACATCCCCTTAACTTCGAGTCTCACTCCAGGGGTTCACTTCATGTGCGACTTTGATCCACCCGGCGGCTCGGGGCACGGTACCCATTCCCGGTTTAGCGATTTGATACGCTGGGGAGCGGCCACGGGCCGGGCGGTGACGGTCGAACGTTGCCTGGCTTGTGTGGTGCGGCATGCCAGTGAAGAGAGGTGGATGGCACGAATGACGACAAAGCGGATGAGCGTGACTCTTATATTCAGCTTCCTTGGATTGGGTTGCGTTCCCCTGGCGGCGCAATGGACGGTCCGGGATCCGAACGTTCCGCGCGATTCGCAAGGCAAAATCCAGGGAGATGCGCCGGTCCCGCGGACCGCGGACGGGAAACCAGACTTATCTGGGCTCTGGATGCGGGCCAACAGCGGACCGCCGAGGGCGGGTCGTGGCCGGCAGGGCGGGGCGGCTGCGGGGGGTAACGGCGGCGGGCGTGGTGGAATTCCGGTCGATATCTCGATTGCGCCTTTTCCCTTCGATCCGAATGGCCCGCCGGTCGCCACTTTTTTCGAGGCCGGCGCGAACATGGAGGGTGGGCTGCCGTACACGGAATGGGCCAAAGAGATCCACAAGCACCGAACCGATCTGCAGGCCCGCGACAACCCGGACGCCAATTGTCTGCCGATGGGTTTTCTGCAATTTCACCAGCAGCCGCAGCCACGGCGGATTATGAATGTCGCGAATCCGAAAATGATCCTGATCGAGTATGAAGCCAATAACGGGCTGCGCCATATTTATCTGGACGGGCGCAAACTTCCGGCGCAGGGCGAGGTGCAGCCGTGGTGGTACGGCTATTCGGTGGGCCATTGGGAGGGTGATACGCTGATCGTCGAAACGAATAATCTGCGAGGCGCCGAAGACAGCAAATTCGACGGCTGGCTGGACGTCAACGGCAGCCCGTATTCGGAGCAGGCCAAATTCATAGAAAAGATCCGCCGCCCGGCATACGATCACCTGCAGATCGACATGACGGTAGACGATCCCAAGTCGTATACGAAGCCGTGGACCGTGCGAGTGGATCAGCGGCTGATCGTGGACCAGGATCTGATCGAATTCGAATGCAATGAGAACCAGCAGTTCCGGCAGCACGTGAAGTGATTGAGGCGGCCGGAGATTCATTCCGCTCGATGCCGAACTGGAGATGGGAGACACTGGCGCGGGTTGCCGAAACGGGGCTGGTGGCGGTGATCCGGGCGGAGTCGTGCGAACAAGCGGAAAGGATTGCCGATGCCTGCGCTGAAGGCGGTGTGGCCGCGCTCGAGGTGACGTTCACGGTGCCGGGCGCCGCGGCGGTGATTGAGAGCCTGGCGAAGAAATACCGGCCGGAGCAGATTGGGGTGGGGGCGGGCACGGTGCTCGATCCGGAGACGGCGCGCGGGGCCATTCTGGCGGGCGCGCAATTCGTGGTGAGCCCGTCGCTCAATCCGGAGACCGCGCGGCTGGCCAACCGCTACCAGATTGCTTATTTGCCGGGCGCGGGGAGCGTGCGGGAAATCGTGGAAGCGATGGAGTGCGGGGCGGGCATTATCAAGGTGTTTCCGGGAGAGATGCTGGGACCGGCGTTTGTGAAAGCGGTTCGCGGCCCGTTGCCGCAAGCGCCGTTGATGCCCACGGGCGGGGTGAGCCTGGAAAACGCGCGGGCATGGATCGAAGCCGGCTGCGTGGCGCTGGGGGTAGGGGGGAATTTGACGGGCGGGGCGAAGAGCGGCGATTACGGCTCCATCACCCGGCTGGCGCGACGGTTTGTGGAAATTATCCGGGAGGCGCGCGGCCATGCCTGAGCGGGTAGTCACGTTTGGCGAAATCATGCTGCGGCTGGCGGCGCCGGCCTGGGAGCGGTTTTTGCAATCGCCGCGTTTTGAGGCGACGTTTGGCGGAGGCGAGGCGAATGTGGCGGTAGCGCTGGCGTCGCTGGGCGTGCCCACGGCTTATGTAACGGTGCTGCCGGAAAAGAATGCGATTGCGGATGTGCTGACGGGCGAATTGCGGCGCTTTGGCGTGGACACCACGCGCATCGCGCGGGGGAAAGGGCGGCTAGGGATTTACTTCCTGGAGACCGGGGCGAATCAAAGGCCTTCCCGGGTGGTTTACGACCGCGAAGAGAGCGCCATGGCTCTGGCCGGGCCGGGCGATATCGATTGGGACGCAGCTTTGGAAGGCGCGGGCTGGTTCCACATCACTGGAATCACGCCGGCGATCAGCGAATCGGCGGCGAAGCTTTCGCTCGAAGCGGCGCGCGCGGCGCGCTCAAAGGGGGTCACGGTTTCCTGCGATTTGAATTACCGCAAAAACCTGTGGAAATGGGGCCGGAACGCGCGTGAGGTGATGCCGGAACTGGCGGGATGCTGCGATGTGCTGATGGCAAACGAAGAAGATGTGCAGATGGCGCTGGGGCTCGGCGCCGGCGTGAATGCGGCGGCGGGATCGCTGGACACCCGGCAGTACGAAGACCTGGCCGGCCGCGTGCTGGCCGCTTACCCGAACGCGCGGCAGGTGGCGATTACGCTGCGCGAATCGAAAAGCGCTTCGCACAATGGCTGGTCGGCATGTCTGAAGGGCCGCGGCAGTTTCCTGGTCAGCCGGCATTACGAGATCACGCACATTGTGGATCGCGTGGGCGCGGGCGATAGTTTTGCGGCCGGGCTGATTTATGGACTTCTCAAACTGGATACGGCACAGCAGGCGCTGGAGTTCGCCGTGGCGCTCAGTTGCTTGAAACATTCGATTCCGGGAGATTTCAGCCGGACGACGGTGGCGGAGGTGGAGGCGCTGTTGGAGGGCGGAGGCTCCGGGAGAGTGCAGCGGTGAGGGCGGCTTAGCTTTTCTCCGCCAAAACTTTCTCAAAAGCCGCATAGGCACTCTTGCCGAAGAGCACAAAAATCGCATGCCGCACGTGCACGTCCGGCCGTTCCAAATGCACCATTACCTCGCCGAGCGCAATCTCGGCCGCATCCGGCAGCGGATAACCATAGATACCCGTGCTGATCGCCGGAAAGCTGATGGTTTCGACGGCGCGTTCTTCGGCCAGCGCCAGGCACTTGCGGTAACACGAAGCCAGCAACTCCGCTTCGCCATGCCGTCCATCCCGATACACCGGACCGACCGCGTGAAATACATACTTGGCCGGCAGATTTCCGGCGCTGGTGGCCACCGCGCTGCCGGTTGGGCAACCGCCCAGGCGCGCGCGAATCGTATCCAGTTCCCGCATGATGGATGGGCCGCCGGCGCGATGGATGGCGCCATCCACGCCGCCGCCGCCCGCCAGCGCGGAATTGGCCGCGTTCACAATCGCATCCGCGGCAACCCGCGTAATGTCGCCCTGCTGGAGGGTTAAAAGGCGGCCGCTTTGGCTGTGCCATTCCATGCCTGGGTCTTCCATGCCTGGGTCTGCTCAGAAGCGGTAATGCGCGCCGAACTGCAGCAGGCGCGAACCGTAATCGGACGCGATCACGCCGAAGGTGGTGCTGTTGATGTTCTGGTCGCCGCTATAGAAAGAAGTGTGATTGAGCGCGTTGAAAGCGTCCATGCGGATCTCCACAGCCTGCCGCTCGCGGATCTTCACCGTTTTGAGCGCGCTCATATCAAGCCCAAAAATCCAGGGGCCGTCGAACAGCCGCCGCTGCAGCACACCCAGCGTGCCCGCATCCGGGTTGAAGAAAACCTGGCCGGGGAACGCGGGGCTGCCATCGCTGTTTACGCCGGTGCCATCGGCCGGGTTAATGACCGAGGGCGAGATCATATAAGGGCCGTTGCCGGTCATTTGGAACTTCACAATACTGCTGAGTTGCGAGAGGGTGAGGGCGGTATCGGCGGTGTTGTAGTAGGAACTGTTGAACACGGGAAGGTTACCGGAGGAGCGGTTCAGAGTGCCGCGGCTCGAGAGAATGGAAAACGGCGCGCCGGAATCTAAGCTCCAGACGGCGCTGAGGGTCCACCCGCCAATTACGCGATTGAGCGGGCCATAATGCACCACGCGCCCCGCTCCGAAAGGTAATTCGTAGAAGAAGTTCGCTTTCAACATGTGAGTCTGATCGAAGTTGGCCCGCGACCGCTCGATGGATGGGTTATGAATATCCAGGAAATCCTGGGTGCGTGACTGGCTGTCGCCATCGGCGTCAGAGAGTACTTTCGAAAACGTGTAGTTGCCCTGGAAGCTCAGGCCGGAGCGCATGCGGCGCCTCACTTCCAGTTGGAGTGAGTTGTAGCTCGAACTGGAGTAATTCGTGAGCAACTCCGCTCCCAATACATAGGGGTTCTGGAAGAAGTTCACCGGGCCGTTGAGCCCCTGTACCTGGTAAAGTGTCGCCAGATCGCCAACCTGGCCGGTTTGGATGAGAGTACGGATATCGGAATTGCCGAGCAGCCCTCCACCGGTCAGCATAGGGAAAACCGTAAGCGGCTGGCTTCCGGGAATTCCGGGATTGTAAGCCGGGTTGAAGGGGCCGCCGCGCGCCATCGACAGAAAGCCGTTATTCTGCGCGCGCCGGAAATCGGCCAGAAATCCCGCCGCCTGGACATTAACCTGGTTTAGATCGAAGGAACGGTAGCCACCTACCATGTGGTTGCCGACGTAGCGGATCTCGAATAGAGTTCGCTTATATTCCCGCTGAATGCCCACATAATATTGCTGCACATAGGGCCGATGAAGGTTCGGATCGACCAGCCCCACCGTGTTTTCCGGATTATTTTCGTAATTAACGGAAAGCGTGACCGGTATCTGATAGGCCGGCTCGGGTATGGCCGGTAGCGCGGATACGCGGCTGGAAAGGCCGGTCGCGGTGGAAAATTGCTGCAGCCCCGCATTCAGCTCCGTCGCGATTTCCGGCGCAAAGATCGCCTGATCATTCACGTAGCTGATGGCATAACTGGCGCGGAGGGCCGTCTTCCCATCACCAAACAGGTCCCAGGCCAAACCCACGTTCGGCGCGAACTCCTTCCAGTCGCGCAGGTACCAGGGATGCCCCACGGAACCTCCAGCGAAATTGAGCGTGGCATTTGATAGCAGCGTTTGGGATGCGGTACCCTGAATCTCCGGCAGCAGCTCGAGCGAATTTGCTTCGTCCACAATTCCAGGGATTTCATAGCGCAAGCCGAGGTTAACGGATAGCCGCGGTAGAACCTTCCACTTATCCTGCACATACAGCGCATAGTCATTCAGCAGAAAGTGGCGCAGATAAGCCGCTCCCGGAACGAATCCGGAGGTACGGCTGGTGACGTTGAATGTCTGGGCGTAATTATCGACATAGCCGCCCAAAGTAGCGAGCAATTGATTGGCGGTGGCCAGATCGTCTATATTCACTCCCGGCAATTGCCTCTGCTGCAGGGCCGGCTGGCCAGTTCCCATTGCCAGCCCGTAGGTGGGAACCGTGCCTGAAGCGTCATACGAGGCTATCCGCACGTGCTGCATCCAATACCCGAACTGGATGAAGTGCCGGCCGTGCTGCCAGGAGGCATCGTCGGAAAAGTTATAAGTATTCGTTCTCCTGCCCTGAGGCAGAAACTCATTCACCGGGTCCGAGAAGAGCATGCCGGTGATCAGGTCCGCGCCGAACTGTTGCGAGGTTAGGAAAAAACCGTAAGTCAGATTGAAGCCGCCGCGCATCTCGTTGGTCAAATTAGCCGACGGGGTCCATCGCCAGGAAAGCGCGGTAAATGCCGAATGAGTAGGGTTGGTCACTTTCGGAGTGACTGAGAAGTCGTTTTCCAGGTCCGGCCGCAGTGAGTTATCCCGGTTCCAGGCGAACGTCCCGGCGATCGCGTTTCGCGTAGACGCATTGTAATCGAGCCTGCCGGTCACATTGTCGCGGGTCTCGTTGGCTTGCTGATTGAAGCGGTATCCGGCGGTATTGCGCAGCAGGCCGGGTGTGCTGTCGCCAACCTCATAATTATTGATCGTGGTGGGCACCTGGTCGAGCAGCTTCTGCATTGTGGGATCGATCCTGGCGCCTGCCAACTGCAGCAAATTGACTTTGTGCAAATTGCCGCTGGGGTCCTGGTACGTAAAGATTCCCTGCCGCGCGTCCGGCGTCAGAACGGTATCCGTCACTCCGATTTGCTGATGCGTGCGCACGCCTTCGTAGTCGGCATAAAAGAACAGCTTGTCCTTACGGATCGGGCCGCCGATGCCGCCGCCGAACTGGTTCTGATTGAGCTGCGGCGTAGACACCCCAGCCTGATTATTGAACCAGTCGTTGGCAGCGAATTCATTGTTGCGGTTATACCAGAGCAGCTCGCCGGTAAAGGTATTCGTGCCGGACGGGGTGGAAAGGGCCGTCTCCGTGGCGCCGCCCGGCGCGGCCGCATTCGGGTTCGCGGTGACTACGCTCATCTGCCGCACCTGCCCCAGCAGCAGCTTGTTGGGGCTGTAATCGAGCGCGTTGTCACGCAAATAATTGTCCTGAATATTGATTCCGTCCAGCGTAAGATTCGAAAAAGAGGTGCGCAGACCGTTGATTACGGTGAAGGAGTTGCCGTTGGAGGAGACCCCGGCTTCCAATTGCAGCAGGCCGAGCGGATCGCGGTCGAGAATCGGCAGGTTGCGGATATCTTCCATCGAAATGGTATTGGAGACTTCCGTGTTATTCAGTTCGACTGTTTGACTATCGGCCGCCACGTCGATGCTTTGGGTCACTGCCGCGAGGGCGAGTTTGATCGCGGGCACCGGCGTTTCCCGCGCCGCATCCACCGTTATGTCATGCATGGTCGCTTTCAAAAAACCGGGTGCTTCGACGGTCAGATCGTAATCGGCCGGCCGGATTCCCAGCATGTTGAACAGGCCTTCGGAAGAAGTCGTGGCGGTGAGCAGCGGCCGGGAACCGCCCGCCAGATAGAGATTCACCTTCGCTCCGGCCACGGCGGCGCCGGAACTATCCACCACCGCGCCCGAGATCCGTCCGGAAAGTTGGGCCGCGGCCGGTGTCCCCCCAAGCAACAGGAGTGCCACGAGAGCACACTGAATTCGCATGATCTCTATTGAAACACCGAATTGTTGCTGGAGTGGCGGCAAATTTGCCAGCTAAACGCGAATCGGTCCGCGTCGCATATCTTGCTACCATTGTTCTGTTTCAGGGCCACTTATTAAATGAGGAAATCGGTCGAAAGCATTAGAGTGCGCGCCAAGGTCGCGCGCGCCGCCGGTTGCTGGGTGCTGGCGAGCGCCGGGCTGTTATTCGGGCAGCCGCAATACACCATAACGACGATCGCGGGCGGCGCGCCTCCCGCCACACCGGCCGTGGCTACCGGGATTTCGGTGGGCCAGCCGCGGCGCGTCATGGTGGATTCGGCGGGCAACCTGTATTTCAGCAGTCAGAACAGCGTCTTCAAAGCGAGCGCCGGCGGAACTCTCACGCTGGTCGCCGGCAATTCCCGGGCCGGGTACTCGGGCGATGGCGGTCCCGCAACCCAGGCCCAACTCAACGCGCCCGCAGGACTCGCGCTCGATGCCGGCGGCGATCTCTTTATTGCCGACGCAGGCAATAATGTAATCCGCGAAGTCACTCCCAACGGCATCATCCAGACCGTCGCCGGAAATGGGACCGCGGGTTATTCGGGCGATGGCGGCCCCGCCACTCAGGCCCAACTCTATACTCCTTCGGGGATCGCGGTGGATAGTTCCGGCAACTTATATATAGCCGATACAGCCAACAACGTGATTCGCGAAGTGACTACCGACGGCAACATCCAGACTGTAGCCGGCGATGGTTACGCGAATTATTGGGGCGACGCCAATCAGGATTGCCCCACAGGCAGCACCACCCACTGCAGCGGCGATCCTCTACAGGCCGAACTCCACGGCCCCGAGGACCTGACGATCGGGCCGAATGGGGCGCTCTATATCGCCGATACCGTCAATGCTTATATCCGCGTGCTTACCGGCGGAGCCATCAGTTTCGTGGCGGGCAGCGGCACGGTCGGTTTCTCGGGCGACGGCGGCCCGGCAAACCAGGCCACCACCGCCGATGGTAGCGGCGTGGCACTATATGATCCTCAGGCGATTGCCTTCGACTCAGCGGGCAATTACTACATCGCCGATACCGGGAACAACCGCATCCGGAAGGTCAATACCAAAGGCATCATCAGCACCGTGGCCGGAAACGGAACTCCGGGCTTTGCGGGCGATGGCGGGCCGGCCACCAGCGCGGAACTGAACCAGCCCACCGGCGTGTTTGCCGATAGCCAGGGCAACCTGTACATCGCCGACAACCTCAATAACCGGATACGCAAGGTTTCCTCCTCCGGCACAATCAGCACCGTCGCCGGCAATGGAATTGTCAGCTATTCCGGCGATGGGGGCCCAGCCACGGCCGCGCAACTAAATGCGCCCCGCGGCGCCGCCAGCAATGCGAAAGGCACTTTGTTCATTTCCGATTCGCAGAACTCCGTGGTGCGTTTGGTGAACGGCGTCGGCATCAGCAGCATCGGTCAGGGTTCGTTGGTCATGCCGCGAGGTGTGGCTACCGATTCGGCCGGCAACGCCTACGTTGCCGATTCCCTGGCGAATGTCGTCTGGAAAATCGGAACCGATGGCAGCGTCACCAAGTTCGCCGGCTCGGGGGACGCCGGGTTTGCCGGAGATGGCGGCCCGGCGGCCAGCGCGCAATTGAATGCCCCGACCGCCGTTGCCGTAGACCCCGCCGGCAATGTATTCATCGACGATTTCACCAACCTGCGCATCCGCGAAGTCACTACGGCGGGCATCATTAATACCGTGGCCGGCAACGGCTCGCAGGGTTACAGCGGAGATGGCGGCCCCGCCGTGAACGCCAGCTTCAATCTGGCGCAAGGCATTGCGGTAGACAGTTTTGGCAATCTGTACATTGCCGATACCGGCAACAACGTCATCCGCAAGGTGAATACGAGCGGTGTGATCAGCACCATTGCGGGCACGGGCAGTTTCGGCCATTCCGGCGATGGCGGTCCCGCCCTTAGCGCGCAGCTGACCGGCCCTCCGGCAGTGGCGGCCGATTCGAGCGGCAACGTCTTTTTGATCGATGGCACCGGCTGGATCCGCCAAATTTCTCCGGATGGCTCCATCAACACGATCGCCGGTAACGGCTCCCTGGGATATTCCGGCGATGCCGGTATCGCCACCAAGGCGCAATTGAATTCCCCCACCGCGCTGTCCGTGGATGCCTCGGGCAATCTTTATGTGGCCGATACCGGAAACAATGCCATTCGTCTCCTGCGGCCCGCTTCTTCCGGCATCTCGATCGGGGCTGTAACCAACGCGGCTTCGAATCAGCAGGGCACGATCGCTCCGGGCGAAATCGTAGTCGTGTATGGTTCCGGGCTCGGGCCGAGCCAGGCGCAATCCTATCAGGCCGGGTCCAATGGTCTGGTTCCCACTAACGTCGCCGGAACAGTCGTGACTTTCAATGGCGTGCCCGCGCCGGTACTGTATGCGTCGCTCACGCAGGTATCCGCGATCGCGCCCTTCGAACTCACCGGACAAACCGTGCAGATCGCGGTCGAGAGCCAAGGCCAAACGTCGGCGGCCGTGAGCCTGCCACTGGGAGCGACCGCCCCCGGCATCTTCACTACCAATGAATCGGGCCAAGGCCAAGCCGTTGCCTTCAATCAGGACTCAAGCCAAAATGCCGCGGCCAACCCCGCCGCGCAAGGCAGCTCCTTATCGATTTACCTGACCGGCGGCGGCATCACTTCACCCGGTTCCACTGACGGCTCGTTCGCCGCCACCGCCGCGCCGCTCCAGGTGCAGGCTCCCGTGGCCGTCACTATCGGTGGCCAGGCAGCGGAGGTCACGTATCAGGGCGCGGTGCCGGGACAGGTGGCCGGAATGGTCGAAGTCACGGTCAAAGTCCCCACCGGCATCGAGGCCGGCAGCGCCGTGCCCATCGCTGTGCAGATCGGCGGAATCTCCGCCCAGAGCGGTGTAACGGTGGCCATCGGCCAGTGAACGTCACCTGCGTCGTAGGGGCGCGGCCGAACTTCATCAAAATGGCCGCCCTAGTTCAAGAACTCCGGCGACGCCCGCGCTTTTGTCCCAGGCTGATCCATACCGGGCAGCACTTCTCGCCCGATATGTCGGACAGCTTTTTCGAGGATCTGGAACTGCCGCATCCCGACGCGAATCTCGGTTCGGGCGGCGGTTCGCACACGCAGCAGACCGCTCACATCATGCTCGCCCTCGAAGCCGAACTGACCGCCCACCGGCCGGACCTGCTGCTGGTGGTGGGCGATGTCAACTCCACGCTCGCGGCAGCCTTAGTGGGCGCGAAAATGGAGATCCCCATCGCGCATGTGGAGGCCGGGCTGCGCAGCTTCGACCGGCGCATGCCGGAAGAAATCAACCGCGTCGTCACCGACATGCTTTCCGGCTACCTTTTTGTCACGGAGCCCAGCGGCGTCGAGAACCTGAGAGCCGAGGGCATCTCCGACGGCAAAATTCACCTCGTAGGTAACGTAATGATCGACACGCTGCTGCGGTTCCGGGCCAAGGCAGCGGCTTCCGATATTCTGAACCGCCTGGCCCTTGCGCCCAAACAGTACGCCGTGGCAACGCTGCATCGCCCCTCGAATGTGGACGAGCCGGAGAAACTGGCCGGCCTCCTTTCGATGCTGGCCGAAATCGGCCGCCGCGTCCCGGTGGTGTTTCCTGTCCATCCGCGGACGCGGCAGCGCATTTCGTCCGGAACTCTGGAAGGGTCGCGCGTGATTCTCACCGCGCCGCTCAGCTACCTCGACTTCCTGCGCCTGATGAGCGAAGCGCGGCTGGTGCTCACCGATTCCGGCGGCATTCAGGAAGAAACCACCATCCTCGGCGTCCCCTGTCTTACGATGCGCGAGAACACCGAGCGGCCCGTCACCATCGAATGCGGCACAAACAAGTTGGTGGGCACCGACCCCGCCCGCATCCTGCCGATTGCGATGGATGCTTTAGAGACCGAACCGGAACGGGGGCGCATCCCCGACTTGTGGGACGGCAAAGCCGCCGCGAGGATTCTGGATGTGCTCGAAGCAGCGGTTCCGTGAAACGCTGCCGGGAACTGATGCCGATCAGGGCGTAAAATATTTCCTTCCGGAGGGAACCATGCCCCCGTTCGACCCCTCGCCCCTATTCGCTCCCTTCACCATCAAAGGCATCACTCTGCCCAATCGCTTCGTCATGCCAGGCATGCAGCGCATGTGGTGCGACAACGGCACGCCGCTTGCGCGGCTGGCCGATTATTATCGCGAGCGCGTCGAAGGCGGAGTGGGTCTGATCATCACCGAGTCCTGCGCGGTCGACCATCCTTCTGCTACCCAGACGCCCGTCTTCTGCCGCATCACCGATGCCACTATGGACGCATGGGCACGCTGCTTTCATGCCGTTAACAGCGCCGGCGGCCGCATGCTCCTGCAGTTATGGCACGAAGGAGCTATTCGCAAGGAAGGCGGCGATGGACCGTATTCGCAATATCCCACTTTGAGTCCATCGGGGCTGGCCCATGCCGGCAAGCGCAACGGCCGCGCCGCAACCTTGGAAGAGATGGAAGACATCAAGGCGGCGTTCGTGAAGGGCGCGCTGGCCGCACAGCAAATCGGCGCGTGCGGAGTTGAAGTCCACGCCTGCCATGGCTATCTGCTCGATCAATTCCTGTGGGCCGAAACCAATCGCCGCACCGATGGCTATGGGGGCGACGATATGGCCGCCCGGGTGCGTTTTCCAGCCGAAATTGTCCGCGCGATCCGCCTCGCCGTTGGTCCGGACTTCCTCATCTCCTTCCGTTTTTCGCAGTGGAAGGAAGTCGACTATCACGCAAGAATTGCGCCGGCTCCGCGGGATTTGAAAATCCTGCTCGATCGTGTGCGCGCGGCCGGCGCCGACATCTTTCATGCCTCGGCCCGCTACTTCTGGGTGCCGGAGTGGGAAGGATCGGATTGGGGAATCGCGGGCTGGACCAAGTCGATGACGGATGCGCCCGTGATCGCGGTGGGCAGCGTCGGCCTCGACACCGACGTAATGGATAACTTCTTCGGCAAGGAGGCCAACTCCACCGGCGAGGCCGGCTTGCGCGAATTGCTCCGCCGTTTCCAAAATGGCGAATTCGATCTGATTTCCGTCGGCAGGGGTCAGATCGGCGATCCTCATTGGGTGAAAAAGCTGCGCGAAGGGCGCTTCGCCGAGGTCCGCATGTTCACGAAAAAGGATTTGCTGGGAGATTTGGAACTGGATGGCGTCGTGAGTGAGGCTCACGCCGGCGAAGTGGGGCAGGCGCTTTCGCCTGCCAATCCCCTCACGCTTCCGACTTCTTCTTGATTTTGATATCGAGCCGCTTGATTTTCTGATTCAGCGTGGAAAGCGGCACGTGCAAGCTCTCGGCGGCCTCCGTCTGGCTCCAGTTAAACTGCTCGAGGCGCTCGAGAATCACCCGCCGCTCGAAATCGTTCACAATCTCAAACAGCGATGCGTCCGCCGGCAGCGGCGCGCCGTCGTTGCGGTTCAGGCGGATTCCGTTGGCCTGCAGTAGCGGATCGGGCAGCACCCCGATCGGCACCGAAGGCTCGGTCGCCAGCACCACGGCGCGCTCCACCACGTTTTCGAGTTCGCGCACGTTGCCCGGCCACGTGTACTCCATCAGCGCCTGCATCGCTTCGGGCTCGAAGCGCAGCGTCGAGCGGCGCGTGTTCGGATCGAGAAACTTCCCGTTCTCCTGGCAGTAGTGATTGAAAAAGTGTTCCACCAGCAGCGGAATATCTTCCTTGCGTTCGCGCAGCGGTGGTAGGTTGACATTGATCACGTTCAGCCGGTAGTACAGGTCTTCGCGGAACTTGCCTTCCCGCACTAACTGATACAGATCGGCGTTGGTTGCCGCCAGGATGCGGACGTCGACGCGGATGGGATCGTTGCTGCCGAGCGGCGTGAACTCTTTTTCCTGTAGAACGCGCAGCAGCTTGATCTGCGTCTCGGCCCCGATGGTGCCAATCTCATCGAAGAAGATCGTGCCCCGGTCCGCCACCTCGAAGTAGCCTTTCTTCGATTGAATGGCGCTGGTGAAGGCGCCTTTCACGTGGCCGAACAGCGTCGATTCGAGCAGTTCCGGCGGCAACGAACCGCTGTTCACCGCGACGAACATATGATCGGCGCGCGAGGAATTGTTATGGATCGCCTTGGCCACCAGTTCCTTCCCGGTGCCGGTTTCGCCGGTAATCAGAATGGTGGTGGAGCGGCTGGTAGCCACCTGCGCCACCAGGTCCAGCATCTTCACCATGCGCTCACTCTTGCCGATGATGCTGGGGAAGCTGTAGCGCTGCTTGAGCGCGCGCTTGAGGAGGGTGTTCTCCGATTCCAGCCGCCGGGCCGCGATCATTCGCTGGATTTCGAGCAGCAGCTTTTCGTTGTCCCAAGGCTTGGAAAAATAGTCGTTGGCGCCGCGCTTGAGGGCGTTCACGGCGGCCTCCACCGAGCCATACGCCGTAATCATGAAGACGGGCGTTTCGCGGTCGCGCTCGCGCACCTCCTCAAGCACTTCCATGCCGGAACGGTCCGGCATCATCAGGTCGAGCAGCACCAGGTCGTAACCGCGGGTCTCCAGTTTGTGCAGACCTTCGAGCGCGTTTCCGGCCAGATCCACTTCGTAGCCTTCGCTGCCGAGCAGCATTTCCAGGCCTTCGCGGATATCGGCTTCGTCGTCAATAACCAGGATCCGGCCTTTTGGGCCGGCGCTTACTGAGGTGGCAATCATCTCTACCGCAATGCTATCAGGCGGCGCTTACGGGCCTTTCAAGCAGCGCCCGGTTCGGATCGTCCGTCACCGCGCGTGGCGCTTCTCCAGTGGCGCGCTGCGGCGTTTCTGCAGTGGCGCGTTGCGGCGCTTCTTTGGTGGCGCGCTGCGCCACGGGAAGCTCGATCCGGAAGCGTGCTCCGCCGGCCGGCCGGTTGGACACTTCAATCGAGCCGCCGTGCTCCTGAATGATTCCGTACGTCACCGAAAGGCCCAGGCCCGTTCCCTTGCGCGCGGCTTTGGTCGTAAAGAACGGATCGTAAATGCGGTGCAGATGTTCCGGAGCGATACCGGTGCCCGTATCCGCTACTTCCGCCTTCACGCTGCCCTGATCCAGCCAGGTGCGAACCTCTAGTGTACCGCTCCCCTGCATGGCGTCACGCGCGTTGAGGAACAGGTTCAGGAACACCTGCTGCAGCTTGCCCGTGTTGCCCTGCACGGCGGGCAGCGCCGCATCCAGGCTGGTTTTCACCTGAATTCCGGCCTTCTGAAGCTGGTGTTCCAGCAGCGAAAGCGTCTCGGTAATGGTGCGGTTCAAGTTCACTTCGCCGAAGGAAGTCGTGGAAGTGCGCGAAAAATTGAGCAGCGAATTGACAATCTCGCTCGCGCGGAAGGTCTGCTTGGCGATCTTGTCGAGGATCATCGATTTTTGCGTGTCTTCGGCGACCTGTTTCGCCAGCATCTGCGCATAGGTGGAAATCACGGCCAGCGGCGTATTCACCTCGTGCGCCACCCCGGCCGCCAGCAGGCCGATGCTGCTGAGTTTATCGGCTTGCACCAGCCGCTGCTCGAGTTCGGCCCGGTCAGTCACATCGTCGAAGATGATCAACCGGCCGATCTGTTCCTGCTCTTTAGAGACCAACGGCGCGATCGCCAGGTTCAAAATCGCCTCTCTGGGCGCCGCGTCGTTGCCATTTCCGTTCGAGGGCGCCCGCGGCGTCTTCAGCACGAACTTATAGATATTGTGAATTCCGGTCTCGCCGCGCACCCGGTCGAATTCGCCCACCAGGTCTGCCGGCAGCAAATCGGACAGGCGCTTGCCCACGGCGGCGGCGCGATGGATGCCCGTGAGCTGCTCCATCTGCGTGTTCCAGCTTTCCACGCGGTCGTCCAGGTCGGCCGCCAGAATGCCCACGTTGATTGACTCGACAATGTTCTCGCTGAACTCTTTGAGCCGCTCGTATTCTTCCACCTTGCGTTGCAGCGAGCGGTAAAGACTGGCGTTTTCAATCGCGATGCCGACATATCCCGCCAGCGTCACCAGCAGCTCCACATCCACCGTGGAAAGGTAATCGCCATCCACGGTCCGGCTCACTCCCATGTAGGCGATGGTGCGGCCGCGCACGGTGCAGGGCAGGTAATAAGTCAGATCGAGATCGGCGATCGTGCGCCGCACCGAGGCCGGCCAGGAGCGCGAAACCGCGTCGAGCTGATGCCGCGTCCGCTCAAAAAAGAGATACGGCTCCGGAAGTTTCCAGTGCAGGAAGCTCAGGTCCAACTCGTAATCCACATGCTGCAGGCGCGGGTTCGGCCCGATGCACTTCTTCAAGCGGAAACCGGAAGCGGCCGGCTCCTCCGTCAGAAAGAACGCCAAATGCCGGATCGCCAGCGTATGCAGCAGCCGCTCGCCCACCGAAGCCAGCATGGCATCCAAGTCCGTTTCCGAACTCAGTTCGCGCGCAAATTCGATCAAAGTCCGGCGGTAATCGTACTGGTCGCGGTAGAAAAACTTATCCAGCCGTTCCTGGATCCAGTTGCGAATCGGCTGGAACAGGAAGGCCGTAATCAGCATTACCGTGATCAACCCGGTATTGCCCAGATCCTTGAAGTTCTTCTGTACCAGGCTGCCCAGCGAGAAGACAATGCCGTAGAATGCCGCCAGGACACACACGGTAGCCAGCGTATAGGCGTAGCCGCGGCGGAACAGGATATCGACGTCCATCAGGCGATAGCGCATGATGGCATATGCCAGCGTCAGCGGGATCAACGCCAGCGAAAGCACCGACATTTTGAGGTACTCATTCGGCGTCGCGCCCAACGCGTACGGGACAACATATAAGACCGTGAACGGCAGGATGCCGCAGAGCGTACCGTTCCGCAGCCACTTCAACTGCTGCCGCACAATCGGGTCGTCCATTTTGCCGTACCGGAACGACAAAACGATGCCGCCGATCAGGTACGGTACCGTGCAAAGCACCACCCAAACGCGGTCGAGCGCCCAGCGTACTTCCACCAGCGGAAAGGAGACCGACAGGATACCGGACGCGAATCCCAGGTATGCCGCAAACAGCGCCGCCGCCGGCGCATAAAAAAACAGCGCCTTCACCCGGCGCGCGGGCCCGCCGGCCGGTTCGGGAAAGGTCAGGCAGAAGTGCAGAAAAATGGCGGGCGCGGCCAGCCCGGCGGCCAGATTGCCGAAGTAGATCACCTTGTCGAAGCCGTTCAACTGGCCCGTGTAATGGAAACAGAAGAAGACAAAGGAAGCCAGGCACAGGGTGTAAAAGTGCATGGCCTTGTGCGCCGTGCCCCGCCGGAAATAAACAAAAAGACCGATGAGCAGGTACGCGCCGCCTACCAGGTACTCATATAACAGCGCCTTGTCGAACGGAACCTCGCCAATGATGACGTACGCTTCGAGCTCCACGCCGCCACGGGAAACATAATAGTCGGCTTTTTTCCACGGCCCTAGATTGGCCAGCACCTTAGTGGCATCCAGGGCCTTCTGAATGGGAACTCCGTCGATCAGTTTCAGCCGGTCGCCCGGGTGCAAACCCGCTTTTGCGCCAGGGCTGCCCGCCGGAACCGAAAGCGCTTCCACGCCGCCGTGCTGGTCCACCCAGATGATGCCGTCTTCGGGAAGGTGGAAGCGGCGCAGTTGCTGAAAGTTCATCAAAGCCGCGCCTGCCGCGGCAATGGTCAGCAGCGTGAAAATGGCGGTCGAAAGCTGGAACTTCAGTTCCTGAAACATGGCGCCGCAAAGTGGAGTTCAGCGAGACATCGGGCGTTCCGCGCCCTTCCGGAAGCCTTCCCGGCTCCTCCGAAGCACGTTTGGGGCCGGGTATCCGGCCCGTTCCTCTGTCCAGATTACCCGTTTTTTCTATTACTTACAATCTCACTGGCGATTTCTTATCCGCTTTTTGGGAAACTGCGCTACCGGGAAGTGTAGTGCGCTTCCTCACCCTTCCACGATCCGTAAATGTGTGAACAGCAAACACCTTCCGGCCGGGCGAATTACCGCGCATAGGACTAACGGTACCATACGATGTAGAATGCGCTTGCTGTACACTGAAGGAACGGTGAGGTAACGTTCCTCCACCGTAAGCGCTTCTAACGCCACCGATCCAATGGCTCGTCTGTCAAACTGGAAAATTCCGGCGGTACTCAAAGCGAGTCTCTTCGGCGTGGTGTCTTGCCTTTTGCTGGCGGCGGCCGATCCTCAGACCGGCGGAGAACCGGCTGCTACTGTCCCGCAGAAGGATGCCCAGACGCAGCCCGCCGATACCGTCGCCAAGCCCCCAACCCCCCGGCCCGATTCCAATAGCCCGGTCCCCGGTCTGCCCGCAATCGACCCGTTGAAAAACGCCAAAACGAATTCGTTGGGCGAGAAGATTGTGGGCGGCAGCCCCATTACCGACAACGCCTACGTGGTGGGAGCAGAGGACGTCCTCGCTGTTTCGGTTTGGCACGAGCAGGAATTGAGCCGGCCCGTCATCGTCCGCCCCGATGGGAAAATCACCCTCCCTTTAGTGGGAGAAATCACCGCCGCGGGCCTGACGTTACCGCAACTCACCGCTGTAATCACTGCGGGCCTAAAGAAATTCCTGCTTTCTCCCGAAGTATCAGTATCTGTTCAAGCAGTGAACAGCAAAAAGTACTATATCCAAGGAGAGGTGCTCCGGCCCGGTGCTTACCCGTTAGTGGTGCCGACCACCGTTATGGAAGGTTTAGCCAATGCCGGCGGTTTTCGCGATTTCGCCAATCTGCGGAAAATCACCATATTGCGAGGAACCGAGCGATTGCGGTTCAACTATAAAGAGGTACGGTCCGGGAAGCATCTCGAGCAGAACATTCTGCTGCAGCCCGGGGATCAGATTATCGTTCCGTAACCGGTTCCCGCGATTGAGGTCTTTATGACTGAAGCTCCGGATACTTACGTCAGTGTCTCCCGGCGCCCGCCGGATGTCGAGGATTACATCGATATGCTGCGGCGCTATCGCTCGTGGATACTGGCGCCCACATTCGCCGGGTTAGTGCTGGCGGTGGTAGCGGCGTTCTTGTGGCCGGATAGCTACATCTCCACGGCGGTTATGCGGATCACCCCGCAGCAGGTGCCGCAAAGCTTAGTACCCAGCGCCATTAACTCGCAAATGAATGAGCGCCTCACCCAGATGGAAACCGAGATTCTGAGCCGCACCAGCCTTTCGGAACTGATCCAGCGCCCTTCCTTGAATCTCTACCCGAAAGAGCGGCAGCGGATGCCGCTCGACGATGTTGTCGAGCAGATGCGCAACGATATCAAAATCGCCCTGATGGATAATGGCCCGCCCACGCCGGGGCGAATGGCCGCGGCTTTCGCCATTCAGTACAAGTACACGGATAAGTACAAGGCTCAGGCCGTCGTGCGAGAGCTGGTGAGTAAGTTCACCGAGCAGAACAGCAGGGTGTTGCGGGACGAATCGAGTCTGACTACCAGCTTCCTCAACGATGAGTACAACGCCGCCAAGCAGAAGATGGATGCGCTCGATGCCGAAATCACCAGGTTCAAAACCGAGAACCAGGGACATCTTCCCGAACAATACCAATCCAACCTGGCGACGCTTACCTCGCTGCAGCAGCAGTTGGGAGCTCTAAACGAAGCCCTCAACCGCAACCAGGAAGAGAAGATGATCATGGCCACCCAACTGCAGAACTACAAGACGCAGTTGGATTACTACAATACCAACCTGCAAGAGGCGCCGGGATCCAGCCAGTCGGTACGCAATGAGCGGCTGGTGAACCTGGACCGGATGATTACCGAAGCCAAAGCGACACTGGCGGCGTCGCGCCAGATCTATACCGAGGACTACCCCGATATCAAAAATCTCGAAGCCCGCATTGCCATGCTCGAAAAAGATCGCGCCGGCATGGAAAAGCAGGAGACCTCCAAGCAGGCTGCGCCCGTCGGCGTCACCCCGGTCCTTAATCCCCAAGTGCAGCGGGCCATCGAAGATACCAAAAGCGCCATGGCCGTGCTGCAAACTCAGTTGAAGGCGAAAGATCTCGAGATCGAAGAAAAAAAGCGGCAGGAAGCCGAGATCAATAAAGAGATTGCGGGCTACCAGGCCCGGATCCAATCGAGCCCCATCAGCGATCAGAAATACGAAGCGTTGCTCCGGGATTATCAGATCGCCAAAGACGATTTCGATAGCAAAGCCAAGCGGCGGGAGATTTCCGAAACTTCGCAAAACCTGGAAGAGCGGAAAGCCGGTGAAAATCTGGAAGTACTCGATCCCGCTTCGCTGCCGGAAAAGCCCTCCGAGCCGAAGCGGCTGGCCATCGTGGGGATGGGAGCGGCCGCGGGCCTGATCTTCGGCATCGTGCTCGCCGGCGTCAAGGAGATGAAGAATACTTCGCTTAAGAACCTGAAGGACGTGCGGGCGTACACGAACCTTCCGGTATTGAGCAGCATTCCGCTGCTCGAAAACGCGCTGCTGGTCCGGCGAAAGCGGCGCCTGTTCTGGCTGGCCTGGTCGGCTGCCATCATTATCGGCACCGCAGTGATGAGTGGATCGATGTTCTATTACTATTCCAACCGCACCTAGCACTCTCCTGGAGATCTCATGAGCCGTGTACACGAAGCATTGCGCCGGGTCGAAGCAGGGATTCCGGCGCATCCGGAACCGCCGCCCGCGCCTGACGCCCTCGAACCGGAGAGCGCCCCGCATGAGAAAGCCATCCCGGCGCACAATGGTGGCCCGCTAAACGGTACAAAGGCAACCGCCGCCGTTGCTGCCCGCATGGCCCTCCACCGCGAGATGTTGCCCGCGGCCAAGGTGCTGGCATACCAGCCCGCCCCGGAATCGCACCTGCTCGATCTCGAAAACTCGCTGGAAACTCCCGCCGAGGAATTCCGCACCCTGCGCACCCGCCTGAATCATCTGCAAACCCTGCAGCCCTTGCACACCGTCGTGGTAACCAGCCCCTCGCCCGCGGAGGGCAAGACGTTTACCGCCGTGAACCTTGCCATCGCGCAGGCGCAACTGGCCGAGCGCTCGGTGCTGATGGGCGATTTCGATCTCCGCCGCCCCGTGGTTCATAACCTCTTTCAGATCGATCGCGCCCCCGGCCTGACCGATTATCTGCAGGGCGAATGCGAATTTTCCGACGCCCTGCGCCGGATCGACGGGCTGAACCTCTACGTTTTGCCGGCGGGCACGGCGGTGAAAAACCCGCTGGAAATTCTCAACACGCGCCAAGCCAAGCTGCTGTTTGAAGAACTGCCGCGCATCTTCGATTGGGCGATCTTCGATACGCCGCCGCTGCTGTTCAGCGCCGATGCCAACCTGCTGGCCACCCTGGCCGATGGCACCATCCTGGTCGTTAAGATCGGTTCGACCACCTTTGACAACGTGACCCGCGCTATGCAGTCCCTGTGCGAGAACAATGTGCTGGGCATCGTCGCCAACGGCGCCCGTGCCTCGGAGTTGTACAGCAAGTACACCTATTATTATTCGAAAGCGGAAGCCGAGTAGTTAGCCTCGGCTGAATCCAGCACGACTACGAACCAATGGCCTGCATGGAGAACCATCCCGCCAACCGGGGCGCTCGCGAGCCGCATACAAGCCCCTGCCCAGCCACCAATCGTCGTACTCGGGCGCTCGCAAATCGTAGTTAAGCGCGTTGGGCCGTGGTCACGCCTACACCAATACCGTGAAGGTGGCTTCCGTGCGTTCGACCGGGCGGTAGAGGGTATCGCGTTCCACCGGTTCGCGGCCGGCTTTGCGGATCAGTTGGAGGAGTTCGGCGCGGCGGAGTCCTTGCCTGGTGGTGGCGCCGGCATCGTGGTAGATGTGCTCCTCCACAATGGTGCCATCGATATCGTCGGCGCCGAAGCGGAGGGCGATCTGCGCCACTTTGGGCGTCATCATCACCCAGTAGGCCTTGATGTGCGGAATATTATCGAGCATCAGGCGCGAAACGGCGATATTTTTGATGTCGTCGAAGCCGGTGGTTTTCCCGACGTGATGGAGGGCGGTGTTATCGGGGTGAAAGGCCAGCGGGATGAAAGTCACAAAACCGTGCGTCTCATCCTGTAATTCCCTCAGGCGGACGAGGTGATCCACGCGGTCCATTTCGTTTTCGATGTGGCCGTAGAGCATGGTGCAGTTGGAGCGCAGGCCCAACTGGTGCGCGGTGCGGGCGGTTTCGAGCCACTCGTTGCCATCGATCTTGTGATCGCAGATGATGCGGCGCACCCCCTCGTTGAAGATTTCCGCGCCGCCGCCCGGTAGCGAATCCATGCCGGCGTCGCGCAGGCGCTCGAGGGTTTCGCGAATCGGAATTTTCGCGCGGCGCGCCAGATACGCGATCTCCACCATGGTGAACGCCTTCAAGTGGACTTGCGGAAAGCGCCGCTTCAGACCGCGGAGCATTTCGCAATACCAATCGAGTGTCAATTCGGGATGCAGGCCGCCCACGATGTGGAACTCCGTGACGGCTTCGCTCCACCCTTCGCCGGCGCGATGCCAGACCTCTTCGAGCGACATGGTGTACGCTTTGGGATCGCGCACGCGCTTGCCGAACGCGCACAGCCGGCAACTGGCCACGCACACATCTGTCGGATTGATGTGGCGGTTCACGTTGAAATAAGTTTTGTCGCCGTGCAGGCGTTCCCGGACGAGATTGGCCAGGTACCCAAGCGCGAGGATATCGGAGGTGCGATAGAGCGCTACGCCGTCTTCGAACGAGAGGCGCTCGCCGCTTTCGACTTTGCTGCGAATGGGAACGAGGCGGGGGTCTTCAAAGACAGGTTGCGGCATGTGCGGCTCCACTCAAGCGCTTGGTTTTAAAGGAAAATGTCGGCTGCCTGAAGAAAAGGATAACACGCTGTCGACGGCTTCCTGGCAGTCCGCCCAGAGGCGTCCGGTCAAAGCCTATGCCGCCGGCCCGCCATCACGCCGATCCCCTGTTCAGCAAGATATCCGCCGCCCAAAACAAAAAAAACAGCACGCTCACATACCCGTTCATGGTGAAGAATGCCGCGTTGACGCGGGAAAAGTCGTGCGGCTTGACGAGGCTGTGTTCATAAATCAGCAGGGCGACAATGGCGGCTACTCCCGCCAGCGCCAGCGGTCCCAAATGAAGATCGCGGACCAGCGCGAGCAGGCAGAGAACCATCAGCAGGTGCAGGCCGCGGGCCACCAGCAGGGCGCCCGCGAGTCCCAGGCGGCGGGGGAGGCTGAAGAGACCTTCGCGGCCGTCGAACTCATAATCCTGGCAGGAGTAGATGATGTCGAACCCGGCGGTCCAAAAGGTGACGGCGGCGGTGAGCCAGAGGATGCGCGGGTCAAGCGACCCGCGAATAGCAATCCAGGCGGCCGCCGGCGCGATCCCCAGGCTGAAACCCAGCACCAGGTGTGAAGACGAGGTGAACCGTTTGGTGAAGGAATAAAAGAAGACGATTGCCAGGGCGACAGGGGCTAGCCGCAGGCATAGCGAGTTCAGCGCCGCGGCCGCGGCAAGGAACACCACGCACGATGCCACCACGAACATCCAGGTGAAGCCGCGGCTGAGCAGGCCGGTGGGCAAATGGCGCATGCGCGTGCGGGGATTGCGGGAATCGATTTCGGCGTCCACCAGGCGGTTGAATGCCATGGCCGCGGAACGGGCGCCTACCATGGCTAGGCAGATCCAGACCAGCTTCCAGGCGGCCGCCGCCCAATGGCCGCCCCCCTCGCGAACCGCCAGCAACGCTCCGGTAAGAGCGAAGGGAAGAGCGAAGATGGAATGCTCGAACTTGATCATTTCAAGCGTCAGGCGAATTCGTTTCGAGAGCATTTCCGCGGGCCGCCACTATTTTAACTTGGGGGATCGTGTTAATTTGGGCATGGACGAGATGCTCGAATCCTTCGCGTTGTCCGACCGCGGCTGTGTGCGGGGCAACAATGAAGACTATTGCCTGGTGCGGCCCGAGATCGGCCTGTATGCGCTGGCGGATGGAATGGGAGGCGCGCGAGCGGGCGAACGGGCGTCCAAGCTGGCGGTAGAGACAGTAGAGCAAGTGGTGGATAGCTCGCGCCAGCGCGATTCGCAGGCGCTCTTGCGCGCCGTGGAAGAAGCCAACCAGCGGGTGCTCGACGCTTCGCATAGCGATCCAAACCTGGAAGGGATGGGCACGACGCTGGTGGTGGCGCTCGAAACCGGAGACCGGCTGGATATCGCGAGCGTGGGGGATAGCCGCGCGTACCTGCTTGACGACGAAGGCTTTCGCGCGATCACCGACGACCAGACATGGGTTAACGAAGTGGGCCGGCCGCTGGGATTGGATGAGAACAGCCTGCGCCATCACCCCATGCGGCATGTGCTGACGATGGCGATCGGGGCGGCATCGCCGTTAACGGTGAACTACTATTCCGTGGCTCTGAAGGATCGGGCGCTGGTGCTGATGTGCAGCGACGGTCTGCACGGAGTGGTGGAAGGCCGCGAATTGGAGCAGATTCTGCGGGCCAGCCAGGATGGCGGATCGCTGGAGGATAGTTGCCGGCGGCTGATTGAGGCGGCCAAACAGGCCGGCGGCCCCGATAACATTACGGCCGTATTGTTGCGGAAGGCGGCATAACGGGCTGGCAAAGAAATCACAGAAGGGCTGAAGCCCGGCGCGAATCGTGAAACTTCATTGGGCCGCGGCGGCACTGGGCGTGGTGCTGGCCTCCACGGCGACGGCTCAAGTCGCCATTCTGAAAATTCAGGTGCTCGAAGGAGACGGCGGCATCTACGCGCCGGCATCGAAGATCGCCCGGCCGCTGGTGGTCGAGGTTACCGACGATAGCGGCCGGCCGGTCGCGGGCGCGGCCGTGAGCTTCCACCTGCCGGAGAACGGGCCGGGCGGCACGTTCGCCAACGGCTTGCGAACCGATGTAGCCGTTACCGATGAGCACGGGCGGGCTGTGGCGCATGCGCTTGTTCTTAACCGCGTTCCGGGCGAATTGCCGATCCGCATCATCGCGACCAAGGAACAAGCCACGGCGGGAACGCTGGCGCTGGCCACCATTGGCGATCCGGCGCTGGCTAAAGAGACGCGGAAGACCGGCGAAGGTGGAACCAAGGCCACGGCGGTTGGCTATGGCCCGCGCGACATCTCGCCTGGGCCGGGCCATGGGCATAAGAAGCTGATCGTGATTCTGGGCGCCGTGGCGGCGGGTGCGGCTTCCGGCATGCTGCTCCGCGCGGAAGAGTCGAAATCGGGTTCGACGGCGTCCGGCCCGCAAACCACGGCCACTCCGCCCACCATCGGCTCCCCAACGGTTTCCATCGGCAAACCATGAGGCGGATTTTCCTATTAGCGTGGCTGTGCGCGGCGATCGTGCCGCTGGCGCGCGCGCAATTTGCCTTCTCGCTGGTGAACGGAAGCGGCGTGACACCTCTGGGATCCACATACAGTTTCGGCAACGTTCCGCCGGGCGTAACGGTCTCTGTCTCGCTCCAGATTCAGAACACCTCCGCAGCGGCCGCGAAGCTCAGCTTGCTGGCTCTGGATGGTCCGCCCGCCTTCACGATTTCGTCGGCCCCTGCGGTGGGGACTGTATTCAACCCGCAGCAAACCGCTACGTTCACCGTGAGTTTCGCGGCAAACGTGAATGGCGGGTACAGCGCGTTTCTGCTTGCGGACGGAGTGACCGCGATCCTGACGGCCGCGGTAGTCCCAGGTTTGAGCTACCAGGTCGCAACCGCCGCGGGAATGCAAAATCTGGGGGCGGCGCCGGCCATCGATTTTGGTACGGTGGGTCTGGGCGCTACCGGTACGGTGCAATTCACAGCCACCAACCGGACGGCACAGCCATTGAAGGTGCCGGCGATCAGCGTTACGGGTAGCGATTTCAGCCTGCTCGACAACTCGATTTCGGGCGCCACTGTGCAGCCGGGCGCGCAAATCACTTTCAGCGTGCAGTTTCAGCCCTCGGCCGCGGGAACCCGCTCGGGAACGATCACGATCGGCACGAACTCGTACGCCCTCACCGGAACCGGTGTCGTCGCCACGATGCCCCAGCCGCACGTCAATATTCTGCTGTCGCAGGCGCAAAGCGCGCAGCAGGGGACGGTCACGGTGACGTTCGATTCGCCGGCGGCGATCGGCGGCAGCGGCTCTCTGGCGCTCGCCTTCCAGCCGGCGGTTCCGGGCGCGGTGGATTCGGCGGTCGCTTTTGCTTCCGGCGGCCAGTCCATTCCCTTCACTTTCGCGGCCGGAGACGTTCAGGCCAGCTTTGGGGGGAGCCATAGCGCGGGATTTCAGACGGGCACGACGGCGGGTTCGATTCAGTTTACGGCCCAAATCGGCAGCCAGTCGGACCAGCAGGCGGTGACCATCGCTCCGGCCACCGTCTCCTTCACGGGCATCGAGGCCAACCGGTATAGCGGAAGTGTGGTGGTCCAAATTACCGGCTACGATAATACCCGCAGCGCCGGGCCGCTCTCCTTCGCCTTCTACGATGCCGCGGGCAACACGATCGCGCCGGGAGCCATCTCCGTGAATGCTACCGCGGCTTTCGCGCAGTACTTCAGCACATCGCAGGGCGGGGGATTTTCGCTTAGCGCGACCTTCCCGGTGACCGGCGACGCATCGGAAATCACCTACGTGCAAGCGGCGTTTTCCAATTCGGCAGGCATATCCACCACGGCGAAGACTTCTCTTCAGTAGCCAAGCTACCGCAGGGTGACCACCGTGGCGCCCCATCCGCCGGCTTCCGCGGGAGCGTCACGATAGTCCACGACGAAGCTCGTGCGCGCCAGAACCGCCCGCACGATTTCCCGCTGCGCGCCGATGCCGCGGCCGTGAATAATGCGGAGCGCCTTGAAGCCCAGGCGGTGCGCCTCCGCCAGGTATTCTTCCACAACGGCTTTCACGTCCCGCGCCGGGACCGTGTGCAGATCGAAGACGCCGGTGATCGGAATGCGGAACGGTTCTTCGAGATCGTCGTCCAAAATCGCTCCCCAAAAATCGGAAAAGCCCGGCCAGCCGAAGCTGCCCGGGCCTCCTAGTTCCTGCGCGCACCTGATGTTAAGCGACCTGCTGCGAACGGTATTGATTCATGATCGCTTCCATCTGGTCTTTTAAGCGGAGTTTCAGTTTCTTTAATCGCGTTTCTTCCATCTGCTGATCGTAAGTCAAATGGGCACGGGATTCCAGGTCTTCGAGCTCCCGGGCGTAGCGCGAGTGCTCCCCGGCGAGCGCGCGAAACTCCTCGTTGGTTTCCATCAGATGCGCTTTCAACTCTTCCTGTGCGTTCCGTTCCATAGTGAGGCAATTCCTCCTATGAGGTTGCCACGCCGAGTCGTGGTTCGGAATCAGGCTCGGTGGGTAATCTCGTGGTTCATTTGTGCGTAGGCGGTCTCACCGCCTACTCGAACATTAACATGAATGAAACTTCAGAACAATAGCCGGCTCGGATGGATTCCGGTAATAGTCTGGTCTACTGCCAACTTCCTGAAAACCCAGCAGTTTATAAAACAGGCGGGCGGTACTATTGGAGGGGCGCACCTCCAGGAAAACGTCGCCCCTGGCGCGCTTCAGCCAATCCCTCAGCAGCGCCTTTCCGATTCCCTGGCGGCGGAATTCGGGTGCTACGGCGAGATCCAGCAACTCGTGTTCACGCGGAGCCAGTGTACGGCCCACCAGAAAACCCGCCACGCGCGCGCCTTCGGCGGCCACGCGCAGATCGTAATTCAGGTACGAGACAGGATCCCAGCCGGCGCTTTGCGGGCTGGCGGCCTGAATGGCCCGGATTTCCGCCACGTCGCGCGGTTCGCCCGGCCGGATGACTAGCATATATTACCTTATGATGCTGCGAGCGTGGATGGCTGTGGCGCTATTCTTTCTGAAGCCGCCGTTCTGGGACGCCCGTCCACCGGAAAAGTGGTCCGACCTGGAAGTCGGCGAGATGCTGCACGATAGCCCCTGGGCGCAAACCATCGGGCCGCCGCCCCTGGTGGCAGTGTATCTGGCGACCGCTGCTCCGGCAGCTCTGGCGGAAGCGGAGGAGCGGGTAAGGGGGATCGCTCCGGGCGGCCCAAACGCCACTTTGGATTTCGATTACAACGACTATCTGCGCCAGCATCGTGACGATGCACTGATCCTAGCCGTTACGTACCCGCGCGGTAGCAGTTTCGGCGCCGAACGGCAGCAGCAGCGAATGGAAGAAACGGCCGCCATGCAGACCGGCTCGCGCACGTATCCGATTCTGGGCTATTTCCCTCCGACGAAAGAAGATCCTGTCCTCCGGCTGGCGTTTCCGCGGCGGGTCCAGCTATCGGGCAAGACGGTCGTTTTCCGCCTGTATCTGCCGGGTTTGCCGTTTCCGGAGCGCGAAGTCCTGTTTAAACTGAAAGACCTGATATGGCGCGGGCGGCTGGAAATGTGAAGCGCTTGTTCGCGCGGCCTTAGAATTTCGGCGCGTAATAGCCTTTGCGGGCTTGTACAATCAGGTCCTTCCGGCCTTTCACGCGCAGTTCCACCGTGTGGTAGAGGCCATCCGTTTTAAGAGGATCCGGCCGGTAGAATATGTTGTACTGGTGTCGCAACTCGTTGGCGATGTTTTCGAACGATTGCGCCAGGTCTTCCACTTTAAACGGGAAAAACGCGTGGCCGCCGGTCTCGGCCGTCAGGTACTTCAAAACCTTGTCGCCATCGGTTTCCGAATGCGTGATGTTGGTCGAAATGGCATAGATCACCACGTCGGCTTTCTGCGCCATTTCGAGGGCCTGGTCGCGGGTGTAGCGGCTCTGGTTATCCTCGCCATCGGTAAGAATCACCATGGCCCGCCGGAATTTGTGCTTGGGTTGATCCTGTTGCAGCTTGTCGCGGCAGGCGAAGTAGATGGCATCGTAGAAGGCGGTGCCGCCGCCCGGGCGCAGGCTCATCACGGCGTTATCGAGCTGGCGGGTATCGTCGATCAAATCGGAAACCAGTTCCGCTGAAGAATCGAAGCTCACCACCATGGCCTTGTCCACGCGCGGGTGCACGACGTTGTTGATGAATTCCGTTGCGGCTTCCTGCTCGAAACGGAAGCGGTCGCGAATGCTGCTGCTGGTATCGATCAGGACAGCCAGGCGGAGCGGCAGGTCGGATTCGGCCGTAAATTCCTGAATCGTTTGCAGCTTCTTGTTTTCGATCACCTCGAAATCGTCTTTGTTGAGATCGGTGATGAAGCGCCCTTTTTTGTCCGTCACCGTGAACAGCATGTTCACGCGGGTGACATCGACCAGAATGCGGGCCGGCTCCTGTTCGTCCGCGGGCGCCGCCTGCGCGGGTGGTTTGGGCGCAACCGGATCGGCGGCCCAAAGGGCGATTGCGCACGCGCCGGCCAGCCCCAGGAATCCCCAAAACTTCATCTCTCGATTATAGCTTTCAGGTACAAGCGTTTAGGGCGCGTGTTTCCACCATTCCGGCAGGGAGAGTCGCGCCGCTCAAGTTGAGCGGCCGTTATTTGGGGTTTGCGCTTTGAAATCAACAGCTTGGGCCTTTTCCCGGCGCTTATCTTTGAGTGGCTATTTGAGCGGCGGCGGGGACTTTGGGCAGCCGGTGCATCCTTGTACAATCAATAAATGGGTCAGGGGTCCCGCGCGAGCGGGAGGGGTTTTGTCAGGCAGTTTTGGGCTCTCATCGGAGCGACTTTCCTCGGTTTTCTGGGCATCGGAACCGTTCTTCCGCAACTGGGTCCGCACGTCCGTTTCGATCTTGGCGGTTCGGACCAGACGGTCGGACTGGTAATCGGCGTCTTCTCGTTTGTAGCTTTGGGCGCGCGCTTCTTCGCCGGTCCGCTGGCCGACCGGCGCGGGCGCAAGATCGCATTTCTGGTGGGCCTGTTTAGCTGCGCGTTGTCCGGCGTGGCGTACCTTCTGCCCATCGGGCTCGCGGGTCCATACCTGGGCCGCATCCTGCAAGGCGTGGGCGAGGCATGCCTGTACACCGGCGCGGCTACCTGGGCCATCGAATATGCCGGCCTCGATCGGGGTTCCCAGGCGCTCGGCTACGTGAGCAGCGGAATTTGGGGCGGCATTTCGGCGGGACCGATGGTGGGGCAGTGGTTGGGCACTTTCTCCCACGCCGCGTTTTTCCAAGTGACAGCCGCTCTGGTGGCCTTCGCCGTGGTGACACGCATTGGCGAGGATTACCGCCCGGTGCCGCACGAAACCACTCCTCGCAGCCTGATCGGCTCGCTCACCGTGCCGGGGGTCGCTATCGGTTTCGTGAATATTCATTATCCGGTGATCGCGGGTTTTCTGGTACTGCACCTGGCGCAGCACGGAAACTCCGGCCCGGCGGCCTTTTCGATGTACGCCCTCACCATGCTGCTCTCGCGCTTTTTCCTGGGGAGCCTGCCGGACCGCCTGCCGCCCGCGATTACTTACTTCGGCGGCATCGCCGGCATGGCCGTGGGCCTTGCGATTCTTGCTCCCGGACCGCGGCCGGCGATGGCGTTGTTGGGCGCGGGCATTCTGGGCTTCGGTTTTTCGTTCCCGTGGTCGTCCATCCTGGCCACTGTACTGAAACGCGTGCATCCGGGATCGCGCGGCTCGGCGGTGGGTGTGCTCAGCGCGTTCTATGACCTCTTTGTGGGAACCAGTTCCTTTGCCGCCGGAGCGGTGGCCGGCCACTGGGGCTACTCGGCTACGTTTGTGATGGCCGTGGTCGCTCTGGGCGGCGCGGCCCTGTTCGGGCGATTTGTTTTCGTGGCCCCGCGCGAAGAGATGGCCGAAGCCCTGGAGGTCAGCGCCCCATAAGGCGCTTCACGTTTTCTACATAAAGATCGCAGAAAGGACGGCGCAGGCCCTTGCCCGGAACTGGACCGTTCGCGGTGAATTCCAGATACCCGCGAGCCACGTTTTCGAATTTCGGCCATTGGGGCAGGCCCGGGCCATTCGGATTGCCGGATTTGGCGAAGTTCGTCCAGTATTGTTGGATGGCTTTCGAAGCTGGGTCGTCTCCCATCCTGCCGAACACGTACGGCACTTCAGCGCCGTGGACCGAGCCGAGCGACTCGCGTCCGCGCGCGGGCAGATCAAACTGATATTCGTAGGCTGTGTTGCCCGCGGCCGCGTGCCAGACCGACTGCGCGACCACCGGGCAGCGGTACATCGTATCGACCACCCACTGCGCCGCCGCTCCCCCATAGAGTGGATCCGGCTCCAGCGCGTCTTGGAAGTTGTAGAGATTCGCGGCCCGCTGCGCCAATGCGCCATACATCGCCTCCGCGGCTTTGGCCAGATCTCCAGGATTCGTATCGGGCGGTGTGCGCTCGCGGGCATTGTTCCCGATCAGCAGGGGAACCGGCAGCTCCTCTCCTTTTGCGTATACCTCGGCGGGCGGTTTGGGGAGGACCCACCCATCCACCACGATTCCATTTGCGGGTCCGATCGCCATCCGCGGCCCAGCCACCGACCTCAAAAGCGCTTCGGCCGGCATCTCCCGCAGCGCGGCGATGCTCGCGCCCAGTTTCTTCCCGGCTCGTTCCGCTTCCGCCAAATCCGGCGCATCCGAATATTCGACTGGACCCTCTTTCACTTTCATCACAGCGCCCAGAGCGGTCATCGAGAGGGTCAGCGCGTCGGGGTTCCGCGTCACGGTGCCGCTTTCTGCGATCACCCGTTGAAACAGGCCTTTGGCGAGCGGCGAAGTGGTCAGGACGTTGGCGTCCACGGCCCCGGCGGACTGGCCGAAGGCAGTCACGTTCTTCGCGTCGCCGCCGAATTTGGCGATGTTATCCCGCACCCATTCGAGCGCCAGAATCTGATCCATGAGGCCGTAATTGCCGGAAGAGTGGTGCGGCGATTCGCGCGTCAGTTCGGGATGCGCGAAGAAGCCGAAAACACCGAGGCGGTAATTGGCGGTTACAACTACGACACCATGGCGAGCGAGGCTTTGGCCATCGAAATTACCGGTGGAAGCAGTGCCTGCGTAGTTACCGCCGCCGTGAATCCAGAACATTACCGGCATCGGCGAATTCGGGGGCCACTGGGGCGTCCAAACATTGAGATACAGGCAATCTTCGCTGCTGCCTCGGAGCATGCTTCCGCCGGCGTTCTGTGCGCACGGAGAAGCATAGCTGGTGGCGTCGCGGGTGCCGCTCCACGGTTTTGCGGGGACGGGCGGGCGCCAGCGCAAGTTGCCCACAGGCGCTTCGGCGAATGGGATGCCTTTGAATACCGCCCCTCCGCCGTCCAAAAGACTGCCTCGCAATCTGCCGGTGGCGAGGGCAACTGTGGGAGAGTCCGCGGCCATAGCGGAAAGTGCTGCAGCGAGCAGGAGCCAGAACCCGCGCATACGTGTGCCTCCCGCAGTAGTATAATCCCGTAACCCAGGAGGTTCACCGTGCTCAATCGACTTCTGCTTGCCGGTGCACTGGCAGCCGCCGCGTTCGGCGCGAATGAACCGGCGCCCATTAACGATCTGCCCAACCCTTTCCGCACAGTGCGCGATTGGGCGCATCCTCCCAATGGCGCTCCCTGGGCCGCTGTGACCGCTGTCGAAGTCTCGCCCGATAGCAGCGTCTATGTGATCCACCGCTGTCACGAGAATTCCTGCATCGGCCGTACGGAGCCGCCAATTCTGAAATTCGATTCCTCCGGCAAACTGCTGCGGGCGTGGGGATCGGGAATGTTCGTGTTTCCGCACGGAGCGACGGTCGATCGCGAGGGCAATCTGTGGGTGACCGACGAGCAGATGAGCGATGGCAAGGGGATGCAGGTGTTCAAATTCAGCCCCGAAGGAAAAGTGCTGCTGACCCTGGGCAAGGCGGGCGTGGCCAGCGCCGAACCGGGTCTGTTCGATGAACCTACGGATGTGGCCATTGCCGCTAACGGCGATATCTTCGTGACGGAAGGCCACTCGGGACCGCGCCCGGGAAACGACCGCGTCTCGAAGTTTTCGAAGGATGGCAAGTTCATCAAGGCCTGGGGCAAGCGGGGCGACGGCTCTGGCGAATTCCATTCGCCGCACACCATTGCGATCGATTCGCGTGGGCGCTTGTTCATCGGCGACCGCGGCAACAACCGCATCGAAATCTATGACCAGGACGGCCGCTATCTCGATACGTGGCGCCAATGGGGGCGGCCGAGCGGGATTTTTATCGCTAAGGACGATACCATGTACGTCGCCGATTCCGAATCATGGGGCAAGGACGAGCCGGGCTGGAAAAAGGGCATTCGCATCGGCAGCGCAAAGGACGGCTCGGTGAGGTATTTCATCGAAGATATGGAATCGACCACCGAGGAACACAGCGGCGCGGAAGGGGTCGGCGTGGACGCCCAGGGCAATGTCTACGGCGCCGTAGTCCGCCGCAAGATGCTGGAAAAGCACGTCCGGCAGTAATTAGAATTGGGTGCTAGAGTCGCTCCAGTCTTCTGAGCCAGTCACTCAGTTCCAGTGGCAACGGTGACTCGACAGTAATCTCTTCGCCGCTGGATGGCTGGCGAAACCGGATGTGGCGGGCGTGCAGGAAATAGCGGCCGAGGGGTGGCAGGCCGGGAGGCTTGGCCGGCGCTCCGTACACAGTGTCGCCCACGATGGCGTGCCCGATGCTCGAAAGATGCACGCGAATCTGATGCGTCCGGCCTGTGCCGATGCGCGCTTCGAGCAGCGTAAAACGGTGGAACCGGCGCAGTACCCGGTATTCGGTCCAGGCGGCGCGGCCGTGTTTCAGCCGCGCGGTCATGCGGGTGCGGCGGATGGGATCGCGCGCAATCGGTTTGTCGATGCGCCCGCTTTCGGCCTTTACCGTGCCGTGCACCAGCGCGATGTAGACTTTTTCCACCTGGCGTGAGGAGAACTGAGCGGCGAGCGCGCGATGAGCGGCGTCGTTGCGGGCGACGAGCAGCACGCCGCTGGTGTAGCGGTCCAGGCGATGAACAATGCCGGGCCGGGCGGGGCCCGCTACGGAGGAAAGCGCCGGGTATCGGTTCACGAGCGCGTTCACCAGGGTGCCTTCGCTAATGCCGGCGCCTTGATGTACCACCATACCGGCCGGTTTATCGATGGCGATCACATCGGCATCTTCGTACAGAATCGCCAGGGGAATCGCCTGGGGTACAGGGGTCGGGGGCGGGGAAGCCGCGGGCTCCGCCTCGATGGCATCTCCCGGTCGCACCGCATAGGAGGCGCGCGCCTCGCCGCCATTTACCCGCACCCGCCCATGCCTGATCCAATCCTGAATACGCGACCGGCTGAATTCAGGCATCTGTTCCCGCAGGAATTGGTCGAGCCGCTTGCCGGCATCGGCCGAGGCGGCCGAGAAGCGCATCATAATATGATCGCCTCCGGCCATCATGTAGGATCTCCTCCTGCTCAGAGATTCGCGGTATCCAGTTGCCGCCCGTCCGGAGCAGGTGGCGGGTCCTGGGGGGCGGTGGCCACGGGCCGCTTGTCGTAGAACTGCAGGCGGCAGAAGCGGCAGTGGGCCAGCTTCCCTCCGCGGAGGCGGTTCAGCAGGTTCATGGGACCGCCGCGCATCGCATCAATGCGGTCGCGCTCTTTGAGGCGGCTCAGGCGCAGCGTGCCGCAGCGCGGGCAGCGAGCATTGGGGCCGAAGTGGTAGAGGTACGGGCGCGGGAAGCAGTGCTCGGTATCGCACTCCAGGCATTCATAGATCGCCAGGTATTGGAAGCGCTCGAAAAAAGTACGGTGCACCCGGCGCAACTTGCCCCCACAACGGCCGCATTTGATCATTTCCTGGCCTTGTTATAGCGCAATTGCAATGGCGGCACAAGACTTGTGACAATGAGAAGTTAACCCTCGCCTTCCGCGCTTCACCGTATGCTCGACCGGATCACTGTGCATGGCGCGCGCCAGCACAACCTGAAAAATATCGATGTCTCCATTCCGCGGAACACGCTCACGGTGATTACCGGCCTGAGCGGCTCCGGCAAATCGTCGCTCGCCTTCGACACGATTTACGCGGAGGGCCAGCGCCGCTACGTCGAAACGCTTTCGACCTATGCCCGCCAGTTCCTGGACCAGATGGAACGGCCCGACGTGGATTCGATCGACGGGTTGAGCCCGGCGATTTCCATCGAGCAGAAAACCACCAGCCGCAGCCCGCGATCGACGGTCGGCACCATCACCGAAATCTACGATTACCTGCGCCTCTTGTACTCTTCAATCGGGGTGCCGCATTGCCCGGTTTGCGGCAACGAGATTTCGCGCCAGACCACGGAGCAGATCCTGCAGCACGTGCTGGCGCTGAAGCCCGAGGACCGCATTATGGTGCTGGCGCCGATCGTGCGCGGGCGCAAGGGCGAATTTAAGAAGGACCTGGAAAAACTGGCCAGGCAGGGGTTTTTGCGGGCGCGGATCGATGGCGTGCTGCGTTCGCTCGATGAGGAGATTCCGCTCGATAAGCGGCGGAATCACACGATCGAAATTGTGGTCGATCGCCTCCTGGTAAGACCGGGCATCGAGAAACGCCTGGAAGCTTCGATTGAAACCGCCACCAAGTTGGCGAACGGGCTGGTGCTGGTGGCGGTAGTGAACGGCGAAGAGCGGCTTTATTCGCAGAAGCTGGCGTGCACGGAGTGCGGTACGAGTATTCCGCAACTGGAGCCGCGGTCTTTCTCCTTTAACAGCCCCTATGGCGCCTGCGAGGAGTGCCACGGCCTGGGCGCGATCTGGTCGCCGGACCCGGCGAAAGTGATCGTGGACCCGACCAAACCTTTGTTTGACGGCGGCCTCGGCCCCGGCGGCAGTTCCTGGACCATGCAGCACAGGCTGAACGAACTGGCGCGCAAGCAGCGGATCAACCTGAATACGCCATTTGACAAGCTTCCCAAGAAGACGCAGGAAATTCTGCTGATGGGAACCAACGGCATGCCGGGCATTCTGGGCATTCTGGAAGAGGGTTACGAATCCTCCGCGGAAGCGTACCGCGAGTGGCTGATGGAATACATGTCGCCGGTGGAGTGCCCGGCGTGCCGTGGCAAGCGCCTGAGGCCGGCAAGCCTGGCGGTGCGGGTGAAGAATTTTTCCATCGCCGAATTCACCGCGCTGCCGGTGGCGCGGGCTCTACTGACGGCGCGCAACTGGGAATTTAGCGAGCGCGAAATGCAGATCGCCGGGCGCGTGCTGGATGAGATCCGGCGGCGGTTGGAATTTCTTTCGGCCGTGGGTCTCGATTACCTGAGCCTGGAGCGCTCGGCGGCCACGCTTTCGGGCGGCGAAGCGCAGCGCATTCGCCTCGCGACGCAGATCGGCTCGAAACTGCGGGGTGTTCTCTACGTGCTGGACGAACCTTCGATTGGCCTGCACCCGCGCGATAACGAGCGTCTGCTCGAAACGCTCGCCCAATTGCGCGATATGGGGAATACGGTGGTCGTGGTGGAGCACGATGCCGAGACCATCGAGCGGGCCGATTACGTGATCGACCTCGGGCCCGGCGCGGGCCGCCTGGGCGGCGGCCTGGTGGCGGCGGGCGAACCCGGCGATGTGGCGCGGAACGCGGATTCGCTCACGGGCCGCTATCTTTCCGGAGCCCTGGAGATTCCGGTTCCGGCCGAGCGGCGAAAGCCGAACGGAAAGGCGCTCACCATTCGCGGGGCGCGCGAGCACAACTTGAAAAATATCGACGTAGATATTCCGCTCGGCGTGCTGACGGTGGTGACCGGCGTTTCCGGCAGCGGCAAATCCACGCTGATTAACGAAATCCTGTACCGCTCGCTAGCCCGGGAAATCTACGGCTCGCACGAGGAGCCGGGCGCGCACGATGCGATTGAAGGAATCGAAAACATCGACAAGGTGATCCGCATCGACCAGGCGCCCATCGGCCGGACGCCGCGCTCGAATCCGGCAACGTACACCGGCCTGTTCACGCCCATTCGCGATCTCTACGCGATGCTGCCCGAGTCGCGCGAGCGCGGTTATAAGCCGGGCCGCTTCAGCTTCAATGTGAAAGGAGGGCGCTGCGAAGCCTGCCAGGGCGATGGGCTGAAGCGCATCGAGATGAATTTTCTGCCGGATGTGTACGTCACCTGTGATGTGTGCCGCGGGCGCCGCTACAACCGCGAAACGCTGCAGGTGAAATACAAAGGCTGCTCCATCGCCGACCTGCTGGATACCACAGTGGAAGACGCGCTGCCCCTGATGGAGAACCTGCCGCAGATCCGCGCCAAGTTGCAAACGCTTTACGACGTGGGCTTGGGCTACGTGCACCTGGGCCAATCGGCGACGACGCTTTCCGGCGGCGAAGCGCAGCGTATCAAGCTGGCGAAAGAACTGAGCAAGCGCCAGACCGGCCGGACGTTCTATCTGCTCGACGAACCGACCACCGGCCTGCATTTCGACGACGTGCGCAAGCTGCTCGACGTTTTGCAGCGGCTGGTGAGTTTAGGCAATACGGTGGTGGTGATCGAGCACAACCTCGACGTGATTAAGACCGCGGACTGGATCGTCGACCTCGGCCCCGATGGCGGCGAATACGGGGGCCGCATTGTGGCCTGCGGCACACCGGAGCAGGTGGCGCGCTCAAAGAAGAGCTACACGGCCGAAGCGCTGCGGAAGGTGCTAGGGAACGGCCGGGGATAGAATCAGGAGAGCGAGGACAGCGCGATGCAAAGGCAATTCGACGTAGTGATTGAGCGTGATGAAGATGGCTATTACATTGCGTCCGTTCCCGAACTTCGCGGGTGTCACACGCAAGCCGAATCGCTTGACGAACTGGATCGGTCTTCTGCCTACCGCCCCGTGTGCAGATTATTGTGAATTGCGTAGAGCGCCAACTCTAAGCGGTCGGAAACGCCCAGCTTGTCGAAGATGTTGTGCAGGTGGTTCTTCACGGTCTGCTCGCTAATGAACATCTTCTCGGCCATTTCCTTGTTCTTGAAACCTTGCGCCACCAGAGCGACAATTTCGCGCTCGCGCTGGCTGAGAGGCGAACGCTCTCGCTCCCGCGGTGAAGACGAAGGCAGGGGCGACGATGATGCCATCGGGGCCGCGACCGGCATCTCATCCGCCGAAACGAAGCGGCGAATTACCTCCGCGGTGGTGTGGGAGTCGAGCCAGATCTCCCCGGCGTGCACCTTGCGGATGCTCTTGATGAGCATATCCGTGGCGGTTTGCTTCAAAACAATCCCGGAAGTGCCCAGCTTCATTGCCTGCACGAATTCGTTCTTGTCGTCTGAGGCGGTTAGCACGATAACCCGGGTTTTGCTCTTCGAAGATTGCAGCCGCTGCAGGGTCGCGAGCCCGTCCAAGCCGGGCATCTTGAGATCCAGCAGCAGAATGTCCGGTTCCAGTTGTTGAATGATATCCAGCACCTGGCGGCCATCGGAAGCCTGTGCCACCACTTCGAAATCCTCTTCCAGGGCCAGAAGTTTGCAGAGACCGTCCCGAAAGATAGGATGATCGTCCGCAATGACAATTCGAATTTTCGGTTTAGCCGCAATCGTGCTTTCCGATGCGGGAAGCAAACTGTTTTCAGACATACCGAAGACCACCTATACATTCTATGGACGTCATAGTACTAAGTCAATGGTAATGTGAGAGCCATCGGGATTTTTCCCGATTTTGGCGAATTTTGATCCACTCACGTCAAGTGGTCGATGTTACCGTTAAGAGTAAACAACTTGCGGAAAAGGACCATTTGGTTTGATAAGTTGGAACAAATGACCCAAGAACTTGCGGAACTGGATTTTCAGAGGTTCTGGCGGCGCCTGCAGCAATTAGGGCTAAATGCTTATGAATCCCGTTCCTATCTGGTACTCCTCGGGCACCCGAAATTCAAAGCATTGGAACTGGCTGCACGTGCCCACGTGCCGCGGCAGAAGATCTACGAAGTGCTCGACAGTCTGGTGGAAAAGGGATTTGCGCAAGTAGTTCAGGAAAAAACCAAGCTCTTTTCCGCAGTGGAACCCAGCCTGGCGATTCCCGGTTATCTTTCCCGGAAACGGCAGAGTTTGGAGCAGGAGTTGACCGATAACGGGCGGGCGGGCACGGCCCTGATCGACGACCTGAAGCAGTTGTACTCGGAAGGCCAGGGCGGGCGTGGCACGCTGGATTTCCTGCGCATCGTTACCGAGCCGGCGCAAACCGCCGCCGAATATCGCCGCATGCTTGCGGAAGTCAAAACGGAGTACCTGGAGTTTTCACGGCCGCCGTATGCGGTGGACCCCCTGGATGAGAAGCTGGTGAAACAAGCGGGGATGGGCGGAGTCGCGTGCCGCCTGCTGCTCGAAGCCGCCTCTTTGGACGACGCGCATCGCCAGCGAATGGCCGATTACCAGGCATCGAAGGTGGAAGTGCGGGTGGCCGATTCGCTGCCGATGAAGCTGGCGGTGTTCGATGGCCAGCACGGGATGGTTGCGCTACTCGATCCGGTAATTACGCGGCCCAGCTGGACGGCGGTGGTTTTTCACCACGAGGGTATGGGCCAAGCGATGAAAGGGCTGTTCGAAGATCACTGGAGACGGAGCCGTAATCTGTAATGGGATCGTCTAGCGCGTGCCGCTGGCGAGGCCGCGCCGCTTTTGCGTGAGGATTTCGCGCACGGCATAAATGCGGCGATCCTGGCTTTCAAAATATGTGCGCATCATCATTTCGCCAATCAGCCCAGTGCTGAACATCATCAGCCCGGCTAGCAGAAGCAGAGCTCCGGCAATCAGCAGCGGTCCGTGTTCCGCGATGATATCGACTCCGAACAGCTTGCGGAAGAGCAGATAGACCATGACGCCGCTGCCCAGCGTAGTACCCGCCAGTCCGAAGGAGCCGAAAAAGTGCATGGGCCGCGTGAAATATTTCAGCAGGAACTTGATGGTGAGGATATCGAACAATACGCGAAAGGTGCGGCCGATTCCATAGTGCGACCCCCCGGAAGCGCGCGGCGTGTTGCGGATCGGCACCTCGGCTACGCGCGCGCCGTAGAAGCTGGCCAGCGCGGGGATGAAGCGGTGCAGTTCGCCGTATAGATGGACGTCCTTAAGGACTTCGGCGCGGTAAGCCTTAAAGGTTGTCCCGAAATCCCGGAGTTCGACACCGGAAGCTTTCGCCATGAGCCAGTTAGCGATGCGGGAAGGCAATTTGCGGCTTAGCGGGTTATCGACGCGGTTCTTGCGCCAGCCGCTGGCAATGTCGTAACCCTCGTCGATTTTGGCCAGCAGCGCGGGAATGTCTTCGGGGGCGTGCTGCAGATCGCCATCCATCGCAATCACGACGGCGCCTTTGGCTTCATGAAATCCGGCCGAAAGCGCCGCTGTTTGTCCAAAATTGCGCCGCAGGCGAATCACTTTCAGGTGGCCGTCGGTCTCCACTAAGTTGGCCAGCAGCTCGAAGCTGCGGTCAGTAGAAGCGTCGTCCACGAACAGGATTTCGTAAGGCCGCTGCAATTGGTCGAGCACGGCGGTCAGCCGGTCATACAACGGCAGAATCGAATGCTCCTCGTTGTGGACGGGGATGACGATCGACAGCATGTTAATTAACTTACTATCGTAACATTCGAGCCGTCGGGAAACTTTGCCTGTCTTCGATTAGATAAGCGCGGGCTGCGTGCGAGAATAGAAGCCCGGAGAAAACCGAAAATGGAAACGCGAAAGATCGGAACGCTGAACGTGTCGGTGGTGGGCCTGGGTTGTAACAATTTCGGCTGGCGCATCGGGCCGGAGGAATCGGCCGGGGTGGTGAAGGCTGCCATTGATGCGGGCATCAATTTTTTCGACACCGCCGATGTTTATGGCGAAGGCCGCAGTGAAGAGTTTCTGAGCCGCGCGCTTCCCCGGCGGCGAGAGGCGATCATCGCCACAAAGTTCGGCATGAAGTTCGGGGCAAACGAAGGGGGCGCGAAGCCGGCCTATATCCGAAAAACGGTTGAGGCCAGTTTGCGCCGCCTGGGGACCGACTACATCGACCTGTACCAGCTTCATTCGCCCGATCCGGAGACGCCCATCGCGGATACACTGGGCGCGCTGGACGAGCTGGTGCGCGCGGGCAAAGTGCGAGAGATCGGCTGCTCCAACTTCAACGCCGGGCAAATCCGGGAAGCAGCGGCGGCCGTGAAACCGGGCGCGGCTGGATTCGCCAGCGTGCAGAACGAGTACAGTTTACTGAAGCGCGATCCGGAAAACGAAGTGCTGCCGGAATGCGTCCGCGAGGGACTGGCTTTTCTTCCCTATTTTCCGCTGGCGAACGGGCTACTCACCGGCAAATATCGCCGGGGGCAGCAGTTTCCGGAGGACAGCCGGGGCAAGGCGGGCTTTGGTCCGAAAGTATTCACGGAGGAGAATCTCGCCCTGGCAGACAGGCTGATGGAATTCGCGGCAACCCGAGGACATTCGCTGCTGGAACTGGCGATTTCCTGGCTGGCATGCCAGCCGGCGATCGCCTCCGTAATTGCGGGCGCGAAAACGGCGGAGCAGATCCGGGCGAACGCGGCGGCGGGTAGTTGGAAACTGAGCGACGAAGAGCGGAACGCGGTGGACGAGATTGTGGGCCGGCCTGGCCAGGTCGGTCGTAAGGGCGCCTGAATTAACCGGATTCCGGCAGGTAAAGGCGATCTTTTGCTGATGGCGCTGCGGTTTAAGATCATTCACCGGGACCGTTCGATGGTTCTGGAAACCGAAGGACTCGGACCGCAACCTTTTCAT
>Ga0070737_10001087_pt1 | contig 42797 bp, 38 predicted proteins | sample Coa_R1_10_FD_66438 | JGI IMG/M metagenome (GOLD analysis project Ga0070737, IMG submission 66438) | Surface soil microbial communities from Centralia Pennsylvania, which are recovering from an underground coalmine fire - Coalmine... | ecosystem: Environmental > Terrestrial > Soil > Unclassified... | reverse complement strand
CCGGCGCAGCTCGGCGACGAAGCCCGAGAGGACGTCGAGCACGGTGCGCCGGCCGCTCAGCCAGCCGCCGACGCGGCCGACGGGCCGGTGGCGGCCTGGGCCGTCGCCGAGGAGAGCTCCCTCGAGGCCGCCTCGATGTCCGAGCGGTACTTGAGGAGCAGGTGCAGCGTGGAGCGGGCCGTCTCCTCGTCGACGGACTCGATGCCGAGCAGCACGAGCGTGCGAGCCCAGTCGAGGGTCTCGGAGATCGAGGGGTGCTTTTTCAGGTCGAGGGAGCGGAGCGAGCGGACGATCCTCGCGACCTGGTCCGCCAGCTGCTCGGTGATGTCGGGGACCTTGGCGAGGATGATGGCGCGCTCGCGCTCGACCGACGGGTAGTCGAGGTGGAGGAAGAGGCAGCGCCGCTTGAGCGCCTCGGAGAGCTCCCGCGTGTTGTTCGACGTGAGGAAGACGAGCGGGATCTGGTTGGCCGTCACGGTGCCGAGCTCGGGGATCGAGACCTGGTAGTCGGAGAGGATCTCGAGCAGGAGCGCCTCGGTCTCGATCTCGACCCGGTCGACCTCGTCGATGAGAAGGACGACCGGATCGGTGGCCCGGATCGCCTCGAGGAGCGGGCGGGAGAGCAGGAAGTCCTCGGAGAAGATGTCCTCCTCGATCTCCTCCCATCCGGCTCCCTGCTCCACCTGGATGCGGAGGAGCTGCTTTTTGTAGTTCCACTCGTAGAGCGCCTTCGACTCGTCGAGACCCTCGTAGCACTGCAGCCGGATGAGCCGGGCCCCGGTCAGCGCGGCGACCGACTTCGCGAGCTCCGTCTTGCCCGTGCCGGCCGGGCCTTCCACGAGCACCGGCTTACCGAGCCGGTCGGCGAGGTAGACGACGCCGGAGAGGCCGTCGTCGGCGAGATAGCCGACGGTCCCGAGGCCGTCTCGCACCGCGCCGACCGAGTCGAAGCGGGCTCCCTGCTGTAGGTCCTCTGTCATGCTCACGTCCTGATCTGCCCTTCTCCGTAGACGACCCACTTCACCGACGTCAGCTCGCGAAGGCCCATGGGCCCTCGAGCGTGGAGCTTTTGGGTGGAGATCCCCACCTCCGCTCCGAGCCCGAGCTCGCCGCCGTCGACGAAGCGGGTGGAGGCGTTGACGAGCACGGCCGCCGCGTCGACCTCGCGCACGAACCGCCGGGCGGCACGCAGGTCCTCGGTCACGATCGCCTCGGAGTGGCCAGACGAGTACCGCTGCACGTGCCCGATGGCAGCGTCAAGGTCGTCGACGACGGCGACTGACATCTTCGGCCCGAGGAACTCGGCGCCGAAGTCGTCCTCGCCCGCGACCCCGATCTCGGGGAGCAGGGCGCGGGCCCGCTCGTCGCCGACCAGCTCCACGCCCGCATCGAGCAGGGCGCGGCCAGCCGAGGAGAGGAACGCCGGGGCGACGTCGGTGTGGACCACGAGCGACTCCGCCGCGTTGCAGACGCTCGGCCGGGACAGCTTCGCGTTGAGGACGATCCGCCTCGCCATCTCGAGGTCGGCGGCCCGGTCGACGTAGATGTGGCAGTTGCCGTCGCCGTCGACGACGAACGGCACGGTGGCCTGCGCCCGCACCATCTCGACGAGGCCGGGGCCCCCGCGGGGGATGAGGCAGTCGATGACACCGCTCAGCTGCACGAAGGCACGGGCCGCCTCGTGGGAGACGTCCTCGACGAGCACCACACCGTCCTCGGGGAGCCCCGCCTTTGCGAGCCCCTCGCGCATCAGGGCCACGATCGCCACGTTGGACGCGAGCGCGCCGCCCGAGCCGCGCAGCAGGGCGGCGTTGCCGGCCTTGAGGCAGAGCGCGGCGGCATCCGCGGTGACGTTCGGCCGGTTCTCGTAGATGACGCCGACGACCCCGAGCGGCACCCGGACCCGCTCGACGACGAGGCCGTTCGGACGCGTGCAGCCCTCGACGACCTCTCCGACCGGGTCCGGGTGAGCCGCCACGGCCCGCAGCCCCTCTGCCATCTGCTCGAGGCGGCGCCCGTCGAGCCGGAGCCGGTCGAGGACCGCCTCGTCGGCGCCGCTCTCAGCGGCGCGGCTGACGTCGGAGCCGTTCGCCGCAAGCACGTCAGCCGACCGCTCGGCGAGCAGGTCCGCCGCTCTCGTGAGCGCCTCGTCCTTCTCCGCCGCCGTCGCCCTGGCCAATCGACGCGCCGCCGTGCGCGCGCGCTCGCCCAACTCGGCAAGCGGTGTGGCGGGCACGCATCCAGGCTACCCGGCGACCGGCCACGCGCGAGAGAGCGCCTGGAGCTGGGTCAGGCGAGACCGAGAGCGGAACGCAGGCGGTCGAGCTGCCACAACCTCTCGGCCGCACCAGCGTCCGCGCCCCCGGCATCGGCGATCGCCTCGCGGGCGCGCTCGGCGGCCTCCTTCGCCGCCACCCATGCCGGGACGAAGCCCGCCCGGTTCCCCATGCCGAAGTTGCCCCACGGCGTCGAGAGGATCTCTCCCGGCCGGTCGGCTCTCGATCGCTCGCTCTCGTAGCTGCGGTCCCTCAACTCCCCGAGATGGGGAACGGCGCTGTGACGGATTGCCTCCGTCGCCGACAAGACCGCCTCCCGGGCCGCGGCGGCGGCGTCCCATTCCGGGTCCTCGAGCGCCTCGAGGTCCTCCCGCTCGTCCTCGAGGGTGAGCGACATGACCACGTCGGCAAGCTCGTGCCCCATGCGCCGGAGCCGGTGGGCCTGGGCGAGGCGCGACATCTTCGCGAGCAGGCCGTCGCTGCCGGCGGCGTCCTCGTCGAGGTAGCGCCGCGCGGCGGCGAAGACATCGGCGAGCGAGGGTCCGCTCGCGAGCTTGAGCGCTCCCGGATCCGAGACGACGCGCTCGGCGCAGTCGAGGGCGAAGCGGGCGGCGGCACGCAGGTCCCACGCCGTCTCCGCGAGCAGGCGGCCACCGGTCTCGGCGATGGCCTCTGCCGTGAAGATCCGCTCTCCGAGATCCTCGAGCAGACCGCCGAGATCCCGCAGGACGACGGGACGGCCGACGTCAGGGGTGACCACCTCGCCTGGTGCGAACGAACCGTCGGCGCGCCGCTCGGGAAGCGGCCAGCGCAGGGCGAGATCACCGGTTCGCTGCACCCCCTCCGCGTCGGTGGGTACGAAGTAGGTCTCGGCGGTCATGGCCGCCACGGTAGCTGCCGAGCGGCTCGGGGCTCTCGAGGAGCCGTCCGGTCCCTCGGGCTCAGCCCGGATCGGCCGGCTCCGCGACAGGGCCGCCCCGCTCGGCGAGCACCACGAGGTCGTCTCGGTGGACGACCTCGGTCGGGAACCCGGCCGGCAGCTCGCTCGTGTGGCGGCCGACCCACTCGGCACTCCGGTCGGAGCCCACGGCTGCGATGCCCTTGGCCACGACGGCGCCGTCGGGGCCGACGATCTCGACGGCGTCGTCCGGCGAGAACGTGCCCGCCACCTCCGTCACCCCGGCCGGGAGCAGGCTCGTCGAGCGGATGACGATGGCGTCGCGCGCCCCGGCGTCGACGACGATGCGCCCGGCGGGCCGGAGCGCGAACGCGATCCAGAGCTTGCGCGCCGGGAGCCTGCGCTCGTGCGGGAGGAAGACCGTGCCGATGCCGGATCGGCTGCCGGTGACCGCGTCGACCAGCACCGACGCCCGGTCCGCCGCCGCGACGACCGTGAGCACGCCCGACCAGGCGGCCATCTTCGCCGCTGCGAGCTTCGACGCCATTCCGCCGCGGGCTGCGTCGTTCAGGGTGCCCCCTGCGGCCCGCTCGAGGTCATGGTCGATCTCGCGGACCTCCTCGATCAAGGTGGCGCCCTCGTCCACGCGGGGATCGGCCGAGAAGAGGCCGGCGAGGTCCGTGAGCAGCACCATGAGATCGGCTCTCAGAAGGTGGGCCACGAGCGCCGCCAGCCGGTCGTTGTCGCCGAAGCGGATCTCGTCGTCCGCGATGGCGTCGTTCTCGTTCACGACCGGCACGACGCCGAGGTCGAGCAGGCGCTCGAGCGTCTTGCGGGCGTGCAGGTAGCGGCCGCGTTGGGCGAAGTCCGTCGGAGCGAGGAGCACTTGGCCGGCGAGCATGCCGCTCGCGCCGAAGGCGTCGTCATAGACCCGCATGAGGCGGTGCTGGCCGATCGACGAGAGCGCCTGCAGCGTCACGGGGTCAACGGGACGGGCAGCGCCCGGCGCGAGCGCGGCCACCCCCGCAGTGACGGCACCGGAGGTGACGACGACCGTCCGATGGCCGAGGTGGCGCACGCGGGCGACCTCTCGGGCGAGGCGCTCGACCGCTTCACGGTCGACGCCGCCCTCAGGTGAGGTCACCGAGCTCGTGCCGATCTTGACGACGAGGATCACGTTCCCGGCTCCCACTCGAAGACCATGTCCCCGATCCGCACGGCATCCCCCGCACGGGCCCCGGCGCGCGCGAGCGCCCGGTCCACCCCGGCCCGGCGAAGGCGGCGCTGGGCCACTGCGAGCGCGTCGGGATCGGTGAGGTCCGACAGGGCGACCGCTCGGGTCGCCTCACGGCCCGAGACGACGAACTCGCCACCCTCCCGCACCACGCTCACGCCCTCGGGCGGGGGGCGGTGCACCACCCTCCCGGTCCGCGGCCCGGGGGTCGCGGCCCGCTCGGCCGTGACGAGCGCGGCGAGGCGGCCGACGAGCTCGTCGATGCCCTCGCGGGTGGCTGCTGAGATGAGGAGGTCGGCCCCGTAGCCCTCCGGCCGGAGCCGCTCGGGGGCGGGCAGGGTGTCGGCCCGGGACCCGGCGACGAGGCGGGGCCGATCGAGCAGCTCGGGGCGGTAGCGGCCGAGCTCGTCGAGGAGCACCCTCAGCTGGTCCTCCGGCCGCCGTCCCTCGCTCGGCGAGAGGTCGACCAGGATGAGCAGGACCCGAGCCCGCTCGACGTGCCGGAGGAAGCGGTGCCCGAGGCCCCGCCCCTCCGCCGCCCCTTCCACGAGCCCCGGCACGTCGGCGATCACGAGCTCGGTGACCGACTCGCGGGCGCTCACGAGCCCGAGGCCGCCGCTCTCGACGCGACCGGCGTACACGACACCGAGATGGGGGACGAGCGTGGTGAAGGGGTAGTCGGCGATCTTCGGGCGGGCGGCTGACACCACTGACACGAGGGTCGACTTCCCGGCGTTCGGGAAGCCGACGACAGCCACGTCCGCCATCAGCTCGAGCTCGAGATCGAGCCAGCGCTCCTCGCCGAGCTCCGCCTGCTCCGCGAAGGCGGGCGCCCGCAGGCGGTTCGTGAGGAACCGGGCGTTGCCCTTCCCTCCCCGGCCACCTCGGGCGGCGAGGTAGCGGTCGCCGTGCTGGACGAGATCCGCCACGAGGTCGCCGTTGGCCGCCTTCACGAGGGTCCCCTCCGGCACCGGCACGACGAGGTCCGCTCCCCGGCGTCCATGGCGCCGCTTCCCGCTCCCGTGCCCGCCGTCACCGGCCCGCCGGTGGGGGTGCTCTTCGAACGCGACGAGCGAGACGACGTCGCGGGAGGCCTCGAGGTACACGTCGCCGCCGTCGCCGCCGTCGCCGCCGTCCGGGCCGCCCTTGTCGACGTGCGCCTCCCGGCGGAAGGAGACGGCGCCGGCGCCGCCGTTGCCCGCCTTCACGTGGACCTGTGCCTCGTCGACGAAGCCCGGCACGGTGCCGCTCAGTTGAGCGAGGGGTCGACGGGATGACGCGCGAGGACCGAGAGCCATCCACCCTGCGAGCGGAGCACCCGCTCCCAGAGCCGCTCGGGCTCGGGGGTGAGGATCTCGTCCGGCGAGCCGGGCACCACGAACCATGCGTCGTCCGCGATCTCGGCGTCGAGCTGACCCGGGCCCCAGCCGGCGTAGCCCTTGAACACGCGAAGGCCGGCGAAGGTCACGGCCACCTCCTCGGGTTCGCAGTGCAGGTCGACGGTCCCGATCGACGCCGTGAGGGGCGAGTAGCCGGCGAGGGCGTCGCCGTCAGCCTGCTCGCCGATGCCACCGACGTGGTGACCGACGCAGATGGCGGCGTTCGGCTGAACGGGCCCGCCGCTGAACAAGACGGCGGGAGGCGTGACGTGCAGGGCCCAGCTCGGCACGACCTCCGTGATTGCCGTCTCGCTCGGTCGGTTCAGGACCACGCCGAGTGCACCGTCGGAGTCGTAGGCGAGCACTAGGACGACGGTGCGGAAGAAGTTGGGATCGCTGAGGGCCGGCGCCGCCACGAGCAGCGACCCCCGTTGCGGCGGGATCACGACCCGCGCACGGCTCAGACCTGGTCGGGAAGGACGTCCACCAAGCGCCGCCCGCGCCGCGCGCCGAACTTCACCCGACCGTCGGCGCGGGCGAACAACGTGTCGTCCTTCCCCCTGCCGACGTTCTCGCCCGGGTGGAAGTGGGTGCCGCGCTGGCGCACGATGATCGAGCCGGCGCTCACCCGGGTGCCGTCGTAGACCTTCACGCCGAGCCGCTGCGCGGTGGAGTCCCTGCCGTTGCGGGTGGACCCGCCGCCCTTCGTCTTCGACATGTCGTCCTCCTAGCTCGCCGGGGCAGGGTGGCCAGCACCCTCGATGCCGGTGATCTCGATCGTCGTGTAGCGCTGGCGGTGCCCATACCGCCGCCGGCGGCGCGTCTTCGCCTTGTAGGTGAAGCCGGTGATCTTCGGGCCCTTGGTCTCGCCGAGCACCCGAGCCGTGACCGCGGCCGCCGACAGCGCCGCCGGGTCCGTCACCACCTCGTCGCCGTCGACGAGCAAGATGGGGGTGAGCCGCAGCTCCGCGCCGTCCTCGGAGCCGAGCAGCTCCACGTCGACCTGCTCGCCGACCTCGACGCGCGCCTGCTTTCCTCCGGTGTCGATCACGGCGTACATAGGGTGAACACGATATCAGCCGGCCAGGGGCACACGACCGGCCGGCGGCTGCGGCGCCCTGCTCCGGGCGGTCAGGCGGCGCCGCCCTCCCGGAAGACGATGCCCCGCCCGTTGCACATCGGGCAGGCCTCCGAGAGGGTCTCCACGAGACCCTCTCCGACCCGCTTGCGGGTCATCTCCACAAGACCCAGCTCGGAGATCTCGAAGACCTGCGTCGGCGTCTTGTCCCGTGCAAGGGCGGACTTGAAGGCGGCGAGCACCGCCTGGCGGTTCGACTTCACCTCCATGTCGATGAAGTCGATGACGATGATGCCGCCGATGTCGCGCAGGCGGAGCTGCCTCGCGATCTCCTCAGCCGCTTCCAGGTTGTTCTCGAAGACGGTCTCCTCGAGGCTCGAGGAGCCCACGTTCTTGCCGGTGTTGACGTCGATCACCGTGAGCGCCTCGGTCCGCTCGATGATGAGGGAGCCGCCGGAGGGGAGCCACACCTTGCGGTCGAGCGCCTTGTGGAGCTGCTCGTGGACGTGCTGGCGCTCGAACAGCGGCAGCGGCTCGACCGCCGTGTCGTAGAGCTCGACCCGCTCGGCGAGCGCCGGGTCGAACTCGGCCACGTAGTCGCGCACGACCCGGTAGAGCTCGGGGTCGTCGATGAGCACCGCCCGATGCTCCTCGGTCAGCTCCTCGCGGATGATCCTCACGGCCATGTGGGGCTCGGAGTAGAGCAGCGCCGGGGCGGGCAGCCGCTTTGCCCGCTCGGAGATCTCCTCCCACCTCGCGACGAGCTGCAGGACGTCACGCCGCAGGTCCTCGGCGGCAGCGCCCTGGGCGGCCGTGCGCACGATGAGCCCGTGTCCTTCGGGCCGCACCTCGTCGAGGACCCGCCGCAGCCGCTTGCGCTCGTTGTCGTCGAGCCGCCGCGAGATCCCGTAGGTCTCGGACTCCGGGACGAGCACGACGAACCGGCCAGGCAGCGACACCTCCTGGGTCAACCGGGCGCCCTTCAGGCCGATGGGGTTCTTCGTCACCTGGCAGACGATCGTCTGGCCGGGCCGCAGCAGGTGCTCGATCCGGTTGGCGCCCTCCTGGCGGTCGATGTCGTCTCGGTCGTAGGAGACGTCGCCCCAGTACAAGACGGCGTTCTTCGGCGTGCCGATATCGACGAAGGCCGCCTCCATGCCGGGCAGGACGTTCTTCACGCGGCCCCGGTAGATGTTCCCGATGATCTGGTGGACGTCGTCCTGGGGACGGGCGACGTAGTGCTCCACGAGGGCCCGGCCTTCGAGCACGGCAATCTGGGTGGCCTCCGGTTCGACGTGCACGCACATCAGGTAGCGGCCCACGGTACGGCCCCGCTCACGCTCGCGGCGGCCCCGGGAGCCGCTGGAGCGCGACAAAGGGCGCGCGGCTGCGGCGACGGAGGCGACACCATCTCCCGGGGCCGGCGCGTCCTGAGGCGACGACGGAGCTGCGGTCGCATCTGCCGCCCTCACACCCTCCGAGGAGCGCGCAGCTCCCGCCTGGTCGCTCCGCCCGCCGTTCGCGCCGGGGCTGGGGCGGCGCCGGCCTCGCCCACCGCGCCGCTGCCGCGAACCGCTCGAACCGCTTGGAGTGCCGGTGCGGGCGGACTGAGCGCCGCCGGGACGGGCCTCGGACGGCGTCGTCGACGCCGTCAGGGGAGCGCTCGGAGCGGGACGGGTGTCGCCGATCTGGGGCCGGCGCGCGGCGCTCTCCGATCGCGTGGGGCCGGGACCTGCGTCGGCAGTCGGGGTGGGCTGGCCCGGCGGGGGTCCCGCCGGCGGTCGCGCTCCGGCGGGCTCAGCCGGCTCGGCCGGGAGCGCACGCGCCGTCGCCGCCGCCGGTGAGGCCCCCCCGGCGGTGACGGGTGGACCGGCTTCTCGGGCCGGGTGCTCCGGCTCGCGTCGCGCGGCCGGGCGGCCGGTCTGGTCGCCCGGCGGCGAGCCCTTCTCGACAGGCCCGCTGGCCTGCCGCTCGGCGGTCGGTTCCGACATGGACGAGGTCCCTTCTGCGAGGCACGCAACGCAGCCGTGCCGTGGACGCCCGGAGGTCCGGCGCTGCGCGAGGTGAGCCAGCGGCGCGCGCGATCCCGGCGTCTCGTTCTTCGAGGAGCAACATGTCCTCACCGGTGCCTCGCCCGTACGGCGGCAGGCCGAGGGCGGCCGGCCCGACGAGGCAGCAGAGGACGGAGCAGACGGCGAGCGCGGGGGCCGAGCGCACGAAGCACCCGAGCAGCCGGTCGGTCGTCATCTCGTGAGCAGTCTAGCTGCGGCTACCCGACGCCCTTCGGCACGCTCGGCGTCACGGGACCGACGGGATGCGTGATCAGGTACTCGAACAGCCTCACCACGACCGGGGCCGCGCCGGCCGAGCCGTAGCCGGCATGGGGGATGACCGCCGCGATCACGTACTTCGGGTCGGAGGTCGGCCCGAAGGCGACGAACAGCGAGTCGGAGGCGACGCTGTTCGAGTTGCTCACCTGGGAGGTCCCCGTCTTCCCGGCAATGGGCAGCTTCGAGTACGGGTAGTGGAGGTCCTGGAGCGTGTAGGTGGCCGTGCCGTTGCTCGCCGTCACGGCGCCGATGAACCCCTGCAGCATCGTCTGGCGGACCCAGGAGGGCAGGTCGACATGTCCCATCACCCTCGGCCTGATCCGCTTCACGAGCTTGCCATCAGGCGAGATGATCTCGGCGGCGACCTCAGGGGCGTAGCGGGTGCCGCCATTGGCGAAGGTGGCATAGGCGTTCGCGAGCTCGAGCGGGGTGATGAGCGTCTCGCCCTGGCCGAACGCGGTGTTGATGGCGTCGCCGGGGCCGTAGTACGTGTTGGGGAACGCCGACGGGTCCTCGCGGTGCTGGAGCAGGCGCAGGGCGGGCGAGTCGAGCTGGCCGTAGTACGACCCTGGCAGGTCGATGCCGCTCGGCTCGCCGAGGCCGTAGCTGGCGGCAACCTTCTGGATCGGGTCCGGGCCGAAGCGACCGGGCTGGGAGTAGAACCAGTACCCGAGCGTGTAGAAGAACACGTCGTCGGACATCGAGATCGCCGTCACGATGTTGCACGCCCCGCAGCTCTCGCCCGCGTTGTTGTGGAACACGCAGCCCGCTCCCCCCGTGCAGTTCGGGACGGTGAAGTAGCCGGGGTCGTTCACGAGGGTGCTCGGGGTGACCAGTCCGTCCACGAGCGCGGCCGTCGCCGTCGCGAGCTTGAAGGTCGAGCCCGGCGTGTAGAGGCCCTGGATGGCGCGGTTGAGCAACGGGTAGCCCGACGAGGGCGAGGTGAGCTCGGCGTAGTGCGTGGTGGACATTCCCCCTACCCACCAGCTCGGGTTGTAGCTCGGGTAGGACGCCATCGCGAGCACGGCGCCATTGTTCGGGTCGAGCGCCACCACGGCGCCGTTCGTCGGGTGCGCCGAGCCCTGCGCGTCGAGGGTCGCGATCTCCTGTGCCAGGTAGGTCTGGGCGGCCTGTTGGAGACCGAGGTCGATGTTGAGCACGACGTCGTCACCCGGCTTGGCCGGGATCACCTGCTTCACCCCGACCGGATAGCCGGCGCTGTCGACGAGGAGGTCCTTCGTGCCCGGCCTGCCCCGGAGGTACTGCTCGTACTGGTACTCGATGCCGGACTGCCCGATCACGTCGCTCGCGTTGTAGCCCTTGCCCTTCAGCTGCTTGAGCTCCGACGCCGTGATGTCCGCCACGTAGCCGAGCGTCTGGGCGGCGGTGTCGCCGTAGGGGTACTGGCGCTCGGCCACGTCGGAGACCGTGACGCCGGGAAAGAGCGACCTGTGCTCCTCGAGGTCGACGATGGCGGAGGCCGGAACGCCCACCTCGACCGGCACCGGCTGGTAGATCGAGTCCTGCTGGTCGTTGATGGCGGCGTAGATCTGAGCGACCGGCATCCCGAGCGCGACGGCGAGGCGCTGCACCACCCCCGGGTCCTGCGCAGCGACCTGGCGGCTCAAGGTGACGACGGGCTCGATCTTGTTCGAGACGAGGAGCTGGCCTCCCCGCGCCTCGATGAGACCCCGGGGAGGCGTGATCGTGACCGGCCGTGTCGTCAAGGCGATGACGCTGTCGACGGCGCTCGAGTGGTGGAGCACCTGGAGCGACCAGAGGCGCAGCACGGTGACCGAGAAGAGCGCGAGGACGACCATGCCCATGACCGTGAGCCGGAGGCCGACCCGGATCGTCTCGGAGCGGCGTGCCTGCTCCTTCTCCTCCTCCTCGAGGCGCTTCAAGGGGCTCGCGCCAGGGCGCCCCGGCCCGAGCGGTCGGGCCTCCTCCTCGAGGCCCGGCGAGCGCTCGATCGGGCGCGGGGCGTGTCCCGCCGTGGGTGGCCGGCGCCGCTCGCCGGGGGTCCGGCCCCTCGTGGTGGCCACGGCTAGCGCGTCCCACCCATGCCGGCCAGCTCCCTCCCCGCCTGCGCGGAGCCGGAGAAGACCCAGCGCATCGCGGCCACCCCGGGGACCGCGAGCACGGCGTTCGCCACGGCGACCACGATCACGACGTCGAACAGCTGACCGGCCGGGAGGCGGGGCTCGCCGACCACGATCGACAAGCCTGCGTAGAGCAGGACTCCTCCCACGCTCGCCACGAACGCTGCCACGACCCGGAACGTATACGGCGCGCGGCCTCCGGGGGCGGCGGCCACCGAACCGACGACGAAGGCGATGAGCACGTAGCACAGGGCAGAGAGGCCAAAGGGCGTGAGGACGAACAGGTCGGCGACGAGGCCGACCACGAAGGCCACGACGGCTCCGTACTGGGGCCCGGCGACCACACCGGCGCAGATGGCGAGGAGGAGGAACGTGTCGGGGTGGGCGTCGGCGATGTCGAGCTGATCGAGCGCCCCGACCTGGAGCACGACGACGGCAAGGCCGACCACGAACAGCCGCCGCCAGACCCGCAGCGTCATCGGTGGCTCGTCACGGGACGGGCAGCCACTGCACGACGGCGACGTACTGCACGTCGCTCAGCAGCGCGATCGGCCTCATGGCGACGGTCGGGCTGAGCGCTCCCCCGGCGAAGTGGACCGAGGCGACCGTACCGACGGGGATGCCCGCCGGGTACGCCGACGGTTGCAGCCCGCTCGTGAACACGACCTGGCCCCGGCGCGGGAGGGGGGAGGACGACCCGATCACCTGCACAGAGAGATCACGGCCGGCTCCCTGGCCGCTCGCCACCCCGACGTCGCCGTCGGGGAACCTGACCCCTACCCTCGAGCTCGGATCGGTGACGAGCCGGACCACCGCGGTCGTGGTGCCGGCGCTGATCACCGTGCCGATGAGCCCGGCCCCGGAGACGACCGGCATGCCCACCCCGACACCGTCGGCGGTCCCGCGGTCGATCGTGAGCGTCAGCTCGAAGTTGGAAGAGGGCCCGGAGATGACGTCCGCGAGGACGTCCTTGGAGTTCCCGAGGAACGGGAGGTGCTCGAGGGCGAGGAGCTGCTGGAGCTGCTCGGCGGCGGACTGGTTCTCGAGCGCCTGCCGGCGCAGGTTGCCGATCTGCTCGCGTAGGTGGGCGTTGTCGTTGACGACGGACTCATAGTTGACCGCGCCGGAGAAGAAGTCGCCGACGGGCCGGAAGACCTCCGAGAGGCCCTGCTGGATCGGGGCGAACACGTCTCGCACGCCGTTGCGCACCGAGCCGAGCGCATGGCTCGCCGGGCCGCGGTAGTCGAGGGTGATCGCCGTGATCGAGGCGATCACGAGGATGAGGAGCGTGAGCCGCTGGCTCGTGTTGCGCCGCGAGGTCGCCAACGCGACTCCGCGTCAGCGGTTCGACGAGGAGCTCAGCACCTGCTTCAGTGCCTCGAACTCCTCGAGGCACATCCCACTGCCGAGGGCCACGCAGTTGAGCGGGTCCGGTGCGACGACGATGGGCATGTGCGTCTCGCCCTGCAGACGGACGTCGAGCCCGTGCAGAAGGGCACCCCCGCCCGTGAGCACGATCCCTTGCTCCATGATGTCGGCGGCAAGCTCGGGAGGGCACCGGTCGAGGGTCACCTTCACGGCGTCGACGATCGCCGCCACCGGCTCCTCGATCGCCTTTCGGATCTCTTCGGTCGTGGTGACGACGGTCTTCGGGAGGCCGGTCACGAGGTCGCGGCCCCGGATCTCGGCGTGCAGCTCCTCCTCGAGCTCGCAGGCAGAGCCGAGCGCGATCTTGATCTCCTCCGCCGTCCGCTCGCCGAGGGCGAGGGAGTACTCCTTCTTCACGAACGAGATGATCGCCTCGTCGAGCTCGTCGCCGCCGATACGGATCGACTGGCTCACGACGATGCCGCCGAGCGAGATGACGGCGACCTCGGTGGTGCCCCCGCCGATGTCGACGACCATGTTGCCCGTGGGCTCGTGGATGGGCAGGCCGGCACCGATCGCCGCCGCCATGGGCTCCTCGACGATGTACGCCTTGCGGGCACCGGCGAACTCGGCTGCCTCCTGGACCGCCCTCTTCTCGACCCCGGTGATCCCCGACGGCACGCAGATCACCATGCGCGGCTTCGAGAAGCGCCGCGGGTGCACCCGCCGGATGAAGTAGCGGAGCATCATCTCGCAGATCTCGAAGTCGGCGATGACCCCGTCCTTGAGCGGCCGGATGGCCTGGATGTTGCTCGGCGTGCGGCCGATCATCCGCTTCGCCTCGGCACCGACGGCGAGGGGATGCCCGTCTTTCACGTTGATGGCGACGACCGACGGCTCGTTGAGAACGATCCCCTTCCCGCGGACGTAGACGAGGGTGTTGGCGGTGCCGAGGTCGACGGCCATGTCGCGGCCGATGAAGGAGATGTTGTTCTCGGGCATGAGAGCGAGGAGCTCCTTTGGAGGGATGCCGGAGCGGTCCCCTCCAGGCTAGGGGATCGGAGCGGGACTCTCAAGGCGGGCCGCTGCCCGGTCCGAGGCAGCCGCCCTCAGGCGAGGTCGGGGAAGAAGAGCGTGATCTCGCGCGCGGCCGACTCGGGCCCGTCGGAGCCGTGGACGAGGTTCTCCGTCATGACGGTGCCGAGATCCCCTCGGATCGTGCCCGGGGGCGCCTCGGCCGGGTTCGTCGGTCCCATGAGCGTCCTCACGATGCGCCAGCAGTCCGCCGGGCCCTCCACCACCATCACGAGCGCCGGCCCTCCCGTGATGAACGCGACGAGGTCCGCGTAGAACGGCTTGCCCTCGTGCTCGGCGTAGTGCCGCGCCGCCGTGTCGGGGTCGATCGTGCGCAGCTGAACAGCCACGAGCGAGAGCCCCTTGCGCTCGAGCCGGGAGAGGATCTCGCCGCACAGGCCGCGGCGGACGGCGTCGGGCTTTGCGATCACAAGGGTCCGGTTCACGAGAGCGGCACCCTACTGCGCAGGTGAGCCCGGGCCGCTCCGACCACGTAGAGCGACCCGGTCACGAGCACCAGGTCCTCGGCGCTCGCGAGCTCAAGGGCCTGGTCGATCGCCTCGCCGACCTCTCCCGACTCGGTCGCCGCAAGGCCGAGCGAGCGGGCCGCCTCCACGACCGTCGAGGCTGGGAGCGCTCGTGGGCTCGGGGGGGTGCAGCCGACGACGACCCGTACGCGGTCGGTCCCGAGCGCCCCGAGGAGCTGCACGGGCTCCCGGTTCTTCAGGCTCCCCATCACCACGATGATGCTGCGGGCCGCCTCGAAGTCCTCCGCGAGGGCTCGACCTGCGGCGGCCGCCCCGGCGGGGTTGTGGGCTCCGTCGAGCACGACCATGGGACGGCGCATCACCACCTCGAGACGGCCCGGCACCCGCACGGAACCAAGGCCCTCCCGCACGACCTGTTCGGAGAGCGGCTCGCCCACGAAGGCCTGCGCGGCGGCCAGCGCGACGGCCGCGTTGTCGGCCTGATGGAGGCCGTGCAGCGGCACGAGCACGTCCTCGTAGTGGCCGGCCGGCGTCCACAGGTCCATGACCCGGCCGCCGACGCCGAGGCGGACGTTGCCCGCACCGAAGTCCTCGCCCCGCCGCCAGACGGCAGCGGCGCCGACGTCCGACGCCTCGATCTCGAAGATCGCGGCGATCTCAGGATCCGACTCCCCGAGCACGAGGACGGCTCCGGTCTTCACGATGCCGGCCTTCTCGGCGGCGATCGCCTGGCGGGTGCCCCCGAGGATGTCGGTGTGGTCCAGCTCCACGTTGGTCACGACCGCGACCGTGCCGTTCGCCACGTTGGTCGCGTCATGGCGGCCGCCGAGGCCCACCTCGATCACAGCAGCCTCGACGGCCTCGTCGGCGAACCACCTGAAGGCTGCTGCCGTCATCAGCTCGAACCAGGAGGGCTGCACACCGAGGAATCGCTCCAGCTCGGCGAGGGCGCCGAGCTGCTCCGCCAGCTCGGCGTCGGTGATCGGCTCGTCGGCGATGAGCAGCCGCTCGTTGATCCGCTCGAGGTGGGGGCTCACGTAGGCGCCCGCCCGCACCCCTTCGGCGTGCAGCAGGGCGGCGATCATCCTCGTCGAGGAGCCCTTGCCGTTGGTTCCCGTGACGTGGATCACGGGGTAGGCCGCCTGTGGCGAGCCCATGGCGTCGGTGAGGGCGAGGATCCGCTCCCGGGTCGGCTCGCGGTAGCGGCCGGCCCGGCCGGACGCGATCGCCTCGAGGTTGATGTGCCGGTCGAGCCAGGCGAGCGCCTCTCCGATGCTGGCTCCCGACGGCCCGTCGGCCGGCGGCGAGAACGGACCCGTCTCGGTCAGAGGGTGCTCCGGCTCTCCGTGCTCAGGAAGCGGCGCGCCGCGACCGCTCCGGCTTCTCGGGGACGCGCGGCACCAGCGACGGGGCGACACGTTCGAGCACGACGGAGCGATCCACCACGCAGCGTCCGATGTCCTCACGGCTCGGCAGGTCGTACATGACGTCGAGGAGGACCTCCTCGAGGATGGCGCGCAGTCCTCGTGCGCCGGTGCCGCGCAGCAGCGCCTGGTCCGAGATCGCCTCGAGGGCATCCTCGGAGAGCTCGAGCTCGACGTTGTCAAGCTCGAAGACCCGCTTGTACTGGCGGACGAGGGCGTTCTTCGGCTCGACGAGGATGCGGACGAGCGCCTCCCGGTCGAGGCTCGAGACGGCTCCGATCACCGGGAGCCGACCCACGAACTCCGGGATGAGGCCGAACTTGAGCAGGTCCTCGGGGAGGACCTGCATGAGGACCTCGCCCTCGTCCCACTTCTTGTTGCGGCGGACCTCGGCGCGGAACCCGATCCCGGCGCGCCCGATGCGGCTCTCGATGATCTTGTTGAGCCCGGCGAAGGCACCGCCGCAGATGAACAGGATGTTCGTCGTGTCGATCTGGATGAACTCCTGATGGGGGTGCTTGCGCCCTCCCTGGGGCGGGACGGAGGCCGTCGTCCCCTCGAGGATCTTGAGCAGCGCCTGCTGCACGCCTTCGCCGGACACGTCGCGAGTGATCGAGGGGTTCTCGGACTTCCGGGCGATCTTGTCGATCTCGTCGATGTAGATGATCCCGGTCTCGGCCTTCTTCACGTCGTAGTCGGCTGCCTGGATCAGCTTGAGGAGGATGTTCTCGACGTCCTCGCCGACGTAGCCCGCCTCCGTGAGCGCGGTGGCATCCGCGATCGCAAAGGGGACGTTCAGCATGCGGGCGAGCGTCTGGGCGAGCAGCGTCTTGCCGCAGCCGGTCGGACCGAGGAGCAGGATGTTCGACTTCGCGATCTCGACCTCGCCCTCTTTGTAGGCGCCGGCCTGCACGCGCTTGTAGTGGTTGTAGACGGCCACCGAGAGGATCTTCTTCGCCTGCTCCTGCCCGACGACGTAGTCGTTCAGGAACTCGAAGATCTCCTTCGGCTTCGGCAGGTCCTCGAAGCTGACCTCGGCCGGCTCGGCGAGCTCCTCCTCGATGATGTCGTTGCACAGCTCGATGCACTCGTCGCAGATGTAGACGCCCGGTCCTGCGATGAGCTTCTTCACCTGCTTCTGCGACTTGCCGCAGAAGCTGCACTTGACGAGCTCCCCCCCGTCGCCGAACTTCGCCACTGCGCCCTCCCCCTAGGCCGCGCCGACGGCGCTCACGACGCCGACGGTCTCTCTGCTGCTGATGACTTCGTCGATCACTCCATACTCGCGCGCCTCGTCGGCGCTCATGATGAAGTCCCGGTCGGTGTCGGCGTGGATCTTCTCGATCGGCTGCCCGGTGTCGTCCGCGAGCAGCTGGTTCAGCAGGTCCCGCATCCGGAGGATCTCCTTTGCCTGGAGCTCGATGTCGGTCGCCTGCCCCGCCGCCCCCCCGTAGGGCTGGTGGAGCAGGATCCGAGCATGCGGGAGGGCGAAGCGCTTGCCTCTCGTGCCGGCCGCGAGGAGGACGGCCGCCGCCGAGGCCGCCTGGCCGAAGCAGAAGGTCGACTTGTCCGGCCGCACGAACTTCATCGTGTCGTAAATGGCGAACAAGGCGGTGATGTCGCCGCCGGGGGAGTTGATGTAGACGTTGATGTCCTTCTCGGGATCCTCGGACTCGAGAAAGAGCATCTGGGCACAGACCAGGTTCGCGATCGTGTCGTCGATCGGCGTGCCGATGAAGATGATCCGCTCGCGCAAAAGGCGCGAGTACAGGTCGTAGGCCCTCTCTCCTCGGCTCGACTGCTCCACGACGGTCGGGACGAGATAGCTCGACGCGCTCACGCCTGGTCCTCCTCCTCCGTCTCCTCTGGTTCCCCGCCCTCGACGGTAGCGGCCGGCGCCATCTCGGGCGCGACCTTGTCGCGGTCGGTGGTTGCCGGGCCCTCGAGATCCATCAGCAGTGATCGGTCCACCGGGTCCCCCTGCTCGTCCACGACGTCGACGTGCTCTACGAGCCACGTCACGGCCTTGGAGCTCCGCAGCCGGGAGCGTAGCCGCTCGAGGCCGGACCCCTCGGCGAACTGCCGCGCGACCTGGGCGGCCGGCCGGCCAATCGACTCCGCGTAGGCGGAGATCTCGCTCGCGAGCTCGTCGTCGCTCACCTCGAGCGCCTCGGCCTCGGCGAGAGCCCGGAGGGCAAGGTCGACCCTGACCTGCTCGGCGGCCTGCTGGTGCAGCTCGGCCATGAGCTCCTCTGCGCCCTGGCCAGTCGCCGCGAGGTACTGGTCGAGGGTGATCCTGCGCTCGTGCAGCTGGCGGAGGAAGCTGGCCTGCAGGCGGTCGAGCTCCTCGTGGATGAGGGTCTCGGGCGGCTCCACGTCGACGAGCTTGGCGAGCTCGGCGACGGCGCTCTCGCGCAGGGTGTACGAAGCCTGGAAGCGCCGCACGAGGTCGAGCTGCTTGCGCAGGTCGGCGCGCAGCTCCTCGATCGTGTCGAACTCCGACGCCTCCGAGGCGAAGTCGTCGTCGGCCTCCGGGAGCACCTTCTCCCGCACGAGCTTCACGAGGATCCGCAGCTGGGCCGGTCCTCCGGGCGCGTCGTCGACCGGCACCTCGACGATGACACCGGCCTTGGCGCCGACGAGCTGCTCGTCCACTCCGGGAGCGACCATGCCCGAGCCGAGCTCGTAGACGAAGTCCGGCGTCGAGAGATCCTCGACCGGCTCGCCTTCTCGTGTCGCCGCGACGTCGATCGTCACGACATCCCCCTCGCGGGCGGGCCGGTCCACCTCGCGCAGCTCGGCGAACTGCTCGCGCAGGCGGTCAAGCCGCTCGGCGACCTCGGCGTCGGACGCGACGGGCGCAGGGACCGTGATCTGGAGTCCCTCGTAGCCCGCGATCGACACCTTCGGACGCACCTCCACGACGGCGTCGAAGGCGAGCGGCCCCCCGTCCTCCCCGGCCGTGATGTCGATCTCGGGCGGCGCGATGGTGTCGAGCGCCGCCTCCTCCACCGCCTGGGCGTAGTAGTCCGGCAACGAATTGCGGATCACCTCTTCGCGGATCACCTTCGGGCCGAGGCGCACCTCGAGCAGCCGCCGCGGCACCTTGCCGGGACGGAAGCCCGGCACCCTGACCTCGCGCTGGAGGCGCCGCATCGTCTCGTCCACGGCGGTGGCGAGCTCGTCCTCGTCGACCTCGACGGAGAGCTTGACCTTGTTGCCTTCGAGAACTTCAGACGATGCGCGCATATGGCCCGGTGATCCTACCGGCGAGCGGGCGGCCGCTTCGCAAAACCGCCGCCGCTCGCCCCGGCCCGAGCTCGTCACCCCCGGTCGGCGACCTCCGCGCAGCCACCGGTGAGGGCTCGCGGCCGGCGGGAGGCTACGATCCAGGCGGCGAGCCGGGAAGCCTGGTCGGCAGCTTCAAGCCGCGTCCAAGGAGCCGCCGTGCCGCCCCCCTCGCTCACTGCCGATGCCGTCACCTTCGGCCTCGGCGCAGCCGCCGCGCTCGCGGCGAGCGCGGTGCTGGCGCGGCGCCTCGAGCGCCTTGGCGTCGGGCTCGGCCTGTCCCAGGCCGGTCTCGGCCTCGTGACGGCCCTCGCCGCCGACAGCCCGGAGATCGCCTCCTCCGTCACCGCCCTCCAGCGCGGCCAGCACGCCGTCGGTGTCGGCGTCGTGCTCGGCTCGAACGTGTTCAACCTCGCCTGGCTGCTCGGGCTCGGTGCGCTCGCCTCAGGCCGGATCGCGCTCCACCGGCGCGTCGTCGTGCTCGAAGGCGCCCTTGCCTGCGTCATGGTCGCCTCGGCCCTCCTGTTGGTGTCGGGCGCCCTCCCCGTCGGTGCCGCCCTTGCGCTCGCGCTCGCGGGCTTCGCCCCCTATGCCGTCGTGGTGTCCCTCGGGGCGCGGACGCTCGGGCGGCTGCAGCAGCGGGGGCGCGCGTCCGCCTGGCTTGCGGGCGCGGTCCGGGAGGAGGACGTCGAGCTCGGGCCCTTGCCCGTGCCCGCGCCCGGTCCGCGGGGCCTGCGGACCGACCTCGGTGCCGTCGCGTTGTGCCTCGGGGCCGTCGTCGTCGCGAGCGCGCTCATGGAGCGCACCGGGACGGTCATCGGCGCCCGGCTCGGCGCACCGGCGATCGTGGTCGGGGGCGTGATGCTCGCGGCGGTGACGAGCCTGCCGAACGCCGTCTCGGCGGTCTATCTCGCCCGGCGCGGCCGAGGTGCGGCCGTGCTGAGCGAGGCGATGAACAGCAACGGGCTGAACGTGATCGCGGGACTGCTCCTGCCAGGAGCCATCGTCGGGCTTGGAGCCGCCGGCTCCGGCGGCATCGACGTGGCCTGGTGGTACGCGGCCTTGACGGTCTCCTCGCTCGCGGTCGCCGCGTCCCGCCGCGGTCTCGGTCGCCTCTTCGGGACCGGGATCGTGCTCGCCTACGTCGCCTTCGTCCTCACCCTCGTCGCGTGAGCCCGGCACGGGCGCCTCGTCCCCCGGGGGGCTGGCCGGTCGGTACCATCGTCTCGTGCGGGGCGTGGCGCAGCTTGGTTAGCGCGTCTGCTTTGGGAGCAGAAGGTCCCCGGTTCGAATCCGGGCGCCCCGACGTGCACTCGCGTCGCCGACGGCCGTGAAGCTCAAGCTCGACCTCCACGACATCTACAACAAGGGCAGGGACATCGACGCCGCGCTCGCAGCGATCATGGACGAGGCCGTCCAGAAGAAGGCCTCCGTCGTGGAGATCATCCCGGGCAAAGGCTCAGGGGCGCTGAAGCAGCATGTCCTGCGGTACCTCGATCGAAAGGACGTGAAGGCCCTCTACCACCGGGTCGAGAAGGACTCGAAGAACTGGGGCCGCCTGTTCGTCCACTTCCGCTGGAAGTAGCCGCTCTGGCGTCACGGCAGGGTGGCAGACGCCACGACAGCGCCGCCCGGCGCCTCGACGGCGGCCTCGCGCACGGCGGCGCCCGGCAGGTCCAGGCGGTGGGACCAGGAGCCATGCCCGTTCCTCAGCCAGAAGCGGCCGACGGTCACCTCCTTGCCGCCGCTCTCGCCCACGACGCAGCTGACCCAGCCTGACCACCCCGGTAGGTCGACCGTCATCACCAGCACCGCCGGGCGGCCCTCGGTCAGCACGACGCTCCCCCGATCGACGCCGTCGTAGGAAAGGGCGGCGGTCCGCACGCCCGCCGGCCCCGTCGTCCCCTGCGAAGCGAGGGTCGCACCAACCCCGATCCCGGCCGCGAGCACGAGGCCGGCTGCGGCAGCGGCGGCCACCACGCGGGGAGGACGCCGCGCCGAGCCGTGCCGGTGGCGAGCTTGTCGGGCGAGTCGCTGCTGGCGGCCGCGCGCTCGCTCGGCCGCATCGCGCCGAGCAAGCAGGCGCATCTCGAAGCCGGGAGGGGGATCGGACGCCGGGGCGAACTGGAGGACCGCGTCGGCCGCAGCAGAGTAGCGGTGCACCTCCTCACGGCAGGCGGCGCACGTCTCCAGGTGGTCGAGCACCGCCGCCCGCTCGGCCCCGACCAGCACGCCAAGTGCGAGCTCGGCGGCGTGCTCCCGCACCTCGCGGCAGGTCGCCGGCTCACCCATCGACGTGCTCCTCGGCGCGAGCCGTGCCCGGGACCGGGTTGGCCGGCTCGCCCGGGTCGGCAAGGGTTGCCCTCACCTTCGCGAGGGCGCTCCGGATCCTTGTCTTCACCGTGCCGAGCGGGATCTGGTCCCGGGTGGAGATCTCCTGGGCCGTGAGACCGTAGTACGCGGAGAGGAGCAGCGCCCGGCGCTGCTCGGACGGGAGCTGCCGGAGCACCTCGTGCACCCGCCAGGTCGCGTCGGCGCGCTGGGCGGCCTCGGCCGGGTCGCTCTCGTTGCTGGCGAGGCCGAGCGCGATGAGGTCGTCCGGCTCCATCGGTACCGCCCGGCGCAGCCGGAGGGCGTCGATGGCGAGGTTCCGGGTGATCGTGAGCACCCACGTCGCGACCGAGCCCCGCCGGGCGTCGTAGACCGGGGCGTGGCGCCAGACCCGGATCAGAGCTTCCTGCGCGATCTCTTCGGCCACACCGGGGTCGGCGACGATCCCGCGGGCGAGGCCGAAGACCCGGCGCTGGTACCGGCGGACGAACGCGAGCCCGGCCGACTCGTCGCCAATCGCCATCGCGGCGAGCAGGGCCTCGTCAGAGCGAGTGTCGACGATGCCACCGGTCCGCACACCGGAGGATACGGCTGGATGCCCTCGGCGGATTGGCAGTCCCCGGGCCACTGTCAGCCCATCCGGTCCACGGCGAGGGCGGCGGCCAGCAGCACGACGGTCCACGACAGCATGCGGAGCGCCATCTCGACCGGTGCGAGCAGGTAGCTCTCGTCGACCACGGCTCTCGATCCGTCACGCATGAGGACCGAGCCCCCCACCTGCACCGCCTCCCGGCGTACCTGGCGCGCGCGGGTGCTGAGCGCCCGCTGGGCATACGAGAGCCCTGCGGCCGCGAGCGCGGCGAGCACGGCAGCCGGCTCAAGGGTCCCCCCCTCGGCCACGCACCCGACGAGGACCGGGAACGAGCCCCAGCCAAGGGCGAACACGACGTCTCGATGAGCAGCTCCCCCGAACAGCTCCAGGTTGTAGGCGAGCACGAGGAGGACGCCGAGGACGATGAAGGGGACGAGCACCGCTCCGACGCGCAGCACGCCAGCTGCTCCGAGCGCCGTCGCGCCCGCCAGCGCCACCGCCGCGGCCGCGATGAGGGTGCGGTCGCTGAGCTCGGTCCGAAGAGGACGGCTGTGGAGCTCGTCGAGGGCGTGGGCGGACACTCCGACGGCGAGGAAGAACGCCGCCACTGCAGCGAGCAGGTTCGTGAGGTGCTCGCGTGGCGCCAGGCTCGCGCCGATGACGACGTAGGCGAGGTGCCAGAGCGTGTAGGGCGGGTGGAGCAGCGCCCACCAGTCACGGACCCGCCCGCCCGGGGCGTGGGCGTAATAGGCGGGAGGCAGCCTTCGCTCCCTGGCGACCTGCTCAGCCACCGGTCCTGCGCCCCCACATGACGAGGCCGCCGCCGAGGCTCATCCGCCGGTACTCGACGTCGCCGATCCCTGCCGCCTGCCAGGCCGCGATCGTCCAGTCGAGCGGGTACCGGTCGTAGTGCCCGGTGATGCTCGGGCCGAGGAAGCGACCCACCTCGTACCACTCACGACCCCCGGTGACGGCGCCCGCCACGGGCAGCACCATGCGGGTGTAGCCCCACCAGGCCGCCCGCCAGGCCGCCGCCGGCGGGACGGCGAACTCGAGGCTCGCGATCGCGCCGCCGGGCCGCACTACCCGAGCGAGCTCGGCGAGCACGGCCGCCGGATCGGGGACGTAGCGCAGGAGGTAGGTGAACGTGAGGGCATCGAAGCTCGCATCCGGGAACGGGAGCCCCTCTGCCGTCGCCCGCACGAGTGCGATCCGCTCGGACAGGCTCTCCCGCTCGACGGCGCGAGCGGCGGCCGCCAGCATCGACTCGGTGACGTCGAGGCCCACGATCCTCGCCGAGCTGCGCCGGGCCATCTGGAGCGCAACTCCCCCGGGGCCCGTCGCGACGTCGAGCACGCACGCGGGGTTGTCGGCCAGCGCATGGCCGACCATCTCCCGGCGCCAGCGGCCGTTCTGGCCGAACGAGAGGAGCTCGGCGAGGCGGTCGTAACGCTGCGGCAGGGGCGAGAACAGGCCCTGAGCGAAGCGGGACGATCTCCCCTCGCGGCCGCCGCGCTCGGTCAGCACCTCGCGAGGATCGCACAGGGACCGCCGCAATTGCGACCGGCCCGTGGTATCCAAGCCTGATGGAGCTCTCCGCAGCGATCAGGAGCCGCCGCATGATCCGGCACTTCACGAGCGAACCGGTCGACGACGGGGCACGCGAGCGCATCATCGCCGCCGGGCTACGCGCCCCCTCAGCCGGGTTCAGCCAGGGTTGCGAGCTGCTCGTGCTCGAGACTGAGCAGGACCGGGTCCGGCTGTGGGCCGCCCACCAACCGACCGAGCGAGCCAGCTGGAGCGCTGAGGTCGCAGCTGCGGTGCGCCGCGCCCCTCTCCTCGTGATGGTGCTCACCTCCCGGGAGCGCTACCTCGACCGCTACGCAGAGCCGGACAAGGGATGGATCGACCGCGACGAGGCCCGCTGGCCAGTCCCCTACTGGTTCGTCGACGCCGGCTGCGTCGTCATGCTGCTGCTGCTGGCCGCTGTCGACGAAGGGCTCGGCGCGCTCCTGTTCGGCACCGGTCCCGGCGACGCCGAGCGGCTGAGGGCCGCGTTCGGCATCCCGGACGGCTACGACATCGTCGGCACCGTGGCGATCGGCCACCCCGATCCGACCGCAGCGCGCCGGAACCTGACCGGCCGGAGGAGGCCATCCCGAGAGGTGGTCCACCGGGGCCGCTTTGCTGGATCCGGGCCCGACGTCACCCACCCCCGCCCGTCGTGATCCTGTGAGCTCACGGCATGGGAGGGACCGGCCCCACTATCCGGCGATACAGGCTGCTCAGCCTCCCGACCCTGCGCCGTCGACGGCCTCGGCCCACTCGGCGAGCCGCCGTTGGAGCTCGGCGACCCGCCTGGCACGACGGGGTGGCTGCACCGTCCGGGCGCATGCGTCGAGAGGCAGCAAGGAGCCGTCCGCCAGCTCGAGCACGACCGTTCGGCTCGGCGCCTTCGCGACGTTGCTCGGGCCGAGCGCGACCGACCTCACTGCCGACCTCGGGACGCGCCGGGTCGCGTACAGGTTGCGCACCTCGAGCACCTCGCCACGGCTCGTCACCGAGAGCCCGATGAGCCGCCAGAAGTAGAGACTCCACACGGCTGCGGCAGCGGCGGCGAGAGCGGCCCAGGGCGATCCTCGGCCGGCGAGCGCGATGGTGCCGACGACGGCGACGAAGCCGCCGGCGGCGAACACGAACGTCTGGACGATCCGCGATACCAGCGCAGAGCGGATCTCGATCTCGAGGCCGCGCTCCTGGCGCGAGCCCCCGTCGAGGGAGACGGGGGCCTCGCTCGCGGCTCGGCCCTGCTCCGGAGGGCTGCTCGAAGCGAGGGGTGCCAGCTCGGCCACGGGCCACCCTCCCATGCCGCCAGGCTACGCGAGGCGGAGCAGCCGAGATCGGCACCGGCCGTGGCCCCGGGGAGTCACAGCTCCGGCGCTGCGCCCCCGCGAGCCTCGAGGCGCCCTCGCTGGACCTCGAAGAGCATCACCCCGACGGCCACCGACAAGTTGAGCGAGCTGGCGCCGCCGACCATCGGGATCCGCACGGCGAGGCTGCCACGACCGAGCACCTCCGGCGCAAGACCCTCGCCCTCGCTCCCGAAGACGAGGGCGAGCGGCCGCGGATAGTCGACCGCGTCGTAGGACCGGGCCGCATCCTCGGACGTCGTGACCGCGGTGACACCGGCCCCTGCGGCCCAGTCGAACACGTCGTCGATCTCCGGCACGCGGGCGATGGCGACGTTGAACAGCGAACCCATGCTCGCCTTGACGGCTGCGGGGGAGAAGGGGTCGGCGGTGGCGCCCGACAGCACGACCCCGGCGGCTCCAGCGGCGTCCGCCGTGCGCAGGATCGAGCCGAGGTTGCCGGGATTGGCCACCTCGTGCAGGACGACGACGACCGAGTCCTCGCCAATGGGGAGCTCCTCGAGCGAGCACTCCGCCCGGCGGACGACGGCCGCGATGCCGGAGGGTCCGTCCCGATCCGAGAGCCGCCCGAACAGCTCGCTGCTCACCCGCACCACGCGGTGGCCGGCATCGACGGCCCGATCGAGGAGGCGAGCCGCCGGCGAGGCCTCGTCGACGAGCGCCGGCGCCACCACGAGCGCCTCGATGTCGGCACCGGCCTCCAGCGCGCGCCACACCGGCTGGACCCCCTCGCAGTACAGGCTCGTCTCGCCCTTTCGCCGCCGGCCGGTTGCGAGCTCCCGGACGCGCCGGAAGAACGGGTTGGCACCGCTCGTGATCAGGTCGCCCGTCATCCGGGCCGATGAGGCTACCTGGCGGGAAGCGAAGGTGCCGGCCTCAGAAGGTGAACCCGAGCGCCGGGTCGACGATGCGGAAGCGGGCGAGGAACGTCCCAAAGGTCCCCTCGACCGTCGTTGCCGGCCCAGTGGCGAGGAGCTCGTAGACGACGTGGCCGTCGAGCACGATCGCCCCGAAGGTCGCGACACGGCCCCCGTCGGAGGTGCCCGCCAGCATCGCGGCGTCGAGCCCCTGGATCTTCGTCATGGCGCCGGCGCTCACTGACGTCCCCGGCCGCTCCACGCCCTCGATACGGAGGAAGTTGCGCACGAAGGTCGCCGCGGGAACGGGATGGCCGAAGCCCACGGGAAGGGGGTACACCCCGACCGAGAGCACGGTGCCGGACGACTCAGCCGTGTAGGAGGAGGCGACGTAGCCGAGGCCAAGCAGGCTGAGGTGCTCGTGGCTGAGCGTCGGCGCAACCGGGAAGGCTGCGGTGAACGGCAGGCCCCCCGCCTCGTAGCGGGAGGGAGCGGCAGGCGCCGAGCCGTGCGGTGGGATGCCCGCCGCAGGCTGTCTGTCGAGATGGGAGAGCTGCAGTCCGAGAGCTGCAGCGAGCGCCACCGCGACCGCCGCACCGAGAAGGACACGGCCCCTGCGGGCGGGGACAATGGTGCGGTGGCGCCGAGCGACGGCAAAGTCATCGGCTCTCGAGGATGGCGACACCAAGGCGCCCGGCGGCGGCGCCCATGCCCGCACGAGCTGGTCGGGAAGGGCACCGTGGTTCCGCTTCCGGGCGGCGTCGGCGAAGCTCACCATCGTGCCCATCTGCCCGCCGCCGCCGGTGGCTTCTGGCGGCCAGGCGATCGGTGGCGGGGCGACGGGGGGCGGCGGGGGGACGCCGTCGTTGCCGGTGGGCGAGCCGCAGGCGGGGCAGACCGGGAGGAACAGGACGTCCGCGTCGCACACGGCGCAGCGCTGGGCGGCGACGCCCGTGGCTCGCCCGTTCGCACTCGCCGCCGGCATGGCGCTCCTATCGGCAGGAGGGGGCCCGACCTTTAGCGGTTTGCGGTGTGCCAGGCACAAGCCCCGGGGCGGTCACCCTCCGTGCAGAGGAGCTCCCGACATCGGGAGGGCGATCCGCCCCCGGCGCAGCACGAGCGCCGACACGGCGGCGGAGGCGAGCAGGATGATCCAGACGACCGTGAAGGCCGTCGTGTCCCCGTGCACGCTGGCCGCCGCAGCGGCGTAGGCCGGGCTGGCATGGGGCGGCGGGATGTAGTGGACCGCTGCGCTCGTGGCGATGGTGTTGAGGAGGGCCGGCCCGAGGGCGCCCCCGATCTGCTGGGCGACGTTCGGCAGAGCCGAAGCGACCCCCGCGTCGTGTGGCTCGGCGCCGGCCGTCGCTGCGTTCATCGCGGCCGAGAAGATGAGGCCCATTCCGATGCCGGCGACGACGAGCGCCGGTAGGACGTGCGCGGCGTACCCGCTCGAGACCGAGATCGAGGTCAGGAGGAACATGCCGCCCGCCGCGATCAGCATCCCGGTGACGACGAGCGGCTTCGGCCCGGTCCTCGGGAGGACCACGACGCCGCCGAGCGTGCTCGCCACCATGATCCCGCCCACCATCGGCAAGAAGGCAAGGCCGGTCTTCACCGGCGAGTAGCCGAGGGTGAGCTGGAGGTAGTAGGTGAGGAACAGGAAGACGCCGAACATCCCGACCCCGACGAGGAGGATGGCGAGGTTGGATCCGCCCCGGTTCCGCTCGACGAGCACCCTGAGCGGCAGCAGAGGGTCCCTCGCACGGGACTCGAGGTAGACGAACAGACCGAGCACGACGACGGCGCCGGCGAGGAACCCGATCGTGACCGGGCTCGACCAGCCGTCGATGCTTGCCTCGGAGAAGCCGTAGACGAGCGACGCGAGGCCCGCCACTGCCACGAGCGCACCGCGCAGGTCGAGGCGGGCTCCTGGGACACGCTCCTGGTTCCTCAGCCACGCAAGGGCTCCGGCGGCCGCAACGAGAGCGAAGGCGATGTTGACGAACAGGCACCAACGCCAGTCGAGGTACTCGGTGAGCACACCCCCGAGCAGCAGACCCACGGCGGCACCGGCACCGGCGATGGCGCCGTAGATGGCAAAGGCGCGGGCGCGATCACGGACGTCGGTGAACAGCGTGGTGAGCAGCGAGAGCGCAGCCGGGGCGAGCATGGCGCCGAAAGCCCCCTGGGCGGCTCGTGCCGCCACGAGCATGCCGAACGAGGTCGAGGCGCCGCCGGCGGCCGACGAGAGCGCGAAGCCGGCGAGGCCGATCAGGAACATCCGGCGGCGGCCGACGAGATCGGCGAGCCGACCGCCGAGCAGCAGCAGCCCACCGAAGGTGAGGGCGTACGCCGTCACCACCCACTGGCGATCCGCGTTCGAGAAGGCGAGCGCCCGCTGGGCGCTCGGGAGGGCGATGTTCACGATCGTCGCGTCCAGCACGACCATGAGCTGAGCGAGCCCGAGGACGGCGAGCGCGAGCCACCGGTGGTCGTGCGCGGCTGGCTGGGCTTGGCCGGGGATGGAAGCGACGGGCTCGTCGGTGTCGAGCCGCGGCGCACCAAGCGATGTCGGAGTAGTGGTCATGATCCCTTCTTCTGCTGAGGGGCACTCGCGGCATCGTCCGCGATCTGACGGTTGTGGCTGCGGGCACTCGGCGCCGAAGGCAGGCCGAGGGCGGGCAGCACGAGGCTGTCGACGAGGCCGACGAGGTACACGGCGTCCACCGGGCAGCCGTCGAGGAGCTGGCGGCCGACGACCGCCTGGAGCAGGAGGCCAGGCAACATCTCGATCGCGGGGTTGCCGGCCTCGATCTCGCCGCGTTGCAGGGCACGATCGAGCACGGCGCGCACCTTCGCCTGGGCCGGCTCGAACATCGCCTCCCGCATGGCGGCGGCGAGTGCGGCGTCGGTGATGACAGCGTGGCTGACGGCGGCAAATAGCGGCCCGTCGGTGGCGGCGACCGAGCCAATGGCCTCGGCGAGGGCGACGAAGTCGCCCCGGAGCGTCCCGGTGTCGAGCTCGGCGTCGTTGTCCTTCAGGGCGTGGACCGCGGCCGCCACCAGCCCGGGCTTTCCTCCCCACTGGCGGTAGATCGTCGCTTTGCTCGTGTGGGCGCGCTGGGCGACGGCATCCATCGTGAGCGCCTCGTAGCCGGACTCGACGAGGAGGTCCCGGACGCACCGGTAGAGCTCGGCCGTCCGTTCCGGGCTGAGCCGAGTCCGTCCTGCCTGGCCGCGGGCGACGTCCTCGCGCTCGTCGTGGGGCTGTTCGAGGTGCTCGGTGGTGGCCACGAAAGAAACGATACCGTTTCGTTCACTTCATGGCAAGTCGGCGGGAGCCGGAGCCTCTACTGCTCGGAGAGGATCGCCTCCAGCTCCGCGAGGGGGTCCCGCACGATCGGCCCACGAGCCTCGACGACGGCGTTGCGGATCCGGCCACCGAAGGGGAACGGCGCCCGATAGCCCTCTCCGACGGCCGGGCCCCACTCGTAGCCGCAGGTGAGCCCGACGCCGAGGTTGTTGAACCCCGAGGGCGTGAACCGGCCGATCTCTCCCCGGCCGATCTCCTCCCCGTCGCAGCGCAGGATCCCGGTGCCTCCGGCACCGGCGTCCTTCTCGAGCTCGAACTCGAGCCGGTGCATACCCGCTGGCAGCGGCGCCGTCGCCTCGACGACGTGGCGGGCGGCGCCGTAGAGATTGTGCACATAGCGCAGGCGGCCTCCGAGGACGTGCAGCGACCACCCCCCGAGTGCAGAGCCCATGGCGACGAGAACACCGTCCCGCTCGGACGGCTCCTCGGGCAGCTCCGCCTCGACCACGATGGCGTGCGAGCGGTTGCGCACGTTGACCGCGACGTGCTCGGGAACCGGGGCCCCGCCCTGGAAGTACCGGAACCGGTCCCGGTCGAGGCGCCGGTCCGGCCTCGGGTGCACGATGGCCCAGAGGACGCGGTTGTCGAGGGGCAGCACGTCGTTGCGCTCGGCCTCGCGCCACCAGAGCTGCTCGAGCTCGCGAAGCTTCTCCGGGTGCTCGGCGGCAAGATCGTTCGTCTCGGAGAGGTCCTCCGCCACGTGGTACAGCTCCCAGCGATCCTCGTCGAAGGGCGCGTTCGGGTTCTGGTCGTCGTAGAGCGGGGCGATCGGGTGGAACGTCACCGCCTTCCAGCCCTCGTGGTAGATCGCCCGTGAGCCAAACATCTCGAAGTACTGGGTGGCATGGCGCTCGGGTGCCTCGGCCGAGCCCGGACCGAGCAGGTAGGCGAAGCTGATGCCGTCGAGGTGCGACTGCTCGACCCCCTCGATCTCCGCAGGGAGTTGGATCCCGGCCAGCTCCAGCACGGTGGGCATCACGTCGATCGCGTGGACGAACTGGTACCGGGTGGCGCCCGCCTCGATCCGCCCACTTCGCCACGCCACGATGCACGGGTCGGCGATCCCACCCTCGTGGACCTCGCGCTTCCAGCGGCGGAACGGAGTGTTGCCCGCCATCGTCCAGCCCCAGGGGTAGTTGTTGTGACTGAGCGGGCCTCCGATCTCGTCGATGCGGCGGTGCATCTCCTCGATGGAGACGAAGTCCATGTTGTAGAGCCGGACGTCGTTGATGGTCCCGGTCGCGCCACCCTCGGCGCTCGCACCGTTGTCGGAGACCACCATCACGACCGTGTCGTCGCGCTCGCCGAGGTCGTCGACGAACTCGAGGAGACGACCGAGCTGCTCGTCGGTGTGGGAAAGGAAGCCGGCGAAGCACTCCATGAACCGGGCCGACACCGCTTGCGCGGCCGGGTCGAGCGACGCCCAGGCCGGCACCCAGGCGGGGCGCTCGGAGAGCCGTGTGCCCGCAGGGACAAGGCCGGAGGCGAGCTGCCTGGCGAAGACCTGTTCACGCCACGCGTCCCATCCGAGGTCGAAGCGGCCGCGGTACCGCTCGAGCCATCGCCGAGGTGGCTGGTGAGGTGCGTGGCAGGCACCCGGAGCGAAATAGAGAAAGAAGGGGCGGTCCGGGTCCACGGCGCGCAGGTCCCCGAGGAACTCGACGGCATGGTCGACGAGATCCTCGGTCAGGTGGTAGCCCTCGTCGATGCTCCGGGGCGGCCTCACGGCATGGTTGTCGTGGTACAGGGCGGGAACGAACTGGTGCGTCTCGCCCCCGTGGAAGCCGTACCAGCGGTCGAACCCGCGCCCGAGCGGCCAGGTCGCTCGGGAGGAGGCCATGTTGATCTCCTCCTCCGGCGTGAGGTGCCACTTGCCGAGGGCGTAGGTCGCGTAGCCGGCGTCGCGCAGCACCTCGGAGAGGAAGCCGTTCTCGCGGGGCGGGCGCCCGTGGTACCCGGGGAAGCCGACGGCGAGGTCGGCCACCCGGCCCAAGGCGTTTCGGTGGTGGTTCCTCCCGGTGAGCAGGCAGGCGCGAGTGGGAGAGCAGAGCGCCGTGGTGTGGAAGTTGGCGAGCCTCACGCCCTCCTCGGCGAGGGAGTCCATGACGGGCGTCGCGATGTCGGAGCCGTAGCAGCCGAGCTGGGCGTAGCCCACGTCGTCGAGCACGACGAGCACGACGTTCGGTGCTCCGTCAGGAGCCCGGCGCTCGGGCGGCCACCAGGGCTCGGACTCCCGCCAGTCGCGGCCGATGCGGCCGCCGAAGTAGTGCGACATGTGGGGATCATGCCCGCTCCACGCACGCGGGAGCGGCTCTCGCTACGGTGGCGCGATGACGACGGCGCTGCCCGAGGGCGCGGCGCTGCCGGCCGGCATCCCACGAGCTCGCACACTCGCCGTCAGGTTCGCGCTTGGAGCCCTCGTCTTCGCCGTCGTCGTCGTGGTGCTCGCCGGGAAGCGGGGCGACCTCCTCGCCTCGTTGCGCCGGCTCACGCAGTTGCGGCCCCTGTGGGTCGCGGTTGCGCTCGCCGCCGAGGCGGCCGCTGTCGCAGCCTTCACGCTGCTCCAGCGGCGGGCGCTTCGTGCCACCGGGGTAGGCGCGCCCTGGCTCGGCGGGCTCCTTGTGTCGATGGCGAGCAACGCCATCGCGAGTTCGGTCCCCGGAGAGCCCGTCGTCTCGAGCGCCTACCGGTACCGCTGCTACCGGCGCTGGGGCTCGACGGCCGCCGGGGCCGGTTGGACGATCTTCGTCGTGCTCGTCAGTCAGTCGATCGGCATGTCCGCCCTCCTCCTCGTGGGGATCCTCGTCGCCGTGGCCACGGGAGCGGGCAGCGTCGGGACCGGTGCGGCGGCCCTCGCAGCCGTCGTCATCGCGCTCGCAGGTGCCGTGCTCGCCCGGCGCGACCTGCTCCTGCGCGTTCTCGGCGCCGGGGTTGCTGCCTCCCGGCGGCTCACCGGCCGCCCACGCCGGGATCTCGCCGATCGCATCGACCGGGCCCTTCGCCGAATGCGGGAGATCCCTCTCGGACCGACCGCCACCTTGGAGCTCGCCGGGCTCGGGGCGCTCATGTGGACCTGCGACTGCCTCTGCCTGGCGGCGAGCTTCCGAGCTATCGGAGCTGCCGTGCCGTGGGACGGGCTGCTGGTCGCGTACGGCGCTGCCCAGATCGTGAGCTCGATCCCGGTCGTGCCGGGAGGCTTCGGACTGGTCGAAGGGAGCCTGTCCGTCATCCTCGTGGCCTACGGCGTGGGGCACGTCCCGGCCGTGTCCGTGACGCTCATGTTCCGCCTCGTGACCTTCTGGCTCGCGATCGCCGCCGGTTGGTGCGCGGCCGGCGTGCTCGCGCTCGCCGAGCGCCGTGAGCGCCCGGTGAGCGAGGTCGCTTCCGCGACCGAGTGACACGGCGGGTGCGGGCGACGTCTGCCGATGGCCGGACGCCCTGAGCGGCGGCTGTTGCCGCGGCCCACGGCGAGGCGGGCGACGCCCGCTACGAGCCAGGCGGCAGCACGGAGGCGGTGTTCGACACCGAGGGGTCGAACTTGCCCGCCGGGCCCTCGCCGAACAGGCGGAGCAGGTTGCCCGTGATCCTCTGGACGACGGCGGCTGCGGTGGGGTTGGCGGCGCAGCTCGTCATCGCGCAGATCCAGTTCGTCGTCCCGGTGTCGACGACGCCGGCCTTGGAGGTGGGCTGCGTGTAGTAGGTGAAGTCCGAGTAGGTGTCGTTCCCCCACGTGCCCTGGTTCGTGTAGGCGATGGAGAGCGGCACCGGCGAGTGTCCGAGCACCTCCAGATCCGGCGGGGTGGGGTAGGCGGTCGCCACGTGGTCGATGTCGGCGTCAACGACCCCGGGGACGGTTGAGCCCTTCTCGAGCCCAGTCCCCCGGAACAGCCAGCTCACCGGGTCCCACACGACGAAGGGCACGGTCCCGGTACCCGGGTCGAGGTAGCCGGAGTAGAGCTCGCCGACGAGGCTCGTCTCTGAGTAGTCGGTCGGTGGCGACGCCCAGGTGTTGCCCGTCACGTCCCAGGGGCTGGCATGGCCGTCGAGCGGATCGAGCGCGGAGTTCCTGTAGTCGACGATCACGGTGTCGGGCCCCATCGGCCCTGACGCGAGGCGGGCGTGGCGTACGAGGGCTGCCGCACCGAAGAACACCACGTTCACCCCATGCGCGATCGCCTTCCGCACGGCGAACAGCTCGGGAGCGGTCCAGGTCTCGTCGTGCCCCAGCGAGAGGATGACCCGGTGGTGGAGCGCGAGCTCAGGGTGTTCGTCGAGCGTGATGTCGGTGACATAGGTGGCGTCAAGGCCGTGGCGCTCCGCGTACTCGACGAGGGGGAACTCGTTGGACAGGAAGTCGGCGGCTCCGTTGCCGACCGCCTGGGGACGGTCGATCGACACGGCGTATGCGCGATTGCAGGGCGGGTAGGTCGGCGCGCCGGGCGCGCATGCACCGGTCCCCTGGTAGAAGTCGTAGCCCCCCCAGGGGTTCCACCCCTGCTCGGTCAATGTGCGGGCGACGAAGAGGTAGGTGGCATGGCTGGTCGGATCCCAGACCGTGAGGAGGATGTACGCCTGCTGACCGCCGCTGCCGACCAGCTTCAACAGGTAGTCCCCTGACATCCAGTCCGAGCCGACCCTCATCGTGAGCGAGGGCGACCAGGTGTCGCAGACGACAGTTCGGGTGGAGGCGAGCACCGGGCAGTGAGGCTGCCGGTGGCCCTTCACTGTCCCGGACTGCCACACGAGGTGAGCCCCGTCGCCTCCGTACCAGCCCATCCGGTAGGCGTCGACGTGGAACGTCGAGGCGCTCGTGGACACGTACAGCGTCACGTCCTGCCCCGGCTCGGCTCCGGCGGTGTTGGCGAAGCCCTGGATGAGCGGCGGGTTCGGGCCGGTGATCCGCCACGCCGTGGTGCCGGGGAGCCGGTTCTCTGCGATGACGGCTGAGGACTCGACACCGTCCGGGCCGAGGAACGTCCTCGGAGCCGCGCGCCGCGTGGTGGTCGTGGTGTGACTGCTCAGGTGATGGCGGACGGCGCCGGTCTGCTGTGAGCAGGCAGCGAGGGTCGCCGCGGCGAGAGCGGCGCTGGCGGCGAGAGCGGCGCGCCGCTTGCCCGGTCCGCTGGTGGCGCCCGACCGGGTGTCTCGGTAGGGCACAGCTGAGTCGGCACCGGGGCTCGCAGGGCTCGGCGTGACCATCATCGTGGCCGAGCTCTGCGCAGCTCCGACGGGCGGGGGTGCTCGAGCAGGCTCGCTCCGGCGGCCACCACTGGTCGCGCGGTCGTCACCCCCGCCGCCTGCCCTTCCAGTGCTCGCTCGTCATCGGCGCCTCCACCGTTCGGCCGAGGCGCGAAGCTACTCCGCCCACCAGGCAGGCTCCGGTCACGCCAGACCCTCGAGACGGCTCGAGACGGCGAGCTCGGGTCGCAGAAGGAGCGAACGGTGCGGGCAAAGCTGCGGCCGCCGAGCATCGTCACGGTAGGCTGAGCCGCCTCGCGGGCGTAGCTCAATGGCAGAGCTCCAGCCTTCCAAGCTGGCTATGCGGGTTCGATTCCCGTCGCCCGCTCCGTCCCTGGGTCAGCGACCGAACTGACCAACCCACGACGACAGAACTCGCTATTGAGCGGTGAAGTGAGTATCGCCGAGGGGTGCATGAAGCCCTTCTCACTCCTGGCCGGCCCGGGTCGGGCGCAAAGCACTCCAGTGGTCGCGCTGCGGTCGCGAAGCCTGGCCGTCACCCCGATGCCGACACGAAGAAGATCGCCGCCGGGCTTCCGGGACTGAGCGACGTGATCACCCTGGCACGGGCACGGCGATGTCCACCAAGACCGGCCGGCGCGTGCTCACCGAGCCCGGCCCGCTCATGTGCAGACTGCATGGCCGCCAACACGGGCACACGCGGGTCGCGCTTGCGCGCACGCCGGAAACCATCGACGGCCATCTGTCACCGACAAGGCAGCATGTACCGTGAGACCACCAAGGCCCTTGTGACGGAGCCTGAGCGGCGCTCGTCCTCGCCCGCAATCAACGGCATTCCGGGATGCCGTGCCCCGTCGGCCGTCATCTGCCTCGTCGAGGATCATGATGCTCTGTGCGCCTGTCGGACCAACGAGGCGGCTGCGCCAGAGCCCACGCGACCATGGAGCTCGCCGAGCTCCGAGCAGCTACGAGATGACAGCTCCCTCACTCGCTCCCCTCCCCTTGACCGAGGGATGTGGGCCACCAACGGGCGATCCAGTCGCGCCAGGTATGGAAGCCGGAAGGCGGTGGGTCCAGACCCACCCCGCGTAGCTCGTCCTCGTCCGGGGGCTGGAACCTCCCCCTCCACTCGTCAAGGTCAGCCTGCGTCATGGGAAAGGTCGGCTCAGCCGCCGTCTCGACGCGCTCGCCGACCCGGCGAGCCTGCTCCAGTGCGTCGATCGCCACGTAGACGAGCTCGCACTCGGCACCCACCGTCGATGCCAGCCAGCGGAGAGCGGTTCGCTCGTCCTTGCCCCACACCCCAAAGTCCAGCACGACGTTGACTCCGAGACCGAGGGCTTCGAGGGCAGTCGCGATCAGGCGACCTTCGAGCACGTTTCGCAAGCCGCCGGCCATGGAGTCCCCGAACAGCGGCAGCATCCACTCGTCCGGCGTGAGGCGCAGGGCTGGGCACTCCATTGCGAGGCGGCGGGCCAGCATCGTCTTTCCGGCCGCTGGCAGCCCGACCATCACGTACATCGTCGGCCGCTCCGTCGCGACCCTCCCCATGGCGGGAGCGTCCCTTCGGCTCGCCTGCTCCGCCCGCTGGTCGTCGCCCACGGCTATGGCCATCGGCGAGCGAGCGCGCTCGCAAAGGCGGCGTCCCGGCTCGTGCGCGGCAGCTGGCCACGCAGGGTGGCCAACGCACTCTCTCCCGACATCCCGCAGCGCTCCGCCAGGTACGCGGCAGCGACCGTGGGGGTGCGGCACTCGGCTTGGACACAGTGCACGAGCACCGTCTTTCCCTGGTCCCGCCATCGGGAGATCGACACGGCGAGGTCGGAGAGGACGAACTCGAGGTTGGGATTGGCCGCCGGGTCGTCCAGGTCGAGCAGCCATACGGCGAGGTGGCCGTCCGCGCCAGACAGCCCCGAGCCGGTTCGGCAGAGCGACACCACGAGGTCCGCTCTCGCTCCGAGCGCCCCGGCATAGTTGGCGAGCAGGATGCCTTCGTCCTGCTCGAGGGGCTGGAGCAACGGCCGGGACGGCCAGTGGGAGTCGTAAAAGCCGGCCAGGCTCTCGGCGACCGGCCAACCGGATGAGTCGGGCTGCCCCCCTCGCGCAGCGAGCACCGCAAGGCGGACGAGGTCACTCGCCAGGTAATCCGCATGCCCGTAGCACCCCGGCTTGCCGTGCAGGGCGAGCTGCCAGTCGGCCGGGAGGGCGCTCGCTCCCCAGCGCGCGCCGAGGAGGCCGCCCGCAATCGCCGCAACCGTGTCGGTGTCGTCCCCGATGTGCACGGCAGCCTGCAACGCGTGCTGGAGGTGACGACAGGGCATCTCCTTGGGCACCGGCGTGTGCCACACCGCCGCGATCGCCGCCTGCAGGGCTGGTACGACGTAGCCGTTCGGGCTGAAGCGACTGGGCGGGCCCTGCTGTGCCTCGGCCAGCCGGTCAGCCCAGAACGCTCGGCGGTTGGGAGCGAGGCAATCGAGCCCCTCCCAGATGCCGTCGAGGTTGCCATGACGCACGGCGCGGTCGATGGCGATACACCAGAGCACGCAGGCCTCGCCTGCGAGCGGGTCGGCGTGCGTGAGCGCCGAGATCGCCTGCGCGGCCTCCGCCAACGCTTCGTCGTGCCCGAGATGAGCCAGCGCGACCGGTGCCGTCCGCATGAGCGAGCCGTTGCCTGCCGCGCCGTGCGGGTGCGCCTCGAAGTACCGAGCCGCCCGCACGGCCACCTCCGCGCTGTCGTGCGCCGCCGACAGGACGGCCCTCGTCTGGATCCCGACGTCGGCGGGTCCCGACCGGTACCAGGCGAGGAAGCGCGCCGCCACCTCCACCGGCTCGAGAGCCCCGGTGGCCGCCTCCTCGGCGATGCAAACGGCCATCTGGGTGTCGTCGGTCCACTCGCCCGGTTCCCACCTGCCGAGACCGCCTCCGATCATCGCCGCCGCAGCGCTTGGCGGGGTCCGGAACTCGTAGCCGGCCCCGAGGGCATCTCCGGCGGCGAGGCCAAGTAGGACGCCCGCACAGCGGGCGAGATCCCAACTCATCGTCCCGGTCACTCGCCCTCTCCCGCGCTCGTCGCCGTCCTGCGCACGAAAGGGCGGCAGCTCAGCCTCGACAGTTGCACACGCGCGAGCTGTTCGCCTCCCACCTCGCGAACACCAGTCAGCGTTCACGACCCCAGGGCAAGCATCCGCCACCGGGACCAGGCGGTGTCGTGACCGGTGGAGGCAACGGGCAACGGCCCACCCGCACACTTCCTCTCGCCAGCGCCGGCCCGCCGTGGCGATCACGACGCCTCACGGCGTCCGTCCCCTGATCGGCTCCGCCGGCGGAGACACCGAGGCGCCCGGGCGCCAGCGCGTCAACTGCGGTCGCGCTCTATCTGATCGCGGTCTCCGCCAGATCGTCGCCCTCCGCCCCGATTCCGAGCTGGGTGAGCAGCTCGGTGGCAAAGGCGGCCCACGCGGGTCCTCTGCGGTCACGGGGGCCGAAGGCGTGCTCGGCGACGACCCGGCCACCCTTGGCTTCGAGCATGCTCCGCAGCTTGGCCAGCGTCGGGCCCGGCGCTACCCCGTAGGAGCAGAAGGTCGCGAGCTTGGTCGCCCCAAGCTCGGGCCAGCTCTCGATCGCACGGGACGCGGCCCGGGCGGGTCCGACACCGGCGACGACGAAGCCCTCCACCCAGGTGCCGAGCACCACCAGGTCCGCTGCGGCGATCTCTGGCAGCCCGATGTCGCAGAGCCGGCGGATGGACACCGTCGCCCCCGCACCCGTGAGGGCACGGGCGAGACCGCGCGCGAGCGCCTCGGTGTGGCCCCCCCGGCTCTCGAAGGCCACGAGGACCGCCGCGCTCTCGCGGGCATGGCCGGTCGGGTGGGCACGGGGTTGCCTGTCGAGGACAGCCTCTGCTGCTCGGCGACCTTGGGCCATCGCCTCGACGACCGTCGACGGTCCGACGAGGGCATCGCCTGCCACGAAGATCCGATCGGCGGTACCAAGCGCTGCGCTCAGCCGGCCGATCTCGCGGCCGAGTGACAGCTCTCCGATCGGGCGCCCTCGGGCGAAGCAGGGTCTCCCGGCAGCAAGCAGGCCGCTCGCCTGGAACTGCCGGTCCACCAGCTCGGGGAGCCGGTAGGTGATCGGCTGGTCAGGGGCGAGGCCGGTGAACGACGGGTCGATGCGGTACCCCATCGCCATCACGACGAGGTCGACTCGCTCCTCGGCCAGCACCTTGCCCGTCACAGTGGGCAGCTTGGACGCTCTCGCCTGACGGGTCTCGGCCAGCACCGCCAAGTCGACCCGGCCGGTCCTTCCTTCCAGGCGGGCCAGCGTCGTGCAGAAGCGGATGTCGACCCCCTCCTCGCCCGCCTCGTCAAGCTCGTCGGGACGGACAGGGGCGAAGCGACGGTCCATCCAGTCGATGCAGATCGCCCGGGCGCCGAGCCGCCGCGCCACGCGGGCGACGTCCATGGCCGTGTTGCCGGCGCCGAGGACGAGGACCGTCACGGGCTCGCCTTCCCGGTCGTTGACGTCGCGGGGGAATAGAGAGCAGGGGCGCGACTGGTCAAGGGCGCCGCGGGCCTCGTTCAGAAACGTCGTGGCGTCGACCACCCCTTCGAGGTCGCCGCCCTGAACGGGCAGCCGGACCGCCTTGCCCGCCCCGTGGGCGAGGATCACCGCGTCGTAGGACTGCCGGAGCTCCTCGACCCGCTCAGGGGTGATCGTGCTCTCGCCGACGAAGCGAACCCCGGCCGCGATGAGCTGGCGCCAGGGGCGCTCCGCGACGTGGCGGGGCAAGGTGAAGCTCGGGATGCCCCAGCGGAGGAGGCCGCCGGGGTGCTCGTCCTTTTCGAAGACGGTCACCTCAGCTCCCGCCCTGACGAGCTCAAACGCAGCCCCGATCCCGGCCGGGCCCGACCCCACCACGGCGACCGAGAGGTCCCGCCCGCGCTCCGACTCCGGCTCGAGGGGAGGGACCGGGGCGTTGTCGGTGACGAAGCGCTCGATCGCCCCGATCGCGACCGGCGTGCCCCCTGCGAGTGACCAGGTGCAGGCCCCTTCGCACTGCAGCGCCTGGTCGCAGACGCGGCTGCAGACGTCAGGGAGGAAGCTCGTGCGGCGTAGCACCAGGTGGGCCTGGTCGAGGTCTCCGGCCCGGACAGCTGCGATGAAGCCCGGGATGTCGTTGTGCACCGGGCAGCCCCGCACGCAGGTCGGATCTGGGCAGGCCAAGCAGCGCTCGGTCTCGGCGAGCACCGCGCTCCAGGTGGGGATCCCCTGGCGAGTCTCTTCGAGGTTGCCCACGAGGTCCGCGACCTGGTGATGCGCCAGCTCCACCCGTGGCGGGACGACGAACGGGCCGTCGACGTAGATGGCGGAGAACGGACAGGTCCGCACGCACTGACGACACCCCACACAACGGAGGTCATCGGCAAGGGCGGTCCAGCTCCCAAGGTCCATGGTGAGGGCGCCGGTTGGGCAGCGGACGACGCACTCCTGGCAACCCGCGCAGCGGTCGGCCAGCACTGTGACGTGGGGCACCTCGCCGACCCGAGATGCGAGGGCAGGTGTGAGTGAGAGTGACATGTCGTGGACCTTTCTACGACGCGGCGTGCATGATCACGTACAGGAGCGCGGCGGTAAGGCCGCAGGCGACGGGGAGCGCAACGGCCACCGCGCGGGCCGCGACGGCATGACGGGAGATCCCCACCAGCTCACGACCGGCGATCTTCCAGCTCGCCCAGGCCGAAGCCGCCGTCCCGAGAGCGATCACCGCCACCTGGACCGCGACGATTCCCGGGTCGGGCAGGATGCGCGTGTTGTAGAGCGCCGAGTGCGTCGAGCCCGCGCCGAACAGGTGCCCGACTGCAGGCACGATGCGCGACGCGTGCTTGAAGAACTTCGGAAGCTGCCGGGCGAAGTAGTCGGCACCGACCACGGGGATCAGCCCGTACATGAGCGGCAGGAAGTACATCCGGAACCGGCTGGTACGGGAGATGAAGCTCTTCCCCGTGGCGGACTGCCCGGTCATCTCGACGCCGGCGCTCGCGCCACCGGCCCCTACGGCCACGGGGCTCGTCATGAGATCCGGGGTAGGCGAAAGTCCGGAGAAGGCAAGGGACCGGGCGGCGGGCGACAGTTGTGGCGCCCTCCTCGCTGCTGGCGCCGGGTCGAGGTCAGGTCGGGCGAGCGTCCGCTCCACGAGCTTCGCGATGCCGGCCATGCCGAGTGCGACGAGGGCGATGATCCCGACGTAGTCGATCGGGTTCGGGTAAGCAAGGTGCGTGAACCGGTTCAGCCAGCCGTCCGCAGCGGCGTAGGCCTTGGTGGCGTTGACCTGCTGAAAGATGACGAGGCCCCACAGCACCGCCACCGCCCAGGCCACGTCGGCCCGGCGCCTCGTCGGCGCGACCACAGAGGTGAGCGGCCTTTGCAGGTACAAGCCGATGTTGTCCTCGGGGCAACCCTTGTAGCACTCGCTGCAAAGGCCGCAGGCGAGGTTCGAGTCGGCGCTTCCCGGCCAGGTGTACCACGGGCAGCCGTAGCCGTTGACCCCGCCGCGCATGCAGTCCTTGGTCTTGCACCCCAGGCAGATCTGACGGTCGCGGGTGCGAAACCCGGCCACCGAGCCCATGGCCCCCACCGTGCCGATGAGAGCCGTGAGCGGGCAGAGGTAACGGCAGAACGTGCGCCGCTCGAAGACCAGGAAGAAGGCGAGGGCACTGGTGACGATCCCGAGCACCATGAAGCTCGTTGCCCACGGGTTCCCTGGCCCAGCGATGTTGAAGTACTCCTCGATCCAGGTGAGAAGGAGGAAGGTGCCGACCGAGAGCAGGAAGCCGTAGCGGGCCACGGGCTCGGGGAGCTTGCGGCCGAGCCCGAGGCGGTGCTGCGCCCGCTTCCAGAAGGTGCGCCGCTGGACCCACTCGGCAAAGCCGCCAAAGGGGCACATCACGCACCACGCCCGCCCGACGACGACCATCAGCACGAAGACGAGACAGAACCAGATGTACCAGGTGATCGCGGTGCCGAAATTGAGTCCCGGGACCACCGTGCCGAGCAACCCGAGGAAGATCACGAGCCAGAAGATGATCTGGTTCGGCAGGATGAGCGCGAACTGGAACTTGCGGCTCCGAAGCAGCCGGGCGACCCTCGGGTGCGCGGCGAGATCCCAACCCTTCGGGGGGTCGCTCGGCTCGAAGCGCTCAGCTAGGCCAGAGCGAACAGGGGGCCGCAACCGGATGGCCACCGCGACCGGATCCAAAGGTGCGCTCGCCTCCAGGCGGCGCTCCTCCGAGTGGACCAGCTGGGTCATCGCTCCTCCTCACCTGTAGAGCTGTACTCAACGTTGTTCACTTATAACCGAGATTGAACTCTACGTCAAGTTAGGAGCTACACTTAGAGCCGTGAACATGACGCTGTCGAAGCGCGGCGACTACGTGGTGCGCTCCGCCTTGTGCCTGGCACGGGCATACGAGGGCGGCGAGTACCGGAAGATCCGCGAGGTGGTGGCCGAGATGGCCGTGCCACAGACGTTCGCGTCGCAGATCCTCGCCGACCTCGTTCGCGCCGGGCTTGCCACCTCGCGGGCCGGCCAGTCCGGCGGCTACCGCCTCGCCCGGCCTCCACACGACGTGAGCCTGCTCGAGGTGATCGAGGCCGCCGAGGGGCCGCTGCGCTCCGAGCGCTGCGCCCTCGGAGACGGCCCGTGTCGCTGGGAGCAGGTCTGCCCCCTGCACGAGACCTGGGGAGCCGCCACCAGCGCGCTGCGCGAGACGCTCGCCACCACGAGCCTCGCGACCATCGTCGAACGGGACGAGGCGCTCGAGCGATCGGAGTACCCTCCGCCGGCGGACTCCCACCGCCATGGTGCGACCACGATCGCCGTCGAGGACTGGGTGCAGGTTGAGCTCTCCCCCGATTCGGTCCGACGACGCCTCGTCGCCGCCGAGCCCTGGCTCACCGCGTGCGTCAAGTCGGGTTACCGCGAAGCCGAGGGGCTCCGCCGGGGAATCGATCCCACGAGCTTGCCGTGGTCTCCCTCGACAACACCGGCCGTCACCCTCGGGCTGATCGAACCCGGGAAGGACGGTGCCGGCGTCCGCCTCGCATGGGAGGCCGGCGGGACCCGCGGTCCGTCGTCACGCTTCGAGGGAACCCTTGGTCTTCATTCGCTCGACGAGGAACGGACCGAGCTACGGATCGAGGGGAGGTTTCGCCCCCCTGCCCCCGTCGCCGAGGCTGACCTAGCGCTTACCGAGCGTCTCAGCCGAGCAACGTTGCGCGCCACGCTGCGCGCGGCGGCAAAGGAGCTCGAGCGTCCTGCCGGCTCTCGGCGGCGCAGTCTCGCCCGCTCTTCCTAGGCGGGACCGTCACCCGACGCGCTGCTGCAGCACGGCCGAGGCCGAGCAGGCAAGCTGCGGCTTTCGACCCGCTCGCTGCGGGAAGGAGGGCCTCGTCGCTCCACGTCCCGCCGTAGGTCCCCGCGGGCACACCGGCAACCACCCACCTCGGGCGGGTGCGCCCCCCCATCGCCGTCGTGAACGGTCTCAGCTCGCGCCGTCCCGTGTCGGCACAGCCGC
>Ga0070737_10001086_pt1 | contig 42803 bp, 28 predicted proteins | sample Coa_R1_10_FD_66438 | JGI IMG/M metagenome (GOLD analysis project Ga0070737, IMG submission 66438) | Surface soil microbial communities from Centralia Pennsylvania, which are recovering from an underground coalmine fire - Coalmine... | ecosystem: Environmental > Terrestrial > Soil > Unclassified... | reverse complement strand
TGATCCTGCCGAACCAGCACCACGGCTACGGCAAGGACACGCCGTACGTGATGCGTCGGCGCTGGGATTACTTCGTGAAATACCTCGCAGGCGATACGCCGCCGCACGAGTTCAAGATGCCGCCGGCGCCCCGTGATTGAACAGGAGCATTGGTCCGCGAAGGACGCGAAGGACGCGAAGAACGCAGAGCAGAAGCATTCGTCCGCGAAGAACGCGAAGAAGGCAGAGCAGGAGCATTGGTCCCCGAAGGACGCGAAGAACGCAAATGAGGAAGGGCAGCTTTCCCCGTCGAACCTCGGTTTCGTATTCGCCGTCATTCCGGGGCTGCCCGCGCTGTTTGCGGGCAGAACCCGACTGCGTTTGCAGGATTGCAAACGCGAACGCCGCAGGCGGCGCGCAGCGCGAGCGCCAAGGATGGCGCGAGTCAATCCAGCTTCTTGGCTTCGTGCATTGCAAAACCTGGATTCCGGGTTCCATCGCCGATGAAGCTGGCGATGGCCCCGGAAGGACGACAGGTTGATGTCTTCCATTCGAAGGAGGGTGACATGAAACTTTCCACGAACCTGTTGAGCGCGGCCGTCCTGGCAGTGATCACGGCGACCGCGTTCGCGCAGCCGTCCGCGCCGCCGTCGGGCATCGAATACCCGGTTGCGCACAAGGACAACACCATCGATACGTACTTCGGCACCAAGGTGCAGGCGCCATACCAGTGGATGGAAAACCTGACGAATCCCCAGCTCAAGACCTGGGTCGAAACCGAAAACAAGCTGACCGACGACTACCTTGCGAAAATCCCGGTGCGCGGCTGGATCCAGCACCGCTTGACCGAACTTTGGAATTACGCGAAGGAAGGCACGCCGGACCAGTTGAAGAACGGCATGCTGTTCTTCGGCCGCAACTCGGGCCTGCAGAACCAGAACGTGGTGTACGTGCAGGATTCGCCGAACGCAAAGCCGCGCGTCCTGATCGATCCGAACGAGCTGTCGCCCGACGGCTCGATCCAGCTCAAGTTCGGCGTGCCGTCGCCGGACGGCAAGTACTACGCCTATGCGCTGTCGAAGGGGGGGTCGGACTGGGAAACGATCCACGTGATGGACGTTGCGACCGGCAAGCAACTGCCGGACACGGTGGATTGGGTGAAGTTTTCCGGCATCGCGTGGACGAACGACAACAAAGGCTTCTTCTATTCGCGCTATCCCCAACCGCCCGGCGGCGAAGCGGCGATCAGCCACGCCGTGGTCGACCAGAAGCTGTACTACCACGCGCTCGGTGCACCGCAGGCCGATGACAAGCTGGTCTACGCGCGCGCGGACCTGCCGCACGCGGGGATCGGCGCAGGTGTAAGCGAAGACGGCCGGTACCTGCTCGTGTTCCTCCAGAACGACACCATCAGCAAGAACGAGTTGTACTACGCCAGGCTCGGCAACCCGGACAAGCCGGACATCACCGCGAAGATCGAGCCGCTGTACACGAAGAACGACGCGGCCTACACGCCGATCGGACACGTCGGCGACACGCTGTACCTCACGACCACGCTGGATGCGCCACGCGGCAAGATCGTCGCGGCGAAGTTCGACGATCCCGATCCCGCGCACTGGCGAACGGTGGTGCCGCAGCAAGGGCCGGGCGACGTGCTCGCCGGAGCGTCGATGGCCGACGGCGACATCGTGGCCAATTACCAGGTGGTCGCCAAGAGCAGGCTCGAGCTGTTCAACACGAATGGCAAGTTGCTGCACACGCTCGACCTGCCGACACTCGGCACGGTGGGCGGTGTGTCGTCGCGCAACGATTCAAAGACGGCGTACTACGCGTTCACGTCCTACCTGTATCCGACCACGATCTACAAGTTCAACGTGGCCGACGGCAAGACCTCGACGTATTTCAAGCCGAACGTGAAGTTCGATCCGACCGCGTACGAGACCAAGCAGGTGTTCTACACGTCGAAGGACGGCACCAGGGTGCCGATGTTCATCGTTGCGAAAAAGGGGATCAAGCTGGATGGCAGCCATCCGACGGTGCTGTATGCCTACGGCGGCTTCGACATCTCGATCACCCCGTACTTCAGCCCGATGCTGCCGGTGTGGCTGCAACTGGGCGGCGTGTACGCCGTCGCCAATCTCCGCGGCGGCGGCGAATACGGGGAGGCGTGGCACCACGCGGGGATGCTGGGCAAGAAGCAGAACGTGTTCGACGACTTCGCCTGGGCCGCGAAATACCTGATCAAGCAGGGCTACACCTCGTCGAAACACCTCGGGATCCAGGGCTATTCCAACGGCGGCCTGCTCACCGGCGCGTCGATCACCCAGCACCCGGACCTGTTCGGCGCGGCCTTCATCGGCCACGGCGTGCTCGACATGCTCCGCTACCAGAAGTTCTCGGGCGGTGCGTTCTGGGTGCCGGAATACGGCAGTTCGGACAACAAGCAGGCGTTCGAGTGGCTGATCAAGTATTCGCCGCTGCAGAACATCCACACGGGCACGTGCTATCCGCCGACCCTGATCACCACGTCGTGGGACGACGACCGCGTGGTGCCGAGCCACGAGTTCAAGTTCGCGGCGAAAATCCAGCAGGCGCAGGGCTGCACCAATCCGATCCTGTTGCAGACGTTCGGCAGTACCAGCCACACCTACATGCCGACCGACAAGCAGATCCGGCAGACGTCCGACGTCTGGGCATTCGAGGCCTACAACCTCGGCATCAGGGAACCACCGGCGGACGGGAATTTCGCGGGCAAGTAATCACGCATGTCGGCGTCACCCCTGCCGGAAGTCATGGGTGACGCGAATACCAGCGGCTTACAGAAAATAATTTGACCGCCGTTCATGCTTTTCGTCAACGCAACGATATAACATTGCACCGCCGCGCCACCGCGCCGATACCCTTCGGCTCCCCGGCGGACCGGCAGGGTTTCTTGGTCAATCGGCCGGACGCGCCGGCCCATCTGCAAGAGCACACTCCTCCCTTGCGTTCCAAATCGGCAACTTCGGCGCCACGTCGTGGCGCCACGTGGATCACTGTGCTGGCGACGATGCTGGTGCTGGCGGGCTGCGCGGCCGGCCCGAACTTCAAGCCGCCTGCACCGCCGCAGGTCAGCAGTTACACGTCGCATCCGCTGACCGCGACCGCCGCGACGGCTGGCGCCGCGGGCGGTGCGTCGCAGCGATTCGACGTCGGCGCGGACATTCCGGGCGACTGGTGGACGCTGTTCCATTCGCCCGCATTGAATGCGCTGATCACGCAGGCGCTCGCGCACAACCACGACCTCAAGGCCGCGCAGGCGGCGCTCACGGTCGCGCACGAGGACGTGCTGGCGCAACGCGGGACGTTTTTCCCCAGCGTGTCGGCGGGCTTCAACGCCAGCCGCGCGAAAGCGTCGAACATCCTCGCGCCTGTGCCCAACTTCCCGGCCGTGCCGCAGGAATTCCTCTACGACCTGTTCACCCCGCAGCTTTCGATTTCGTATGCGCCCGACCTGTTCGGACTCAACCGCCGCAACCGCGAATCGCTGAAGGCGCAAGAGCAGGCCGCGCGCTTCCAGATGATCGCGGCATGGACGACGCTCACCAGCAACGTCGTGGTCACCGCGGTCGAGGAAGCCGCGCTGCGCGAGCAGGTGGCAGCGACGGAAAAACTGGTCGCGCTGGAAAAGCACAGCCTCGCGATCCTGCAACTGCGCTTCCAGAGGGGCGACGCCAGCAAACTGGACGTCGCCGCGCAGCAAACGCAACTCGCGCAGGCCGAAGGCACGTTGCCGGCGCTGGTGAAGCAACGGGCCGCGACGCAACACGCGCTGGCCGTGCTGGTCGGCGCGTTCCCCGACCAGTCGCCGGTTGAAACATTCACGCTGGCCGACCTGCATCTTCCGCAAAGCCTGCCGGTCAGCCTGCCCTCGAAGCTCGTCGCGCAGCGACCGGACGTGCGGCAGGCGCGCGCCAACCTGCACGCGGCCAGCGCGGCGATCGGCGTCGCCGCGGCCGAGCGGCTGCCGAACATCGAACTCACCGCCAACGCCGGCAGAACGGCGCTCGCGATCTCGAAGGTGTTCACGTCCGGCACCGGATTCTGGGGCATCGCCGCATCGTTGACGGCGCCGATCTTCGAGGGCGGCCAGCTGCTGCACCAGGAACGCGCGGCGAAGGCCGCGTACGTCGAAGCCGCGCAGCAATACCGCGGCACCGTGCTCACGGCTTTCCAGAACGTCGCCGACACGCTGGTGGCGTTGCAGCAGGACGCGAACGCGCTGCAGGCTGCCGCGACCGCCGCGCATGCGGCGAAAACGACCCTGGATCTCTCGCAACTGCAACTCAGGCACGGCTACATCGGCACGTTCGAATTGCTGGCCGCGCAACAGGCGTACCAGCAGGCGCAGATCGCGCTGGTGCAGGCCGAAGCCAATCGTTTCAGCGACACCGCCGCGCTGTACCAGGCGCTCGGCGGCGGATGGTGGCATCACAAGAACCTTGCGGAAAACCCACAATGAAACTTCAACGATGCGGGCGAGCGGCACGATCGTTGTTCGACCGCGAACACACTCGTCGGCGTTGGCAGGAATCCCCCCTCACCCGCCAAGCGCTGCGCGCTTGTCTCCCTCTCCCCCGTGGGGAGAGGGCTGGGGTGAGGGGGCTGCCGCGCATTGGTTGTTGCATTGGGATTGTCGTCGCGGCGGGCGTGCTCACCGCCTGCTCCGGCAAGCCGCCGGCGCAGGAGTCGTCCACCACACCCCACAACGTCACGCTGACGAAGGAACAGCAACAAAGCATCCGCATTTACACGGTCGAGCCGTCGCAATACCGCACCACGATCACGACCACGGGCGTGGTCGACTTCGACCACGACCGCGCGACCGACATCCTCGCGCCGTTCTCCGGTCCGGTGACGCGCGTGCTCGTGACGCTGGGGCAGCACGTCGCGAAAGGCCAGGCACTGGCCGAAGCCGATTCGCCCGATTTCGCCACCGCGGTCGGCGCCTACCGCAAGGCCATCATCACCGCCAAGGCCGCGGACGCGGTGGCGGCCAACGACCGCGTGCTGTATGCGCACCAGGCGATTTCCCAGCGCGAGAACGCGCAGGCGCAGGCCGACGCGGTAGGCGCCGACGCGGATCGCACCGCGGCGCTGCAGGCGCTGGTCGCGCTGCACATGGATCCGAAGACGATCGCGGACATTCGTGCCGGCAAGCAGGTGACGCATGGCCAAGGCGTGATCCGCGCGCCCATCGCCGGCACGGTCGTCCAGAAATCCATCGCGCCGGGGCAGACGCTCGCGGCCGGCACGACGCCGTGCTTCACGATTGCCGACACGTCGAAGATGTGGGTGATGGCGCAGGTATTCGGCGACGACGTCACCCGCGTCCGGACAGGCGATCCGGCCAGCGTCGTGCTGGGCGATGGCGGCAAGCCGGTGAGCGGCACGGTGACCAACGTCGGCGCGGTGGTCGACCCCGACACGCGTTCGGTGAACGCGCGGGTGCGCGTGGACAACCCGCACGGCGCGCTCAAGAAGCAGATGTACGTGACCGTGCACATCCAGTCGCGCAGCGAATACAAGGGCCTGCTGATCCCGGTTTCCGCGGTGTTGCGCAACGATGAGAACCTGCCGTTCGTTTACGTCGTTGAACCGGACGGCAGCTACGCGCGGCGCTCGGTCTCGCTCGGCACCCGCGTGGGCGACCGCTACGTGATTCCGGAAGGCGTCCACCCCGGCGACAAGGTGGTGGTGGAAGGCTCGATCTTCCTGAACTTCATTCAGTCGCAATGAACCAGCCGCTTCCGCCCAACGACGCACCGCGCAAGGCGTCGGTGATCAACCGCATCATCGCGTTCGCGCTGGAGCAGCGGCTTCTGATCGTGCTGCTGTCGCTCGGGATGGCCGGGGCCGGCGTGTGGGCCTACCAGGTCCTGCCGATGGACGCCTATCCGAACCTGTCGCCGCCGATGGTGGAAATCATCACCCAGTGGCCGGGCCATTCGGCGGAGGAAGTCGAGCGCCTGATCACGGTGCCGGTCGAGCTCGGGATGAACGCGATCCCCGGCCTCGTCACCAAGCGTTCGATTTCGCTGTACGGCCTGTCTGACGTCACGCTGACGTTTTCGGACAACACCGACCACTATTTCGCCCGCCAGCGCGTGTACAACCGCCTGCCGGGGATCACTTTGCCCAGCGGCGTGTCGCCTTCGATCTCGCCGATGTCGCCGCCATCGGGCCTGGTGTACCGCTACGTGCTGCAAAGTTCCGATCGCTCGCCGATGGAACTGAAGACGCTGGAAGACTGGGTGATCGCGCCGCAGTACCGTTCGGTGCCCGGCGTCGCCGACGACTCCGCGTTCGGCGGCGGAAACATGCAATACCAGGTGTTGCTGAACCCGGTGAAGATCGCCGCGCTCGGGCTGTCGGTGTCGCAAATCGAGGCGTCGCTCGCTGCCAACAACAGCAACGCGGGCGGCGGCTTCTACCAGCAGGGCGGGCAGTTCTTTTACGTGCGCGGCCTGGGCCGCATCAAGACTTTGCAGGACATCGGCAACATCGTGCTGGCGGTGCACAACGGCACGCCGGTTCTGGTCAAGGACGTCGCCCAGGTGAAGATCGGCATCGCGCCGCGCCTCGGCGAATTCGGTTTCATGGGCGACAACGACGCGGTGGAGGGCGTGATCCTCGCGCTGACCGGCAGCAAGACCGAGGACGTGCTGAAGCTGGTCGAAGCCAAGACGAAGGAACTCAACGACACGATCCTGCCGAAGGACGTGAAGATCCATCCGTTCTACGACCTCACCACCCTGATCAACGAGACCAAGGGCGTGGTGATGCACAACCTCACGATCGGCCTGGTGCTGGTGATCGTGGTGCTGGTGTTCTTCCTGTACGACATCCGCGCCGGATTGATCGTCGCGGTCACGGTGCCGCTGGCGCTGCTGTTCGCGTTCCTGTGCCTCGAACTCAAGAACGCATCCGCCAACCTGCTGTCGATCGGCGCGGTTGATTTCGGCATCCTCGTCGACGGCGCGATCTTCATGGTCGAGAACATCTTCCGCGAACTCGCCGCGCGGCGCGGCACCGAGTACCGGATCAACGAAGTGATCCTCGCGGCGGCGGCCGAGATCGACCGTCCGCTGGTGTATGCCGTCGCGGTGATCGTCGCGAGCTTCCTGCCGATCTACTTCCTCAGCGGTCCGTCCGGGACGCTGTTCAAGCCGATGGCCGACACCATGATCTTCGCGCTGATCGGTTCGCTGATCGTCACGTTGACCCTGTTGCCGGTGCTGTGCGCGGTGTTCATGCGCAAGGGCGTGCGCGAGCGCCGCAACGTGATCTACGAGAAATTCAAGGCGTGGTACGTGCGCGTGCTCGAGCATGCGCAACGCGTGCCATGGATCGTGACGGCGGCGTCGGCCGTGCTGCTCGGACTGGCGTTCCTGATGATGCAGGGCATCGGCGCCGAGTTCATGCCGAACCTCGACGAGGGCGCGCTGTGGGTGCGCGCGACCATGCCGTACACGATCTCGTTCCAGAAGGCATCGGAGATCTCGCCCGAAATCCGCAAGGTGCTGCGCTCGTTCCCGGTCGTCACCACCGTCACGAGCGAACTGGGCCGCCCCGACGACGGCACCGATTCCACCGGCTTCTTCAACGACGAGTTCTTCACGGGCCTGAAGCCGTATTCGCAATGGCGCGGCAAGTACCGCACCAAGCAGGAACTGATCGACGGGATCAACGCCGAACTGACGCAGAAATTTCCGGGCATCCAGTTCAACTACACCCAGCCAGCCGAGGACGCGGTCGATGAGGCCGAGACCGGCCTCAAGAGCGCGCTCGCGGTGAAGCTGTACGGCCCCAGCCTGCAGGTGCTGCAGAAGGAAGGCAAGGCGATCAAGGCGGTGATGGAGAAGGTGCGCGGCATCACCGACATCACGCTGGTGCACGAACTCGGCCAGCCGAACCTCGCCATCGACATCGACCGCGCGAAGATCGCGCGCTACGGGCTGAACGTCGACGACATCAACAACCTCATCAACGCCGCGATCGGCGGCGATGTCGCGACCCAGGTGGTGCAGGGCGAGAAGCAATTCGACCTGGTCGTACGCCTGCAGAAGCAGTTCCGCAACACGCCCGAGGAGATCGGCGACATTCCGGTGGCGACCCCGGGCGGACAGGAGATTCCGCTCAAGGAGCTGGCCAGCATCAAGGTCGAGAACGGCGCGTCGTTCATCTACCGCGAAAACAATTCGCGCTACATCGGCGTGCAGTTCTCGGTGCAGGGCCGCGACCTTGCCGGCGCGGTGAACGACGCGATCCGGCAGGTCTCGCGGGATGTGAAGCTGCCGCAGGGCTATCGGCTGGAATGGGGCGGCGAATACAAGGAATACACCGCCTCGCGCGCGCAGATGCGGGTGATCCTGCCGCTGACGGTCATCGTGATCTTCGGGCTGCTGTTCGTGCTGTACGGGAACTTCAAGTTCCCGTTGATCACGGTCGTGGGTGTGCTGCTGTCGGCGCCGATCGGCGCGGTGTTCGCGATGTGGGTCACCGGCACGCCGTTCTCGGTATCGTCCGGCATCGGCTTCATCGTGCTGTTCGGCGTGTCGGTGCTGACCGGCGTGGTGTACATCTCCTGCGTCAACGAATTGCGGCTCGGCGGCATGGAGATGGTGCGCGCGGCGCACGAAGCGGCGGTGCTGCGCCTGCGTCCCATCGTGATGACCGCGCTGGTCGCGGCACTCGGCCTGCTGCCGGCCGCGGTCGCCTACGGCGTCGGCACCGATTCGCAGCGGCCCTTCGCGCTGGTCATCGTCGCCGGCATGATCTCGCGGCTGGTGATCGGCATCTTCCTGATGCCGGCGCTGTACAAGCTGGTCGCGCGCGAGGGCGATCGCTTGCAGGTGTGAGCGCAAGACGTCATTCCCGCGAAAACGCGAACCCAGTGTCTTTGTCGTAACTCTGTTACGTGCAAAGACACTGGATTCCGGGTCCCCACGCCGTGAACCTGGCGTGGGTCCCGGAATGACAATGAAAAGTTCTTGCGGAACGCTACGCGAGCGGGCCACGTTATCCACGGGTCGCGTGCGCTTTCGCGGTGTGCCGTCGCGCCTGAACATGTCGTGACATCGTAGCTGTCGACGTTGCGACCGTGCAGCGTGGTCGGCGTATCCTGTGAATCAAGGGAATGAAACTCGTGCCGTTGTCACGAGGGAGCCGCAGCAGATGTCACCGTCCACACATGCAAATACGCCAGACGCAAATTGTCCGGCGAACCCCGATCGCCGGCAGGCGCAGGCCGCGGAACGCGAATCGGCGAAGGAAGAATGCGAGCGCTTGCTCGACAAGGAACTCATCGAGACGTTTCCCGCCAGCGATCCACCGTCGTGGACCATGGGCGGTTCGCACGTGAGTACGTTGCGTCATTGAGCCCACGTGGGTGATACGCAAAAAGACGGGCGCCTTGCGGCGCCCGATGAGTTTGCCAATGCAAGCCTGCTCAGAAGCGGTATTCCGCAATGACCGAGTAGAGCTTGGTGTCGACGTTGAAGTGGTGCTTGTTGAGCTTGTAATAGTCAAAATTCACGCCGACGCTCCAGTGGCGATCGATGTCCACCCCGGTGCCGGCACCCGCGTACCCGTTCAGTCCGTACTCGCTGCCGGACAGGTGCGTTCCATCGGCGAAGTCGGCGTGGCCGTCGACGGTCCATCCGAAAAAGCCGGCACGTGCCGAGATGTACCACTTTTCGGCCGGATTGAAATGACCGTTGAGCCCGGCCGTCCAACCCTTTCCGGAAATGCGCGCGCTGTCGCCCATGCCATCGTTGGCGCTGACGCCGCCCAGGTCGACGTACCCGGCCTCGAAACCGATGAACTGCGAGCGCCAGCCGCCGTTGATCTGGAAACCGGTGTCGGATTCCTTGCCCAAGTTTGTGCCTTCGAACGAAGCCGTGTAATGCGCACCACCAACGCCGCCGTTGACGAACCAGCCGGTGACGTCTGCCGCCTGTGCGTTGCTTCCCACGCACGCAGCAGCGACGAGCAGCGCAAGCGCTGCAGGTTTCTTGTACATGTTGTACTCCCCGTTTCAGTTTGAGACGTTCCGGTGTTGCGCCGGAACCGCCATCGCCCTCTGCAATGGCGCGCGGGATTGTAAAAGTGAACGGGGTGTGGGTAAACCCGCGCCGTGTGATCCGGCAAAAAAACCCGCGGCGGGCGCGGGGTTTTTTTATGCGAGATACATTGGTGCCCGGGAGAGGACTCGAACCTCCACGGTTTTACCCGCTAGTACCTGAAACTAGTGCGTCTACCAATTCCGCCACCCGGGCAGGGTCGGGCCTTCGGTGCCGGGCCCAAGCGAGCCGCGTACGATAACCCTGCGCGCGCCAGGCTGTCAATCTGCCGGACGTCATTTCGACAACGCCGTGCTGAAACGCTGCGCGATTGGTGCTAGCGTGTGATCGGTTACCAGAGGGTCTCGACATGAACAAGCGGCTCATCGGTTCCATTGCAGCGGGTGCGTTGACGGCGTTGCTCGCGGTACCCGTTTTCGCGGCCCTGAATCCCGGCGCCAAGGCACCCGATTTCACGGCGACGGCAAGTCTCGCGGGCAAGGACTTCACCTTTTCGCTGAAGCAGGCGCTGGCGAAAGGTCCGGTCGTGGTGTACTTCTTCCCGGCGGCCTACACCGGCGGCTGCGATCTCGAGGCGCACACCTTCGCGACCGACAAGGCGAAGTTCGTGAAAGCCGGCGCAACCATCATCGGCGTGTCGGCAGATTCCGTCGCGCGGCTCAACCAGTTTTCTTCCGACCCGAAATACTGCGCCGGCAAGTTCCCGGTGGCTTCCGATCCCGACGGCAAGGTCGCGGCGCAATACGGCCTCAAGATGATCCCGCCGCAGAAGGGCGTCATCGACGTACGCGGCCAGCCGGTGACCCACGGCTTTTTTCCGCGCACGACGTTCGTGATCGATCGCGAAGGCAAGATCGTCAAAGTGCTGTCCTCGAAGGCCGATCACCTGACGCCCGATCAGCACGTGAAGGATTCGCTGGCGATCGTCGAACACCTGCAGGCGAACAAGGGCCTGTAATCGCCGGCGGCGCTTGCTTTCGCGACGCCGCTCCGCGACGCTGGCGCCATGCCCAGACGCCAGCGTCCCCCGTCCCGCTCCGCGCGCAAGCCGCGTGCGGCATCCAGCAAACGCAAGAACACGCCGGCACCACGCGGCAAACCAGGGCCGAGCCATCCGCCTGCGCAGAAGCACGGTCACAAGCACGCGGCGGGATTCACCGATCCGCACGCCGAGCGCGAGGCGCAGCGTTACGAGCATCCGATCCCGAGCCGCGAGGCGATCCTCGCGCTGCTGGCCGAGCGCGGCAGCCTGCTGCGCATCGATGACATCGCGACCGCGCTTGGCATAGATGATGGCCTGCGCCGAGAGGCGCTCGACAAACGCCTGCGCGCGATGCTGCGTGATGGCCAGTTGCTGCAGAGCCGTCGCGGCGGGCTCGCGCCGGCCGAACGGATCGGCCTGATCGCGGGTACGGTGCTCGCCAACGCCGAGGGCTATGGCTTCCTGCGCCCCGACGAAGGCGGAGATGACCTCTATTTGTCGCCGGCGCAGATGCGCCAGGTGCTGCATGGCGATCGCGTCCTGGCGTCGGTGGTCGGCGTCGATCGCCGCGGCCGGCAGCAGGGTGCGATCCGCGAAGTGCTGGAGCGCCGCGCGCCGCGTCTGGTCGGCCGGGTGGTCGAGGCGCAGGGCGTGGTGGTGGTCGATCCCGACGACCGGCGCCTGCACCAGGACGTGCTGATTCCGCCGGATGCGCGCAACGGCGCGCGCGCGGGTCAGATCGTCGTTGCGGAAATCACCGAACCGCCGACGGAACAGCGCGGGCCGATCGGCCGCATCGTCAGCGTGCTGGGCGAACGCCTGCAGCCGTCGCTGATCGTGGAGATGGCGATCGAAAGCCACGGCCTGCCGCACGTATGGCCACAGGACGTGGTCCGCGAATCCGAAGCCGTCGAGCCGAACGTGACGGATACGGAATACGCAGGGCGCGTGGATCTTCGCAACGTGCCGCTGGTCACGATCGACGGCGCCGATTCGCGCGACTTCGACGACGCCGTGTATGCCGAGCCCGTGCGCGGCGGCGGTTTCAAGCTGATCGTCGCGATCGCCGACGTGTCGCATTACGTCGAACCGGAAACGGCACTGGACACGCAGGCCTACGAACGCGGCACGTCGGTGTATTTCCCGGGTTTCGTGGTGCCGATGCTGCCCGAGACCTTGTCGAACGGCATCTGTTCGCTCAATCCGGACGTCGACCGGCTGTGCATGGCCTGCGAGATGCGCGTCGGTCCGCAAGGCGACGTCACGCGCGCGAAATTCTATCCCGCGGTGATGCGCTCCCACGCGCGGCTCACCTATGACCAGGTATGGCAGGCGATCGGGGAACGCGACGCCGGCACGCGCCGCGCGTTCGGCAAGCTCCTGCCGCACATCGACAACCTGCACGCGCTGTACAAGGCTTTCGCGGCAGCCCGTCGGCGGCGCGGCACCATCGATTTCGAGACCGGCGAGGTCGATTACCGGCTGGACGAGCAGGGCAACGTCGTGTCGCTGGGCGCGCACCCGCGCAATGACGCGCACAAGCTGATCGAGGAGTGCATGGTCGCGGCCAACGTGCAGGCGGCGAGGTTCCTCGCCAAGAAGAAGATTCCCGCACCGTTCCGCGTGCACGCGCCGCCGCCGGCCGACAAATACGAAGACCTGCTCGCGTTCCTGCGCGAATACAAGTTGAAGCTGCCGCCGGTCACCGAGGTGAAGCCGCGCGACTTCGCGGCGTTGCTGCAGCGCGTGGCGAGTCGCCCCGACGCCGAACTGTTCCGCAGCGTGCTGCTGCGCGCGCAAAGCATGGCGAGTTACCTGCCATCCAACCACGGCCACTTCGGACTCGCGCTCGACGCCTACGCGCATTTCACATCGCCGATCCGGCGCTATCCAGACCTGCTGGTGCACCGCGCGATCCGCTACGCGCTGGCGGGCGGCAAACCCGCGGCGTACCTCTACACCGAAAGCAAGATGGCGGGCATGGCCGCGCACTGCTCGCGCACCGAACGGCGTGCCGAGGAAGCCGAGCGCGACGTGGACGAACGCTACAAGTGCGCGTGGATGGAACAGCACGTCGGCGCGGAGTTCGACGGCATCGTCACCGGCGTCACCTCGTTCGGCCTGTTCGTCGAATTGACCGAGTCGAAGGTATCGGGGCTGGTGCACATCACCCAGTTGCGCAACGACTACTACCACTTCGACGCGCGCCGCCACGAGTTGCGCGGCGAGCGCACCGGATCGGTGTTCCGGCTGGGCGACGCGGTGCGCGTGCAGGTGCTGCGCGCCAGCATGGAAGACCGCAGGATCGATTTCAGGATGGTGCGTGATGACGACAAACCAATGTCGGGCGAAAGACATCACCGTCGTCGTTGAATGTTTGTCGTCGATCCGGACGCCGCGCAGCGGCGATCCGGAATCCATTTTGATCTTGCTGGTGTTGTCACACGCGACAATGGATTCCGGGTTCCGTTCGCGGTGAATCTGCGAACGGCCCCGGAATGACGAGAGAGAAACCGTTGGACGTGGTTGAAAGTACCATGACCGAATCCTGGATCATCGGCATCAATCCGGTCGAAGGCGCGCTCGCCAACGATCCGTCGCGCGTGCGCGAGGTGCTGGTCGAGCAGGGCACGCACAATCCGCGCATCGCCGCGCTGGTCGACGAAGCCAGGCGCCTCGGCGTGCGCGTGCACACGCGTCCGCGCGCGATGCTGGATCGCGTGTCCGGGCATGCACGACATCAGGGCGTGGCGGCGAATTACGAGATTCCAGCGGCGAAGTCCGAGCACGATCTCGCGGCCCTGCTGGATGCGGACGATGCACTGTTCCTTGTGCTGGACGGCGTCACCGATCCGCACAACCTCGGCGCCTGCCTGCGCAGCGCGGCGGCGGCGGGTGCGACGGCGGTGGTGGTGCCGAAGGACCGTGCGGTCGGCATGACGCCGGTCGTGCGACGCGCGTCGGCGGGCGCGGTCGACCGGGTGCCGCTGATCGAGGTAACCAACCTCGCGCGCGCGCTGCGCGAAATGAAGGATGCGGGCGTGTGGCTCACGGGTCTCGCCGGTGACGCCGAAGCGTCGCTGTACGATGTCGACCTCGCAGGGCGCGTCGCGCTGGTGATGGGTGGAGAAGGCGAAGGCATGCGGCGCCTGACCCGGGAAGCCTGCGACCACCTCGCGCGCATCCCGATGCCGGGCGCCATGGAAGGCTTGAACGTGTCGGTGGCAGCGGGAATCGCCCTGTTCGAAGCGGTGCGGCAACGCGGAGGCAAACCATGAGCGTCCATTTCTACTGGCCCACGATCGTCGGCCTCGTCGGCATGGTCGTGACGCTGCTCGCTTATTTCCTGCTGCAGGCGCGCCGGCTGCACGGCAACGGCATCATCTACCAGTTGATGAACGCGCTCGGCTCCGCCGCGATCATCGTGTCGCTGATCTACGCGTTCAACCTGCCCGCGATGGTCCTGGAAGTCGCGTGGCTCGCAATCAGCATCTACGGCATTGCGGTGGGTCGGCGCCGCGGACCTGCTTAGATTCCTGGAGCAGATCACTGCGCCAAGGAAGTTCTGATTGGCTCTTCATCGCGGGGCTGCCCGCGCCGGCTGCTTTCCTTTAATGAGCAGTCCTCTCTTTGCTTGTCATTCCGGACGCGCGAAGCGCGATCCGGAATCGGTTTCGATCGCGCGTGGATGGTCCCTAACCGACAGACTCACGCCATCCTTGGCGCTCGCCCTTTGGGCCGCCGGCGGCGTTCGCATTTGCAATTCCCGGATCAAGTCCGGGACAGGCTCTGCAAACGCAGTCGGGTTCGACCTGCGAGAAGCCGCAGGCCGCCCCGGAATGACGGGCGCTGACAGAGCTTGCCAGGGGGCTCAACGTTTCGATGACGCTCGTTTGGTCGCGCGCTTCTTCCCCCGCTTCGCCTTTCGCGACGCATCGCGCCGCTCCTCGCGGAACGCCGAGTTGTACGCGGCGATTTCGCTGCGCAGCGTCTTCGACGCGCCCGGCAGCCTGCCCGCGTCGATCGCCTTCTCCATGCGCTGCATCAAATCCCAGTCGTGGTAATCGCGATATGGCTTCAGGTCCAGATCGTCCGGCACCTTCTTCAACCGCTCATCGCCCACGCTCTTGACGTACTTCTGCATGAAGCGGTCGTACGCGCGCCAGGAAATCTTCTGGGCGCGAACCGCGGCTTCCTCGGCGCGCGTCGCGATCTGGTGCGCGTGCAGGTAGTGCAGGTCCAACTGGTCGATCAGCGTCTTCTCGACTTCCTCGTGCATGATCAGGAAACGGTCGACTTCGATGGTGCGCCCGCGGTACGTGAAGCTGGTCGGCAGGTGGCGGTCGATGTAGATGGTCTTGCCGTCCATGCTGTAGCCCGCGAGGTAGGGCACGTCGTGGCTGCGATCGAGCTTCTTGACGCGGCGCAGGATCGCGTCGAGCGCACGGTCCAGCATCAGGCTGGACACGAACCAGTTCGGCGTATGCAGCTTGGTGTGCGGCGCATCGGGATGGGTGGCGCGGTCGAAGTGCATGGCGGAATGCTCCGGAAGGGATCGCGTGCAGCATACGCCGCTTCCGCCGCACGGCGCGAATCGCGGCTCGCCGCTATGCTGCGCTTTTGCATCCGACGCGCGATGGACAAACGCTACCGACGCATCTACGCCGCGATCGCCGCGATTCCAGCGGGACGCGTTGCGAGCTACGGCCAGATCGCTGCGCGTGCGGGCCTGCCGGGCCGCGCGCGGCTGGTCGGCGCCGCGCTGCGTGACACGCCGGACGGCATGGAGCTGCCATGGTTCCGCGTGCTGCATTCCGATGGCACCATCGCATTGCCGCGCGGCAGCCGCGGATTCCGCGAACAGTCGCGGCGCTTGCGCGCCGAGGGCGTGGACGTGCGCGATGGCCGCGTGCCGATGCAGGCGTTCGGACTCGCCCACGACTTGGACCGCGCGCTGTGGAGCCTGGATTGAGCGCAACAAGCTTGACGGTTTCTATAGTGGCCGGTCTAATAAGCGGTTCGTGACCGCCCGCCGCGCAACGCGGCAACCGCAAGGGGTTCCAGGTTTGGCCAGGTAGCTCAGTTGGTAGAGCAGAGGACTGAAAATCCTCGTGTCGGTGGTTCGATTCCGCCCCTGGCCACCATTTTGCGCAAGTATTCATCCCTGAGACTCCTCCGTTCGGCGTCCTGCCTCACCCTCGCCATGTGCGCGCGATGCACCCCGGCATCGCGCAAACGCACATGGCTCGACCATGGTGCTCGCCCTCCGGGCCGGCTTCGCCGTTCGCGCGCGCTCCCGGCGCGCACAGTCCGCCCCTGGCCACCACTTTCCCCGCGGATCGAACTGCTATCCTCCCCTCTTGCTGGGACGAACCCTGGCCTGCAGGTAGCATTTCGAATCCGTGCCACAAGTGATCACGAAGGAGTGATGCGTCATGACACCACTGGACAAGCCCATCAAGCGTGCGCTCACGGTAGGCGACAAGACCTACACGCTGGTGATCGACCCCGAAGGACTGAAGCTCACCGAAAAAGGTCACCGGCGCGGAGTCGAACTGCGCTGGAAGGATTTGCTGAGCGGCGACGCCGGCCTGGCTGCGGCATTGCAGGCGTCTGTCGCAACCAAAGGAGAGTGACGCAGGCGCGTCGTCCGATAGAGCAACTTCTGAGTTCGACCCATTGCGGCCGGTCGCGACGGTGCCCCCTACGATCGCTACGCAAGAGAAAACTGCCTCCGCCAAATCGGCAACTTTGCGAAGCGAAAGGATGCATCTACAGCAGTTTCAGGTCCGCCTCACTCGGGAATCCCCTTTCGGTTGCTCCGTGCGACCCAAGCCTTGATTCCCCCGACGAAGTCCCACACGTCACCTTGTTCTGGATGTACGTATCCAGGCTCGCTGGGGTCGTCTCCCATCTTTTCAAAAATCGTCAGCAGCCATGTCGATTTGCTGGCACCCGCACCAAGTGCCGGCAGCCACGACTCCAGCTCTCCCCGATCCACGACAAATACCCCGTATTCAGCCAACTGAGAGAACAAGTTACGACAGGCTTCTTGATCTTGAGTTGATAAGAGAGCAACGCCGCCCTCTCGCTTCATATCTTTCTTGGTCGCCTCAAATGCCTTCAGAAGAGCGCAGCGTTCCGCTTGAAGACCAGGGTGGCTCAGCGGAGGAATGAACGCGCCTTGCAGCGGTTTGCTCCAAACAGCTCCACCTTCCTTCAGCACATCAATGTCGACAATGCCTGCAGCCGGGATACCAAGCTCTCGGAGAGGCTTTACGATGTCCCAAACAGTCTGCTTGTTCTGAGCGTTCAAAAAAAGGCAACCGGTGATTCCACGCGGATCATTTTTGGCGAGCAGTCTCTCATTGATTTCCTGATAGAAGGCTCGGTCGGCATCACCCTCGGTCACTACCACGGCGTTGTAGAACAATGCATTTAGCACGCCGACCGATCGTAGCAACGGATTGCGCATCAGTGGAGCGAGCGTCTGACTGTGAAGCAATCGAGCTGTAGCGGTTTCATAGTCGTAAGTGAGCCGTACGATATTGACCCCCGCACCTGATTGAACGCAGCCCATAAGAAAGCTTGCGCTATGCGTCGATACGAAGAGACGACGATTGGTCGTCGCCAAAGCCGACGCAACCTCCTTTCCGAGTTTGTAGCTCAAGGCCGGGTGCAGAAATGCTTCCGGCTCGTCAAGCAGCGTTACCTTCGGATCGCCCGAAATTATCGTTGAAAGCATTCCGACGAATGCCTTTACGCCATCGCTTGCATCAACTAGTAGAGTAGCATCGCTATGGAATTTTTGGGCCCTTGAGTCCCATCCCTTCTCTTCAGCCTCATCCTCAGGAGCTCTTGCAGAGAGCCGAAATCGGAGTTCCCCGATATTGGTTGGATCCACCACGAGGTATTTTTCAAACGCTTCATAAACGGTTTTGCGAAGCCTACCGCGGGCAGCATTATTGGCAAAGAGATGGGCTATATGGTTTGGTGCCGTTTTTTGTAAGTCTCCGGCCTTCTGAGGGTTAGCAAGCGCCAATCTATTCGTTCCGTCCAGTTTGAGAGTGAATAGCGAAAGAAACATTGCATAACGCGTCCGGTTGGAGTTTGGGTTTTGCGCTTCCTGAAGCAGAATTGGCTTATGAATTTGGGTTCGGACCGTCGAGTTGTTCTGCGGATTCAGCTTGCTGATGAGCACGTGGTCGGGCTGTACGGACTCTTGCAGCGTTGGGTCAACCACAAGCGCGTTCAGCTCCTTTTCAATAGCTTCCTTAGTCCATGCATCGAATTCGATAGCCTTGACCACCAGTCCCTTGGAAGGCTGCGAACTCCTGATCCAGTTCTCGATTTCTTGAAGTGCGCGAGACTTTCCGCTGTTGTTGGGGCCAACAAAGACTGTTACTGAGGACAAATCCACGTCACGCGAAGCTTGATGCGGTGTTGAGCCTGCGACCATTGTCATGCGCTTTAACAATTGGGATCCTCCGTCTCACGGCTCCGCTGAGTGTAATGTGAACCCTCTTGTTTATCTCGACCGGCAGTTTTCCGGAAGCGCGATCCCCGCGGCGACCGACCGCTCTGGCCGCTTATTGCCATCCCTGCGGCGCGTGCAGTTCCGCGCTCGACGGTTCGGGCACGCACACGCTGGCGGACGTCGGACTAGCCCGACACCCGCGTAGCAGCGCTGCTCTACTCTGCCTCAGGATTTCGCTTTTCGCGATTCCAAACTAACCGGCTTCTTCCCCGCGGCTTTCAGCTTCGCATTCAATGCAGAAAGCTCGGTCGTCTTCAGCGCATCCCACTTCTGCAACGAGGCGTCCAGCAGCCCGCTTAGCCTGGTGTAGCCGGTCTGCGCATCTTGCGAAGGCGCGGCATCGGCGCCGTCGACCGCGCGCATCAGTGAGCCGAAGGCGAACTCGAGGTAGCGGAAGTTCTGGACGTTGTTCGGCGGTTTGGCGAATGCGTTGTACGGATTGGAGACGTGCACGAGGTCGCCCGCGGCGACGACTTGCGCGTCCAGCGCGTCGATCGACTTCAGCAGATCGCCGCTCGCGCCCTTGCGCGCCTTCTCCAGTTCCCCGTGCAACCTGTTGACCTCGCCGTACGCAACGGCCAGCTTGGCGCGTTCGGCTTCGACCTTTTGTGCCAACCGGAACTGCTGCACGTAGGCGTCTGCGGGGATCGTGACGCGCGGATCGTGCACGACGGTCACGGGTTCGCTGAAGGTTTGTCCATCGACGGTGAGCTTGACGGTGTACTGCCCGGGCGGCGCCCACACGCCGTCGGAGTAGGCGTCGCCGTGCGACAGTGCCGCGGGTTCCGCATAGCGCAGCGGCCACACGAAGCGATGCAAGCCAGGCGTGGTTTTCAGCACGACGGGCTCACGGAACCAGTCCGGCGTCATGTTGATCTTCGCGAGGTCGGGTTTGGGCGCCTTGTCGGCGCTGGAATAGCTGCGCACCAGCTTGCCGTTCGCGTCGTAGATCGAAAGCTCGATCGGCTTTGCCGGCGTCGCCGCCAGCGAGTAATCGATGTACGCGCCCCACGGCGGATTCTCGGCGGTCGGCTCGTCCCTGGGCATCGGCGTGCCGGTGAACATCGGCATGCGCACGCGATACGCGACGGCGGGCTTGTACAGGCGCGTGGCCCACGTCGCGGGATACGCCGCCAACTGCCGCAGCGCCGAGATGTCGTCCATGATCCAGAAGCCGCGGCCGTGCGTCGCGATCACCAGATCGTCGTTCTTGACGTCGATGTCGCGCACCGACACGCGCGGCAGGTTCTGTTGCAGCGAATGCCAGTGACCGCCGTCGTCGAACGACACGAAGATGCCGAAGTCGGTGCCGGCGTACAGCAGGCCGCGCTTCACGGGGTCTTCGCGCACCACGTCGACGAAATCGCCGTCGGGAATGCCGTTGACGATCAATTGCCAGCTCTTGCCGCCGTCGGTGGTGCGGTAGATGTAGGGCTTGCGGTCATCGAGCCGGTGGCGATCGACCGACGCGAACGCGGTGTTCTCATCGAAATGCGACGGCTCGATGCTGCCGACCTTGGACCACGCGGTGAGTTGCTTCGGCGTGACGTTGCTCCAGTGCGCACCGCCGTCATTGGTGCGCCAGATCAGGCCGTCGTCGGTGCCGACCCACAGCAGCCTGGCGTCCAGCGGCGACGATCCGATCGAATACACCACGCCGCGGCGTGGACCCTGTTGCAGATTGTCGGCAACGGTCGACGCGTCGAGCGTCGCCGGCACGGCGGGATCGGGGCGCGACAGGTCGGGGCTGATCGCGGTCCAGTGCTCGCCGCCGTCGGTGGTCTGCCACAACCGCTGGTTGCCGAAATACAACGTGTTCTTGTCGACCGCGTTGAACGCCAGCGGCAGCGTCCAGGTGTGGCGATAGATGTCCGGATCGGCCAGCGTGGGATCGACGTCGCGCGTCTGCTTGGTCTTGAGGTCCAGTTTCTCGACCGTGCCGCCGTACACGATGTCCGGGTCCTTCGGGTCGGGCGCGATCATGCCGCTCTCGCCGCCCGCGGTGACCTCGTGGAACTGCATCATGTTGATCGTGGGGTAGTAGGTCGAGCGGCTGGGCACGGCCGCCGCGCCGGAATCCTGCTGCGCGCCGTACACGCGATACGGGAAACGGTTGTCGGTGCTGACGTGGTAGATCTGCGCGGTCGGCTGGTTGTACCAGCTCGACCACGTCCTGCCGCTGTTGACCGTGATGCTCGCGCCCTGGTCCGAACCCATGATCTGGCGCGCCGGATCACTCGGGTCGATCCACAGTTCGTGGTAGTCGTCGCCGGTCGGATCGCCCTTGACCGGGATGAAGGTCTTGCCGCCGTCGTCGGAGCGCAGCTCGATGGTGTTCATCGCATAGATGCGGTCGGGGTTCTTGGGATCGGCGGTGATCTGCCCGAAATACCAGCCGCGCTGCCAGATGCGCGGATCGCTGCTCATCTTCTTCCAGGTCTTGCCGGCGTCGTCGGAGCGGTACAGGCCGCCATCGTCGGCATCGACGATCGCGTAGATGCGGTCGGGCGCCGCGGCGGAAATCGCGATCCCGATCCGGCCGAGACCCTTGGACGGGAAGCCGTTGCCCTGGATGTGCGTCCAGGTGCTGCCGCCGTCGGTGGACTTGTACAGGCCAGAGCCCGGCCCGCTCGACGGCGGATAGATGTTCCACGGCGGACGGCGCGTCTGCCACAGCGACGCGTAGATCACCTTGGCGTCGCCGGGCTTGAAGATGATGTCGATCGCGCCGGTGTTGTCGTTCGGGCCCAGCACCTTCTTCCAGGTCTTGCCGCCGTCCAGCGAGCGGAATACGCCGCGCTCGGCGTTCGGACCATACGGATGGCCGAGCACCGCAGCGAACACGCGGTTCGGGTTGTGCGGATCGACGCGGATCATCGCGATCTGCTGCGAATCGGTGAGCCCGATGTGCGTCCAGGTCTTGCCGGCATCGACGGACTTGTACATGCCGTCGCCCTGCACGATGTCCGAGCGCATGTCGGATTCGCCGGTGCCGACGTAGATGATGTTCGGGTCGGAGGGCGCGACCGCGATCGCGCCGATCGACTGCACGGGCTCGTTGTCGAAGATCGGTTGCCAGGTGCGGCCGGTGTCGCGGGTTTCCCACACGCCGCCGTCGACCGAACCCATGTAGAAGTGCGTCGGCTGCCCCGGCACGCCGGTGACCGCGAGCGTGCGGCCGGCGCGGAACGGGCCGATCATCCGCCAGTGCAGCGCGCCCCAGGTCGAAGTGCCGGCGTCATGCATTGCGGGCGCGGCGAATGATGCGGGCGCCGATGCCGCAAGCGCGAGGCTGGTGGCGGCGAACAGCACGGTCAGACGGTGGTGCACGGACATGGGCGGCGACTCCGGGCGCGGACGATCCCGGAATCATAGCGTGCGGGTCGCGCCGGTCATGTGAGGAAAGGCATGGGTGGCGGTCGCGGAACTTTGATTTTGCTTGTCATTCCGGGGCCGCCGCCAGGCTGTATCGGCGGCGGAACCCGGAATCCAGATCTTGCTTTGGAAGATCGAAGAGCTGGATAGACTCGCGCCATCCTTGGCGCTCGCCTTCGGCCGCCTTCGGCGTTCGCGTTTGCTCCTGCAAACGCAGTCGGGTTCTGCCCGCAAAGAGCGCGGGCAGCCCCGGAATGACGACGTTGAGAGGGTTCATCGCGCGATGCAGAATGCGGCTGGAGACTGATCGACCTACATCTTCAACTGGAACCCGGTGTACCACGTACGCCCGTACGCGGGTTCGAGGCCGGTCTGCCACACGCGGTTGTAATACCGGCGATTGGCCAGGTTGCTGATGCCGCCCAGCAGTTTCAGCCAGGGCGTGACCTGCCAGTCGGCGGCAATATCCGTCACGGTGTACGCGGGAATCTTTGCCGGGATGAACGTCACGCCGCTGCCCAGCGGCGCATCGGAATCCTGCCAGTACTGCGCGGCCGACGACACCGCGGTGAGGCTGACCTTGATGCGCTGTTCGACGCGCCAGGTGATGCCGGCCTTGGCGAGATAGCGCGGCGCGTAGGCGGGAATCTTCCCGACCTGTCCCGGAATGATGCTGTTGGTGAATCGCGCGTTCAAAAGGCTGAGACTGAGGAACGTTTCAAGATGTTCGCCGCGCGTCGCCAGCGCGGTCGGCGCGAAGAAGTCGTAGTTGATCTGGCCTTCGAGCCCGCGGTTGCGCGTATCGCCGGTGTTCACCTCGATCACGTCGGTGGCGTTGATGTGCTGCGCCTCGATCCGGTTCCTGAAATTGATCCAGAACAGGCTGACGTCGTAGTACAGGCCCGTCAGCGGCACGCCGTGCACGCCGGCTTCCCACGAAATCGCGGTCTGCGGGTTGGGCGCGTTGCCGGGCACGACGTTGGCGAACGGCGAGCCGATGTCGAGATAGCGCACCGGGCGCCAGCCCTTCGACACATTGAAATACGTTTCGTTGCCCGCGCCGAAGTCGTTGCCGATGCCGAGCCCGAACAGCGGCACCGTGCGCGAAACGGACGTGTCGATGAGCGGGCGCGACAGGAACGGCGGCTTCACGGTTTCGTCCACCGCGACACGCTCCTTCTCGAGCCTGATCGACGGCACGATATGGATTTCGTACGGCAGCCGGAACACGTTCTCGGCGAATACGGCGGAATAGTCCGACTGGCGCTTCTGGCGCAGGCGCGGCACGCCGCTGCGGTCGTAGCGATCGACGTAAAGATCGGTGTCGGTCCATTCGCGCCACGGATCGTTGCCGTGGAACAGCACGGTGCCGGCGGTGAAGGCGTTGCCCTGGCCCCAGCTCTTGCGCACGCGCAGGTCCACGCCCGCGGTGCGGTACTGCTCATTCGAAAGCGTGGTGCTGGACGGCGGCGGCTGCGGCGCCAATTCGGGCGCCGGCGCGCCGTTGGCCGCGCGGCTGTCCTGGGCCTGGTAGGCGGCCCACAACTTTCCGATGAAGAGCCAGCCGTTGTCCCATTCCTGCTGGTGGCCGAGCACGACCTGATAGCGATCAACCCAGTCGCGGTTCCAAGGTGTCGGCGTCACCGAAGGATCGGCCAGCCATTGCGGTTGGCTCATCCGGCCCGGATCGCCGGAATCGGTGTCGATCGCGTGCACGTCCAGCCAGGTGTATTGCTTGTCGTCGGGGCGATATTCGACGTACAGGTCCGCCTGCCGATCCTGCGATTGCGCGTTCTGCCGCGTGCCGTCGCTGCGCACGTAACCGGCATCGAGGCGATACGTCCATTTGCCCGCGCTGCCTTCCAGCACGTTGTACGTCGAATACAAACCATGATCGCCGATGACCTGTTCGGTGCCGGCGTGCAACGGCGTGCCGGGTGTCGGGCGTTTGGACACCATGTTGATCACCGGCGCGGGTTCCGGGCCGTACAGCAGGCTGGAACCGCCGCGGATCAACTGGATCTCGGCGATGCTTTGCGAGAAAGGCATCGCATACAACGTCGGGAACCCGATCCAGTCGGATTCGAGCGGGATGCCGTCCTGCATCACCAGCACGTATTCCGATTCCTGCGGATTTCCGAGGCCGCGATAGCTGAAATTGAACTGCGTCGGCGTCGGTTGCTGCGACACCAGCACGCCGGGCGAGCGCGCGAACAGTTCCTGCAGGTTGTTGCCGACGACCGTGGGTTGCAGGTCGAGGTGCGTCACCGTGGTTTTCTTCGTCACGGTGATCTCGGCCCCGGAAACTTCCGGCATCTGGTACTTCAGCTTGGCCTTGGCATACTTCCACCAAGGGTAGCCGGTGCGCTTGCCTTCGACGGTGATCGTCGGCAGTGTTTGCGCGGATTGGTTGTTCTGCTGGGGCGCAGGCTCGCCCCCAATGTCGCCGGCCTGTTGCGCCATGACAATGGGTGCGATGAGGGCGAGCGACAGGGCGAGCGCAAGCGTGGTGGGGCGCGGCGGTTGCATGATTCATGCGTTCGTCGAATGCGAACGCCCAACTATTCCCGGTTTGCCGTGCCGTGGCCATAGGCCATTGGTTTACTACCGTTGGCTCGTCCTGCTTGAGAGTGACAAGCACACCCCCTCACCCAGCGCTACGCGCCCGGCCTGCGGCCGCCTCTCCCCTCGGGGGAGAGGGAGACAAGCGCGCAGCGCTTGGCGGGTGAGGGGGATTGCGATGTACTTTCCATCGGCGGACAGGAGTCGCTCACTTTCCCGTCTTGATCGAAACGCCCTCACCTTTCATGGCGCTGTTGAACGCGGGCAGCACGTTCGATTTCAGATTCTCGAAGCCTGCCTGCGCGTGCGCGATGTCGGCCTGCAATTTCGCGAACGTCTGTCGCTGGACGACGGTCGGTTCGTAGTCGGAACCGCCCGCGGCGTTTTGCGCGCCTTGGCCGACCTGGCCGCCCAGCCAGCGCAGGTTCCAGTACACCTTGTAGCGCACGGAATACTGCTTGTCGTCGCCGAGCCGCGCTTCGGGACTGAGCAACTGGTTTTCGACCTCCAGGATCTGCGTGTTGAGTTGTTGCAGTGCAGTCGCCGCAGAACCCGAAGCATGCGTCTTCAACTGGCCCTGGATCTGGCGGCGCCATTCTTCCATGGCGTTGACCATGTCGTCGGTCTGGGTAAGGGCCTCGGCGATCTGCACCTGCAGCGCGGTCGAATCCTGCAGAACCGCATCGCTCGCCTTGATCTTCGGATCCTTCAGCACCTTGAATGGCTGCGTGTATGACTTGCCATTCACGGTGAGCCGCACCTGGTAATCGCCCGGCGCCGCGATCGGCGTACCGGTGTGCGCGTCGACGCCCCAATGGATGATCGTGCGGAAATCCTTTCCCTTGTAGCGCGGCTCGTCCCAGATGTACGGATTCTCGGGCGGCGTGGTCCGCAGCTTGACGTCGGTGGGTTCGTCGTAGAAGAGATCCCACCACGCGCCGTTCAGTCCCTGGTGCGCGTCCAGTTTCTCGGTGCGGATCACCTTGCCGCCCGCGTCGAGGATCTGCAGTTGCACCGGGTTCTTCGGTGCGCTTGCAAGATAGAACTGGAACTGCGGCCGTGCGGATTGCTCGGGCGTGGGATAACCGTCGCGCGCGCGGCGGAACACCGGGCCCGGTTTGAACAGCCGGGTCGCGCCGCCGGCGGGCGGCTCGGGACTTCCGGTCTGCTCGAACGTGGTGATGTCCGGCATGATGTAGTCGCCGCGTCCGTACGTGGACACGTCGATGTCATGCATCCGCGGCTCGATGTTGATCCACGACACCGGCGAGGGCGGCAGGCCCTTGTTGAAATGGATCCAGTGCTTGCCGTTGTCCAGCGTGTAGTAGAACGCGTGGCCGGTTCCGGCGAACAGCATGCCTTCGCGGTTCGGATTTTCGGCAACCGAGAGCACGTAGCTCAACGGATTCCTGGACGGCAGATCGCCCGAGATGTTCTTCCAGGTCTTGCCGTAATCCGTCGTCATCAGGATGTACGGCTTGTGGTCGTTGCTTCCCGCCCAGCGGTAATCCACGGCGATGTACACGGTGCCCGGGTGGAAGTGGGAAGGCGAGATCTGGTTGATCTCGCCCCACGGCGGCAGGTGCAGGTTCGTGGTGACGTCGGTCCACTGCGGTGCCTGTGGCGCTTCGGCGTCCTTCGTGTACCAAAGCTTGCCGTCGTTGGTGCCCGCCCACAGCAGGCCCTTCGCGATGGGCGAGAACGCCATCGACCAGACTACCTCGCCGTAATACTGGCCGAGGTTGTCCTGCATGATGCCGCCGCTGGGCACGATGCGCGACGGATCGCGTGTCGAGAGGTCAGGGCTGAACTCGATCCACGAATGCCCCGCATCCTGCGTGCGCAGCACCATCTGGCAGCCGAAGTAGACGTTCTTCGGGTCGAACGGATCGATCGCGAGCGGCGACGTCCAGTGACAGCGGTACTTCGTTTCGTTGGGCGGCGAATCCAGCGCGATCTGCGAGGGCGAAACCGCGTGCGGCGTGCCCTGGGTCAGGTCGAAGCGGTAAAGATTGTTCGCGTAGCACGATGACCAGACGATGTTCGCGTCATCGGGAGTCGGGATCGTGAAGCCCGACTCGCAGGCGTTCGGAAAATATTCGTAGGTCGGCAACTGTTCGTTGGGACCTTCGAAGCCACTGTGGTCGGGCGGCGTCTTGACCTCGTCATCGGGGCCCAGCGCCCAGCCCTTCGGCGGCGGCGCGGCCTTGGGATATTGCGCGAGCAGCTGCTTGTTGACCTTGAACTTGCCGTGCTGTCGTTCGAAGAACGATTCGGGCGATTTGCCCTGCGGCATGAATTCGCTTTTCGGCAGCAAGCCGTTGCCGCTGGGTTGCGAGATGTCGCTGGACAGGCGCCACGCGCCGTCGTCCTGGCGATTGCCGTAGATCCAGTACGGCACGCGGTTGTCGCTCGCGATGTGGTAGATCTGCCCATTCGGCAGGGACACGGTAATCGCGGTACCGGCGCCGGTCGCGATCTGCGCGCCGCCGTCATCGGTCATCACGTAATGCTTTGGATTCGTCGGATCGATCCATGCTTCGTGGCAATCGCCGCACGAAGCGGGACCCAGCGGCTTCACGTCCTTGCCGCCTTCGCCGGAAAACGTCAGGCCGCCGTCACTGGAATAGTGCGGACCGCTGTTCAGCACCAGCACGCCGTCGGCGTCCCTGGGATTCGCCTCGATGAAGATGTAGTAGCCCGCGCGCATGATCAGGTTGCGGTCGTGGCTCACCACCTTCCAGCTCGAACCGCCGTCGTCGCTGCGCCACACCGAGCCTTGGGTTCGGGTCTGGATCAGCGCGTACATGCGCTGCGGGTTGGAAGGCGCGATGGTGACGTCGATCTTGCCGAGCGGCGGCGTCGGCAACCCGTTGGTGAGATGCGTCCACGTGCGGCCGTTGTCGTGCGAAAGATACACGCCGCTGCCCGGACCGCCGCTGTCCTCGGCCCAGGTGCGCCCGGTCACCTGCCACGTGCCGGCCAGCACCGTATCCGGATTGCCCGGATCCATGCTGAGCCCGCTGCAACCGGTGTGCTCGTTGACGAAAAGCGTACGCTTCCACGTCTTGCCGCCATCGGTGGTGCGGAACACGCCACGTTCCTGCTGCGGACTGTTGCCGCGGCCTTCGGCGCACACCAGCACGTCGTCGGGATTCTTCGGATCGATCGCGATGCGCGCGATGCGGCCGGTTTTTTCCAGCCCCATGTGCTGCCATGTCCTGCCGGCATCGGTGGACTTGTAAACGCCATCGCCCCAGATGTCGCTGGGGCGGATGAACCACGGTTCGCCGGTTCCCACCCAAACGATGTTCGAATTGGAAGGCGCGATCGCGATCGCGCCGATCGCGGCCGTGTCCTGTTTATCGAAAATCGGCAGGAAGGTGTGCCCACCGTCGGTCGACTTCCACAGGCCACCGGACGCGGCGCCGAGGTAATACGTGGAATAGTTGCCCGGGATACCCGCGACGGATGCAGCACGTCCACCGGCGGGCGGGCCCATGTAGTGGAACTGCAGCGCGGGCGGCGTGGTCGTCTTCTGCGGACCTTCGGGCCGGAATTGAGCCTGCGCAGGTACCGCCATCGACATCCCTGCCGCGGCCACGAGTACCGCAACCACCAAGCTTACAGATGAAAAGTTGTGTCGACTGGCACGACGGCTATTCATTTGACAGTTCCCCGGGAAACCAAGGCTACCGATTCTGACACACCAGCACGGACATCCGACCTCACGCTGCCCTCCAACATAACCTTTGAACAGAGAGTTTCGTATTAATGGAATGTCGCAATACCGACACGAATAACGGTGTCGTTGTGGCGGCGGTGTGGCTTTGTGGGGACCGGTTTTGAAGCTCCTGCCTGTTTGACGTGTGAAACTGCTGACAGTTTGGCGTGTTCTGGAGCCGGTTTTGGAGCTGCTCGTTTCTTGACGTGTTCTGGAACTGGCGTTGGAGCTTCTGGCAATTCGACGTGCTCTGTCCAGACGCCATAGACGTAATCGCCACGCGCAGCCAAGGCAATGTAGTCGCCCATGAATACGTTGTGCATCGTGAATGATTTTTTCGTCCAAGCGTAATCGACGAACGTGCGGCCATGATCCGTCGAGCGGGCCAGGGTCATGATGGCCGCTTGGTTGTGTGGGTCCCCACGACGATCGTAGAAGCATACATACACATCGCCAGTAATCGGATCGACGGCCAGCGCGGGGAAGAAATGATCGGCGCCGTCGTGCAGAGGATCGTCGTTTACGCGTACCGCGGGTATCCAGTGATCCCCGCGGTCGACGGAGCTCGAAAGAAAGACATCCACTTCACCGTTCCTGTAATCGGCCCAGACCACGTACAGCCGTCCGTGTGGCGCACCGGGAGCCGAACGGGGATCGATTGCAAGCTGTGGAAAGCCGTTGGCGCGCGAAAGCCCTTCGAGGTCGTACATGATGGGAGCCGTGGCGATGACATCCCGCGCCCTGGTGAAAGTGCGACCGCCGTCGCTCGAGCGGGTGAAAGCGATGTGGCTCGCATCGGCCCAAACCGCGTACAGCGTGCCATCCGGGCCCACTGTGCCCCAGAATCCCTCGTTTGCACCAGTGGCATCGCGTGGCAACCCGGGATGCGAGTCGATTTCGATCGGGGTCGACCACTTCAGTCCATCATCTGTCGAGCGACTCAGGACAATTTCCGAGCCCGTGAGCGTCCAGCGTGTCCAGCCAACGTAGAGATTACCCGCATACGGGCCGTGACTCCGATCAGCGACGATGAACGGCTTGTCCTCCCATATCGCCGGCGGATGTTTACCGACGTGCTGAATGACTGCATGCGCTTGCGTCTCCCAGTTCGCGCCGCCGTCCATCGAGCGGCGAATAAACAGGCCGCCGTCAGGCGCATCGTGGGCCCAGTAACTATAGGTACCCAATCGATTGAAGGCCATGTAACTACCAATGGCGTGTCCGTGGTTGTCGTAGGTAACCGACACGTCTCCCGAAACCCGCCAATTGGGCGGTTCAACGTGAGGTTCATTGGTCCAGTGGACACCTGCGTCGTCAGTAAAAGCTACATGCACGTTATCCTGATAAATCACCGTGACTTTATTTGGATCCAGCGGATCGATGGCGACGCCCGGTTCGGTAAAAAAACCTGGTTTGGTGAGCGTCGTCACCGTTGCATGAGGCACCGGCGGTTCCGAAAGCTGACCAGTGGCAAGGAGCCGCAACGGAACGGAGATCATTGCCAGGCATAAGGCACTCAGCGCGAGTTGGCCCGATCGAATAGACGACTTCATTGCTGATCCCCCCACTGTCGATTTACATTCTGCTGGCACGTGAACTCGCTGCACACTCCGACCACAACAGGGAGCGAGTCATGATCAACGGGCATCTGCTCGAGGCAGAGCAACGCCAGATTGTTGGCTCACGGGGAAACCTTCAATCCTCCTCCTCCGCTCCGAAGTCCAGTTTCGAAGGCGGCAGCCCCGTCCACGCGCCCCAGTAATAGACGAAGAGGGCAATCGCGGCGGCCAGCACCGAATCCCACGGCGAAGGGATGAGGCCCCTGCCACCGAAGGTGCCGAGCCATGAAACGATCATCATCAGCGCGTAGAAGCCGATCAGCCAAAGCGAGGCGCGCACGTCGTCGATGATTTCCGCACGCTGCACACCGCGCCACGCGCGCCAGCCGACGTACACCGCGTAAAGGAGGATCTGCAGTCCGAGCAGCCACGACAGCGTGTCCCAGTCGGACCAATACACGATCAGCGCCGCGACGACGAAGGACAGCGGTCCCAGCACGGCGAAGCCGCTCATGCGGAACGGTCGCGGCATGCCGGGTGCGTTGCGGCGAAGCGCGGCCGTGGTGATCGGCGCAACGGCGTAACTCAACACCAGCGCGGCCGATACCACGCGGATCATCGCTGCCCACGAGGGGAAGGGCAGCATCCAGAAGATCGACAGCGCCAGGGTCAGCCACAATGCCGGGCGCGGAATGCCCGACTTGCCGTCGACGCGGGTGAACACATTGAAGAACGTGCCGCCGCGCGCCCAACCGTACACCACGCGCGGCGAGGCATTCATATAAATGTTCCCGCAGCCGCTGGGCGAGATCACCGCATCGCAGACCACGAGGAACGCCAGCCAGCCGATCCCGAGCACCGCGGCGATGTCGTGGAAGGGCAGTTCGAACAGCTTGTCGATGCCGGCCCAGCCGTGCGTGACCATCGCGGGCGGTACGCTGCCCAGGAAGGCGATCTGCAGCAGCAGGTAGATCGCGGTCGACAGCAGCACCGACAGGATCAGCGCGATCGGGATCGCGCGCTGGGGATCGCGCACCTCGCCGGCCACCGAAACGATCGGCGTCAGACCGAGGTAGGCGAAGATGATGCCGCCGGCCGAAACCGCACCCGCGACGCCTGCGAAACCCGATGGTGCGAATCCTTGCGCGGTGAAGTTGCCGGCATGGAAGAACATCAGCAACATCACGATGACCGCCAGCGGCACCACGAACTTGAATACGCTGATGACGTTGTTGAAGCGCGCGAAGGTCTTGACGCTGTAATAGTTCAACAGGAAGAAGATCACGAGCAGCGCGAGCTGCACGAACCAGCCGAGCAGCGTCGGCGATTGCGAGCCGGCCTGCGTCAGTTGCGGAAACCACGCCGAGGCGTACTGCCGGCACGCCGTGACCTCGATCGCGATGAGGCTGGTGAACGCGATCAGCGTGATCAGCCCCATCAGGTAACCGAGCAGCGGGCCATGCGAGTACACCGGATAGCGCACCACGCCGCCGGACTGCGGCAGCGCGGCACCGAGTTCGCAATACACCAGCCCGAGCAGCAGCACGGCCGCGCCGCCGATCAGCCAGGACAGGGTGCCTGCCGGGCCCGCGCCGCTTGCGACATGGCTGGCCGAGAACAGCCAGCCGGATCCGAAAATCGCGCCGAGCCCGATGAAGGTGAGGTCGGTGAGACTCAGGCGTTTCTTGAAGCGGCCGTGTCCCTCCGTTCGCTCCATGCCGGCGCCTCCGTCCGTCATCGTGGCGTCTTCGGCGATCATGCGGAAGCGCCCGCGACGTCGGCGGTGGTCCACACGCCGTCGATGCAGCGTTGCAACCGTCCGTCCGGATTGCGGTCGCGCAATTCCGGCGGCAGGCGATCCTCGCGCACGTGGTCGTAGCACTCCAGCGCGGCGAAGCGCCGGATCGAGGCGGGCAGGCCGACCGACGTGAAACCCGGGTGTCCGGTCGCGGGATACGGACCGCCGTGGTTCATCGCCGCGCTGACCGCGACCCCGGTCGGCATCCTGTCGTTGAGCAGGCGGCCGACGCGCGGGCGCAGCGCGGAGGCGATGCGGCGCGCGAGCATATCGTCCTGTCCATCGCGCGCGCTGTAGATCGTGCCGGTGAGATTGCCTTCGAACGATTGCGCGACGGATTCCATTGCGGCATCGCCGTCGGCGCGCACGATCAGGCTCACGGGACCGAACGCTTCCTGCTGCAGTGCCGGCGCATCCGCGGCAAAACGCGTGGCGTCGGTGACCAGCAGGGTCGGCTGGAAGCGGAATGCCGGTGCGCCAGCGGGGTTGCCTCCGCACAGGACTTCGGCGCCCGCACCCCGCAGCGCGGAAACCGATTGCTGCAGATGGTCGAGCACCGAGCGCGCCAGCAGCGTTCCGGCCGGCGCGGCTTCGAAAGCTTCGCGCGCGGCCTGCACGAACGCATCGCCCGTTTCGTCCGCGGGCACGATCACGACGCCGGGATTGGTGCAGAACTGGCCGCTGCCGGCGAGGCACGAAGCCGCGAATTCCCTGGCGATCTCGGCGCCGCGTTCTGCAAGGGCGCCGGGCAGCATGAACACCGGATTGATGCTGGACATTTCCGCGTAAAGCGGCACGCCCGCCTTGTCGGCGGCGGCCTTCAGCGCGAGGCCGCCCGCACGGCTGCCGGTGAATGCGACGGCGCCCATCCGCCGGTCCGACGCCAGCTTCAACCCGAGCTCCGCAGGCATGTGGTAGAGCATCTGCACCGTCGCTGTGGGGAGATGGACCTTGTTCAGTGCCGCGTGTGCAAGCTTTGCCAGTTCGCGGCAGGTCTGCGGATGCGCGGGATGCGCCTTGGCGATCACCGGGTTGCGCGCCGCGATCGCGGCGGCGAAATCGCCACCGGACACCGCGTTGAACGCCAGCGGAAAATTGTTGGGCCCGAACACCGCAACCGGCTTGCCGAGCGGCGCGAACAGGCTGCGCAAACCTGCCTGCGTGTCGATCACGGGCTGCGTCCACGTACGCGAGCGCGCGGCCTGCGCGGCAAGCCTGAGTTGGTTGACCGTGCGCGGCAGCTCCACGTCGCGCAGGCGCGGTTTCACCCCCAGCGCAGTTTCTTCGTTCGCCAATGCGCACAAGTCGCCGGCTGCTGCATCGATCCCTGATGCGTATGTATCCAGGAACGCGGCGATCCGCTCTGGGTCGGTATCGGCCAGTGCCGGCGCCGCGGCCGCCGCGCTCGTCAGCGCGAGTTCCACGTCGGCCGCGCCGCTGACGGGAAACTCCGGCCCGATTGCTTCGCCGGTCGCGGGATTTTCAGCGCGGAACGATCCGACCTGTTCGCGCGACGGTTGCCAGCGTCCGTCGATCAGCACGGTTTCCATGTCACACCTCCGGTTTGCTGCGTTCCGCTTCGGCGATGATCGCGAGCGCGGCTTCGCGTTCCGCGCCTGAAAGCACCGCGCGCGGCGCCCGCACGCGTTCGCTGCCCAGCCCGACCTGCTGCTGCGCGAGCTTGATGAGCTGCACGAATTTCGGCACGGTGTCGAGGCGCAGCAGCGGCAGGAACCAGCGGTAGAACGCCTCGGCTTCCGCGCGTCTGCCGGCACGCGCGGCCTCGAACAAGCGCACCGATTCCTTGGGATAGGCATTGACCAGCCCCGCGATCCAGCCCACCGCGCCGGCTGCAATGCCCTCGACGATCGCGTCGTCCACGCCGACCAGGATGTCGAGGCGGTCGTCGATCAGGGCGCGAATTGCGGTGACGCGGCGCACGTCCGTGGACGATTCCTTGATCGCTTCGAGGTTGGCGTGGCGCCCGGCGAGCGCGGCGACGTGCTCGGGCAGGAAATCGGTGCGGTACGCGACCGGATTGTTGTAGAGCATGCAGGGCAGCTTCGTCGCCGCGATCACCGCCGACACGTGCGCCTGCATCTCGTCGGGATCGCCGACGTACACGTATGGCGGCAGCACCATCAGGCCGCGGCAGCCGATGCCCTCGGCTTCTTTCGCCAGCCTCACTGCTTCGGCGGTGGACAGTGCGGCGATGCCGGCGATCACGGGATGGTCGGGCAGCGCCTTCACCAACGTGCGCAGCACCGCGAGTTTTTCATCGAACGTGAGCGCGTTGCCTTCACCCAGCGAGCCCAGCGGCACCATGCCCGCGCAGCCCGCCGCGATCATCTGCTTCGCGTGTTCGGCGAGGAACGCGTGGTCGATGGTGCCATCGGCAGCGAAGGGCGTCGTGATGGCGGGCAATACGCCGCGCCAGAAAGCTTGTCTGCTCATGGGTTGCTCCCTGGTTTCGAGGAGTTTCAAGGAAATGTTGCAAGGGAATCGAAGGCGAGTGTCGAGAGTCGCGCGGGGAAAAGGGGTTGCCGCGGATGTCCGTGCCAGGACCAGCCCAGAAGTTCGGCCAGCGCCGCACCGCAGATGCGGCCCTGGCAGGGGCCCATTCCGCAGCGGGTGGCCAGCTTGGCCGCGCGCGCGTCATCGAAGCTGCGCAGCTCGCCCCATGTCACGTCCTCGCACCGGCACACGATCGTCGTGTCATCCGCCAGCATGCGTACACACGGCCCGGGCGCGAAGGTATGAGCAAGCGCATCGGCGAAGCGCCGGGCGCGGTCGCGTGACGGAAGCAGCGCACGCGCGCCCGCTTCGTTGCCCGCGGCTGCGTGACCCGCGATCGCACCCTCGATGCTCGCCGTCTGCATGCCGCCGATACCGCAGCATTCGCCGGCGGCATGGATGCCATCGACGGTGGTGCGTTGCAGGGCATCGACGCGTATCGCAGGATGTGTCGCATCGTTAAGTCCGCAGCCCAGCATCCGCGCCAGGCCCGTGTCGGGGACCAGGCCGAAGCCGATGGCGAGATATTCGCACTCGAACGTTTCGACGCGCCCGTCGCAATCGATGTCGATCGTCTGCAGGTGACTGTCCCCCGAAGCGCGGCGCACCACTGCGCCATAGCGGATCGGTACGCCGGCCAATGCCATGCGCAGCCGCGCCGCCTGCGCCAGCTTGTCCGGCCAGTGCCAAAGTTTGCGCGCGAAGGCGTGCACGTCGTCTCGCGCGGCCTGTTCGACGATCGCGAGCACGCGCGCGCCATGCGCGCGCAGTGACGCCGCCGCTGCCAGCAGCAACGGCCCGCTGCCTGCAACCACCACGCGTCGTCCTGCAACCGGCCAGCCTTGCTTGACCAGCGCCTGCAGGCCGCCAGCACCAGTGACGCCGGGCAGCGTCCAGCCTGGAAATGGCAGGAACAGTTCGCGCGCGCCGGCGGCGAGCACCAGCCGGTCCCATCCGAATTCCCTGGCGTGGAGGGAATCCTCGGCCAGCAACGTGCGCGCGCCGGGATCGGCGGCGACGACCCGCATGCCGAAATGCCGCTTTACCGGTGCGATGCGTCGCAGCGCACGCCGGGCACGTCGCGAGGCACCGTGCGCAATGTCGTGCCGCCACACCTGTCCGCCTGCACGCGGCTGCGCATCGAGCAGCGCCACGCGGGCGCCGTTTGCCGCCGCCGTTGCGGCCGCGGCGAGACCCGCGGGTCCCGCGCCGATGACCAGCACTTCGCAGCCCTCAGCCATGTGTCCGTACCTGCATGCCTTCGCGCGCCGCCGTCATGCAAGCCAGCACGTGCGGTTCACCGTCGATCGCCACGCGGCATTCGAAGCACACACCCATCCCGCACAACGGCGCACGCGGCATGCCATGGCGCGATTGGCGGAAGCTGCGCGTCGCACGTGCGACCGCGGCAGCGACGCTGGCGCCTTCCGGCACTTCGACCGCGATGCCGTCGATGCGCAAGTGCAGGATCGCGCTCATGCCACGCTCCGCAGCGGCGCATACGGTGCCGGGTCCAGGCGCGGCGCACGCCCCAGGAACAGATCCACAAACAGTTGCGCGGTGCCCAGCGCGGTGGTGACACCCAGGCCTTCATGCCCGGCCGCCACCCACACGTCGTGCCGGGATGGCAGCGCCCCGATGTACGGCAAGCCATCCGGCGTGGTCGGGCGAAAGCCGGTCCATGCGCGCAGCGCCTTGAGCCGCGCGAGTCCGGGCATGAAGCGGAAGCAGCGGCGCAGCATGCGTGCCAGCAAGGCCGGTGAGATTGCGCTTTCCGCGCGGCCGAATTCGCGCGACGAACCCACCAGCAACTGGCCGCCCGGGCGCGGCTGCACGTTGCAGGCTACGGCTTCCGCGGCGTCGCCGTGCGCGCTCGCCGCATAACCGGTCTCGACGACTTGATGGCGCAACCAGCCGGGGTAGCGATCGGTGATGACGAGGTGCCCGCGCCGAGGACGCATCAGGAGCTCCGGAAGCAACGCGGGCGTGTCGCAACCACAGGCCACCAGCACCGGGCCAGAGAGATGCGTTCCGTCATCGAGACATGCGCCATCCGCGTCCAGCGAAACCACCCTGCGGCCGTGATGCAGCGCACCGCCGAGCGCGGTGACGCGCGTCAGCATCGCGTGCGCGATGCGCGGCGGGTACACCACGGCTTCGGTCGGCACGCGCAATCCGCCCGCGACGTCGTGGGACAGTGCGGGTTCGGCATCGCGCAACGCCGCGGTGTCCAGCAATTCGGCGATCATGCCCGCCGCGGAAAGCCGCGCAGCCTTGCTGCGCAACAGCTCGAGGCCAGCCTCGTCGTCGGCCACCCACAGCGTGCCGCAACGCTGGAATTCCGCCTCGGGCTGATGCGCCCAGGCTTGCCACAACCGCAACGAATGGCGCGCCAGCGCGAACTCGGCGGGCACGTCGTCCAGCGCGACCAGATGGCCCATGCCTGCTGCGGTCGCGCCGCCGCCGATCGCGCCGGGCTCGACCACCGCCACGCGCAGGCCGGCCTCGGCGGCGGACTGTGCGCAGGCCGCGCCGATGATCCCGGCGCCGGCGACGATCAGGTCGAAGGAGCTCATCCCGCGTCTCCATCGATGCCCCACCTGAAGGGGTCGTGCTCATCGAGCAGCAACTTTGCTTCCCCGGTGATGTACGCGCTGCCGGTGATGCGCGGCAACACGCCGCGCGCACCTTCGCTGTAGCTCGCCTCGAACACGCTGCCGAGGATGCCCATCTGCCGCCATGTTTCACCCGGCGCCAGCTTGCCGTCGGCCGCAAGGCACGCGAGTTTGGCGGAGGTGCCGGTGCCGCACGGCGAGCGGTCGTAGGCCAGTCCGGGGCACAGCACGAAATTGCGCGCATCGGCCGTGCCGTCGTCGAGATGCGCGTTGACTTCGATGTGGTCGATCAGGGCGCCATCCGCGCCCGTCACGCCCTGCGCGTCAAGCGCGCGGCGGATGGCTTCGGTCCACGCAGTCAGCGCACGGACTTGTTCGAATTCGACCGGCAGCGGAGCCTCGCTTGTGATGAAGAACCAGTTGCCGCCCCAGGCGACGTCGCCGCGCACCGTGCCGTGGCGTGGCACGTCCACCGCGACGTTCGTCGCATGGCGCCAGCTCTCGACGTTGCCGACGGTGACGCGCAGGTCGTCGTGCAGCGTCACGCTGACCACGCCGACCGGCGTTTCGATGCGGTGTTCGCCGGGCCGGATGCGGCCGAGGTGCGCAAGCGTGCGCACCACGCCGATGGTCCCGTGCCCGCACATGCCGAGCGTGCCGACGTTGTTGAAGAAAATGACGCCGGTGCAACAGTCGCGTTGGACGGGCTTCGTCAGCAAGGCGCCGACAACGGTATCGGAACCCCGCGGTTCGCACGCGATCGCCGACCGCCAGCGGTCGAAACGTCGGGTCAGCAACCCGCGGCGCTGCGCCAGCGCTCCGTCGCCCAGGTCGGGAAAACCATCCAGCACCACGCGCGTGGGTTCGCCGCCGGTATGCGAATCGATGACGTTGATGGTTTGCATCGCGCGGTTTCCCTCGAGGCGGGCGCAACATCGTGCGTGCTACGCACGGTGCGCCTCGCCGTGCGGCAAGTCTGGTCCGTGAACGGGACGGGGTCTAGTTCGCTCTGGACCGTTCCGATGCGGAAATTGGCACAATGTCGGCGGAGGCGATGCATGCGAGATTCCCTGATTCCGGCCGACGAATTGGCGCACCTGTTCGATGCGCTGCCCGACGTGGTGTTCTTCGTGAAGAACCGCGCCGGGCGTTACACACACGTCAACCAGACGCTGGTGCGCAGGCTGGGGCTGCACCATCGCGACGAAGTGATCGGCCGGCACGCGGCCGAGCTGTTTCCCGAGCCTCTCGGCGAGACGTATGCGGCACAGGATCGGCAGGTGCTGGCGGGGCGCACCCTCGAGAACCAGCTCGAAGTGCACCTTTTCCCCGACCATGCGCCGGGCTGGTGCCTGACCCGCAAGTTCCCGCTGCGCCGGCGCGACGAGATCACGGGCGTGGTCGGCATCTCACGGGATCTCGGGCGCCCCGACGAACGCCAGCCCATTTACGCTCGACTGACGCGCGTGGTGGATCATCTTGAGGCCCATTACGCGGAAAGCGTGCGCGTGGAAACCCTGGCGCAGCTCGCCGGCGTGTCCGTGTCGCAACTGGAGCGGCATTTCCGGCGCGTGTTTCAACTCAATCCCGGCCAGATGCTGACGAAGTTGCGCATCGATGCCGCGATGCGGATGCTGCATGAGCCGGGATCCATCGCCGCGATCGGGCAGGCCTGCGGCTACAGCGACCAGAGCGCCTTCACCCGCCAGTTCCGCCGCCTGACCGGGCTCACGCCGGGGCAGTACCGCGGGCTGCGGCGGTGAGGTGCCTTGCCGCGCGAATGGTTCGCTGTTGCCACAAGAAGTGTGGTCTCCACAAATGCCGTTCGCGCTGAGCGTAGCGCAGCGGAGTCGAAGCGCGTCCTTCGACTTCGGCCTGCGGCCTACGCTCAGGACGAACGGAGAAAGTCACCAGCAATCCAGGCAAGACGTTCCTCCTTCACTGCTCTTCCTGATCGCGGTTGGTGGTGATCCAGCCCGCGTTCCAGTCGAGCGGTGCCTTCGCCTTCGCCACGACCAGCGGCGGTTGCCTGGCCTGCCGCAAATCGCGATTCAAATCCGCCAGCGGCTGGCCCTTGAGCTGGTTCCAGCGATCCATCAGCGACTTCAGTTCCGCGCTGGTCTTGCCGAGCGCCGCGATGTCCGCCGCGGTCGGCGCCTGGTCCGCCTCCTGCATCCGGTTCATCAGCATCTGCAGCGAGGCGCCGACGCTGGCGAGGTTCGGCGGGCCGCTCCGGAAAAAGAACTCGAACGGTGAAGTCGGCTTGGGGCCCGACAGCGCTTCGAGCTGCTTCTCGTAGGCCGCGAGCTTGCCCGCAGGCTTCCTGCCGGCTTCACGCGCCGCGACCTGCTTCTCCATGTTGCGCACCTGGCCCAAGGCCTGGCTCGCTTCGATCGCCTGGTGGTACGCCTGCATCGACGCGTCGAACTGCTGTTGCAGGTCGGCCGTCGAGGTTTTCACCCGGGGATCCATCTTCACCACCAGCGGCTGCGTCCAGGTCTTGCCATCCACGGTGAGCTTGACGGTGTAGTCGCCGGGCATCACCCAAGGCGAACTCGCCATCACCGGTGTCTCGTGCTTGACGGCCTGGTTCGCATCGAGGAACGGCAACGCGCCCGGCATCGGCTGCCAGTGCATGTCCCACACGAAGCGGTGCTCACCCGCCTGTATCGAGACGTTCATCGGCGGACGCGGCCACCAGTCCGGCACCTGCAAGGTTTTCGGGTTCAGCGGCTTCTGTGGATCGGCGCTCGAGTAATGCCTGACCAGCTTGCCTTCGGCCGTATAGACGTCCAGCGTCACGGGACCACTCGCGTTGCTTGCGAGGTAGTAATCGATGATCGCGCCGGGCGGCGGATTCGGCAGCGAAGGCATCCGCCACGGCGTCGGCGGATTCATGTCCCAGCGCACGCGGATCGCGGTTTCCGGCTTGTACAGCGTCACCGGCGCCTTGGCGACCTGCGCATCGACCTGCCGCAGCGGCGAGATGTCGTCCAGCACCTGGAAGCCGCGGCCGTGCGTCGCGGCAATCAGATCATCGCCGTGCACCTGCAGGTCGCGCACCGAAACGGCCGGCATGTTGAGGCGCAGCGACTGCCAGTGGTCGCCGTTGTCGAACGACACCCAGACCTGCGTCTCGGTGCCGGCGAACAGCAGGCCCTTGCGCACGGGATCCTCGCGGATCACGTTGGTCGCGGCATCCGGGGTGATGCCGTTGTCGATCTCGGTCCAGTGCTTGCCGCCGTCCTCGGTGCGGAACAGGTGCGGGCGCATGTCGTCCAGCCACATCGTGTTGACCGCGGCGTACGCGACGTTCGGATCGAAGTGGCTCGCGTCCAGCGAGAACACCCGCCACCACGGTTTCAGTTGCGGAGGCGTCACGTTGTCCCAGTGCTTGCCGCCGTCGTGGGTCACCCAGATCAGGCCATCGTCGGTGCCGGCCCAGATCAGGTTTTCGTTCAACGGTGATGGCGCCAGCGCGTAGATGACGCCGCGGTCGCTCGGCTTGGCGGCAGGATCGTTCTTGTATTGGCCGACGTTCGCCGGCACCTTCCAGGTCTTGCGCGTCAGGTCGGGGCTGATCTGCTGCCAACTGTGGCCGCCGTCTTCGGTCTGCCACACCGTGTTCGAGGTGAAATACAGCCGGTGCGGATCGACCGGCGAGAACATGATCGGCATCGTGCGCACGGTGCGGTAATCGGGGGCGCGGCCCGCGACCGGACCCACGTCGGCGATCTGCCCCGTGTCGCGGTCGTAGCGCGTCACGCCGCTGCGCGAGCCGCCGTAGATCAGGTTCGGATGCAGCGGATCGGCCGCGGCGCCGCCGTATTCCTCGATGCCGACCGGGTGCCAGTCGTGCGCGGTCAACTCGCCGTCGTTGCCGCGCGACGCGACGCACGCGGAACCCGAGTCCTGCTGTCCGCCGCACACCTTGTACGGCCAGGTGTTGTCGATGCCGACCTTGTACATCGCCGCGGTCGGCTGGTTGTACCAAGAGCTCCACGTCTTGCCGCCGTTGACCGTGACGATCGCGCCCTGGTCGCTGTTGACCGCGATGATGTCCGGATTGTTCGGATTGATCCACGTCTGCTGGTAATCGTCGCCGCCCGGCGCGCCGCGGAACCCGAACCACGTCTTGCCGCCGTCGACGGACTTCCACAGCACCGGCGTGTCGCTGTACACGATGTCGGGGTTCTTCGGATCGATCGCCAGCACCGGCAGGTCGCCGCCGCCGATGCGCATCGCCGGGCGCGGATCCTTCGTCACGTTGGACCAGCTCGCGCCGGCATCGTCGGAACGATAGATGCCGACCACCGTGCCGTCGGGCGCGCCCGGACCGCTCGACACCGCCGCATAAAGGATCTGCGGATTGCTCGGCGCGATCCGGAGCAGCGCCTGCTGCACTTTCGGCAATCCCTTCGTGAGTTTGGTCCAGGTGTTGCCGCCGTCGGTGGACTTGTAGATGCCGCCGTCGGTGCCGCCGAACTGTCCGTTCTCCCACGGCGCCTGCTGTTGCTGCCACATCGTCGCGTACAGGACGTCAGGGTTCTTCGGATCCATTTCGATGTCGTCGCCGCTGGTGTACGCGTTGACGTACAGCACCTTCTTCCACGTCTTGCCGCCGTCCAGCGAACGGAAAATGCCGCGCTGCTCGTTGGGTCCGTACACGTGGCCCATCGCCGCCACGAACACGCGGTCCGGATTGCGCGGATCCACCGCGATCGCGGCGATGTCCTGGGTGTCCTTGAGCCCGATGTAACTCCACGTCCTGCCTGCGTCGGTGGACTTGTACATGCCCATGCCGGTCGCCTGGTCCGGCCGGATGTTGCTCTCGCCGGTGCCGACGTAAACGACATTCGGGTCGGAATCCGCGACCGCGATCGCGCCGATCGAACTGGTGGGCTCCTTGTCGAAGATCGGATGCCAGCTGTTGCCGTAGTCGGTGGACTTCCACACACCGCCGTCATCGTTGCCGATGTAGAACACGTTCGGTTCGCTCGGCACGCCCGCGATGGCGCGCCCGCGTCCGCCGCGCAGCGGCCCGATCGGGCGCCACTGCATCTGCGAGAAGAGCTGACCGCTGTAGGTCTGCGCCTGCGCGCCGCCCTGCCAGAACAGTCCGCATCCAGCCAAGGCCAGAATTCCCGACGCCACCAGAAAACGGTTCATCGCAGACGCCTCCCGATTTATTGACGGTGCGCCGCCCCGCAACGGGGCCAGGCAACCGGACATACATAGCACGTCGCGGCGCGAAGCTCATCTCCCATTGGTTGGGAGAGCCGCGGCGTTGACGCTCCCTTCACGCGACGCACTGGCCACCATGACTTCCGGCACTCCCGTTCACCGCGGCGTCGTTCCAGCGTTCCGGACTTGCGCCATGAAGGGACATCGTCATGAGAACTTCCATGCTGTTCGCCGCGTGCCTGGCCGTCGCCACTGCAACCGGCGCCTCCGCCGCTACGGGAGCTGCCGCCACAACCGGAGCCTCCGTCCCAACGAAGCCGACCGGACCGTTCGCGAACCTGAAATTCCGCAACCTCGGTCCCGCGGTATCGGGCGGCCGCGTCAGTGCGGTGGTCGGCATACCGGGCAATCCCAACGTGTACTACGTCGGCACCGCGGGCGGCGGCTTGTGGAAGACCACCGACGACGGCATCAAGTGGGACGAGCTGCTCAAGTGCGGCGACAGTCCCTCGATCGGCGCGGTTGCATTGGCGCCTTCGAATGCGAACGACGTCTGGGTGGGTACCGGCGAAGCCAATCCGCGCAACGACGTGTTGCTCGGCCACGGCGTGTATTTCTCGCCCGACGCCGGCAAGACCTGGCAGTTCAAGGGACTGAAGGATGCGGGGCTGATTTCCAACATCGTCGTCGATCCATCCGACCCGAACACGGTCTGGGTCGCGGTGCTGGGCGATCCATGGAAACCGACCACGACGCGCGGCGTGTTCATGACCACCGACGGCGGCACGAACTGGAAGAAGGTGCTGTACGTCAACGATACCACCGGCGCCAGCGACATCGAGATCGATCC
>Ga0070737_10001079_pt1 | contig 43061 bp, 36 predicted proteins | sample Coa_R1_10_FD_66438 | JGI IMG/M metagenome (GOLD analysis project Ga0070737, IMG submission 66438) | Surface soil microbial communities from Centralia Pennsylvania, which are recovering from an underground coalmine fire - Coalmine... | ecosystem: Environmental > Terrestrial > Soil > Unclassified... | reverse complement strand
GTCCGGCTGTCGCTCCAGCTGCCGCAGGGCTGGACCGCGGCGCCAGCCGGCCGGACTGTGTTCGGCGCCGTCCGGCCGGGGCAGGCGATCGCCGCGACGTTCCGGGTGACGCCGTCGGCGGACTCGCCGGCCGTCAGCGCGGTGGTGCACGCGACCGCGACGATGGGGACCGCACAGCGGGAGAACGGGATCAGCGTCACCGTGCGGGCCCGCTGAGAGGCGGTCTCGCGCCGGGCTCTCCCGGAACCCCTCCCCGGGAGAGCCCGGGACCTGCCCGGCTGGTCCCGCTGCCCCGGGCTACGGCTGGCCCCGCTGCCCCGGGCTACGGCTGGCCCCGCAGCCGGGGCAGCGGCCCGGTCGGCGGGCCGAACGACAGCAGGGCCCGCTCCCCGATCAGCTCATATCCCAGCCGGGCGGCCTGGCGCAGGGGCCTGGCCCCGTCCGTGATCAGCACCACCTGGCTGACGCGCCCGCCGCCGCGCTCGCCGGCCCCGGCGAGCGCGGCCCGGCTCACGGCGAGCGACACCGCGACCCCATAGCCCCGGTGACGCAGTTCCGGCGGCGTGTAGACCATGCTGATCCGCACGGTCCGGGCCACCGGGCGGGTGACGGCGGCCAGCGCCACCGGGCTGCCGCCGGCTTCCCAGAAGATGGCGCCGCCGTAGCCGAGCAGCTCGTCCGCGGTCGCCTCCGGCGCCCCGGTAAGCTGCCCGACCTCCGCGCGGAACGCGCGCAGCCACTCGACGAGCAACGGCCGGTCCGCCGCGGTGGCGACCCGCGCCCGCCCGGCCGGCCCCTCGCCGGCGGGCCTGAGCCCGGCTATCCGGTACACCCGGCTGCGCCGGTGTACCCGGACGGCCACGCCGGCGCGCTGGCTCCACGCTGCCGCGAACGCGTCCGCCGCCGCGACCGGCGCGTCGACGCCGCACACGGACCGTCCTGCCCTGGCGAGTTCCGTGGCGAGCGCGGCGGCCATCTCCGGCGCCCGGCCCGCGATCAGCAGCGGGGCGGGCGGGTCGTGCAGGAAGGCGCCCCGCGGCCCGCCGCCGTCCGGCGGCTCCCACCAGCCGAACAGGCGGCCCGACGGGTCAGCCGCGGCGCCGTCCGGTACGGCGGGAGCCTCCCGGGCCTCCCGGGCATCCCGGGCATCCCGGGCCTCCTGGGCCTCCCGGGCATCCTGGGCCGCGGACAGCAGCAGCGTGTTCTCGGCCGCCTTCGACGTCAGGTAATCGCCGGCCACCGCCAGGAAAAGATCTAGATCGCGGGTCGTGCACCAGCCCATTCGGTCATGCTCCCCTATGCGCTCATGCCGGGGCTACCAGGGCCGCCGACGTCTGCTGGGGTCGTGAGGTTTACCGGGGCGCCGTGGTCCCGCCGGGAGGCGGGGCGTGCTGAGCAGAACCGAAAACCTGCGGGCAAGTAACATATCGCCTTCGATTATTGGCAGCCTGAGACGGAAACGCAAGGTCGGCGGCCGGCCGCCGCTGTCCCGGAAGGCCGGCCGCCGCTGTCCCGCCGCCGGCGGTGCCGCTTCCCACAAACGGGCGGGCCCGCACTCGTGCGGACCCACAGGGCCGCCGGACAGTGCCGACCATATTGTTGACAATCTATCTGGGAGTCCATAGCCTTCCGGCATGCCCAGACCTACGCCGGGTGGCACTCAGGCAGGGGAGGCCGCCCGCACGCACGCGCTGGCCGCACTGCGGCAGGCCATCCTGGCCGGAGACGTCGCGCCCGGTCAGCGGCTTGTCGAAGAGGAGCTGGCGGGCCTGCTCAAGGTGACGCGGGCGAGCCTGCGTGCCGCGCTTATCGACCTGACGGCCGAGGGTCTCGTCGAGCGGGTGCCGAACCGCGGCGCCCGCGTCCGCGTGGTCAGCCTCGACGAGGCGATCGCGATCACCGAGTGCCGGATGGCGCTTGAGGCGCTGTGCGCGGTGAAGGCGGCGCAGAAGGTGACCGGCGAGGAGGCCGCACGGCTCCGCGAGCTCGGCGCCGAGCTGAAACGCGCGGTAGCCGATGGCAACCCGCTGAAGTACTCCGAGCTCAACCGGGAGCTGCACCGGCGGGTCGGCGTCATCTCCGGCCAGACCGTCGCGGTGGGCCTCCTCGAACGGCTGCACGCGCAGATCGTCCGGCACCAGTTCCAGCTCGCGCTGCGCCCCGGACGGCCGGAGCAGTCGCTCGCCGAGCACCTGGCCATCCTCGACGCCGTAGCCGGCCGGCGCCCGGACGAGGCCGATCGGGCGGTCCGGCGCCACCTCAGCAGCGTCATCGAGGCGTTGCGGGCCACCGGCCCCGCCGCCGGCGGCGGCACCGGGGCGGCCCGCGGCGGCACCGGGGCGGCCCCCGGCGGGGCCGGGGCGGCCGGGGCGGCCGGCGGGGCCGTGCGCGCCGCCGTAGAACCGCAGGCACGGGCGCGCTGACACACGCGGAGGGCAACCGATGCGGGCACGCCCGCCCCGGCGGCCGGCGCGCACGCCGCGGGATCCGGCCCGGGCCCGCACCAGCCGGGAACGCGCGACTTCACAGCAAGCAAGCGGAACGGAGGGACATGCTCAACGTCATCGTCACCGACCCGCCGCGAGCCGACCTCGCGGAGGTTGACAAGCTCGCGGAATACGGTGTCGCCACCGTCCATGAGGCGATCGGCAGGAACGGTTACCTCGGGCCCGCGATCCGCCCGAACCAGCAGGGCACGCGGATAGCCGGCATAGCGCTGACCGTGCTGTGCTGGCCGGGCGACAACCTGATGATCCACGCGGCGGTCGAGCAGGCCAGGCCCGGCGACATCATGGTGATCACCACCACGTCGCCGAGCACGGACGGCGCGTTCGGCGAGCTGCTCGCGACGTCGCTGACGGCCCGCGGCGTGCGCGGGCTGGTGATGGGCGCCGGGCTGCGGGACACCCAGGAGCTGCGCGACATGGGCTTCCCGGCCTGGACCGCGCACGTCTCCGCGCAGGGCACGGTCAAGGAGACCCCCGGCTCGGTCAACGTCCCGGTCACGCTCGGCGGTCAGCTGATCAGGCCCGGCGACGCGATCGTGGCCGACGACGACGGCGTGTGCGTCGTCCCGCGGCTCGATGTCGCCAGGGCGGTCACCGCGTCGGCCGCCCGCACCGCCAAGGAGGACGCCAACCGCAAGCGGCTCGCCGAGGGCGTGCTCGGCCTCGACATGTACAACCTGCGCCCCAAGCTGGCCAAGGTCGAGTACATCACGTACGCCGAATACGCGAAGCGGGCCGGCGAGGGGGCGTCATGACCGGGGACGGCATCCGCTGCATGCTGATGCGGGGCGGCACCTCCAAGGGGGCGTACTTCCTCGCCGAGGACCTGCCGGCCGGCCGGGCCGAGCGCGACGACCTGCTGCTGCGGATCATGGGCAGCCCGGACCCGCGGCAGGTCGACGGCATCGGCGGCGCCCATCCCCTCACCTCCAAGGTCGCCGTCGTCTCCCCCTCGCAGACCCCAGGCGTCGACGTGGACTACCTGTTCCTACAGGTCATGGTCGACCAGCCGGTGGTGACCGACAAGCAGAACTGCGGCAACATCCTGGCCGGCATCGGCCCGTTCGCCGTCGAGCGGGGGCTCGTGCCCGCCGGGCGGGAACAGACGCGGGTCCGCATCCGGATGGTGAACACCGACGCGATCGTGACCGCGACGTTCGCCACGCCGGGCGGCAAGCCGCGCTACGACGGGGACACCGCGATCGACGGAGTCCCCGGGACCGCCGCGCCGGTGGTCCTCGACTTCGAGGACTCCGGCCCCGAGACGGGCGTGCTGCCGACCGGGAACGTGACGGACGTCTTCCAGGGCATCCCGGTGACCTGCGTGGACAACGGGATGCCGGTCGTCGTCGCGGCCGCGAGCAGCCTCGGCAAGACCGGCTATGAGTCGATCGCCGAGCTCGAAGGAGACGAGGAGCTGAACAGGCGGGTGCAGGAGCTGCGCCTGGAGGCGGGCAAGGCGATGGGGCTCGGCGACGTCAGCGGCACCACGGTGCCGAAGATCTCGCTGGTCGCGCCGCCGCGGACCCCCGGCGGGACGATCAGCACGCGCACGTTCATCCCGGTCCGGGTGCATGAGTCCATCGGCGTGCTCGGCGCCGTGAGCGTCGGCACGGCGGTCATGATCCCGGGAGCGGTGGGCAGCGACCTGGCCGTCACGGCGCCGGGGAGCCGCCGGCTGGCCATCGAGCACCCCAGCGGGGCGCTCCAGGTCGAGGTCGAGGTCGACACGTCGGCCGCGCCGCCGAAGGTGCTGCGCTCCGGCGTGGTGCGGACGGCGCGCAAGCTGTTCGACGGCACCGCGTTCCCCCGGTAGGCCGGGAGTGCCCCCCGCCGGGCCCGGCAGGCCCGGCAGGCCCGGCGGGCCGGCAGACGCGCGCGGCTGCCCGTGGCCGGGCGGGCTGCGCCGTCCCTACAATGAGGCGGTCATGTACAGCAAGACCAGCCTCGGCGCGGAGCAGCTCTCCGGCGGCAGCAGGCTGTCCCGGCGCGGGAAGCTGATCCTCGTGGCGGCCGCCGGCGTCGTGGCGGCGCTGGCCGCCGCGCTCTTGGCGTGGAGCGCGCTCAACGCCGACACCTACGGCCCGTCGGCGCACGGGTGCGTGAACGTGACCTTCCCCGGCTCCATGGGCGGGGAGAACCTGCACTACTGCGGGGAGGCCGCGAAGTCGTACTGCCGCACGGCGTTCGCCTCGGACGACCGGATCTCGCTGCTCGGCCGCCGGCAGTGCGCGCTGGCCGGCCTGACCCCCGCGAAGGTCCCCGCGGGCTGAGCCGCCTTGCGGGCTATCCGGCGGGCTATCCCGAACGGTCCCGTGGTGCCTCGCGGTCCGCTCCCGGTTCACACGTCGAGGATGATCGTGACCGGCCCGTCGTTGATCAGCGCGACCTTCATGTCGGCGCCGAACGTCCCGGTCTCGACGTGCGCGCCGAGCTTTCTGAGCTCGTCCACGACGGCGGCCACGAACGGTTCGGCGACCGGGCCGGGCGCGGCCTCGTTCCACGACGGCCGGCGGCCCTTGCCCGTGTCCGCGTAGAGCGTGAACTGGCTGATCACCAGCAGCGGGGCCATCAGGTCGGAGCAGGACTTCTCGCCGTCGAGGATGCGCAGCCCCCACAGCTTGGCGGCGAGCTTAGCCGCCTTGTCCCCGGTGTCGCCGTGGGTGACGCCGACGAAGACGAGCAGCCCCGGCTCGTCGATGGCGCCGACGACCTGGCCGCCGACGGTGACGCTCGCCTGGCTCACCCGCTGCACAACCGCTCGCACAAGGTGCCAGCCTAGCGCGGGCGGCCGCGCATCCGTCCCCGGCCGGCCGGGCCGGACGCGATAATGTCCCGGTGAGCATGGAGCAGCTGTCCCAGGGCGACGTGCCGGTGAACCCGGTGCTCGCCGAAGTCGTCCGGTCTGGTTTCGTGGAGTCCCGGCACCGCGGCGCGGTCGCGGCGCTCGCCGCCGACGGCACCCTCGCGTTCACGGCGGGCAGCGCGAAGGCGCCGTTCTTCCCGCGCTCGGCGAACAAGCCGTTGCAGGCGGCGGCCATGCTCACGGCCGGCCTGCCGCTGGACGGGGAACTGCTCGCGCTGGCCGCGGCCAGCCACTCCGGCGAGGACTTCCACGTCCAGGGCGTGTACGACATCCTCGACTTCGCCGGGCTTACCGAGCACGACCTGCGCTGCCCGCCCGCGCTGCCCATCGACGAGCCGACCGCGCGGCGGCTGGTCAGGCAGGGCGGCACGCCGGAGTCGCGGGCGCGGATGAACTGCTCGGGCAAGCACGCCGCGATGCTGGCGACCTGCATCGCCAACGGCTGGCCGACCGAGACCTACCTCGATCCGGGGCACCCGCTACAGCGCCATATCAGGACGACGATCGAGGCCCTGGCGAGGGAACCGGTGGCGGCGGTGGGTGTCGACGGCTGCGGCGCGCCGCTGTTCGCGCTGACCCTGGCCGGCCTGGCCCGCGCCTTCCGCGCGCTCGTGCTCGCCGAGCCGGGCACCCCGGAGCGCAAGGTCGCGGACGCGATGCGGAAGTTCCCCGAGTGGACCAGCGGCACGGACCGGGACGAGAACCGCCTGATGGCCGGCGTTCCGGGGCTGCTGCTCAAGGCCGGCGCCGAGGGCGTGAACGCGTTCGCGCTGCCCGACGGCAGCGCCGCCGCGGTGAAGATCGAGGACGGCAGCGCGCGCGCCCGCACGCCGGTCACGGTCGCCGTCCTTGCCGCGCTCGGCGCGCAGCCCCCCGCGGGTCTGGCCGCCGCCGCGGTCACCGGCGGCGGCGGCCCCGTCGGCGAGATCCGTGCCGTCCGGCTCACCTAACGCGCTCCGTTTCACGCAGGTGTAACACTTCGGCGGCCAGGCGTAACGCGGCGGCAGTTACCGGCCTGTAGAAAACGGGGCATGGGCCCTCAGACACCTGAAGAACTCGCGGCCGCGGTCGAGCGGGACGGCGTCCAGTTCCTGTTCGCGATGTTCGTCGACCTGCACGGCAAACCGTGCGCCAAGCTCGTCCCGGTCTCCGCGATGGCGGAGATGCTAGACGGCGGGGCCGGGTTCGCCGGCTACGCCGCGGGTCCCATGGGGCAGTCTCCCGCCGACCCGGATCTGGTCGCGGTGCCGGACATCGGTTCTTACACGCCGATGCCATGGCGGCCGGGGCTGGCCATCGTCATGTGCGATCCGCACGTTGACGGCAAGCCGTGGCCGTACGCGCCCCGGGTCATCCTGAAGCGCGCCCTCGCGGGCCTCGCCGCCCGCGGCATGAGCTACCACGCCGGCGCCGAACCGGAGTACTTCCTGGTCAGGAAGACGGCGGCGGGGGGCATCCAGGTGGCGGACGAACTCGACGACGCCGACCTGCCGTGCTACGACGCCAAGGGCCTGACCAGGAGTTATGAGTTCCTGACCACGCTGAGCAGGACGATGAACGCGCTCGGCTGGTCCAACTACGCCAACGACCACGAAGACGGCAACGGGCAGTTCGAGCAGAACTTCCGCTACGCCGACGCGCTCACCACCGCCGACCGGATGATCATCTTCCGCTATATGGTGCACTCGCTGGCACAGGAGCGGGGAATGCTCGCCACGTTCATGCCCAAGCCGTTCAAGGACCGCACCGGCACCGGCATGCACCTGCACCTGAGCCTATGGAGCGCGGACGGCACGGAGGCGCTGTTCCATGAGGACAACGACGAGCGCAAGCTCGGCCTGTCGGAGCTGGCTTACCAGTTCATCGGCGGCGTGCTCGACCACGCGCCGGGCCTGACCGCGGTCACCTGCCCGACGGTGAACTCCTACAAGCGGGTCTCCGCCGCCGCGCCGGCGTCCGGCGCGGCCTGGGCGCCCGGTTACGTCAGCTATGGCGGCAACAACCGCACGCAGATGATCCGGGTCCCGGACGCGGGCAGGATCGAGGTCCGCGCCGTCGACGGGCTGGCCAACCCCTACCTCGCGCTCACCGCGCTGCTCGCCGCCGGGCTCGACGGCATCGACCGCAGGCTGGATCCGGGCGAGCCCAACCGGGAGAACCTGTTCGACCTGGCCACCGCTGAGGTCGCCGGCCGCGGCATCAGGCAGCTGCCGCCCACGCTGGCGCACGCCGCGGACGAACTGGCGGCCGACGGGGTGCTGCGCGGGGCGTTCGGGAAGGTGCCCGGCGGCGAGTACGTGGACTACTACGCGTCGGTCAAGCGCGCCGAGTTCGCCGAGTACCACGCCGAGGTCTCGCCGTGGGAAATCCGCCGTTATCTCACGCTCTGATCACCGCTATCTAGTGAAGACGCTCTCTACAATGAGCCTCGTGAGCAGCGGCAGGCCGGGGCAGGCGACCGCGGGCGCGGAACCTGGTTGCGGGCCGGGCGGGTACGGCGACGACCGGGCGGCGCCGCTGGAGGCGACGCTGGCATCGGTGATCGCATTGCGGGTCAAGGAGGCGCGCCAGCGCAAGGGGCTGCCGATCCGCACGCTGTCGGAGCGCACCGGCATCTCCAAGGGGATGCTCTCCAAGATCGAGAACGCGCAGGTCTCGCCGAGCCTGGCCACGCTGGCCAGGCTTGCCGGGGCCCTGGACGCGCCGCTCACCTCGTTCTTCCGCGGCTTCGACGAGGAACGCGACGCGGTCTTCGTCAAGGCCGGGCACGGCGCGGAGATCCGCCGCGAGGGCGTCTCGGCGGGCCACCGCTACCAGCAGCTCGGCTTCATGCGCGGCCAGCACCGCCGGATGACGCCGCAACTGGTGACGCTCACCGAAGGCGCCGAGGTCTTCCCGCTCTACCAGCACCCCGGCACCGAGTTCTTGTACATGCTCTCCGGTGTAATGGCCTATGGCCACGGCCGCGCGGTCTACGTGCTCGAGCCGGGCGACGCCCTGCAGTTCGACGGCGAGGCCTCACACGGACCGGTCGAGCTGATCAAGCTGCCCGCGCGCTTTCTGTCGGTGACCGCGATCGGCACCGTGCACGACCCCGCCTGAGACCACCGCGACATCGGCCTCCCTGAGGCGATACCGGACGGCCAGGGCCGCCAGCCCGGCCTCGAGCCGGCCGAGCCGGCCGCCGCGGGCGTCATCGATGACCATGTGCCGCACATTCCGGGCGGCGCGTGCCGTCCGGGCGAACGACCGGCCGGGACTCCGGGTGATCACCACCTCGCCGTCGGCACGCGCCCCGGCCCGCTGCAGCGCCCTGATCGCGGTCGCCACAATGGACTGTGCCTGGTCGCGCTCTTTTTTGTCCGGCATTAGGCCGGGGTGCTGCAGCCCGAACGAGGAGCCGTGGATCCGGGCGACCGTGACCACCCGGACTCGTGAACCGTTCGCGAGCCGGGCGGCCAGCGCGATGGCGGAGCCGCTGAACGGCTTTCCGGTCGAGGCGAGCACGACGGTGGCGGGCGACAGCGACTCCCGGGCGCCCGGCCGCTGCCAAGGCGCCCGCGTCAACGGCATCATGCTTCCTCTTCGGCGAGCTCGGAGGCGGGGGCGGCAGCCAGCCCGGGCACGGCCGGGACCATCACGGTGGCGGCGACCGGGGCGGGACGGCGCCGGTCGGCGCGCTTGCGCCAGAAGTACAGCGGGAAGTACGCGGCCATGATCACCAGGCCCAGGATGAACAGGACGGGGCCTGAGTTCGGGGCGACGACGATGTTCGGGGCGTTCCAGCCGCCGTAGAAGTAGACCACCGCCCAGAACAGGAAAATCGCCAGCGCCAGGAAGCGGACCCCGCCCGGCAGCCGGAACGGGCGCTGCGCGTCCGGGCGCAGCTGCCGGTAGACGAAGTAGCCGCCCAGTGCCATCGCGCAGGAGAACAGGTACCCGGCGTTGGAGAAGATGTAAATCCGCACTGGTGACCCGAACAGCACCACGATCATCGAGGCCACCACGTTGAACGCCATCGCGCGGGCGGGCACGCCGTGCGCGTTGACCTTGCCGAACCAGCGCGGCAGCATGCCGTCCTCGGACGCCTGGTAGAGCGAGCGGCCGGTGCCCATGATCGCGTTCAGCACGGACAGCAGCAGCGCGAGGATCAGCGGGAGGCCGATGAACCACTTGATCCACGAGCCGTGACCGAAGAGCGCGCTGGTGAAGTCGGTGTACAGGGTGAGGGGGTCCGCGCTGGACAGGGCCGCGCCGAGCACGCCGACGAAGACCAGCGGGGTAAGGATGTAAACGAGCATCCCGTAGATGCCCTCGGCGGTCAGCGCGATCTTCGCGTCGCGCGGGCCGTTGCGGCACTCCCCCACGTAGCAGGCGGCGGCCTCCATCGCGATGACGTTCCAGGTGATCGGGAACATCCAGGCCAGAATGAACGTGGCGTCGGCGTGCACGCCCCTGGGCGCGTGGAAGCCGGCGATGCTGGACCAGTGGAAGCTGCCGCTCTTGAACAGCGGGAGCAGGATCAGCACGGTCAGCGGGACCATGGACAAGATGCCGAGCACCGTCGCGAAGCCGGCGCCGAGCTTCACCCCGAAGTAGCACGGGATGTAGATCGCCAGCAGGCCTGCAAGGCTGATCAGCAGCACCGTCGTGGAGACCGGCGCGCCGTACGTGCCGAACAGGTGGATGGTGCCGCCCTGCGGGACGTTGAACAGCGTGGACAGGTAGGCGGCCGTGAGGATCATGTTGATCGGCGCCACCGGGAACCAGCCGAGCCAGTATGACCAGCCGGACAGGCCGCCGAGGTGTCTCGCGGCGGTATTGCCGACCAGCGGCCGGAAGCTCTCGGCGGTGTAGCTGGGGATGCCGCCGGCCCGGTGCGGCCACATATTCGCCAGTTCGGCCAGGCACAGGCAGAGCACCAGGCCGAACACCGTGTTGATGCCGATCGCCCAGATCGCGGCCGCGCCCATGCCCTGCACGGCGTACGGCGCGATCCCGGTGACCAGGATCGTCCCGGCCAGGCCGATGACGAACGCGCCCCACCAGTTGGTGCCCTTCTGCAGCCCTGCCCGGGGCTGTGTCGTTACGGCCATCTCCCGCTGCGCCTCCCTTTGCCTTGCCGTTTGATCTAGGAGACATGCACGGGGTTACGCCCGGATGTGGGCGGCGCGTCGCCGGGTTAGGCGCGTGTAACGCGCCGGCCTGTTCCCGGAAACAGTGGCGCATGAGTTGTTACGCGCCGTCTCACAGGGCGCAGCCGTCTTCCGTCCACGGGCAGCGGCGTCCCGACTAGTAATCAGACATATCGGACTTCGCTCTGAGAGTTACCCACATACCGGGCAAATCGGGCAATGGGGTGGTCGCCTGCGAAGCGAAGCCGGTTCGCCGGGGGCGTGCGCGGCCTCTTAGCGGGCTAGGTGCGTTGCGAGGGTGAAGCGGGGGTCCGGAGACGGCTTGCCGGCCGCCAGGCCGGCGATGATCTCGCCGAGCAGCGGGGCGAACTTGGCGCCGTGCCCGGAGCAGGCCGAGGCGATGACGAAAGGGCCCTGCCGGTCAAGGATGAAATCTTCGCTGGCGGTGGTCGTGTACAGGCAGGTCAGCTCGTTGACCGGAGCGCTGTCCAGGCCGGGCAGGCGCTTTTCCGCGAACGCGCTCACGCGCTCGCGCGCGCCCGGGTCGACGATCCCGTCCCGGGCCGCCGCAGTAGTGACCTTGCCATTGTGATGCTCGCCTACCTTGATCGCGCCTGGAACTTCGCCGTCCCGGCCGCCGGGCAGGCCATACACGTGATCGGCCGCGTCCCTGAAGATGAAGATCGGCCAGGGAACGGCTGGCTCTTCCCGGGGCGCGAAGTGGAACGCCTGCTGCTGGGTTACCTCGAGGGGCGGCAGCCGGACGAGGTCACCCATCAGCGGGGGAAGCCAGCCGCCGGCCGCGACGGCGGCTACCGGGGCGGTGAACGTGCCGCTGTCGGTGTGCGCGATCGCGCCGTCCCCGCCGGGCGCCGTCTCCAGGCGGGTGACAGGCGTATCGAAGCGCACGTCGGCGCCCCGGCCGGCCGCCAGCCGGAGCATCGCCGCCATCGCACGCTCAGGGTCGAGCACGCCGGAGTCCGCATGGAACATCACCGGGCCCGTGCCGTCGAAGCAGAAATGGGGCCAGCGTTCGGCGGCCTCGGGGGGAGTCAGCAAGGATGCGGGCACGCCGCAGGAGGTGAGCACGGCGTGCAGGAGTTCCGGGTTCCGCTGCGCGCCGAAATCCAGGCCGCCGGTCATGAGCAGCAGCGGCTCGCCGGCCGCGGCTTCCAGCCGCCGCCACGACTCCCCCGCGCGCCCGGTCAGCCGCACGTACAGCGGGTCCGGGTAGGCGCGGCGGAAGATGCGCGCGCTGCCGTGCGAGCTTCCCTTCCGGTGCCCGGGACCGAACGCCTCGAGCACCACCACAGACAGGCCCCGGGCGGATGCCGCCCACGCGGCGGCCGAGCCGGCCAGCCCGGCACCGACGACGATGAGGTCGGCGCGCGTGGTCACGACGGCACCGGCCACCTGGTGCCGTTCTCGGCCGTGGAGACCACGACCATGCCTGAGCCGTACATGCGGCGGCGGAGTTCGGCCGCGAGGCCGCCGGACGCCTGTCCCGGATAGTCGAGCACGACGGCCCGGGCGCCGCGTGCCCGGGCCACCCGGGCGATCACACGGGCCGGAGAGCCAGTGACCGCAATGTGTCCCAGTGCCATGACACCAGTGTTCTCTAGGACGCTCATCGCCAGCGCGACGGCCCGCCGCATTGCCTCAGGTTCCGTGCGCGGGTCCCGGCCCCCCGCGGGTTCGGCGGGGGGACCACCGTCCGTTCGGGATATGTGTTGCCCAGAGCCGACTCCGACGACAGTCACCGAGGCGCCCGCGGCCAGCTCGGCGGCGCGGGTGATCGCGGCCCGGGAGACCGTGCCGCCCGTGATGACGAGCAGGACCAGGCTACGCGCCGCGGTCTGCCCGCAGGGCTGCGCCGCCGCCCTCATGGCCGGATCCCCGGGATCCAGCCGGTGCCGGCCAGCGGAATCCTGGCCATGGCCGCGGCCTCGATGGTCAGCGCCGCGAGGTCCTCGGGTTCGAGGTTGTGCACGTTGGACTTGCCGCAGGCACGGGCGAGCATCGTCACCTCCATGGTCAGCGCTCGCAGGTAGTTGGCGACGCGAGCGGCCGCCAGGTCCGGGTCGAGGCGGCCGGCGAGCAGGTCGTCCTGCGTGGTGATGCCGACGGGGCAGTTGCCGGTGTGGCAGGCGGCGCATTCACCGGGTTTCGTGCCGAGCTTGGCGTAGTCGGCGGTGACGTCTACTTCTTCCGCATCGTCGCCGCGGTATGAGGGGCGGTTGCAGCCGAGCGCGAGCAGCGCCGCGACGCCGATCGACACCGCGTCCGCGCCGAGGGCGAGAGCCTTGGCGACATCGGCGCCGGTTCTGATGCCGCCGGAGACGATCAGCGCCACCTCGCGCTCGACGCCGAGTTCGCGCAGCGCCCCGGCGGCCTGGCGGACCGCGGCCAGCGTGGGGATGCCCGCGTGCTCGATGAACACGTCCTGGGTGGCACCGGTGCCGCCCTGCATGCCGTCGACGACCACCACGTCGGCGCCCGCGGCGACGGCGAGCTTGACGTCATGATCGGTGCGGGTCGCGCCCATCTTCACGTAGACGGGCTTTTCGCCGTTGGTCGCCTCGCGGAGTTCTTCGATCTTGATCCGCAGGTCGTCCGGGCCGGTCCAGTCGGGATGGCGGCTGGCGGAGCGCTGGTCGATGCCCTCGGGGAGGGTGCGCATCTTCGCTACTCGCGGCCCGACCTTCTGGCCGAGCAGCATGCCGCCGCCGCCCGGCTTGGCACCCTGGCCAATGACGATCTCGATCGCGTCGGCTTGGCGGAGGTGGGCGGGGTTGAAGCCGTACCGTGACGGCAGGCACTGATAGACGAGGGTCTTCGACGCCTGGCGCTCCTCATCGGTCATGCCGCCGTCGCCGGTGGTGGTGGAGGTGCCGACCTCGGTGGCGGCCCGCCCGAGGGCCTGCTTGGCCGGGGCGGAGAGGGCGCCGAAGCTCATTCCGGCTATCGTGATCGGGATCGCCAGGTCGATGGGGTGAGCGCCGTGCCGTCCGCCCAGCACCGTGCGGGTCTCGCAGCGTTCGCGGTAGCCCTCGAGCGGGTACCGGGACGCCGAAGCGGTGAGGAACACCAGGTCGTCGAAGGTGGGCAGGGCGCGCCGGGCGCCGAACCCGCGGATCTGATACCTGCCGAGGTCGGCCAGGGCGTGCACATCGGCGATGACCTCGGGCGGGAAGGTGTGGTTGTGCACGTGTCCGTCGTCCCGTCTACTACGCCTCTAGTACGCCGAGGCATGCTGGGTTGTGAAGTGGTAGAGCCGCCGCGCCGAGGTCACCTTGGTGACCTCCTGCGGGCTGATGTGCTCGAAGCCGACCTGGGCGCACAGTTGCTTGACCGCTGTCACGTCGTCCTCGGTGAGGTCGGTGCGCATGGCGTCGGCGCCGAGGTTCTCGATGTCGCCTGCGACGTAGATGGTGGCCTCGTAAAGGGAGTCGCCGAGCGCCTCGCCCGCGTTCCCGCCGATGAGGATCGTGCCGGCCTGGGCCATGAAGCCGGTGAGGTTGCCCGCGTCGCCGGCGATCGCGAGCGTGCCGCCCTTGAGGGAGATGCCCGCCCTGAGGGAGGCGTCGCCCTCGACGATGACGATCCCGCCGTGCGCGCTCGCCGCGGCGCTCTGGGAGACGCTGCCCTTGATGCGGATCGTGCCGGACATCAGGTTCTCCCCGACGCCCCAGCCGGTGAACCCGTTGACGGTGATGTCCGGGCCGTCGCCGAGGCCGCCGGCGTAGTAGCCTGCGTTGCCGTCGATGGTAATGCTGATCTTGTTCATGAGGCCGACGGCGAGGTTGTGGCGGCCGCGGGGATCGGTGATCGTGACGTGCGCACCGTCCTGGAGCTCTCTGAGCCTCGTGTTGATTTCCCGCGTGGTCAGGCGGGCGGCGTCCAGCGTTGTCATCAAAGCGTCCACGTATGCACTCCCGTCGGCTCGAAGACCTTGGCGTCCTTGACGGCGGGGAGGTCGGCGAGGGCGCGGTATTCGGACGCCATGGCGACGTAACGGTCGGTTTGCGCGATGACCGCGGGCTTGCAGGCGATCGGATCGCGGGCGACGGCGAACTCGGTGGGGGTGGTGACGAGGAGGGTGTAGAAGCCGTCCATAGTCGCCGCCATGGCCTGCAGGGCGTTCTTCAGATCGTCACCGTGACTGAGGCGGAGGGCGATGTAGCGGGCGGCGACCTCGGAGTCGTTGTCGGAGTCGAAGCCGATGCCTTGCCTTATCAGCTCGCGCCGGATGGTCGCGTGGTTGGAGAACGAGCCGTTGTGCACCACGCAGACGCCGCCCGCCGGCACGAACGGATGGCAGTGCTCCTTGGTCACGGCGGACTCGGTGGCCATCCGGGTGTGGCCGACGCCTTGGTATCCATTCGCCCGGGGAATGGCGAACTTTTCGCATATATGGGCGGCGTGGCCGACGTCCTTGGTGACGGCGAGTTCGCTCGGATGGCTGTAGATGGCCACGCCCGCCGAGTCGGGGCCGCGCTCGCTGAGCGCGGTGAGCATGCCGGAAAGCATCGCGCCAAGGTTGGATTCCAGGGCCGGGTCTTTGAGTGCGAGGCCCGCGATCCCGCACATTCAGGTCGTCCCGGTAAGGGGCGCAGCTGTCACGTGGTCCTCCGTCGTGTAGCCGTTCGGTGTCGGATCCGCGGCCTCTTGACGGGGACGGTAAGTCAACTATGTTTCTTCCGGGTGAACCGTTGGGGGTAACTAGTCAAGGTCGCGTTACAGGGCCGGCGGCCGGGACGTCGCGGGTCGCGTTATATGCGATGTGCGCCGGCTCACGGCTTGCCGGTGGCCTGGACATGCGGATATAACAACGGAGGGCGGGGTTGTGGTCCACTGAGAGTGAACTATAGCCCGCAGCGAACTCGGCTTCCGCGGAAACGGCTTGTGAGATCAAATCAGGTCTTCCCGTTCACCCGCGACTTCAACGTGGGCTGGACGAACAACGTCAGCGAGCGCGGGGCCAAGAGGGCTAGCCCAGTTAATTCACGCGGGTAGGGGCCGGGGCGGCGCGCTTGACGTAGAAAGCGCTCCTGAACTGGGACAGTAAGGGTGTCAACGTCCTTACGGGACCCAGGCCAAGGAGCACCTCTGAAGTGAACGTTGCCGCGTGGCCGGACGGCGTGGAAGTCACGGGCGACGGGACCGGGATCGTGGCGCATGCCGGGCTGGGGCTGGTCCGGAAGATCGCCAGTAACTGGCCATGGGCCGAGGCGACCGCCCGGGCCCGGCAGCGTATCTGCCCCCTGCCCGACACCACCTGACCAGCACGAACCCGTCCCTGCGACCTATGCGCAACCCTGGGGACCTGTGGAAACCCGCGGCGCCGGACCGCCAGCCGGGCCATTGTCATGCCCGCATGCCAAAATTTGGGCTATCTCAGCCGCAGGCGGGCGCATTCCCAGCAGCCCTCAACCCGAGTGAATGATCAGGGTGAACGACTTCGCCGGGTCCCTGGGTCACAGCCCTACATCATGACTTTGCCGTGTCCCTGGCTACGCGGCAGACCCCAAAACCAGCCCAAGCTAAGCGGCATTGACCCATAGCATGCGATCACACAGCACTGCCTCATATGGTTATGTATCTGTTCATCAAGGATTTCTGTGCATATAATTCCCGTCCGGGAGAATGCTTCCGAGGGCCAAGCACACAACCGGGGTCTAACCAGATGAGCAGCTCTAAGCTTCTCCCGTGCCAAGGCGGTCTCCATGCGCCCAGTGCCGAATCACATCACCGGCCGTTGTCGGAACCTGGGCTGAGATTGTGCAAAGAATGCTTGACAAGGGTTAACAGGAGCCTCACGGCGCTGCCCGCACTTTATGTGCAATGCGAGGAAACGCTTGCGGCGAACACACAGGGTTCTGGCCTGGTCACAAAGATCACCGGAAGTAGGCGACGGGGAATATCCCTAGACGAGCGCATTTTCGAGACCCGCATGGCCATCGAGAGCATCCTGTCCTCGTGGGCCAAGCTGGTCGCCGACGAACGCGGCATCCGGTCACGGGGAGCAACGGATTCGAAGGTCACCCGCCTCACCCGGTTCCTGCTCACACACCTCGACTGGATAGCGGCGCATCCAGCGGCACCCGACTTCGTCCAGGAGGTCCACGACCTTGCGGCCACCGCGCGCCGGTCATGCCAGTTTATCGAGGACCTGTCGAATTCGCTCTTGCATGAGTGCGTCATACCGGGCTGCCCTGGCAAGCTCGGCGTGCATGTCGGCAGCAGGGGCGAGCCGCAGGTGGGGTGTGAACTCGGGCATGCCTGGACTGCGGAAGAGTGGCTACTGCTCGGCAGGCAACTGAACAGCACCGGGGAAAGTTCCGGTCAGTGCCGCAGGGTCAGCACTAAAGACGCCGCGATCGCGCTGGGAGTCGACCAGTCGACGATCAGGCAATGGGTGCGGCGCGGCAAGCTGAGCCGGTACGGCTCCGGCTTCCGTGCGGAATATGATCTCGATGAACTGACCGCACTCGCGGAGGCACGGTCACAGCGCAACCGCCGCACGCCCGGTTAGCGGATAGGCCTTTTGGGCCTTTGACTTTGCGACATTTTGCTTTCAGTATTCGTGCTGAAAGAATGCGAACCTTCGCTGGAGGTCACAAAACGCCGACCTGTTCCCGCGCGATATCCGCTTCCTTCGGGAGCCGCCAGCGGGTGCCGGGCCCCCACCAGGTGCGGTGCCCGGTCAGCCGCATCGTCGCGGGCAGCAGCGCACCGCGGATGAATGTCGCGTCAAGCAGCACCGCTAGCGGCAGCCCGATCCCGAACGCCTTGTCGAGCGAGATACCTGACGCCAGGAAGGCGAGGAAGACGATGGAGATCAAGACGGCGGCCGCGGTGACGATGCGCCCGATCCGCTCTAGTCCGGCCGCGACCGCCGCGGTCGGATCACCGCAGCGCCGGTACTCTTCCCTGATCCTGGCAAGCAAGAAGACCTGGTAGTCCATGGCCAAGCCGAACGACAGCGCGAAGAGCAGGATGGGAACCGTGACAGCGATCTGTCCCGTGGCGGTGAAGCCGAGGATCCCGGACAGATGCCCGTCCTGGAAAATCCACACGAGAGCGCCGAAGGTGGCCGTCAGGCTCAGCGCGCTGAGGATGAGCGCCTGAAGGGGCAGCACGACGCTGCCGGTCATCACCACCAGCAGAATCGCCATGACGGCCGCCACCCAGATAAGGGCGTACGGCAGCCAGTGCTGTGTCGCCGCGACGGCGTCCACGCTGACCGCGGGGACGCCGCCGGCAACGACGGGGAACGGAGCGGGCGTGGCTCTGATGTCGCTGACGAGTTGCTCCGCGAGGCTCGGGTCACCCGATGCCGGGATCACCGACAGGTAGACGGCCTGCCCGGAGGAGAACGGACGGTAACTAGCGCCGCCCGCCGCCACCTGCTTTCCGGCCGCGTAGCTGCCGGTCGCCGTGGTCACGGACGCCACATCGCCCAGCCGCGACAGGCTGGCGGCATAGCCGGACAGCGCACCCGTGTCGGCGACCGGGTGCGTGGACACGACCTGGATGGCGTTCTCTACGCTGCCGGAGAAGTCGGCGCTGATCGTCTGGGCCACCTGCCGGGGCACGGCGTTCCCTGGGAGGACCCGCTCGTCGGGCATGCCCAGCTTGATGCCGAGGACGGGCGCGCCAAGGAGCAGCAGGACAATCACGACCGCGACCGCGATCGGCACCGGGCGGCGCATGACAAGAACCGCAAGACGATGCCAGAACCCGGCCTCTGGCTCGGCCCCGGCGCGCGCGGAGTCGGCCGAGGCGGTCCCGCGCCGCCTTAGCATCCTGCGGTCGACTCGGGCACCTAGCAGGACCACCGCGGCGGGCAATACGGTAAGAGAGGCCAGCGCGGCCAGCGGAGCCGTCGCCATGGCGGCATATCCCATCGACCGGATCGCCTGCAACGGGAACCACACCACGCCCGACGCGGCGACGGTCACCATAAGCGCCGAGAATGCGACGGTGCGCCCCACCGAGCGGATGGTCGCCGTGACCGCGTCCGTCCTCGACCGTCCGCTCCGCAGCTCCTCGCGGTAGCGGTTCACGGTCAGCAGGCTGTAGTCGATCGCGAGGCCGAGCCCGAGCAGGCTCACCACGCTGACGGATAGCGACGACAAGCTGGTCACGGTGGCCAGGATCCACAGCACCCCAAGACAGAGCAGCACCGTGACCATGCCGACGAGCAGCGGGAGCAGCGCGGTCGCGAGGCTGCCGAAAACCACGATGAGCGCCACCAGCGTGACGGGAAAGGCGATAAGCTCGCCGGTCTCGACGGACTTTTGCGCCTGGACATTCAGCTCGTGCTCGAAGGCGGCGAAGCCGCCCGCCTGCACTCGCAGGCCATCGTGGAAGCCCTGGTACTGAGGCAGCAACTGCGCGTACCGCTTGTCAACCGCCGACTCGTCACCGACGATCGTCGCGAGGATGAGGGCCTGCTTGCCGTTCCTGCTGCGCAGCAGCGACTGCCGCGAGGTCCAGTAGGAGGTGACACCGACGACTCCGGGTTCAGCGGCCAGCTGCCTGGTCAACGCGGTTCCCTCGGCCGAGGACGCCGCCGTCGCCACGCCCTGCGGCGCGGTCACAAGCAGCGTGAGGTTGGGCGCTCCCTGGCGGAAATCAGTTGCCAGGATCGTCGCCGCGCGCCCCGAGCCCGACGCGGAATCGTCCCAGCCACCGAACGTCAGCTTGCCGAAGAGGAATATGCTCGCGACCGCGCCGAACACAGCGAGCAGGACCGCCACGGTCACTATCGCTCGCGGGGCGCGCAGCACGAGCCGGGAGAGCCTTTCCAGCATCAGGTTCCCTTCAGCAAGCAGCGATTCGGTGTGGATGTGTGATCCTGCAAAGGAGATGAAGGAAGGGCAGAGAATGTGACATCGTCCCCCCGGACGGCGGCCCGCTCACCGCATGACCGAGGATGGTCCTTGGACCGTACAAGAGAGGCATTCAGCGATGCGCAACCCAAGCGCCCGCGGCGCGGGAGGGACGGCAACCGATACCGACGCCGCCACCGCGGTGTACGCCGAGCACAGGCATACGCTCTTCGCCGTGGTCTACGACATGCTGGGAAGCGTCGCCGACACGGAGGACGTGCTACAGCAGACGTGGATCTTGTGGGCCTCGGCGCACCGCCCCGAGGTCATCAGCCCCCGCGGTTATCTGCTGCGGATCGCCGTCAATGAGGCGCTCGGTCGGCTGCGCAGCGTACGCCAGAGCCGGGAAACCTACGTCGGGCCCTGGCTGCCCGAGCCGGTGATTACCAGTGAGGATCCGGCAGCCGGCAGCGTTCTGCGAACCGAGGCAGCATCGTTCGGCATGCTCTTGGTGCTCGAGACGCTGTCGCCTCTGGAGCGTGCGGTATTCGTGCTGCGCGAGGCGTTCGACTTCGACTACGGCGAGATCGCGGACATCCTCCAGCGCAGTCCAGCGGCCGTCCGCCAGATCGCCCGCCGGGCGCGCGATCACATCACGACCCGGCGGCCCCGCTACAAGCCCGACCCCGCCCTGCACCGGGCCGTCACCGAGCGGTTCCTCTCTGCGGCCCTCGGCGGGGACATCCCGGAGCTGATGAAACTGCTTGCACCCGATGTCGCGCTGTGGACCGACGGCGGCGGCAAGCTGCGCGCGGCGCTGAACGTCATCGTTGGCTCGGCGAAAATCGCGCGGCTCGTTCATGCGCGGTCCGGTCTCATTCCGGCCGGGGTGGAGTGCCACAGCGTGGAACTGAACGGCGGTCCGGCCATCGTGGCGATCGCCGGTGACCGGGTCTACGGGGTGCTCATAGTAGAGCCCGACGACTCCGGCGAGCGGATATCCCGGCTGTATATGCAGCTCAACCCCGAGAAGCTGGGAGCCGTCCGCAGAGCTGTCACGTGGTAGCAGCGGGCACGGGAACGGCGATGCTGTCCAGCCAGCGGCGCCACTGCGGTGCCCGCTGCGCGGGACCCGGTCGGGCGGCGCAGCCGGCCATCGCCGTCACAACCCGAATGCCGTGCAGCGCGTTCACCAACCACACCTCCGAGCCGTCCAGGTCCTCTGGACGCCGCCGAACCTCACTGACCGGCACGCCGAGCGCGCCCGCCCGCTCCCTGATGAGGGCGGCCGTCACGCTGGGCAGCACCGGTAGCCCCGCATCCGGCAGGCACAGCGTGTCTGCCTCCCACCACAGCACGCCCGCGTGGGCCGCCTCGAGGACGACGCCATCGGCGTTCATCAGCAGCGCGTCGTCGGCGCCCCCTTCGGACGCCCGCGCGCGCAATCCGGCGAGCACCGGCAGGTCCGGTCCCTTGCACCGGGGATACCGCCGCGGGTCGGGTCCGTCGTAAATCCAGACCCTGGCGGAGGCCGCCGTCGGCGGCGCGGGACGGATCCGCAGCGATAGCTGCGGCTGGCGCGGGCCGCCGGACAGCTCCACCCGGGGGAACCAGCGCCCAGTGCCTGGCAGGCTAGCGCAGACGGCCGCCCAGAACGCGTCAAGGATTGCCGCGGTCAGCCCGGCCGCGGTCAGCCCGGGCACTTGCGCGCAGGAGGCGGTGAACCGGCGGCGGTGCCGCTCAAGGCCCCGCACGGTTCCGCCATCGACCAGCCAGGAATCGGCCACGAGCAGCGCTACGTCGGGAAGTTCGCACGGCACGAGACCGTCGGCCGTGCTCCACCGGTACGTCCGGCCGCTGATCATCAGCTGCCCTGCGCCGGCGCGACGGCCGGGTCAGGCACGGGGCGCAGGCCGCGTGCCGTCCGCGCGCCGCGAAGCATGGCGTGCCTGGACAGGCCCACGTATCCCTCCGCGAACGCCAGCGCGGTAGCGTGCGAGGTCACCAGCTCACGCAGCCGGGCGGTACGCAGCCTATCGTGGTAGCCGACAGGATCGCGGTGCAGCAGCGCGGTCATCAGCGCGGAAAATTCCTGCGCCTGCCATACCGCCCGCAGGCATGTCCGCGAGTAGTCGTCGAGCGGCCCGCGATCCTTTTCCTCGTACCAGGCACCGAACGCGCCGGCAAGCAGGCGCACGTCCGAGACGGCGAGGTTGAGCCCCTTCGCGGCACTCGGCGGGACGATGTGCGCGGCATCGCCGACAAGAAACAGGCGCCGGTACTGCATCGGCTCCACCACGAAGCTGCGCATCTGGGTAATCGACCGCGCGGTGATGGGGCCGCGGACGACGGTCTCCCCGCCATCCACCGCGAGCCGGATATTCAGCTCTGCCCAGATCCGGTCGTCTGACCATTGCTCCAGCGTCTCGTCCCTGGAGACCTGGAGGTAAAGGCGGCTGACCGTCGGCGATCGCATGCTGTGCAGGGCGAAGCCACGCTGGTGCGCGGCATACACGAGCTCGGCGTTAGCGGGCGGCGCCTGCGCGAGGATGCCCAGCCACGCGAACGGGTAGTCGTGCTGGAAGGCGGTCAGCTCCCGGGCAGGAACGGACCTGCGGCAAACGCCGTGGAAGCCGTCGCAGCCTGCCAGGAAGTCGCCTCTGATCTCGACAGGGCCATCATCGAGCGTGCAGGTGACCACGGCCTGCGAGGTGACCTCTGCGACGGTGACGTCCGGGACACCGAAGTACACCTGTCCCCCGTCGGCGAGACGGGCCGCGATCAGGTCCTTGACGACCTCTTGCTGGCCGTACATGGTCGTCGTCCAGCCCGTCAGGTCGCCGAACGGTATCCGGTACTGACCACCGTCGAAACGGAGCAGCAGGCCGTCGTGGACGAGGCCCTGCCGGTCCAGCCTCCCCGCCAGGCCAGCCTGCCTGATCAGGTTGACCGTGCCGTGTTCCAGCAGTCCGGCGCGCACCCGCTGCTCGACGTGCTCGCGGCTGCGCAACTCGAGCACCACCGAGTCGGTTCCGTGCAGGTGCAGCAGGTGAGAGAGCAGCAGGCCGGCAGGCCCAGCCCCGACGATCACGACCTGCGTGCGTATCGTACGCATGTTCGCTTCCCTCTCACTCCTACCCGGCCTTGGTCATCCGCAGGTCACGGTGCAGCAGGTGCCATACCGTGTGGTAGCTGTCGACAAGCGGCGAGGCGACGTACTCGGCGCATCCCTGCGCGACCTGGCTGACCGCATGGTCCAGCCGACCCGGGTAGCTCAGCCAGTGCGGGCCGATGGCCGCGATCGACGTGACCGTGCCGCGCGCCGCGTCATGCAGGCGGGCAAGCGCCGTCGCGGCCTCGCCGCCTTGCTGGCATTGCGAGACAACGCGCTTGAGCTGCGGGTCCAGGTCCTCGAATCTGTCCAGCAGCGACAGGAGCGTGTCCTTGTCAGCAGCGGGCAATTCCGCCAGCCAGGCATCGGACCAGGTCTGCGCGCGTCGCTGCCCGTCGCCGGTCAGCGTGAACATCTCGCCGCGCGAGGTGCGCGCCACGCGCACCAGGCCCTCGCTGGACAGTCCGGCAAGCACCTGGCCCGGCTCGGGGACGCCCCACCCGGCTAGCCGCTCAGCGGTGAGCCAGCCGCTGACCAGCATGGCGTGCAGCGCCAGGTCGGAATCGGTAAGCTCCGCGGCCATCACGGCTCCCTCCGGTCATCGTTATCAAGCGCGCGCACCGCGCGCTGCGCCAGCACCCAGCGGGCATGGTCCCGCTGCGCCGGGCTAGACAGCACCACCGCCGCCAGCTCGCAGCCGGGCAGTGTGGTGCGCCATTCCTGTGCCGCAGCCGGGGGCTGTAGAAACACAACCCGACCGCCCTTCAGCGCCCACTCCTCCGCGACCTTGGCATCGCTGGTGGCTATGAGCTGGCCGTCCGCGTTGCGCGGAAGCGCCACCCGGTCCTGGCAGACCACGGCCCGCAGCGGAGCCGCAGCCGGCTCGCCGGGGAAAGCGACGCCCAGTGCCGCCCCCGTATTCTCGTCCACGACGCACGCGTGCCCGAGTCCGGACCGGCCGGGTGCCAGGCACAGCAGGATGTCGGCCGATCGCGGCGCGGCGTCGAGCAGGGTGTCAGGCCGGGGCCGCGGCGCGTTCGTGCTCTGTGCGAGGCGGCCCGCCCAGACCCGTCCGGTGGTGCCGCACACCGTGACCTCCGCCGCGGCGTCAAGGCCCGCGGGGAACCGCTGCAGTCCGACCACCGCCGGGAGCCCGATTTCCCTGGCCACGACCGCGGCGTGGGACGTGGTACCGCCCTCAAGGGTGAGCAGGGCGCCGGCATGCAGCATCGCGGCGAAGTCCGACGGCTCAGTGGCCGGACGGAGCAGCACCGACTCACCGGGCGGACCGGAAAGAACAGCGTCCGCGCTCGTCTCCACCCGGCCGGTGAACGCTCCCGGGCAGGCGGGCAGGCCGACGGCGAGCAGACGGTCGCCCGGCCCCGGCACGGCCTCGGCGAGCAACGGCTCGAACAGCGCGTCCACATCCAGCCGAAGCAGGGCATCGGCGGCGGAGATCAGGCCGTCCTGCCACGCCTGCACGCAGACCCGGTTCAGGCAGTGCGGGGTAGCGACCGCCGGCCGCATCTGAACCAACCACAGCCGGCCCCGCTCGATCACGAACTCGATTTCGACCATGCCGGCCAGCAGCCGGTACAGCTCATCCGCGTGATCATGCAGCTCCCGGGACAGCGCCTGTGCTGTCCCGGGCAGCAGCGCGATCGGCTGGGGTGTCCGGACGCCCGATACCAGCGCCTCGCCGGTGGCGGCTGACAGGAACTCGCCGAACAGCCCGGGTTCCCCGGTGAGCGGGTTGTGGCTGAAGACCACGCCGCTGGCGGACAGGTCCGAGGCGGCACCGTAGGCCATCGCCTGGACCACGACCGACGGCCCCGGCTCATCAGGAATCCGATGCGCGGACCGATAAGCCACCGACCGTTCCGAATGCCAGGAGTCGCGCACGGCGCTGACGGCCATGCTCACCTGCTCCGCGGCCGCCACCGGGTACGGACGGCCGGTGAGCTCGGTGAACAGCGAGCTCAGCCGCTCCCATCGCTGCGCCGCCGGCAGTTCCCCGGCGGCCGCGGCAAGGACGTCCGCGGCCGCGCCGCCGATGTGCCTGCACAGCTGCCCCGCCTGCGCGGCCAGCGTCTCCCATGCCGCCTCGCGGCTGCCCATCCGGTCGGCGAGTGCATCGATGCTGTCCGCTGTCAGGCCCAGTCCGAGCAGCGTGTCCATCATTCCCGGCATGCTGACCGGAGGGCTGGAGCGCACGGCGAGTCCGACCGTCTGCTCGGGCACCCCGAACGCCGCGGCGGCCGCGGCGGCAAGCCCGCCAAGCCGTGCCCGGAGCCGCGCTGGTCCCCCGGCGCCGGCGGCGAGTTCGGCGGCGCTCAGCACGATGAACGGCGGCACGGGCAGGTTCTGCGCCTGCATGACCGTGAGGCCGTATCCCTTGCCGCCCAGGCTGGTCCTGGTCGGAGCCGGAGCGGGCAGCACCTCGTCGAGGGGGAACCGGAACGGGAAGCCGTCCGCGGCGTACAGCACGTCGCCGGCGACCAGGCCGCTCTCGAGCTCGCGCCACAACTGCCCGCGGCGCGGCTTACCGCTCGTCGTCCGCGGCACGGAGCGGCGCGGCAGATCGAGGACGCAGAGCCTGCCTGGATCAAGCCCGAACGCCGCCACCACGTCGCTGATCCGGTCCGCGTCGATGAGGCGGACACGTTGCTGCACGGCTACCAGGGTCGCCGGCGTCTCCTCGGTGTCCCGCAGCACGGCGGCGATGCTGTCCTGCGGCAGGTCAAGGACGGGGGCGAGGGCCAGCTCCAGGTCTTCGGCGGTGACGAACCTTCCGTTCACCTTCACCGAGTCGCCGATGCGGCCGAGCACGTAAACCTGATCGCGCAGCCGGAACCCGAGGTCTCCCGTGCGGTAGCCCGCCGCCGTGAAGCGGCCGCTGACCTCCGGATCGCCGAGGTAGCCCTGAGACAGCGAGGGGGAGCGTACCCGTAGCTCGCCGACGTGACCATCGGCCAGCGGCTCCCCGCCCTCCCCGATCACGGTGACCTCGACTCCGGGGGGCTCGTGGCCGCAGGAGACCACCAGGTGTCCAGTCGCGACCCCGGCCCCGTCGGGCACCGGGTCGGCCAGGGTGTGCTCCGCGAGCACGCGCACCGGTGCGCCGCTGCTGAAGTCGATGGCTTCAAGGGCCACCGCCGAGGCGGGCTGCGACCGGCGCGTTATGGTCACCGCGAGGGTGGCCTCGGCCATCCCGTAGGCGGGAACGATTGTCGAGACGGGCATACCATGCGGTGCGAGCAGCCGATAGGCGTCTTGCAGCGTGCGGTAGCCGATCCGGTCCGCCCCCACGATGAGGGTCTGCCAGTCGCTGAAGTCCATGCCCTCCAGGTTCTGCGGCTTGGTCCGCCGGACGACTTGGGCGAGTCCAAAGCAGGGCACGGCCGAGCGGCGTGCCCCATACCGTCCGAACGTCGCCAGCCATTCCACCGGCCTGCGCACGAAGTGCTCCGGGCGCATCTGCCACAGGTCGGCGCCCAGCGCCGTCGGCAGCAGGAACAGCCCGACCAGGCCCATGTCGTGGTGCAGCGGCAGCCACGACGAGAATGACTCGCCTGACTCGTAGCCGATCACGTGCTCGAGAATGGACAGCTGCGCGAGAATCGCCTGGCTGGTCAGCGTGACGGCGCGGGGCATGCTCGACGAGCCGGAGGTGAACTGGATCAGGGTAATGTCGTCCGGTGGCGGCTGTGCCGAGCCGAAGTGGTCCGAGCGCTCTGCCGGGTCAATGGGGGTGACGAGGCGCGACCGCAGGCCGGCGGCCGTGGCCGGCTGCTCGAGCAGGCCGATGGCCCCGGGCTCGGCTACCACGCAGGCCGGCTGAAGCGCCTGAAACCGCGGCAGCGCGAAGCTCGGGTAATCACCTCGGCCGTTGTAGCCAGGAGGGGCGATCGGCGTCGGAATGGCCCCGGCGAGCATCGCCGCGAAGAAATACCTGGCGAAGGACTCGCCGGACGGCAGGAGCACGGCTACCCGGTCTCCGCTGCACACGCCCTGCTCTCGCAGGTGCGCCGCGGCGGCGAACACGCCGCCCGCCAGCTCGGCATACGTGACGCGCTGCCATCGCGAGCCGTCGTAACAGCTGATACCGCGGTCGGCCGCGGGATCGTCCAGCCAGCCGGTGAGGCTGCGCACTGCTCGGCTCACGGCTGCGCCTGTCCGGACGCGAGCGCATCGTGGATCACGGCCACCAGGTCGCCGACGGTGGACACCGATGTATAGAGCTCGGGGCGGTCCACGAGCTCAATGCCGAACCGCTCCTCGACACGAGTCAGCAATTCAAGCAGGGCGAGCGAGTCGAGCCGCAGGCTGTCCCTGATCGAGTCGGTGAGACGCAGGTCGCGGCGCTGGTGGTCGATGGCGATCGCCTGCTCGATGCCCGCGAGGATCTCCTCTGCGGACGGGATGACTTTCTCGGTCAGCTCACTCAAGGATTCTCACCTCTCCGGTATCTCCGTTGACGTGCACCCGGGTGCCGGGCTTGATGGTTGACGCCAGGGGATGCGATACCACGGCGGGCACGCCCATTTCCCGGCAGAGGATCGCGATGTGCGAGTACTGGCTGCCGCGGGCGGTGACCACGGCGCCGACGAACGGCAGGAGCGGCATCACGTTCGCGTCGGCGCTCTCGCAGACGAGCACCACGTTCTCCTCGGAGGGGATGTCATCAACGCCGATCGCGACGCCCTCGAAGGTCCCGGGGAAGACGCCGCGCGGCCGCCGCCGGGGAGTGCGGTCAGCCGCGGCACCGGGCCGCAGGTCCAGGTAATCGGGCATCTCCAGGGCAAGGGCTTCCGCGCACGACTCGCGCCGCCGCCCGATCTCACGCGGCCCCGGCAGGGCGCGGCCCGCTAGCTCGTCGATAGACAGGTACGGCCAGTCCTCCTCCGCGAGGGCGCGCTGCCTCGCAAGCTCGCTTACCAGCGCCCGGTGCGCGTGCAGCAGCCGCATGGCCAGCGATTTGCTCTGCTCCCGCAAAGACATCGCGTCTCCGAGGAAGAGCACGGAGGCGTCGATAAGCCGACCGCGCAGCGTGTCGCGCATGCCGACAAGGGCCTCCCGAGGGGTGATCCCCGTGGTCTTGGCCGCTCCTTCCACGGGCTTCGCCACCGGCCTGGCGGCGTAGGTCGCCCACGGCTCCTGCCGGTCCGCCACCTCGTAGAAGGGGCGGTCAAGGAAGTCCGCCGGGCCGTCGCGGAACTGGCCCAGCCGGTATAGCCGGGTCCAGGGCAGTTCCGTGGGCTCGCGCAGCCACCCCGCGACCGCGTCGATGTCGGGAACCAGCTTGCCGACCACCCGGCGTTGCAGGGCCTCGGCGACGACGGCCCCCGATGTCGAGGTGATGTGCGTCTGCCAGGCATCTTCGAGCAGCACGCGACCGCGGGTAATGAGGTCGCCGACCCGCCAGCCCGCGTCGCCGCGCGCCACCTCGATCACGTCCTGCTCGAACTCGAAGACCAGCTGCTCGAGGCGGCTTGCCCGGGAGCGCGCGGTCAGCAGGACGCGCATCAGCCGGGGCCCGCTCAGCGCCTTCCGCCAGCCGTTCACCCGCTGGGCGGCGCTCGCCGTGGGCGGCGGGATGCCCTCGAAGTAGGCGTCTGTGACATCCTGCGGCTCGACAAGCATGACCTGTTCGGCCATGTGACAGTAGGCGGACAGGTTGTGATAGGGACGGCAGCCGAAGTAACCGGTGAACGTGTAGACCGACCCGGTAACCCAGCGAGGCTTGCCGAATGCGTCGGCAACGAAGCGGCGGCTGCCGAGTTCCATCGGCCGGCCGACAAGCGACCAGGACATCGGCGAGATCCGTTCCGGGGCTATCTCCCCGAAATTGCCGGTGGAGTAGACCCGAAGCTGCGGATGCGGCTCCACGTCAACCCGGCTGAACGGCGGCATCAGGACAGTCGCGCTTGTCGTGCTTATCAAGGCTTACTCATTCCTCTATCCCATTCGGCGGAGTTCACCCGGATCAGCGGCCGCCGCGCGGCGTGCAGGAGGCTGGCCGTCTCGGCGACGTAGCCGGGGCGCTCCACCGGGGCCGGCGCCGGCAGCGCGTTCAGCTCGGCCGGATCCAGGTAGGGCAGCGGCGAGTCGTAGGAGAGCGTGGACTCGGTCAGCCCGATCCGCCCGGCGATGATGCGCTGTAGCCACCGGACCCGTCCCGGTGCCTCCACCAGCCGCGGCACGCAGTTCCACGGCCGGCACAGCTCATAGAGCAGTTCCGCGAGCGTCGGCAGCCGCGGGTCGAAATAGGTGCAGACCGCCGGCGGGTCGCTCGCATAGGCGAGCGCGACGACCACCGCAGCCGCGGCGGCGACATCGCCCGCGTAGACGGGGTAGCGCCCCGCCTTCTCCAAAAGCAGCGGAATGCCCTGCAGGAGGTACGGCAGCGCCTGAATCGGGCCGCCGGTCAACGGCACGATGTCGTCCGGCGCGGGCCCGAGAAGCGCGCCGAAGCGCACGATGGCGACCGGTATCCGCCGCTCCTCGCGGGCTATCGCCTCGGATCGGTACTTGGCGTACTCGTACCAGTTGCGGAAGGTCTGGCCGACCGACAGGGTGCGATCGCCGACCTGGCCCTCCGCCCGGCCGAGCGCCAGGATCGACGAGACGTGCACCACCCGGCTGACGGCCGGCAGCGCGACCGCCAGGTCGAGCACGTTGCGGGTGCCCGTCACATGCAGGCTGACCAGTTTGTTGGCGGCCATGTCCCAGTCCACCGACCCGAAGCAGGAGACCACGACATCCACATCGGACAGCTCCCCGGCGATGGTGTCCGGGTCAAGGCCGAGCCAGGCACTGGTGACGTCGCCGGGCAGCCCGCGACCGTAATCGCTCGTCCCGCGCCTGCTCAGTGCCAGGACCTCCGCGCCGCGCTCGTGCAGCAGCCTTGTCACCCAGTAGCCGAGGTAACCGGTCGCGCCCGCTACCAGGACCTTCACGAGAACCTCCCGAGTGGCAGCTCGGCCGGCACTGGTACGGGCGGACGTGCGGGGAACCCGAAGGTGATCCTGAGCATGGACTCGGCGGAGGCCGAGGGCAGCCATCCGCCGGTCAGCGCGGCCAGCCGGGCACGCTCGAACACTCGGTCGACGCAGATGTAGCGCAGGCCGTGCAGGCGGTTGCCGGCCTCGCGGCTCAGCCGCAGGTACCGCGACGGGCCGCTGCTGGCAAGCGCAAGCACGGACACGGGCACCGGGAGCAGCGTGGGCACCGAGTAATCGCGTCCCTCGTCAAGGCCGCGCAGGATGGCCAGCATCGCCGCGAGCGTGGGCGCGCTCTCACCCGCCGCAAGGTGAGCGATGACGCCGCCGCGCCACGCCGCGAACCTGTCGCCGCGCGCGCTGCCGAGCAGCCGGATCAGGGTTTCCCCGATCACATCCCGCGGCAGCATGTCCACCCGGGCGCCCGCCTGCGCGGGAATGACCGGCGTGTGCCTCTCCCCGCGCGGTGTCAGCAGCTGGAACAGCGAGCTTCTGCGGGTGGTCCGCCCGGTCACCGAGTTGCCGACCACGCCGCCCACGCGCGCGATCAGCACCGGCGCCCCGCTGACGGCGGCCTGGCGGGACAGCGCCAGCTCGGCGTGCCACTTGCTCAGCTCGTACGGCGTGCGGTCGGCGTCGCCGTCCAGCAGATCCTCCGGGATGTTCCCGGTGGCCAGGCCCGCTACGAAGACCGAGCTCGCGGAGAGGTACGCGACCGGCGCGCCCGACCGCTTGCTGAGTTCCCTGGCGAGGGTAAGGCCGTGCACGGCACCAAGCAGGTTGACCTGATCCAGGCTGGCGTGGCTCGCGGTCCAGTCGGTCACCCCCGCGAGGTTCACGACCGCGTCCACCTGGCCGAGGCGGTCGAGCTCATCCTCCAGGCCCCATCCTGGCATGGTGACATCGCCGATGACCTGACCGGCGACCGCGCGCGCGCCGCCGGCGTCGGCACGCCGTCTGCGCCGCACCACGCTCACCAGCTCTGGCGCGTCATCCCCGGCCGACCCGCATGCTTCCGCGAGTCCCTGGCCGACCTGTCCGGTCATCCCGGCGACGAGTATCCGCATCCCGCGGGTGCCGACACTCATGCCGAGATCCGCACGTGCTCGTCGTATGCCTCGGGGTTGCCCCGCAGCTCCCCGGCCGCCAGCGCGAGCATCATCTCGTCGGTACCGCCGCCGATCCTGGCCAGCCTGACGTCTTGCCAGAACTGGCCGACCGGGGTCTCGGCGGCGAGATAACCCGAGCCGCCGAACACCTGCATGCACTGGCTGGCCACCCGTTCCCCGAGCCGCGCCGCGTACAGCTTGACCGCCGCGATGCGGGCCGCGAGCAGCCGGTCGAGAGGCCCGCTCATCATGCGCTCCGCGGCCTGAGTCACCGCGCCGCGCAGCACCTCGAGCTCTGCCCAGATCTCGGCCAGGCGGAATTCCAGGTGCTGGTGACCACGCAGGGTGGAACCGAACTGCACCCGGCGCTCCGTGTGCTCTACCGCCAGTTCAAGGATCGCGGTGCACCCGCCGAGCACCTGGGTGGCGACCGCGAGCCGTTCGAAGGACAGCCCGTAGCTGATGACGGCCAAACCGAGCGCGGGGCGTCCGAGCACGGCATCCTCCGGGACGACGACGTCCCGGAAGGCGAGCGCAGCGGTATCCAGGGGGTGCGCTCCCACCTTCTCGTGCACACGCACAAGCTCCGCCTGATCCCGCGGGATCACCAGGGCGGCGAGCCTGCGGGTCGGCCGGCCGTCGGAGTTCGCAAGCCTGCAGATCGTGATAACGAAGTCCGCGACGGCGCCGAGCGATACGAACTTCTTCACACCGCGCACTCGCCAGCCGCCGGGCACCCGGGTCGCCAGGCATTCCACCGAGGAGATGTCGCTGCCATGGGCGGGCTCGCTGGCGCCGATGCAGCCGATGGCGGCGCCGTCGAGTGCCCGCTCGCGCAGCTCCGTGAGGTAGCACGAGTCGCCCGCGAACCGGGAGAGCATCGCAAGCACCGGCTCGGCGTGCACGCCGATGCCCACCGAGACGCCGGCCGGCGCACGCCGTGACGCCTCCTCCGCGAGGGCTACCCCGTACCTCACGTCGCCGGGTGCCCCGCCCTGCCAGCGGCGCTTGAGCACCCCTTGGCGTCCGAGGCTCTCGATCACAGACCGCGGGAACCGCCGCAGCCCGGAGGCGTCGCCAACGTCTCGCAGGGCCTCGGCGAGCGCGTCGGGGATGGCTGGCGGGGCGTCGGCCGCTAGCGGCCGGGCCGTTGCTGTCACGGATTCTCCTGCCATCGTCATCGGATGATCACCGCCGGAATGAGCAGGCCGAGGAAGCCCGCGTCGTAGGAGAGGAAACCGATCTTGCGTGCGAGCAGCCAGCGGTTTCGCACGGGTCCTTCGTACATCTGAACGGTTCGCATCGTCGTCACCGGCAGCAGGGTCAGCAGCGTCCACCAGGGCCAGTTCGTGGCGAGCGCGAGCGCGAACGTCAAGCCGAGGTAGGTCAGGTAGAACACGACCATCGCCGTCTTGTAGACGGCCGGCCCGAGCGTGGCCAGCGTCCGCCGCCCCACGGCCGCGTCGCCTGCCGCGTCCTTGACGTTGGAATACGTGCTCACCATGACCAGCCACATGCCGAGGATGAGGGCGACGATGACCGCCGTCGCGGACGACTGCCTGGCCACGGCAAGGTACGGGTAGAGCAGTCCCGCCGCGGTCTCCAGGCACAGCAGGATCTCGGTCCCGGCGGGCACGTAGCTGATCCGCAGCCCGGCGGAGTACTGGGTAGTGGCCAGCGAGGCGACGTAGACGAGCACGGCCGCCGGCGGCACGTGCCAGCCGAGCACGGTGAAGCCTGCGAGCCCGGCGGCCACCGCGACCGCGGCCGAGGCCGCCACGAATGCCACGACGTCCCGCTCGGTCAGCACTCCGGTGAGCAAGGGCTTGGTTCGGTAGTTCCGCCCCAGGTCGCCGGGCTTGTAATTCGCGGCATCGCTGCCGTTGCGGTAACCCGTCAGGTCGTCCGCCGCACAGGTGCAGGCGACGACGCCCACCTGGGACACCAGGAACAGCAGCATCGCGGCAGTTACCCCCGGCCGGTGCAGCGCCGCCGCGGGAACCATCAGCCACGCCAGGACAAGACCGTAATAGTGCTGGTAGACGTTGAGCTTGGACAGCCGGATGAACCCGACCACGATGCTACGTGTGCTGCGGCGGCGCGCGGGCTGCACCCGGTCGGGACTGGTTGTGGCGTCTGCCATGACAGGGCTCCTTGACCGTTATTCCGAATCCAGTAGCAGGCGGAGCGGCATCCTCGCCCGCCGCGGGTTGGCCAGCACAAGGGCGAGCAGCATGCAGCCAAGCACCAGCGGGAGGCTCACCGCGCTGAGCGTGACAGGTATGCTCACCGGCGGCAGCAGCCCGCTCTGCATGGAAAGCGCGTCAAGCAGCGCCGGTATGGCGAGGTACCCCACGGGCAGCGCCACCACCCAGGCAAGCGCTCCGATAAGCGCGGATTCCGTGGCCACCTGCCGGGTGATGAGGCTGGCCCGGGCACCTGCCACCCGCCACAGAGCGAAGCCGCGCTGACGCTCCGCCAGCCCCGATGCGAGGCTGGCCGCGCCAATCAGGACGGCCAGCACGAACATGACCCAGGAAAACGCGACGAATGCGCTGACCAGACGGGAAGCGATGGACCCGATCTGGCTGCGCATCCGGCTCTGGGTAAGCACCACCGCCTGCGGGTAATTGGCGGCCAGGCTGGCCTGGATCTGGTGCTGCACCGCCGTCACGTCCGCGCCCGGCCGCAGGCCAAGATAGAACTCGTAGGTGCCATCGTTGCCGACGAGCTGCCGGTAGAGCTGCGAGCCGGCCACGATCATGCCGCCATCGGTGGACGAGTCGTCTACCACGGCGACGACCTTGACGTTCCTGGTCGTATCCGGAAGCGGCAGGCGGAGCGCGCTGCCCACCGAGAGCCCGTGAATCCTGGCGAAGTTGGACGAGACGGCGATCTCGCCGGGTCCCAGGTCGCGGACCGCGCTGGCCGGCCCCTGAGTGGTTTTGATCTGCACGAGCGCGGCCTGGGCCTGAGACGACCCGCCCCAGTTCCACACCTGTATCCGGCGGCCGTAGATGCCCACCTGCGCGTAGCTGAAGGTGGCGATGGCGCCGACGCCGGGGATGGCGGCCAGCCGGGGCTGGACGGAGGCGGGGAAGTACTCGTTCTGCAGGTTCTCGCCGGCCTCGGCGGCCTGGACGAACAGGTCCGCCTGCGTCCACCGGTCCACCGACTGGTTGACATCGGACAGGATGCTTCCTGCCACGCCTGACATCCCGACCGACATGGCGACCGCGAGGCTGAACGTGAGCGCAAGCGCCGTGGTGCGGCGCCGACCGACCTGGAGCTGCCGGCCGACCGCCAGCCGCACCGGTCCCGGGTCTCCCCTGCGCAGCAGCAGGCCCACGGCGACCGGCAGGCAGATCGCGAGCAGCGCCGCCGCGGCAAGCAACGGGAGCAGCGATACGGCTCGCGCGCGCAGCGGCAGCAAGACGAGCGCAAGGACTCCGACGGCAAGTGCGCCGACGCCGACCGCCAGCAGATCGGCGAACCTTGCGGGTCGCTCCGGCACCGCATCGCGCCCGGTCACCGCGTCGATCGCGGTAATCGAGACGAACCGGCGGATGCCCGCGGCCCAGGCAATCGCGAACATCACAAGCGCGGCGGCGAAGCCTTCAATCACCGGCGTCACCCAGGGCACGCCCGGCGTGACCGCCTGCTGGGTCAGCACGGTGATGGTGTTGGTAAACGAGCTCATCCGGATGCCGGTAAGCACGCCAAGCGCGGCACCTATCACGTAGGTCACGAGCAGGAGCGGGATCATGGCGAAAGCCGAGCCAAGCGCCAGGCTCCGCGTCCGCACGCCGATCAGCCGCATCCGGGCGAGCATGGGCCTGGCGTCTTCGAGCGCCAGCCGCCAGGTCACGAACAGCACCGCTCCGGCGGTGATCACCGCGATGAGGGCAAACAGCAGCAGAATGGTGCGCGGCGTCTGGAACGTGGAGTTGTAGTCGGCGAATAGCGCGGATGGCGCGACCACCTGCGCCGAGCCGCCCGCTGCCGCCTGCGCCGCGGCGGACACCGCTGCCTGGCGCGCGCCGCCAGGCAGCAGCAGGACGTCAGTGTCCTGGCCGAGCAGGAACACGCTGGCGACGGTCGCCCGGGGCGCGACAAGCACCGCGCCCTGGTTCGCCACCATTCCATCGAGCAGCGCGGCCACCCGCAGGTCATGGATCCCGGTCGGGGTGAGCAGCCTGATGGTTCCGCCGGCGGAGATTCCGTGGCTCGCCGCCCAGGATTTCGTGAGATACACCTGGTCGGGCCCGCGGAGCGGGTTGGCGGCCAGTTGCGCCCTCAGCCCGGACCCGGCAAACCGGGCGATGTCCTGGTCGGTTCCGAATACGATGACGGGAAACATCTGCGCGGCGCCGGTCATCACCCGGCTGTCGGCCACCACGACGCTGGCCCCCGTCACTCCGGCCCGATCCTCGATTCCGGCGACCAGCGGCGGCGACATCCCGGCCGGGGCAAGGGCCTCCACCGCGACGGTGCCGGGGGTGATCCCGCTGATCGATGCGCCCTGGAGCGCGTTGACGACGGCCGCCGAGATGAACAGCACGGCGGTGACGAGCAGCACACCAGCGATCCCCGCAACGATCGCCGCGACCGCCCGCGCGGGCGCCTGCCGCCAGCCGCGGAAGACAGACCTGGCGACAAGGAAGGATGCACCGCCCATAGTCACGCGCTCCGGCTGGTCTGCCGGCTGACGATCTCGCCGTCGGCGACGGTGATCAGGATGTCGGCCTCGGCGGCCAGATCCATGTCGTGAGTCGCAAGGACGCCCACCGCTCCGCGCTTGGCGACCAGCTCGCGGAAGGCGTTGCGTACTATCCGCCCGTTTTCCTGGTCGAGAGCCCCGGTCGGCTCATCGGCGAAGACGACCGCCGGCTGGCCTGCGCAGGCCCGTGCTACGGCGGCGCGCTGTGCCTCGCCGCCAGAAACCTGAGCCGGCCAGGCCCGGGCCCTGTGTTCGAGGCCGACATCGGCGAGCACCTGGCGCGCTCGCGGCAGCGCCTGTGACAGCCGCATGCCCGCCATCACGAGCGGCGCGGCCACGTTCTCCTCGATGGTCAGCGACGGGATGAGGTTGTCTTTTTGCAGCACGAAGCCGATATGCTTCGCCCGCATGTCGGCCATCTCAGCCTCGGAGAGCTTCGCCAGGTCCGTGCCAAGCATCGTGACGCGTCCCGAGGTCGGCTTATCGAGGCCGGAGAGCAGGTTGATCAGCGTGGACTTACCGCTGCCACTCTTGCCGACGATGGCGACCATCACGCCCGCCGGGATCTCGAGGCTGCAGTCATTGAGCGCGACGACGGTGGCTTCGCCAGTGCCGAATTCGCGCCTGAGGTGCTCGCCGCGGATAATCACGTCGTCAGGCATGGGGGCTCCGTTGCGCGGCTGACGCGGCAGGGGTGACCGGCGAGAGCCGCTCGATCTGCTGCCGGAGGATGGCCCGGCGCACCTTGCCGGTGGCGGTCCGGGGAATATCGGCCAAGGGAACATGCACGGGGGGCGACATGTCCGCCAGATCCCCGGTGGCCGCAGTCCACACGCCCTGGTCCAGCGGGGCATCGGCTCGGCTGGCGAGGACAGGAACGAGACGGCCGTCCATTTCCATGACCACCGCCTCGGCCAGTTCCGGGAACCGGCGGAGCAGTATGTCCTCGAGCGCGACCGCGCTCGGGGCACGGCTCAGCCGCTCCACCTGCCGGTCGAGCAGGTGCACCTGGCGTGCCTGGTCGAGCATCCCGTAGTCACCGGTGTCCCACCAGCCGTCGGCGGTCAGGTTCTTCTCGAACAGGCCGGGCATGTTGAGGTAGCCGGCGAAGCGCCCCCGCGTACGTGCCATGATCCGCCCGGGCTTGCCGCGCCCGAGATCCGCGCCGCTGGCGTCCGCGATCCGGATCTGAGAGTAGCCGGGCACCGCCCAGCCAAGCGCATGACCCGCCGATACGGCCGGCAGCGGGCGGGCGGCGCGGCGCTTGCCGCCCAGCCACATCCGGTTCGCCAGCGGACCGCACTCCGACTGCGCGTAGAGCTCGACGAACATTGGCACACGTCGCCGCGAGCCCGCGAGCAGGCGCTCCACGGTACGTGGGTGCGTCGCGTCGAAGGTGGCAAGGAAGACCCTGACCGATGCCATGGCATCGGTCAGGGCGAGGTCCTCCCACAGCATGAACGTGTTGGGATGCGTCTCGAGATAGTTCGGCCGCCAGGTCCGCAGAATCCGCTCAATTGATTCCGGCTCCTCCGAGCGGCACACGATCGGGGTTATCTGTGCGCCGCTCAGCAGGACTCCGAGGTATCCCGACAGGGTGCGGATATGCACGGGTGAGACGGCGATCGCCAGGTTTCCGCGCAACCGCATGAGCGCGATGACCTTGCGCTGCATGTCCGCCTGCTCGTAGAAGCTGCGGACGGTATGGATGGCGAGCTTGGGTATTCCCGTGGTTCCCGAGGTGTGCGTGACCACATAGGGATCGGTCGGAGCGCGGCTTACCCCGTACGCCGGGATGGCCTGAGCGTGCACCGATTCCCGCGGCGCCGCCGCGGTCACCTCTTCCCACAGCAGCGTCCTGGCCACCGGTACGCGCTGCCGGTTCGCCGCGTCGGCCAGCGGCTGCACGGCCAGCAGGGCGATGTCCTGCCGCACCGGTTCCAGCGTCGCCGCGGCCAGGGCAGGGTCGAGCCCGGGGCTCAGCGTCACGGGAACCGCGCCAAGGCCGGTCAGGGCGGCCACCGCCAGCATCACGTCCAGCGGCTGATCCAGCCACACCGCGCACCAGTCGCCGGCGACGACGCCCTGCCTGTGCAGCGCGGCCGCGAGACGGCTCGCGGCGGCGGCGAGGTCGCTGACGCTGACCATCCCGTCCCCGGCCACGGCAACCGCGAGCGGCCGGTGATCAGCGATCCAGGTCGCGGAGCGGGATCCTGTCGCGGCCGTCATCAGCGCCCCGAACAGGGTCTTCCTGGCGTCGACCGGCCCGGACGGCACCTTGACCGGCATCATGGAAAGGAGGGCGCTGGCCCGCGCGAAGCTAGGTTCGCGCACCCGTTCTGCCATAAGTCACCTGCTCTCATGGTCGTCATAAGCTCCCCGCCGGCAGTGAGCCGGTCGCGGCCGGCGTCGGCCAGCCGGTAGGCGCGCATCGGCGCCATCGCCTTGAGCAGCATCTCCTCGTACTCGAGCACGGGATCGGAGTCGAGGACGATGGCGCCGCCCGCGCCGACCCGCCACTCGCCGTCTGCCAGCACCGCCGTGCGGATCACGATGTTCAGGTCGGCGGTCCGGTTGCATCCGAGGAAGCCGATCGCCCCGGAGTAGACGCCTCGCGCCTCCGTCTCGAGAGAGTCGATGATCTCCATCGTGCGCAGCTTCGGCGCGCCGGTCATCGAGCCGCCGGGGAAGCAGGCACGCACGGCGTCGATCACGCTGACGTCCGCACGCAGCTGCCCGCGGATCGTGGAGACCAGCTGGTGCACCGTCTCGTACGTCTCGGTGACCATGAGCCTGGGGACATGCACGCTGCCGACCTCGCAGACCCGGCCCAGGTCATTGCGGACCAGGTCGACGATCATGAGGTTCTCCGCGCGAGTCTTGTCGCTCGCGGTGAGCTTGGCTCTCAGCCGTTCGTCCTCGGCCTGGGTACGACCGCGCGGGGCCGTGCCCTTGATCGGCTTGCTCTCCGCCGTGCCCGAGCGGTCCACCCGCAGGAACCGCTCCGGCGACGAGCACGCCACGGTTATCCCTGCCGCCTTCAGGTACGCGGCGTACGGCGCCGGGTTCACCCGGCGCAGCCTGCGGTAGAAGTCGTAGCCATCCTCCGCCGCGGGAACCCGGAGCGAGTTGGTCAGGCAGATCTCGTAGCTCTCTCCCTCGCGCAGCTTGCGCTGGCAGACGGCTATGTCGTCGAGGTACTGGCCGCGGTCCCTGACGAGCCGACGCTCCAGCTCGTCGGCGCCGATGCCGTCATGCCCGCTCTGCCCGCTGGCGCCGTTCTGCCCGCTGGCGCCGCTGCGAGCGCCGTCCGGGAGTTGCCGTAGGACCGTTTCCGTCCGCAGCAGCCAGTCCCGGGCAGCGGTGTCCGCCGCGGGCGCGCCGTCGCTCAACGCGAGGAGGTAGGTCACCCCCTCCGCATGGTCGACCGTCACCATCCGGTCGGGGAAAACCCACACGGCGTCGGGCGTCACCGAACGATGTACGTTGGGCGAGCCGCAGTCGGCCTTGAGCTCGTACCCGAAGTAGCCGACATAGCCGCCGGTGAAGTCGAACGGCAGGCCGGAAGCGTCGACCGACCGCCTGGCGAGCTCTCGCTCCAGGTAGTCGAAAATGGTGCCTGGCACGCTGACGGCCGTGCCGCCGCTGCGCACTCGTACCGCGTTCTCTCCGACCCGGTAGATCGCGACCTCTGCCAGGTCTCCTGCCGCTTCCCCCAGCATCGAGAACCGGGCGAGTCCCCCTTCCACCCGGGCGCTGTCCAACCAGAACGCGGTGGCGGAGCGGGCGAACAGGCGGGTGAACACCGCTTCGGTGTCCACCGCGCGGCGCAGCGTCCGCACCTGCAGCCGGTACTCCCTTGGGGCCGGCTCTGCGGCTGCACGCGCGACGCTCACATACTCCCCGGAGCCGGCCGACGCGGGCTTCCACGCCCCGCCGGGGACCGCGACCGGGGGCGGCTGCCGGTCCGGCACCCGCCGGCGTGCCTGGCCGGCCAGGTAGTCGATGGTCAGCCTCCGGAAGTTGCCCATCAGCCGCGCGCCGAAGCGGGTGGCCACCGATTCGGGATGGAACTGCACCCCCCACAGCGGCTTCAGCCTGTGCCGCAGGGCCATGATGATGTCGTCCTCGGCCCAGGCGATGGGCTCGATGGCCACGGGCAGCGGGGAAAACACGCATAGCGAGTGATACCGAACCGCGATGAACTCTTGCGGAATGCCTTGGAATAGCGCTGAGTTATTGTGCCTGACTTTTGTCAGGTGCCCATGCCTGGCGCGCGGTGCCGGGCAGATCTGCACTCCCTCGCTTGCCGCGATCCCTTGGTGCCCGAGGCATACGCCGAGCACGGGGATATCGGCTGACGCTATGACGTCCGCCGATATCCCGAAGTCTCTCGGTTCATCAGGCCGACCAGGTCCCGGCGATATCACGACGTTATCGAAAGCCGCAGACCAGTCCGGCGGCAATGTAACGTCATTTGTAAGCACGGTGGGCTCGGATCCGTTGACCGTGGCGATGAGCTGGAAAAGGTTGTAGGTGTATGAGTCGTAGTTATCGATAAGAAGCGTACGCACGTTGCCTGGTCCGCCCCTCGGTTATGAATTCGGCCATCTGATCCACGGTATAGCTGGCCTGGGCGTTGTTGAGGCGGCCGTCGCATAGAGAGCGATAAGCTCCCAGGAACTGCTGGCCGTTTTCCTGTTCGTCGCCCCAGAGGCATTCGGTGACATCTTCGCCTGCGACCTCGAGATGTATTCCTCCCGGCCATTCACCGAAGCTGCAAATGATTTCCGTGAAGGCACGAAGCTCATCGACGATATCGGTGACTCGCCTGGTCTTGACGCCGCTGCTTGTGCGTACCTGGTTGCCGTGCATCGGATCGCACATCCAGATCACCGGGTGCCCTGCTGCGGACACCGCCCGCACCAGCGCAGGGAGCCGGTCTTCCACCATGCCGGCGCCCATCCGCGCGATGAGCGTCAGCCGCCCAGGCTGCCTTTCCGGGTTGAGCTTCGCGCACAGCCCGAGCACCTCATCCTCGGTCGCCCCGGGTCCGATCTTGCAGGCGACCGGGTTGGCCATGGCGCCGAGGAACGCGACGTGCGCGCCATGCAGCTGCCGGGTGCGCTCGCCGATCCACGGCAGGTGTGTGGACAGCAGGTAACGTTGCCCGGTGCCCGGGTCACGCCTGACGAGCGGCTCCTCATAGGCGAGCAGCAGAGCTTCGTGACTGACCCAGAACGGATCGACGGCACCCTCGGCCGGGGCCAGCCGGGCGCTGACCGCAAGCTCGCCGAGCACCAGCCTGGCCGTGTTATAGCCAGCGATCATCCGCAGTGGATCCGGGCGCCGCTCCGCTTCTGCCGGGGCAGGCCCGTTAACGGTCAGCCCGCGGAATGCCTGTATTGTCTTCCCGCCGATGACCTCGACGGGAGTGGTCCGCGGCTTGGCGAACTGCCCGGCAAGCCGGCCGATCCGCAGCACGGGGACCCCGAGGGCCTGCTCAAGCGCCGCGCTCAGCCGCCGCATGATGCGAACCTTGTTCCGTGCTCCGGCGACGGCCGCCGCGCCGAACGGCTCGGCGCAGTCGCCCGCCTGCAACACGAAGGCCTCGCCCGAGGCCACGCGCGCTAGATGTTCGGACAGTTCGCGGACGGCCGCGACGGGCACCAGCGGCGGCTGTGCCGCGAGGAAGGCCCTGACCTTGGCCACCTCCGCGTGGTCAAGCCACGGTGGCTGTTGCTCGGCGGGCAGGTCATGCCAGTCTTCCAACAGCTCCATTACTCTTACTCTCCGATCGCCGCGAGGATGCCATCCCATAGCCGGAGCCTTGCCCCCAGGGCGGTGTTGATGGTGGTGACGCACTCATCCCACTTGCTGTCGTCGTCGCCGCACAGGTCGGCGAGCATCTGCATCGCCATCGGCGTGTGCTCCTCGCTGTCCACCTGGATGTGGCGCGACAGGTAATCGCAGAAGGCGCTCAGAGCTCCCTCGCGCCGGCTGACCTCCACCACCTGGTCGAACATGTCGGGGATGAGGTCTTCCCTGCCGAACGCGAACGCCGCGGCCTTGCAGTGCACGGGCGCGGCCTCGATGAAGTGCCAGGTGGTGCGGACGAACTCGGCCGCCGGGTCGGGAACCCCGGCCGCGTCAAGCGACGGCAGCACCTGCTTGCCGTCCCTGATCACCGCAACGAAAGCGTCTATCGCGGCGCTTGAAGCGCCCGCCTCTGCCATGCCATTGAGGTACAGCTCGAAGTGGCTGATAAAGCCCTGGCCGAGTTCGTCGCTTTCCTCGACGAGGACGATGTCGTTGATAAGCCGACGGCTTCCTGGAGCATCCGTGGGAAGCCATGGGACAGTGACGCAGGTAAGCTCCTGCTGCAGGGACTTGAGAAGCGACATGAAGTCCCAGACGGCGAATACGTGATTCTCCATGAAGGTGCGTATTGCGCTGAGCGTACTCAGGTTCCGGTAGATTTGGTGGGAGACTACCTTCGACCGGGTTGGCTCGATTTCTTTGTTTAGCCGTTCGATCTGCGGATGGCTTCCGCTCCAGTCATAGCGAGACATGCACGTACCTCCATTGAGCATGAGCAATCATGCGCACCGGCCGGATTACCGTAGACAGCCAGCCCAGACCGCAGTAAGCGAATAACGCCTGGGGATACCTTCGTGATACGAAGATTAGGACGAATCGGATGCACCGCCGCAAGCGAGATAACTCAGCCTGCCTCAGGGCAGCATGAACCGACAGGAAAAGCGTGACATATGCGCCCGACGACTGTCAAGGCCCTGTTGGCGCGCAACTGAACGGCGCACGGCAGTGTGAATGTGCCGGCATCATCGCCACGACGGAACAGGATGCCGGTACCGGCCAGTGCCCGCTCCAGCACCGCCAGGCCCAGGCAGGGCGCGCCGACGCCGCCAGGTCCAGGCAGGGCGCCGACGCCGCCAGGTCCAGGCAGCACGCCCCGTGCGTGCCAGCGCGTCCCATTCGCCGCTATGAGAGGGTAGGCCAGGGAGGTATCGATGAAGATCGGCTTGCAGATCCCTGACTTCAGCACGCCGCGCGGCCCGGAGCGGCTCGGCGCGGAACTGGCCACCGTGGGCCGGGTCGCCGACGAGGCGGGGTTCGAGTACATCGCCGTCATGGACCACTTCTTCCAGATCCCCGTCGTCGGCCCGGCAGAGAAGGAGATGCTGGAGGGCTACACGACGCTGGGGTACCTGGCCGCCTGCACGTCACACGCCACGCTGGTCACGCTCGTCACCGGCGCGGTCTACCGGGAGCCGGGCATCCTGGCGAAGATCGTCACCACGCTTGACGTGCTGTCCGGCGGCCGTGCCTGGCTGGGCATCGGCGCGGCGTGGAACGAGGAGGAGGCACGCGGCCTCGGCATCCCGTTCCCCCCGGTCGCCGAGCGCTTCGAGCGCCTGGAGGAGACCCTGCAGATCTGCCTGCGGATGTGGCGCGGCGACCAGTCGCCGTACCACGGCAAGCACTACCGCCTCGACCGCCCGCTCAACTCGCCGCAGTCGCTGAGCAGGCCGCACCCGCCCATCATGATCGGCGGCGGCGGGGAGAGGAAGACGCTGCGGCTGGTGGCGCAGTACGCCGACGCGTGCAACCTGTTCGCCGGCCGTGACCAGGCCCGCAAGCTGGAGGTCCTGCGCCAGCACTGCGAGGCGGTCGGCCGCGACTACGACACGGTCTACAAGACGGCCTACTACGCGTTCGACACGCGCAAGGGCGCCGCGCGGATCATCGACGA
>Ga0070737_10001073_pt1 | contig 43206 bp, 36 predicted proteins | sample Coa_R1_10_FD_66438 | JGI IMG/M metagenome (GOLD analysis project Ga0070737, IMG submission 66438) | Surface soil microbial communities from Centralia Pennsylvania, which are recovering from an underground coalmine fire - Coalmine... | ecosystem: Environmental > Terrestrial > Soil > Unclassified... | reverse complement strand
TCAACACGTCCGCTGACGACGCCACGACCACATCCGCCAACGCTGTCACAGCGGCGGCGTAGCATCACCAACCAGGAGCCTTCGTCCCGCGGCTTTTACACCGGATCTGGGACGCCACCTCCAGCTCGGCCGCAGGTGCGCTACGTCGCTGTCGGTGGTGCACGAAGAGGCCACACCGCTCGTGGTCGCGAAACGATCGCATCCCTCGTCATGGGGTCTGCGAGTCGACGGGAGGAGCGGCGCGGAACTACCCCTGTTCCGGCTTCGAATCGGGCGTCCCCGGGGACAAGTATCGGCCCACGACGAGCGTTGGTAGCGGGATCTTAGCGACGCTCAGCTAGTGAGCGAACACCCTCTGCGTACCATTGCGGGATGAGCCATCCAAACAAGTCGCCTGCGGATGAGCCGGCAACCGAACACCCACAGATCGAGGTCGCCTTCCGTGACGAAACGGTGAAGCTCGACGAGGCGATCGCACCGCTGCTCCGAGAGCTTTGGGCTGCCTTCGGTCTGTGCACGCTGAACTCCTGCCAGAACAACCCCCACGGCTGGATCTGGCTCCACTTCGACTCCAGTGTGAGCGCCTCCGACTTCCTGCAGGCTGTACTCAGGACGTGCTGGTTCGACCGACCACTCGCGATCGAAGCAATGGCTCGTCGCATCCTCGGGGCCTACCCCTGGGACGCACCCTTCTCGGATCGCGACGACTGGGAGGCTTTTCAAGAGGGGCGCGCCTGGCGCTACGACACTCACCCCTACGTCTTCACCGACGAAAGCCGGCCCGGCCGCCCCCTCGTGATCATGCCAGTTAGCGTTCGCTTTCCAGCCTTCGACTACGAACGGGTCCTTTCTTGCATGCAAGAGTTCAACGGGACCGCGCCGGAGGCGGGCGGCGAGCAGCTCGAGCTCATAGGACGAGCGCCCTCGGAGACGGAAGCGAGGAGCAACAACACACCAGGGAACTCGGACAACGGAGATCCTCGTCGCCCGCTGTCAGGACGTCAGGAACCCGCCACAGCGGGAGTTGGCACGCCGAGTGTACCCCTCACCAACCACCCTTATGCGGGAGGACGGCTGCCGCGTGGCTGACGTGCTGGGCGAAATCGAGCACTTCGCGCGGGCCCACCAGATTCCGGTCCCGCCCATCCCTGCGATCTGCAGCGTTGGCCTGGCAAGAGTCGACGACGCAACCTGGATCTCAGAGCCGGCACTTCGCTCACTGTCACAGCCGGGGCCTCACGGCGAGAAGATCGGGCAAGGCAACACCGCGATGAACCTGTACTTCTTCAATCCGTGGTTGCCAGGCTTTCTAGAGAACGGAGCTGCAGGTGACTTCGCGTTTGGTGTGGCCGGCCACGGCGTCAACTCGTACGCTATTACTCTCCGAATGGCCGTTCCCGGCATGGTAGTCGCCTTGCAGGCGGCTTGGCCCGGCGCTTACACAAGTTGGAGCCAGGCTCGCCCAGACATCCGGTCGATGATCACCACGGCTGAGCAGTGCTTGCAGTGGGTGGAGGCGAACCACCCCTCACGACGCATGGCCGTCGTGGTCAGCAGTCTTCGAGGTATTGGACTGCTCGGATGGCAGGACCACGTTCTGCCTATTGTCCAGGCGCAACAGGAAGGTGTCCCGTTCCGCCAAGCGATGCAAGCGCCGCCCTTGCGGCGGTGGGAGGACGTAGCAGTCCAGCTCCACACATTCGGTCGCTTGCGTCCTTACTAGGAGGGTACTTTCGAGCGATGTACGTGAGCTTGAGAGACCCCTTAAGAAGGTGAAGTCAGTGGCTGATCACGTTACCAGCGCACACTGCGGAGAGGCTGCTCGATATTGCCTGGAAAGAGAGACAACCAACGAATCAGGGAGCTGATAGATTCTCTGCCTCCGGCAATTCGGAAGGCTCCAGATCGGCAAGAGGTTCAGTTCAACCCGGCCCTCAATCCTTGCGAAGCCACCGTTGGTGGCGCTACGGCGTCTACCTGTGATGGATGAGACAGGTCGCGAAGATCACGGCGTCACTCCCGCGGTGGTCGAACTCGCTCTCTTCGCCCCGTGGTCCTTCTGCCTCGGCCACAAATCGAGAGGAGACATCGATAGGCCTGGATGCGCGGAGCTGCCAGACCCCGTCGCGGCTGACCTGATGCCGCTTCACCACCTCGACGCGGTCGGGGAGGGCGGCCGTCCCCAGTGCAACCATGACCTGCCTGCTCCGCGGTGCCGGGGAGGTAGCCCCTCTCGCCGGGTCGGCCCTCGCCGAACCTCCTGTGGTCGCCCGCCCGCCAGGGTTACGCTGTTGTCGTCCGCTCCGGCGATCTCCACCGGTCCGTGGCATGCGGGTGTGGCGAAATTGGCAGACGCGCCGGGTTTAGGTCCCGGTCCCTTCGGGGGTGGAGGTTCGAGTCCTCTCGCCCGCACGCTGGACCGTTGGGAGAGAGGAGACGGGGCACATCGGCGACGTCACAGCCGCGGAGAACCGCAGGCCAGGTGACCATCCCCCCGCTGGCCTGACACCTCAGATGGGAGGTAGTCATGCCAGCAGTGACCGAGAAGCGACCGAGCCCCGGTCGTCGTCGAGGGAGGGACCGAAAGAGGCTGGCTGGGCGCCCGGGTGGGCCAACACCGCCACCGACCACGTCGGGGTGCTGGCGCGGCCTGGCGCCGAGGACAGTGCGGCACCTTCACACGAGCCTGCACAAGTGCTTCTCGGAAGCCGCACGCTGAGGCCAGCTCTCGAGCCACTCCGAAAGCCGTGTAGAACCGAGCGTCGATGCCCGAGATGAAGGTGGTGTGTCGCGCCGAGCAGCTCCAAGCCGTCGTGGACCCACGACCACCCTGGGGTAAGCCGAAGGACGGCGGCCCGGCCGCCTGATTAGTGGCTGAGCTCTGCGACGACCTGCTGGGAATAGGCGATCCGCCCAGTCAGCTGCGACGGATCCCCTGAGCACAGCAGCAGTGCCGCCTCGGCCATGACCGATACCGGCTCGTGACGCTCGACGGGCACTCGCTTGTCGAGCTCGTGGTGGACCACACCGGGGGTGACGACGAGGCCGGTAGGGCTGAGGGCGTTCACGGCGACGCCGGAGGAGTACACCTCGGACGCGAGCCCGGTCGTGAACCGCTCGAGCGCCGCCTTGCACATGCCGTAGACCGTCCCACCGCCTCCGGATTGGTACGGAGGCCCGGACGGGTGGAAGGCGGCCGGCGAGGAGATGTTGAGGATCCAGCCGGCCCCTCTTGTCACCATGTCGGCGAGCACCAGTTGGGCGAGGTGGACGGGCGCGGTGACCTGGACCTCGAACATGAGGTCGAAGCGGCGTGGGTCGAACTGGCGGATGGGGGTGAAGTAGGTGACGGCCGCGTTGTTCACGAGCACGTCGACCGGGCCGAGCCGGGTCTGGGTCTCCGCGACAAGGCGCTCGCGGTCCTCCCTCCGGCTCAGGTCGGCCGGGATCGCCACCGCCTGCCCGCCCGCCGCCTCGATCTCGGCGACCGTCTCCTCCAAGCTGCCCGGCAGCGGATGGTCGCCGGCCGCCACCGTGCGAGCGCTCACGGCCACCGCGGCTCCGGCGGCGGCGAAGCGTCGGGCGATCTCCTCCCCGATCCCACGGCTCGCGCCAGTGACGAGCGCGACCTTGCCTTCGAGTGACTTGCTGGGCGGCATCGCCGAAGCCTACTCCGGGGCACCCTCCTGTCCCCGGAGCGCCGATGACCAGCGGACCACCGCGTGGGATCGGGCGCCGGTGCGTAGGCTGCGGCGCATGTACTTCTTGCTGAGGAAGCTGATCCGGATGCTGCGCACGCGGCGCGCGCAGCGAGGCCGCGCCCGCTAGCCGGGCGGTTCAGTCTCCCGCGACGGACGCCGCAGCGGCGAGCACGATCGAAGCGCCCCGCAGGTCGCCCACGAGCCCCGACTCCATCCGGTTCATGACGTAGGAGACCGCCATTCGGGTGTCGAGGTCGACCACGATGATCGAGCCGCCCCACCCTCCCCAGAAGTAGGTGTGCGGGCCCACCGGCATCATCTCCCCCGAGAGCCCGAAGCCCATGCCAAAGCGGATCGGGACCCCGAGCACGGCGTCAGGACCGTTCGACTGCTCCTCGAAGATGACCTCGCAGCCCTCCGGTGACATCAGCCGGACACCGCGGGCCTCCCCCCCGCAGGCGATCACAGAATGCACCGCCGCCACCGACCTCGCGTTGCCGTGACCCCCGGCGGCGGGGATCTCTGCCCGCCGCCAGGGAACGGTCTGAGACTCGCTCCCGTCGAGGCGGGGGTTGGACAGCGTGCGCACGGCGATGCTGCCGGGCTCGAAGTCGGACTCGGTCGGCAGGCCCTCGGGCGGGATCACCGGGGCGACCCGATCGTCGGCCGAGGCCGGCGTCCCGATGAAGAAGTCGGCGCCGAGCGGACCCGCCACCTCCTCGGCGAAAAAGCGCCCGACGGTGCGGCCGGTCACCCGGCGGATCACCTCGCCGACGAGGTAGCCCTGCGTGACGGCGTGGTAGCCCGACATCGTGCCCGGCTCCCACCACGGCTCTTGCGCCGCGAGGAGGCCGGTCGCCTTCTCCCAGTCGTAGAGGTCCTCGACCTGGAGCGGCTCCTGCCAACCCGAGAGCCCGGCGGTGTGCGACATGAGGTGCCGGACCTCGATCCCGCCTTTGCCGGCGGCGGCGAACTCGGGCCAGTAGCGGGCCACCGGCGCATGAAGGTCGATCTCGCCGCGGTCGGCGAGCATGAGCGCGCAGATCGCCGTCATCGTCTTCGTCGTCGACCACACGTTGATGATCGTGTCCTCGCGCCACGGGCGCGTGCGCTCCAGGTCGAGATGGCCACCCCACAGGTCCACCACCGGCTCGCCGTCGAGGAAGACGGCGACCGAAGCCCCGACGTCGAGACCCTGGTCGAAGTTCGACTCGAACGCCTGGCGGACCTGCTCGAAGCGGGGGTCACAGCTCCCCGACACCTCAGCCATCGCTACCCTCCCCTGCCCGGCCGCACCTCGGCCGCAGCCTCGGGCAGGCTACAAGGTGGCGGACGCGCCAGTTCCGACGGAGCCCGTGAGGCGCTCGTAGACGCTGTCGTCGAAGGTTCCGTAGAACTCCGTGAGCTCGTCGACGAGCTGCTCGAACGAGCCCGCCGCGTAGAGGACCGGCTGGTAGTGGGTGATGTCGTACTCGGTCGTCCCCATCTCGGCGAAGTCGAGGGCACGGATCTCGGCCCGCTGGAAGACGTCCATCTCGCCGTAGGACGAGAGGATCCCCGCTCCGTAGGCCTTCGGCTCCCCGTCTTCCATCACGACCCCGAACTCGAGGGTGAACCAGAACACCCGTGACATGAACGCGAGCGCCTCAGGGCTCTCGGTCCTCCCGACCGCCTTGCCCACCTCCTCGCAGATGCGGGAGAACGACGGGTCGGCCAGCTGGTTGGCATGCCCGATCACCTCGTGGACGATGTCCGGCTCCGGGGTGTACAGGGGCACGGAATGGTGGCGCAGATATTGCGTCGAGTAGAAGCGCCGACCTGCGAAGGCGCCGTAGAACTCCCTCAAGGGAGCGAGGCCTGCCACCGGCTGGTAGCCGAAGCCCGTAAGGGGCTCGAGCCGCTCGGTCACCTCGTCGAGCTGGGGGACGTGGTCGGCCGGAAGGCGGAGCTCCTTGCGGGCGACGTTGAAGGCGCGGCAGGCATACCGCTCGTGCTTCGGCTCGAGCTCACGGGAGACGATCCGCCACACCTCGTGCTCGGTCCCGGTGTACTCGACACGGGGGATCGGCTCGCCCGGAGTGTGGGAGGCCGAGATGGCTGCGATCTCGTCCCGGCGCCTGCGGTACTCGGGGTCGGCAAAGCCGGGATGATCCCGATCGAGCTCGACGCGCAGGCCGTCTCCAGACAGGATGACCGGGGAGTACCCGCTCGCAGTGCCCATCGGTGCTCCTCCTCGAGAAGTTGCCGTCCAGCCCAGTATGCCCGTTTCAGTGAGTATTCATGCCAACAGTGAGCAGAGTGAGACGCTTCGCATGAATTCTGCCATAAATGAATACACTCATCCAACATGAGCACGAGGAGGCCGGCCGGCGTTGGACGTCCTGCCGGCACGTCACAGGGTGGTCGGGAGAGCCTCGACGAGGTGGACCGCCGGCTCGTGGCGCTCCTGCAGGCCGACGGGCGCCGCTCTGTGAGCGACCTCGCCGCAGAGGCGGGCGTCTCCCGGGCCAACGCCTACCAGCGGCTCGCCCGGCTCCGCTCCGAAGGGGTCATCACCGGCTTCACGGCACGGATCGACCCCCACCGCCTCGGTCTCGACGTGGCGGCGCTCGTCATCGTGAACGCGGACCAGCGCTCCTGGCGGGGACTGCGTGACGAGCTTCGCAACCTACCGGGCGCCGAGTACGTGGCCCTCTTGGCCGGAGGCTTCGACTTCGTGGTGCTCGTGCGCGTCCCCGACGTGGAGACGCTGCGCGACGTCGTGCTCGAGCGCTTGCAGACGACCGAGGGAGTGCGCTCGACCCAGACGATGTTCATCCTCGACGAGTACGACCGCCTCAGCCGGTGAACCCCTCGATGGTCGCGATGACCTGCGGTGGGGCGCCGAGCAGGTCGCCGTACCCGCCCCCCTCGGCGATGTAGTACTGGGCGCCGGGGATGGCGGCCGCGAGGGCGGCGCTGTCCTCCGGCGGAAAGACCACGTCCGCGCTGCCTCCGATGACGAGCGTCGGCACATCGATGCGGTGCAGCCGGCTCGAGAGAGCATCGGATCCCCAGCACTCGGCTTCAAGCCGGGCCTCGGCGGTGACGGCCGGAGCGGTGACGACGTCGGGCGACTCGGCGGCGAGCTCTCGGAGCCACTCGGCGCGGATGGCTTGCTGCGAGGGCGGGAAGAGCAGCGAAGAGACCTCCGCCAACGTCGCCCTCGGGTCGGTCAGCACACGGGTCGCCGGCCGCAGCGGGCTCGTGCTGCCGCCAACCGGCAGGCCGCTGTCGTCGAGCACGAGGGCTCCGACGAGGCCGGGATGGCGTTCGGCGAGCGCGACGGCCACCTGGCCGCCGAGACCCCAGCCGAGCACGGTGGGGCTCCGCAGCTGGAGCTCTCCGACGAGGCCGGCGGTCACGTCGCCGAGCCACTGCACTGAGATCCGGCCGCGGGCGGGACCCGAGTAGCCGATGCCCGGGAGGTCGAACACCGTCACCGAGTAGCGCTGCGCAAGGCTCTCGAGCAGGGTCGGCGGCCACCAGGCCATCGAGGCGTCCTCTCCGGCGATGAGCAGCAGGGGCGGACCGGAGCCGAGCTGCCGGTAGGCGATCTGCACCACCTGCGCGAAGCCGGCCGCCCCGGGGACCGGAAGATCCACGCTCGTCCTGCCGGCGGGGACGGGCATCACGGGCAGGCGCGACACTGCGCCGAGGCTCGCCAGCGCACCAGTCTGCAAGGTGCCTGGGATCGTCACCGGCACGACGCTCGTCGTCGGCCCTGCGGGGGTGGTCGTCGTGGTCGTGGCCCTGCCGGCGTTCGAGCTCGTGCATGCCGAGGCCACGAGGCACACGGCGAGCAGCGACACGAGGCAGGACAGGGCGCGACGCGTCCCGACGAAGCGTGCTCTCAGTCGGCCCACCGCAGCTTGCGCAGCCGGCGCTCGTCGACGTACCCGTTCTCGGCGAACCAGCGAGCGGACCGGGCCAGGGCCTGCCGGGCAGGCCGCGAGCGGTACCCCAGCTCCTCCCGGGCGCGGGAGTCGTCGTAGACCATCCGGGTCGTTGCCATCCGCACTGCCTCGAGCGGGACGGTCGGATGCCGCTTAACAAGACGGCCCTCGACGATCTCCGAGACGTGGGCGGCCGCCAGCGTGACCCTGGCCGGAACTCGGAGCCACGGCGCCGGCAGGCCCGTGACCGAGGCGAGCAGAGAAAGGAGCTCCCTGAACGAGAGGTTCTCGCCGCCAAGCACGTAGCTGCGGCCCTGCCGCCCCCGCTCGGCCGCCAAGAGGTGGCCGGCTGCGACGTCGTCGACGTCGACCGCGTTCATGGCGGTGTCGACGTAGGCGGGCATGCGACCGTTCAGGAAGTCGAGCACGATCCGGCCGGTCGGCGTCGGCCCGTGATCACCGGGGCCGATCGGCAGGGTCGGCTGGACGAGCACGGCGGGGAGCCCCTCCGCCGCGGCCCGGAGCACCTCGTGCTCGGCGACGTACTTCGATCGCTTGTAGTGGCCGAACAGGTGCTCGACCCGGGGCCAGTGGCCTTCTGAGGCGGGCTCACGGCCAGCGCCGTGGCCGTTCGAACCCGAGTGGTCGAGGCCGATCGTGCCGACCGTGCTCGTGTACACCACCCGCTCGACGCCCGCGCGGGCAGCTGCGTCGAGCACGTTCAGGGTGCCCCCGACGTTGACGTCGTAGAACTCGTCGGGGCGGGGGCTCCAAAAGCGGTAGACCGCAGCGACGTGGAACACGTACCGGCAATCCCTCGCCGCCGCGGCGATCGCCGGTCCGTCCCGCAAGTCCGCCTCGACCGTGTCCACGTCGAGGCCGGCGAGGTTCATCCGATCTGCCCCGGGCTGGACCGTCGCGAGGACCTCGGCGCGCCGCTCGACGAGTGCGCGCACGACGGCGGAGCCGATGAAGCCGGTCCCTCCGGTCACGAGCACCCGGTCGCCCGGGCCGATCGTGCGCTCGGGCCCTCCCGGGCTCACGGCCTCGACACCGCTCAGCGGTGCAGCGCGCTCTTCGCGAGCGTCTTGCCGAACTCGAACACGAGCGAGGAGTTCCGGTGGGCGTCGGCGAGGACGTCGTCGAGAGCGGACACGAACAGCTCCACCTCGGCGTCACCGCAGATGAGCGGGGGCAGGAGCTTCACGATGTTGACGCTGTCGGCGGCCACCTGGGTGAGGATCCGGTGCCGGTTGAACAGCGGACCGACGACCAGCTGGCTGAACAGGCCCTTCCTCGCACCCTCGAGCATCTTCCAGCGCGACTTGAGCCGCAGCGACGAGGGCTCTCCGAACACGAGGCCGATCATGAGCCCCTTGCCCCTCACCTCGTGGAACATCTCGTACTTCTCGACGAGGGGAGCAAGGGCCTGCTGGAACCTCTCACCCATCTCGCGGGCATGGTCGACGATGCCTTCGTCCTCGAGGGTCTGGAGGGTGGCGAGACCGGCCACCATGGCGAGCTGGTTGCGCCCGAAGGTGCTCGAGTGCACGACCGCCCGCTCCATCTTCGAGTAGACCCGGTCGAAGATCTCCGCCGAGCAGGCCGTCGCCCCGACGGGAACGTAACCACCGGAGAGCGCCTTCGAGATCGTGACGATGTCCGGCTCGAGGCCGTAGTGCTCGTGGGCCCACATCCGCCCGGTTCGGCCGAGGCCGGTCTGGACCTCGTCGGCGACGAAGAGCGTGTGATGCTGGCGGCAGAGCCGCTGCACCCCGGTCCAGTACTCCTCGCTCGCGAGGTAGACCCCCTTGCCCTGGATCAGCTCGACGACGAAGGCGGCCACGTCGCCACGGCGCAGCTCCCGCTCGAGCGCGTCGAGGTCGCCGAAGCCGACCGGGTCACAGCCGGGAAGGAGCGGGCCGAAGCCGTCCCGGAACTCCTTGCCGCCGTTCAGCGAGAGCGCCCCGTTCGTGAGGCCGTGGAAGGCGTGCTCGGCATACAGGACCCGGGGGCGGCCGGTCGCGTACTTGGCGAACTTGATGGCCGCCTCGTTCGCCTCCGCTCCGGAGTTCGAGAAGAAGCACCTCCCGATCCCCCCGTGCAAGGTGCCGACGAGCGCCTCGGCCAGCAGGCCCGGCAGGAGCGCGCAGTCGAGCTGCACGAGGTTCGGGAGGTCCATGTCGAGCGCGTCGTGGAGCGCCTTTTTGATCACCGGGTGGGAGCGTCCGAGGGCATAGACACCGAAGCCTGAGAGGAAGTCGAGGTACCGCTCGCCATCGCGGTCGATGAGGTAGCAGCCCTCGCCGCGCTCGTAGAAGCGGTCCATCCCGATCGTCTTCAGGACCCTCGCCAGCTGCGGGTTCAAGAACTCCTGGTGGAGCTTGAAGTTCTGCCCCCGCCTCGTCTCCATCAGCGACTCGAGATCGAAACCCATCTACCCTCCGATCGGACGACGGCCAGCGTACCGGGGTGGCCCCGGCCGGTAGGCTCATCGCTCATGTCTGCTCCTGTCCGACAGCGTGGTCGGGAGGGCGGTGGCGGAGAGGCCCCGGCCGGTGCCGCTCCGGGAACCGGGGCGCCGATCGGCCCGGCCGACGCCCATGCCGTGCTCTCACGCCACCTCCTCGTCGACGGCTACCCGCTCGTCCTCGACCTCGCGAAGAGCCACGGCTCCTGGCTCGTCGACGCCCGCGACGGCACCGAGTACCTCGACTTCTACACCTTCTTCGCCTCCTCCCCACTCGGCCTCAACCCGCCCGGGCTCGCCGACGACGCCAGCTTCCTCGAGCACCTCGCCGTCGTGGCGGCGAACAAGCCGGCCAACTCCGACATCGTCACGGTGGAGCTTGCCCGGTTCGCCGACACCTTCGCCCGCGTGCTCGGCGACCCGGAGCTCCCCCACCTGTTCTTCATCGAGGGCGGCGCCCTCGCCGTCGAGAACGCCCTCAAGGTCGCGTTCGACTGGAAGTCCCGCCGCAACGAGGCGGCAGGCCGCTCGCGCGACCTCGGCACCCGCGTGCTCCACCTGCGTCACGCTTTCCACGGCCGGAGCGGCTACACGATGTCGCTCACCAACACCGACCCGGTCAAGGTCGACCGCTTCCCGAAGCTCGACTGGCCGAGGATCAGCTCCCCGGCGGTGACCTTCCCGATCGAGGAGCACATGGCCGACGTCGAAGCAGCCGAGCGCCTTGCCCTCGCAGAGGCAGAGGCGGCCTTCGCCCGCCACCCCCACGACATCGCCTGCTTTATCGCCGAGCCGATACAGGCCGAGGGCGGCGACCGCCATCTGCGGGCCGAGTTCCTTCGCGCGATGCAAGAGCTCTGCCGGGCCAACGACGCCTTGTTCGTCCTCGACGAGGTCCAGACCGGCGTCGGAGTCACCGGGACCGCCTGGTGCTACCAGCAGCTCGGCCTCGAGCCCGACGTGGTCGCCTTCGGCAAGAAGGTGCAGCTCGGCGGGGTGATGGCGGGCCGCCGGGTGGACGAGGTGGAGGAGAACGTCTTCCGCACGCCGAGCCGGATCAACTCGACCTGGGGAGGCAACCTCGTCGACATGGTGCGCTCGACGAGGCTCCTCGAGCTGATCGAGGCCACCGGAGCGATGGCGAACGCGGCCGAGCGCGGCGAGCAGCTGCTCGGGCATGTCCGCGCCCTCGCCGCCGACCACCCGGGGCTCATTACCAACCCTCGGGGCCGGGGCCTGCTCGTCGCGTGCGACCTGCCCTCGGCGGCACTGCGGGACGGGGTCATCCGCTCCCTGCGAGAGGAGGAGCACGTGATCGCGCTCGGCTGCGGCGACGCCTCGATCCGCTTCCGCCCCGCCCTCTCGGTCTCGGCAGAGGAGGTCGACGCCGGTGCGAGAGCCCTCGCGCGGGTCGTGAGCCGTGCTGCGAAGCAGGTCGGCCGGTGACCGCTCGCCAGTGCTGCTCGATCGTCGCCGGCAAGCCGACGGGCGACGACTCCGGCGGCCGGATGGCCTCGACCAACCCGGCCCGGCTGAGCGACGTCGTCGCCGAGGTGGCGCTCGGGAGCGACGAGACCTTCGTCGAGGCCGCGCGCTCGGCCAAGCGTGCCCAGCCCGCCTGGGCCGAGGTGCCGGCTCCCGTCCGGGGCCGGGTGATCGCCGAGGTCGGGCGGATCGTCGAGGCGAACAAGGAGGCGCTCTCGAGGCTCGTGACGAGGGAGGTCGGCAAGCCGCTCGCCGAGGCACGCGGCGAGGTCCAGGAGATCATCGACACCTGTGACTTCTTCCTCGGCGAGGGCCGGCGGCTCTACGGCGAGACCGTCCCCTCGGAGATGCGCGACAAGGCGCTGTTCACCTTCCGCGTGCCCGTCGGGAACGTGGCCGTCATCACGGCCGGCAACTTCCCGGTCGCGGTGCCGTCGTGGTACCTCGTGCCGGCGCTGCTCTGTGGCGACAGCGTCGTGTGGAAGCCGGCCGAGTACTCCGCTGCGGTCGCGACGGCCCTTTACGAGTGCTTCGCCGCCGGCGGGGTGCCCGACGGCGTGCTCAACCTCGTGCTCGCCGAGGGCGCCGCCACGTTCCGCGGCCTCGAGCGCTCCCTCGACGAGCACCTCGTCGACAAGGTCGGCTTCACCGGTTCCTCCGCCGTCGGCGCCGCCATCGGTGAGCTGACGGGCCGGCACGTCCAGTCGGCCTGCCTCGAGCTCGGCGGCAAGAACCCGATGGTGATCATGCCGGACGCCGACCTCGAGCTCGCCGTCGAGGGGGCTCTCTTCTCCGGGTTCGGGACGGCGGGCCAGCGGTGCACCTCCCTCGGCACGGCCATCGTGCACGAGTCGCTTCACGACCGGTTCGTCGAGCGGCTCGCCGAGCGGCTCGACGCCTCGCCCGTCGGCGACCCGTTCGAAGCCGTGCTCTACGGCCCGATGCTCGAGGAGCGGTTCGCCCTCCGCTTCGAGGAGTACCTCGACACGCTCGTCGAACCCCACCACCGCCTCCTCGGCTGCAGCGGGCGCGGGCGGATCACCTCCGGCGCGCCGAGGGCGGGCTTCGTCGGCGATCCGGACGAGGGGATCTTCTGCCACCCCGCGATCGTGGACGGGGTCCGTCTCGACGACGCCCTCGCACGGACCGAGACATTCGGTCCGATGATCGGGGTCGCCACCTTCTCCGAGCTCGACGAGGCGCTCGAGCTCGCCAACTGCTCGGGCTACGGCCTCTCGTCATCCATCTACACCAGCTCTCCGGAGGCCGCCTTCCGCTTCCGCAGCCGCATCTCGGCCGGGATGGTGAGCGTGAACAACTCGACCTCGGGCGCCGAGGCGCACCTTCCCTTCGGAGGCAACGGGAAGTCGGGCAACGGCTCGCGCCAGTCCGGCAAGTGGGTGCTCGATCAGATGACCCGTTGGCAGTCGATGAACTGGGACTACTCCGGTCGCCTCCAGAAGGCGCAGATGGACACCGACACGATCACGGCCGACCGGGGGTTCACGGTCACCCCTTAGGGACCCGCCGGTGGGGCCGGGTCACTCCTTCGCGCCTGCTCCTTCGGCTCGAGCAGGAGGCCGGGAGGTTCCGGTGTAGGGCCGTGCCATCGGGCCGATCGCGGCCAGGTCCACCTCCACGAGGTAGGGCCGGCCCGCTCCGAGGGCCGCCTTCGTGGCCATGCCGAAGCTCTCGGGCGTGCCGACACGCTCGGCGTCGACGCCGAGTGCTCGGGCGAGGCCGCAGAAGTCCGGGGACCCGAGGTCGACGCCGATCCGGTGCTCGTACTGCTTCTCCTGGATGTTGCGGAGGATCCCGTAGCCGCCGTCGTTGAAGAGGAGGACCACGACGGGCAGTCCCTCGGCCGCGATCGTGGCGAGCTCCGTGGCGCTCAGCATGAACCCCCCGTCACCCACCATGCAGAGCACCGGCCCGTCGTGCGCCACGGCCGCCCCCATCGCCTGGGGCAGCCCGAGGCCGATCGCGAAGCCGTTCGGCATGATCGACGTGCGGGTGCGGCGGACCGGCAGGAGGCGGTTCCCCCAGGTGTAGGCCGGGATGGTGGAGTCCTTCACGACCACGGTGCCCTCGTCGAGGAGGGCTGAGAGCTCGTCGAGGAGGTCGGCCTGGGCCCCGATCGACTGCCGGAGGCGCTCTCGTGCGGCCCCGGCCGCGCTCGTGATGCGCTCCAGCCAGGCCGGGTCGGGCCGAAGGGCGGGGTCGCGCGTCGCGTCCAAGTGGCCGAGGATGAACGAGAGGACCTGCTTCGCGTCGCCCGCCACCTCGATCGCGGCTCGGTAGCTGCGCCCCGGGATCGCCGGGTCCAGGTCGATCTGGACGAGGTTCGCCGGGAGCTCCATCTTCCAGTTCTCCGTGTTCGGGCCCTGGTACCGGGTGCCGATGCCGATGAGGAGGTCCGCCTGCCTCACGAGCTCGCGCACCGTCGGGTCCCAGGGGAGGTTCCCGATGCACAGCGGATCGTCCTCGGGAAGCAGGCCCCGCGCGTTCGGCGTGGTGAGCACGCCCGCACCGATGCGCCGGGCAAGCTCAGCCGTCTCGGCCTCGGCGCCGGCGCGCACGACCCCTCCGCCGGCCCAGATGAGCGGCGCCCGGGAGGCGGCGATCGCCTCGACGGCCCGTTCCCAGCTCGCAGAGGGCTCGCCCGCCGGTTGCCCGACCGCACGCCGACCCTGCAGCGAGGCGTCAGGAGCGGCATCGGCGTACTGGAGGTCGATCGGCAGCTCGACCGAGACCGGCCCCTGCGGCGCCGCCAGTGCGAGCTCAACTGCCTCGGCCACGGTGGCCGAGATCTCGTCGGCCGCCGCCGCCCGGAGCACCCGTTTGCTCGCCGCCGACAGCATCTCGGGCTGGCGCGGGACCTCGTGGATGAAGCCGCGACCGGCTCCGAGATGTCGGGTCTCGATCTGCCCGGTGAGATGGAGGACTGGAGAGCCGGACAGGTAGGCCTCGAGCAGCCCGCCCATCGCGTTCGCCGCTCCGGGACCGGTCGAGGTGATGCACACGCCGAGCCTGCCCGAGACGCGGGCGTACCCGTCGGCGGCGGCGGCGGCGGCCTGCTCGTGCCGGACCGTGATCGAGCGGGGCCTCCCCCGGCGCCGCAGCGCGTCGTAGACGGGCAGGTTGTGGACGCTCGGGATGCCGAAGACGACGTCGACTCCGGCCCACTCGAGGGCGTCCACGACGGCGTCGCCGCCGTCGTGGCGGCCCGCAGCGGCGTTCTCGTGGGAAGCGGTCATCGTTCCGACACCGTACTAACCGCCGCCCGCAAGGTGCTGCGGGGCGCCTATCGCCGTCAGCGGTTCTCGAACACCGGCTCGCGGCGCTCGAGGAAGGCGGCCACGGCCTCCGCGTGGTCCCTCGTGGTCCCGGTGTGGAGGTGGTGGGCGGCCTCCATGTCGAGGCACTCGAACAGGTCGCCGTGGACGGCTCGGTTGAGGTTCTCCTTCATGTACCGGTAGGCGATCGAGGGGCCGGCCGCGAGGCGCCGCGCCCGCTCAGCCGCCTCCGCCTCGAGCTCGGAAGCGGGGAAGACCGCGTTCACGATCCCGAGGCGCTCGGCCTCCTCGGCCGGGATCCGCTCCGAGAGGAAGTAGAGCTCCCTCGCTCGGCCCGCTCCCACGAGGCGGGTGAGGAACCATGTCCCGCCGTAGTCCCCGGCAAAGCCGACACGGGCGAACGCCGTCGTCAGCACGGCCCCTTGGGCGGCGTACCTGAGGTCGCAGGCGAGCGCGAGTGAGAGCCCGGCTCCGGCGGCTGCCCCGGGGATGACCGCGACCGTCGGCTTCGGCATGCGCCAGAGCCTGCCGGAGGTCTCCCTCTGGCTGATCCTCTGGCGATGGAGCGCCGCCTCGTAGCTGACGGAACGGGCGTCGCCACCGGGCTCGCCCGCCATCGCCTTCACGTCGCCGCCGGCGCAGAAGGCACCCCCGGCACCCGTGAGCACGACGCAGCGGACCTCCTCGTCGAGCTCGAAGCGGGCGAGCATCCGAGCGAGGGCGTCGAGCATCGGCCCACTCAGGGCGTTGCGGCGCTCTGGTCGGTTGAACACGAGCGTCCCCACCCCGTCCTCCAAGCGGGCGAGCAGGTGGTCGGTGCCGGTCTCGATCTCGGTCATGGAGCCTCCTCGGTCCCCACGATCATGTCCCGTCGAGGGGAACCACGGAAAGGCGGACGCCAGAGATCTCCCCGCTCCAGCGGGCCGGGACGCCGGCAACCTCTTCGAGCTCGAGCCCGCACGCCACGATCCCCTCTGAGCGACGGTCCGTTCCCTCCACGAAGGTGATCACCTGTCCGGCTCCCCGGAGCGAGATCGAGCGACCCGAGAGCTCCGCCCCGGGGCCGAGCACACGCGCCCAGGTCGCCGCCACCTCCTCCGGCTCTGTGACGGCGACCTCGAGCGAGCTGATGCCGCCCCGCCGGCGGCCCACGGAGTGGTGCACGCGCCCCGCGCTCCAGGCCGGTCCTGCCCACCGCCAGGACTCCGGAGGGTCCGCCCAGTCGAGGGAGACGATGGCGCCGCGAAGGTCCCTCGGGTCGAGGTGGGTTCCCGACATGTCGGCAAGGTCGCTCGTCCACACGATCCGCAGCCCGAGCTCCTCGGCTCGCCGGCGGGGCGACTCCCGGTCCGCGAACTGGAAGATCGCCATGTAACCGCCGTCGCGACCATCACGACGGGCGAGGTACCGCGCCCCCGCGCACTCCTCAACGACCGGCGTGAGCACCTCGAGAAAGCAGTCGCCAGCGGCGAGGACCCGGTTCTCGAGGCCGAAGTAGCCGACCCCCTCGTCCCGGTAGCCGGGCTCCAACCCGAGTGCCGTCTCGAGCTCGGCCGTGACGCGGGCAAGGTCAGAGGTGATGACGACCACCTGGCGGAGGCGGACCGGCACTGCCGCGGTGGCCGATCCCCGATCTGCGCGCACCCTTTGAGTATGTTCCCTTCGATGGCCAAGGCCGCGCGATCAGGCGAGTTCTGCTTCGTGCACGCGGCAGATCTCCATCTCGACACACCCTTCACGGGCCTCTCGCACACCGCCCCCCACGTCGGCGCCGCGCTGCGCGAGGCCTCCCTCGAGGCCTTCGACCATCTCGTCCAGCTCTGCCTCGACAGGGGAGCCGCCTTCCTGCTGCTGGCCGGTGACGTCTACGACGGCCCCGAGCGGGGCCTTCGTGCCCAGTTCCGTCTGAAGGCGGGCCTCGAGAGGCTGGCGGCCGCCGGGATCGACACCTTGGTCGTGCACGGCAACCACGACCCCGTCGGCGAGGGGTGGTCGGCCCTCGGGAGCCTCCCCGAGCGGGTGCACGTCTTCCCCCCCGGCCAGGTGAGCGCAGTGACCCTCGAGCGCGACGGCGAGGCGCTCGCCACGGTCCAGGGAGTGAGCTACGAGCAGCGCGTCGTGACCGAGAACCTCGCCCTGCGCTTCGCCCAGCAGGCCGGGCCCGGGCTCCAGATCGGACTTCTCCACTGCAACGTGGCGGGCGCGCCGGACGGGCATGCCTCCTACAGCCCGTGCACTCTCGGCGACCTTCACCGCATTGGGCTCGACTACTGGGCCCTCGGCCACGTCCACACCGCCACGGTGATGTCGGGCGAGCCGTTCGCCAACACCCCCTTTGTCGTCTACCCGGGCACTCTTCAGGCGCGAAGCCCGAAGCCGAGCGAGCGGGGACCGAAGGGCGCCGCGGTCGTCTCGGTGCAAGGTGGCAGGGTCGCCTCGTTGGAGATGGTGGCGTGCGACGTCGTGCGCTTCGAGGAGCTCGAGATCGACGTCTCGGCCTCCCCGACCGTGGAGGCCGTGCACGACGCCGTGACGGCTGCCGCCTCCGCCGTGCTCACCCGGATCGAGGGACGCGCGCTCGTGGCTCGGGCCCGGCTCATCGGGCGCTCCCCGGCCCATCCGGCGCTTGCGCGATCGGGCGTGCGCGAGGCCTTGGTCGAGCAGCTCCGGGAGGACTGGAGCCTCGCCGAACCGTTCGTGTGGTGGGATCGGTTGATCGACGACAGCCGGCCCGACCTCGATCTCGAGGCCGCCCGCTCGGCCGGCGACTTCGTCGCCGACCTGCTGCAGCAGGCACTCGAGCTCGGCGGCAGCCAGGCTCCGGGCCTCCCCCTCCCGGCAGCCTCCGTGCTGGACGCGACCGTGCTCGACGACCTGCTCGGCAAGATGCCGACCGAGCTCCGGTCTCGCGCCGTCACGATGCTCGAGCAGGAGATCACGGTGGCGGAGCTGCTCGAGTCCGCCACATGGACGGCTCTCGACCTGCTGGAGGCGGACACATGACCGGCCCCGCCCGTCAGGAGAGCTTCGGCGGCGAGGTCGGCCCTGCGGGGGTCGTGCTCCCCGCAAGCTGGCGGGGTGCCGCCCCTGCCCCATACCTCGCCTGGCTGGCGGTCGACGGCTTCGGCACCCTCGCCGGGCTCCGCATCGAACTCGCCCCCGGGTTGAACGTCGTGCTCGGCGAGAACGAGGCGGGGAAGTCCACCCTGTTCGACTTCGTGAGCGGGGTGCTGTTCGGCTTCCCCCGCCACAAGGCCGACGCCCACTTCCGGCCACCGGTCCGGGGCGGCCGGCACGGCGGCACGATCGGAGTCGCCCAGGGCTCCGGCGTCCTCACGGTCACGCGCCACGGCCCTCCCTCGAAGCATCTCGAGATCGTCGGCGAGGACGGCTCGGCCCTCGAGGAGACGGACCTGGCCCGGGTGCTCGGCGGGGCGAGCAAGGACCTGTTCCGCACCGTGTTCGCGGTCGACCTCGACGACCTCGGGCGCCCGGAGGCGCTCGGGCACGGCGCCGTGCGGGAGGCGCTCTTCTCCTCGAGCCTCGTCGGCCAGCGCCGATCGGTCGCCCATGCCCTCGAGCGGCTCGAGGCCCGCTGCAGCGAGCTCGTGCGCCCGCGCCAGGGAGGACTCGCGAATGTCGCTCTCACTGAGCTGCGCGGGGTGGAACGTGAGATCGCCGCCGCGAGGGCCAAGGCGGCGACCTACCCCCGGCTCCGGGCAGAGCTGGAACGACGGGGGGAGGCCCTCGGGGCCCTCCAGCTCCAGCTCGAGCGTGCCACCCGTGAAGCAGACGATCTCGCGCTGCTCGAGCGGTGCTGGCCGCGCGTGGTCGAGCGGCTGGAAGCGGCCAAGGCGCTCGACGAGCTCGGTCCTCCGACGGCCGACGAGCGGCGCGCCATCGAGCTCGCGCCGACGCTCGATGTCGTGCGGGACGAGTGGTCGGGCCATCGCTCCCGGCTCGAGGCGCTGGGAAAGTTGGAGCAGCAGGTCGTTCCGATCGAGCGCTCCATCGGCGAGCACGTCGCGCTGCTCGGCCCCTGGGCCCTTGCCGTCGCCGGCGACACGACGATCGACCTCGAGCCGGCGATCAGGCAGGCGGTGGAGCTCGCCGAGGCGACCACGGTCGCCGACAGTGCCATCGAACAGGCTGCAGCACGCCTCGCACAGGCCTCGGCCGGGCTCGCCGAGCTGGACGGCGAGAACGGTCCGCTCGGAGGAGCGGCCGAGCGGCAAGGGCCTGACGACGCCCCGCGGGCAGCTCTGCCGGACGCGCACGATCTGGAGCGACGCCTCGCCTCGCTCGCCGAGCTCCGCGGGCTCGTCGCCGAGCACGACGCGAGGGCACGCGAGCTGCGCCTCGTCGTTGAGCGCGAGCAGCTCCGGTCCGAGCAGGCCCGACCAGGCGCCCACGGCGCGGTCGCCGTCGTGGCGATCGCCGTCCTCCTTGTGCTCGCCGCCGTGCTCGCCGCCGAGCACAAGGCTGCCCTTGCGGCAGTGGCGGCCGGCGCGGGCCTCGCCGTCGTCATCACCTGGGTCCTCGCCGTGCGCCGGTACCGCTCGCCTCGAGCCGGCGACGGTGACCCCGCCCCTGCCGGCGGGGCGGGGGACTCGGCAAGCCGCTCGACGGCCTCGGCTCTGGCGGCCGAGCGTCAGCAGGTGGCCGCGCTCGGCCGCCGCATCGCCGAGCTGGCCGAGCGGCACGGCCTCGCAGAACCGGTGGCCGAGGCGTCGATAGAACGGGCCCGGCGCGAGGTGGAGCTCCAGCTCGCCGCACGGCACGAGCACGACAATCGCGCCTCTCTCCGGCGTGAGCGTGCCGCCCAGGTCCGCCAGGCGCAACAGGAGGCCGACACCGCCCGCGAGCGCCTGGCCGCGACGCGGCGGGCCACCTCGGAGCTCGCCGCACGCCTCGGCGTGCCGGGCTCGCCGGATGCACGGACCCTCGTGAACACGCTGTCGCAGCTCGCCAAGCTCCGCGACCGCCACGAAGCTCGCGTCCGGATCGCCAGCTCCGCGAAGGACATCCTCGCCGAGGTCCGCACCTTCGAGAGCCGCGTGATCGGCCTCGCCACCGCGTTGGGGCTCTCGGCCCCCGAGCAGCCACGCCCGCCGGAGCTGACCGGTGCTGGCTCGGCCCTCGAGGCGGTCGGCCGGGGCGCCCGGGCGAGCGCCGAGATCGAGCGGCTGCTGCGCGAGGCGGAGGCAAGGATCGAGCAGGCGCTGGAGCGCGCCCGGGAGCGGACGACGCTGTCCGGGCGCGTCGCCGCCGTCGACGCGGAGCTCGAGCGGCTCCTCGGCCGGGGCGAGCACGCCGCCGCGCTTCGGCAGGACCTCGCTTCCGGCGAGGTCCTCGCCTGGAAGGAGCGCAAGGAGTCGGCACTGGCGAGGCGTGAGGAGCTCGCACAGCGCCACGAAGCAGAGCTGCGCGAGCACCAGCAGCTCCTCGACGAGCTTGCACGCCTCGAGAAGGCGGCGGACCTGCCAGAGCTGGAGGCGAGCTGTGCAGCCGCCGAAGCGAGGCTCGAGCTCGCCCTTCGCGAGTACCTCAGCGCAAGCACGGCACGGCTGCTCGTCCAGCAGACCCTCCGGCGCTACGAGGAGGAGCGCCAGCCGGCCGTGCTCGCCCGGGCGGCAGAGCTCTTCTCGGCCGTCACCGAGGGCCGGTACCGCCGCATCGCCGTCGAGGGATCAGAGGACGCTGCTCCGAGCGTCCAGGTGGTGAGCTCGGGCGGCCAGCGCCTCGACGCCGGCCTGCTCAGCAGGGGCACCGTCGAGCAGCTCTATCTCTGCCTGCGGCTTGCGCTCGCCGAGTCGTACGCCGAGCGCGCGGTGGCCCTTCCCATCGTCCTCGACGACGTGCTCGTGAACTTCGACCCGCGCCGCAGCGCCGCAATGGCCGGAGTGATCGCCGAGGTCGCCGCCCGCCACCAGGTGATCGCCTTCACCTGTCACCCCCACGCCGCCGATCTCCTCCGGCAAGCGGCCGTCTCCGCGGCATCGCCCGCCCGCCTGGTGGAGCTGGCAGGCTGACTGCTCCTGCGAGGGCTTCGACGCCGTCAGCTCAGAACGAGGTCGTGCAGTAGGGCGGCTCGGCCCCACGGAACATCCGGTCACAGGTCACGAGCGCTCCCGCCGTGTGCTCGCGGATCAGCCCGACCGCGGCGAGGCTCCCCGGTCGCAGCCCCCCGAGGTAGATCGAAGCGAGCACCGAGACGTCGAGCTCCAGGTCCGCCGCCTCGGGTCCCTTGCCGGCCCCGGACTGCGGTCCCTCGACCTCGACGTCCCCCCCGGACGACCTGAGCCGGTAGGTCCCGCTGTTCCACGAGCAGAACGGATCGCTGACCGAGAGCACGAGCGCACCGTCGTCGTCGTAGCGGCGTGCTGAGAGGGCAGCTGCCACGTCCACGAGCCGGACGAAGGTGTGCTCGGCCGTCGCGCGAGGCCGCATCCTGCGGTAGTCAGAAAGGGCCCAACGGATCGGCTCGTCGACCGGCCGCTGCGCCGTCTCGATGCGGTCGACGAGGTCGAGGTCGACGAGGAGGGACCAGAGCGAGAGGTAGGCGTCCGCGCTGAGCGCGCACAGCTCGTCGAGATGGACCACCCGCTGCCTGCGCTCGCCCGGCTCGACAAGGACCCGGTAGGCAACGTAGCCGTCGGGCCTGCCGCCGTTCTCGTGGAGTGCGAAAAAGCGCCTCCGTTGCTCCTCGCCGCTCTCGTGGCCGAGGACGTCCAGCCATCCGGCCTCAAGGCGGGACACCTCGCCGGCACGCGTCGGCTGGTACGCGGCAAGCAGTTGCGGGAAGAGCTGCGCCGCCTCGGCCCGGTCGACGAAGCGCACCCGGCCGCTCGTGCCCGAGAGTGCGGGCGCTCCCGGCAATCCGGGCGGCTCGACTCGGATCGTCCGCGAGTCGATCGTGTACCAGCTCGCACAGGTGGCCGGCCCGTAGCCGAAGCGCTGGTAGATGCCCGCCTCGGAGGAGGTGAGGGTCGCGATCGCCTCGCCGCGGCGGCAAAGGTCGTCGAGCTGGTAGCGCATCATCGAACGGAGGCGGCCCTGCCGGCGATGGGTCGGCAGGACGGCAACCCCGACCACACCAGCTGCCGGGGTGGCGGCCGGGCCCGGCAGGGTGAGCGTGACCGGCAACGACACGGCGACGCCGACGATCTCGGGACCGTCGCGGCTCGCCACAACCCGCTCGGGGTCGCTGCTCTCCTTGATGACCTGCCGCACGTGCGGCTCAAGCCGGGAGCCGAACGCGAGCTCGTCGACCTCGAGAGTGCTCTCGATCTCAAGCGGGGTGACTGGGCCCGCCCCGAGCGCGTCCAGGGTCAGTGCTCCGCGTGGTCGCCGGCGATCGTCTTTCGGATCAGCTCGACACGCGCCTCGGAGGCGTTCGCGTCCTCCCCCTTCTCCTCGAACAGCGCCCGCCGATCCGCCTCCGCCTCGGCAGCCGCGTTGGCGTCGGCGGCCGCGAGCCGGGCCTCGATGCCCTCGGCCACGAGCCGCTCCGCCTCGGCCACGAGGGCGGCCACCATCTCGTCCTCGGGCACGACCCTCACGATCTGCCCCTTGATGAACAGATGGCCACGGTGACGACCCGCCGCGATGCCGAGGTCGGCCTCGCGCGCCTCGCCGGGGCCGTTCACGACGCATCCCATGACGGCGACCTGGATCGGGAGGCTCTTCTCCTCGAGTGCCGCCTGGGCCTGCTTCGCCACACCGATGACGTCGATCTCGGCCCGACCGCACGACGGGCATGCGATGAGGTCGAGCCCCTTGCGCTCCCGCAGCCCCATCGCCTCGAGCAGCTGCCGCCCCGCCCGCGCCTCCTCGACCGGGTCGGCCGTGAGCGAGTAGCGGATGGTGTCGCCGATCCCTTCGGCGAGCAGGGCCGCGATCCCTGCCGTCGCCTTGATCAGCCCTGCGGGAGGCGGCCCTGCCTCGGTCACGCCGAGGTGGAGCGGGTGGTCGAAGGTCTCGGCGGCGAGCCGGTAGGCCTCGATCATGAGCGGCACGCTCGAGGCCTTCACCGAGATCTTCACGTCGTCGAAGCCCACCTCCTCGAAGTAGGCGAGCTCCATGCGGGCCGACTCGACGAGGGCCTCGGGGGTCGCGCCGCCGAAGCGCTCGTAGAGGTCCTTGTGGAGCGAGCCGGCATTGACCCCGATGCGGATCGGGACTCCCCGGTCGCGCGCCTCGGAAGCGACGAGCTTGATCTCCTCGGGCTTTCTCAGGTTGCCGGGGTTCAAGCGGAGCCCGTGGACGCCCGCCTCCAGGGCGGCGAGCGCCATCTCGTAGTGGAAGTGGATGTCGGCGATGATCGGCACCGGCGAGCGGGGGACGATCCGGGCCAGGCCCTCGGCCGCCGCCTGCTCGTTGCAGGTGCACCGGACGATGTCGGCGCCGGCGCCGGCAAGCGCGTAGATCTGGGCGAGAGTTCCCTCGACGTCGGCGGTCTTCGTCGTCGTCATCGACTGCACGCTGATGGGCGCGCCGCCGCCGATGGGGACGCCGCCGACCCGGATCTGCCTCGTGGCGCGCCGCTTCGCGTTGGTGACTGGGGGTCTGGCCATCGTTTCCAGCCTACGGCGAGACGACCGGCCGGAGGTGCAGGGCGCCCCGCCCTAGCCGCCGGGCAGGTGGACCGGCTGGACGATGTTGCTGTAGAGCGCGCCCAGCCCGAGCACGACGATGAAGGCGAGGAAGAGGTACGCGACGGGCATGAGCTTCAGCACGTCGGCGTGGTACCGGCGGCCCCGGCGCGACCGGATCCGCTCGTAGACGGCGATGAGCACGTGGCCGCCGTCCAGGGGCAGCATCGGGAAGAGGTTGACGAACCCGACGAACAGGTTCACCTCGACGAGGAGCAGGAGGAGGAGGCCCGGGTCGACCGACGCAGCCTGCGAGCCGATCTGGATGATCCCGAGGATCGAGGTGACGGACCCCTGCTGCGAGCCGGAGCTCGAGGAGGAGGCCCCGTGAGCTGCCCCGTTCCCGTTCGGCCGGGAGCCGGCGGTCGCCACCGAGTGGGCGAACTGGGCGAGGCCGTGGAAGGAGAACACCCGCGCGATCCCGGTGGCGGTGGCCGCTGCGATCGACCCGAACTCCTCGAAGGCCTTCGGGATGCTCGCGACCGGCCCGACTGGCCTCGTCACCCCCGAGGTGAGCTCCACGCCGATGATGCCCGTCGGCTTCCGGGCCGTCGAGTGGACCCGCTGCCCGTCGATGATCTCGGTGACCGTGCGGGCGTCGACCGGCCGGACGTCGAGGTGGAGGAGACGGCCGTGACGATCGACGACGACGTGCAGCGTCGTCCCGGGGTGGGAGGAGACTTCCCTGGAGAGCGCCGAGAACGAGTTGATCCTCACCCCGTCGATGCTCACGAACCGGTCGCCCGGCCGGAGCCCGGCGATCTGTGCCGGAGTCCGGCCGTGGGAGAAGTGGAGCAACCCGAGGACGTAGGGGCTCGTCGGCACCGTCTGCCCGACGAAGACGAAGAAGCTCCAGCAGAGAACGAGGGCGATCAGCATGTGCATGGCGGAGCCGGCGACCGCGACGGCGATCCGGCGGGGGAAGCTCGCCTGGCGGTAGCTGCGGGCCTCATCGGCCTCCGCAACGTCCTCGAGCATCGTCATCCCGGTGATCTTCACGTAGCCGCCGGCCGGGATCGCCTTCACCCCGTACTCGGTCTCGCCCCTGCGGATCGACCAGAGCCGGGGTCCGAAGCCGAGGAAGTACTCGGTGACCTTCATCCCGCTCAGCTTGGCGGCGACGAAGTGCCCGAGCTCGTGGAGCATGACCATGGCCACGATGGCGAGGACGACCACGAGCACGCTGAGGGCGTGCAGCACGACGGCGAGCACGACGCCGGCTGCGACGACCGCGGCGAGCCGGATGACCGCCGCGGTGTTGGAGGTCACGCCGCGGCCGCTTTCGCCAGCACCCTCCGGGCGACCGCACGCGCCCCGGCGTCGGCGTCGAGCACGTCGTCGATCGTAGACAGGGCCGCCTGCTCGAAAAAGGTCAGGGTCTCCTCGACCACCTCGGCGATCTGCGGCCAGCGGAGCAGGCCGTCGAGGAAGGCCGCCACGGCCACCTCGTTGGCGGCGTTCAACCAGGCTGGCGCAGCGCCGCCCTCACGGCCGGCGTCGAAGGCGAGCGCGAGGCAGCGGAAGGTCTCGAGGTCGGGGCGCTCGAACTCGAGAGCTCTCACCGACGCCCAGTTCATGGCGCCGTAGGGTCGTGAGAGCCGTTCGGGGTAACCGAGGCAGTAGCCGATCGGCAGGCGCATGTCCGGATGGGAGAGCTGGGCAATGGTGGCGCCGTCGGTGAACTCCACCATCGAGTGGACGATCGACTGGGGATGGACGACCACCTCGATCCGGTCGATCCCGATCCCGAACAGCTCGTTCGCCTCGAGGACCTCGAGGCCCTTGTTCATGAGGGTCGACGAGTCGACGGTGATCTTCGGCCCCATCGCCCAGGTCGGGTGGGCGAGCGCCTCCTCCACCGTCACGCCCGCCAACTCGACGAGGCGCCTGCCCCGGAAGGGACCGCCACTCGCGGTGAGCACGAGCTTGCCGACGGAGCGGGCGTCGCCGGCCCTCAGGCACTGGTGGATCGCACAGTGCTCGGAGTCGACGGGGAGGATCTCCGCCCCGGGGGTGCTCCGGGCGCGCTGCACGACCGGGGCGCCGGCGATGAGCGACTCCTTGTTCGCGAGGGCGAGGCGCACCCCGCACTCGAGCGTCCGGACCGTCACACCGAGGCCGGCAAAGCCGACCACCGCGTTCAGCACCGTGTCGGCGCCCGCCTCGGCCAAGGAGGCAAGCGCGCCCTCACCGGCGCGCACCTCGGTTCCCGGGGGCACGAGCCGCTCGAGCTCGGCGGCGCGAGCCGGGTCCGCGAGCGCCACGACGGCGGGCCGGAACTCGTGGGCCTGCTCGGCAAGGAGGTCCACCGATCTCGCTGCACCGAGCGCGACGACCTCGAAGGAGCCTCGCGCCTCGCGCACCACCTCGAGGGCCTGGGTGCCAATCGACCCCGTCGAGCCGGCGATGGCAACCCGCCTCGCGCCCGCGGACCTCGGTTCGGATGCCACCTTGCCCTCAGCCGTGGAAGAGACGAACGAGGAAGTAGGTCGCCGGCAGCATGTACAGCAGGGCGTCGATCCGATCGAGCACCCCACCGTGGGCCGGGAGCAGGGTCCCCATGTCCTTCACCTTCAGGTCGCGCTTGATCATCGACTCGGCGAGGTCGCCGATCGGCGCCACGACCGCCGCCACCACGCCGAGCGCCGCGGCCCGGGGAAGCGTCCACGGGTGCATCTGCGAGGTGACGACGAGAGCGACGACGAGCGCGGCAAGACTGCCGGCGACGAGACCCTCCCACGTCTTTCCGGGGCTCAGTGCCGGAGCGAGCGGGTGGCGGCCGATCAGGCTCCCGAAGGCGTAGCCGCCCACGTCGTAGGCCACGGTGACCTCGGCCGCCCCGAGCAGGTAGGCGACGCCGTGGCCGCCGGGGTAGGCGGTGGGGTCGAGGAGCAGGCCGGCGAACGAGCCGAGCAGCGCGATCCAGCCGATCCCGAGCAGGGTGACCGAGATGTTGGCGACGACGTGGCGGCGGGTGACGCCGACCAGGTACCAGCCGATCGTGGCGACGACGGCGAGCGCGCCGACGATCGGGATCGCGGACGGCCCTCTCGTGTAGGCCGCCACGGCGAAGCCAGGGGCCGCGATCAGGCCGAGCAGGCTGGCTGGCTGATAGTGGGCCGTGCGCAGCGAGCGGAAGCACTCGGCGGCGGCAAGGAGCAGAACAAGGGCGCTGAGGGCGAGAGCGGCCTGCGAGCCAAGCCAGAAGCACAGCAGGGCGATCCCGCCGATGCCGAGCCCCGTCGCCGTGGCCACGACGGGGTTGCGCCCCTTCCGGGACGGCTGCTCGCTCCGGCCAGGCTCGGTCCCGCCGGCCGGGGAGGGCGACGGCTCGTCCGGCGCGGCACGGCCGCCCGCCCGCTCGCCGGTCGTGGCGCGACCGGCGAAGCTCACCGAGATCTCGGGGGGCCGCCCGTGCTCCTCGGCGAGGCCGGGCGCCGGCCCGCGGGTATCGGGTCCCGCCACGGGATGGATGGCCGTGCGCTCGCCCGAGTCACCGGAGTCCTCACGGCGGCTCGGGCCCAAGAGGGCCGGGCCGAACAGCTCCGCACCAACGCCAAGGCCGTCGTCCTCGCCGGCTGGCCCGTGCTCGACCACCGGGACCGCCTGGCTGATGAGCTCGGCGAAGGCCTCCTCGTCCTGCTGGAAGTCCCGCTCCGACTCGCGCCACACCGGGCCGGGGATGACCGGGCCGCTCGGCTCGCCATCCCGGAGCAGCACACGGGGCACCTCGCGGGTGGGCGGGTCAGTCCAGTCCGGGAGCTCAACCCCCTGGAGGATCTCGTCGGGGACGGGCTCCTCGACCAGGCGCTCACTCGCAGCGAGGTGGCGCGGGGCATGCCGGGCAGTGCGCTCGCCGGCGTCACTGCTCCCTGGCGGCGGCACGAGACCGGCTGCCACCCCGGCCTGGACGCCCTCGATGCGGGGACGCCCGGTGGTCGAAGGCGGGAGCGGGCGGGCCGGCCGGTCGTCGGGCAGCCCGTCGGCCGGAGCCTCGGTGCCAGCGGACGGCTCCGGGGCGCCCTCCGTATCGAGGGTCAGGGCCTCCTCGTCGGGGCGCGGCCCGGCCGGTCTCGTCGGTTCCTCCATGTCAGAGCTCGAGGAGCTCCTTCTCCTTCGTGGCCAGCATGCGGTCGATCTCGGCTACGAGGTCGTGGGTGACCCGCTCGAGCTCCTTCTCCGCCCGCTCGAGCTCGTCAGAGGAGAGCTCGCCGTCCCGCTCCAAGGCTTCGAGCTCGTGGCGGGTGGCGCGCCGGACGTTGCGCACCGCGACCCTCGCCTCCTCGGCCCGGTGCCGCACGACCTTCACGTACTCACGGCGGCGCTCCTGGGTGAGCTCGGGGAAGACGAGCCGGATGACCGAGCCGTCGTTCGCCGGGTTCACACCGAGGTCCGAGGTGACGATGGCCTTCTCGATCGCCTTCATCGCCCCCTTGTCGTACGGCAAGATCACGAGGACTCGGGGCTCGGGCACCTGGAAGCCGGCCAGCTGCTGGAGCGGCACCTCCTGCCCGTAGTAGTCGACCTTCACTCGCTCGACCAGCGCCGGAGCCGCCCGGCCGGTGCGGACTGCGGCGAAGTCGGCGCGAGCGTGCTCGACGGCCTTGTGCATCCGTTCACGGCACTCCTCCAGGGCGGCTTGGACGAGGTCGTCGTTCACGAGATCAGCGTACCTATCCGCTCGCCGGCGAGGGCGGCCCGCACGTTCCCGGGCTGCATGAGGTCGAACACGAGGATCGGGATCTGGTTGTCCCTGCAGAACGTGATCGCCGTCATGTCCATGACCCGCAGGTCACGGGCGATGACCTCCGTGAAACCGATCTCGTCGTAGCGCACCGCGTCGGGCGCGCTGCGGGGGTCGGCGCTGTAGACGCCGTCGACCCCTGAATGCGTGCCCTTCATGATCACCTCGGCCTCGATCTCGGCGGCCCGGAGCGCCGCCGGCGTGTCGGTCGTGAAGTAGGGGCTGCCCATGCCGGCCGCGAGGATGACCACGCGGCCCTTCTCGAGGTGGCGCATGGCACGGCGCCGGATGTACGGCTCGCAGACCTCTGCCATGTGCACGGCGGACAGCACTCTCGTCGGCTGGCCCGCCCGCTCGATGGCGTCCTGGAGCGCGAGGGCGTTGATGACGGTGCCGAGCATCCCCATCGTGTCGGAGGTGGCCCGGTCCATCCCTTCGCCCGCGCCGATCGTGCCCCGCCAAATGTTGCCGCCGCCGACGACCACCGCGATCTCGGTGCCGAGCTCGCCCACCGAGGCGGCGATCTCCTTCGCGAGGCGGTCCACCGTGGCGGCGTCGATCGTCTCGTCGGAGGCCGCGCTCGCAAGAGCCTCGCCGGAGAGCTTGAGGACCACGCGCCGCCAGCGGGAGGGCGACGGGGCCGCCGTGTGGCCGTCGGCGCGCTCCTCGGCGAGATGCTCCACCCGACCCGGTCCTAGGTCCCGACCACGACCTGGGCGAAGCGGCGCAGCTCGGCGCTCCCGAGGAGGTCCTTGATCGTCCTCTTCTCGTCGCGCACGTACGGCTGCTCGAGCAGCACCCGCTCCTTGAACCATCCGTTCAACCGTCCCTCGACGATCTTCGCGAGCGCCTGCTCGGGCTTCCCCTCGTTGCGGGCGATGGCCTCCGCGGTCTGGCGCTCGGCCTCGACCCGCTCGGCGGGGACGTCCTCGCGCCGCAGGTACTCCGGCCGGGTGAAGGCGATGTGGACGGCGATGTCGTGGGCAAGCTCGTGCCCGCCGCCCTCGATCTCGACGAGCACCGCGTTCACTCCGCGGCCGTTCTGGATGTGCAGGTAGCTGTCGAGAACGGCGCCCTCGGCCGCGACAAAGCGCACGGTCTCGCCGAGGGCGACGTTCTCCTTCGAGGTCACGGCGAGCTTCTCGACCCGCTCCCGCTGGGCGGCGAGCGCCTCTTCGCCACCAGCCGCGAGCTCCGCCGCGAGCTCGTCGACGAGCTGGACGAACTCGGCCGACTTGGCGACGAAGTCCGTCTCGCACTCGAGCGCGACGATGGCGCCCCGGTTGTCGTCGATGACGACGGCCACGGCGCCTTCCGCCCGCTCCCGGTCGGCTCGCTTCCCGGCGCTGATCTTTCCCTGCTCGACGAGCCAGCGGCCGGCGGCCTCGATGTCGCCCTCGTTCTCCTGGAGCGCCTGGCGGCAGTCGAGGATCCCGGCGCCGGTCCTGCGGCGCAGCTCGGCCACGTCCTTGGCACTGTACTCAGCCATCGATGCTTCCCTCGCTCGTTTCCTCGTAGGCTCCGGCGCCCGGCAGGGCACCCTCGGCGGTCGCCGCGGCACCGTTCGCCTCCGGCCCGTCCCCGGCCTCCACCGCAGGCGCGTCCTCCGGCTCGTGCGGGGCCGGTGCCTCTGGTGCCGCGCCGGCGGGGGCCGACGCCGGCGGCCTGGCCTGCACCGGCGGCAGAGAGTCGCCGATCCGGGGACCGCCCTGCTCGACGATGGCCTTGCGGGACGCGATGTAACGACCCTCCGCGACGGCGTCGGCCATGATCCGGCACATGAGCCGGCCGGCTCGGATCGCGTCGTCGTTGCCGGGGATGACGTAGTCGATCAGGTCGGGGTCGCAATTGGTGTCGACGACCGCGACGACGGGGAGCCCGAGCTTTCGCGCCTCGGTGACGGCGATGTGCTCTTTTTTCGTGTCGATCACGAAGATGGCGTCGGGAGGTCCCTGCAGCCGGCGGATCCCGCCCAGGTTGCGCTCGAGCTTCTCGAGCTCCCGCTCGTTCATGAGCGCTTCCTTCTTCGGCATGGCAGCGAAGTCGCCCGCGTTCCTCGCCGCCTCGAGCTCGGCGAGCTTGCGCACCCGGCCGGCGACGGTCTGGAAATTCGTGAGCATGCCGCCGAGCCAGCGCTGGTTGACGTACGGCATCCCGCACGCGGTGGCGAACTCCGCCACGGGGTCCTGGGTCTGCTTCTTCGTGCCCACGAACAGGATCGTGCCTCCCTCGGCCGTGAGATCCCGGACAAAGGAGTACGCGACCCCGATCCGCTCGAGGGTCTGGTTGAGGTCGATGATGTAGATCCCGTTGCGCTCACCGAAGATGAACCGCTTCATCTTCGGGTTCCAGCGCCGGGTCTGGTGCCCGAAGTGGACCCCGGCCTCCAAGAGTTGCTTCATCGTGACGACGGCCACTGTCGATCCTCCCGACGGTTGTGCTGATCCGGGCACGGCGCCGAGCAGGCGACCGCGGGTGTGCCCGGACGAGTCGTTTCATGGTGTCGGAGACCCGGGCGGGCCTCCGGGTCCATCGTAGCCGGTCGAGGTCGCCCGCCCGGTGGGCCGCTCAGACGAGCTGGTCGCGGAGGCGATGGCGCAGGCGGGTGACGGCCTTCGTGTGGATCTGGCAGGCCCGGCTCTCGGTGACGCCGAGGATGTCGCCGATCTCGGAGAGGTTCAAGCCCTCGTAGTAGTACAGCGTGAGGACCGTCCGCTCCCGGTCCGGCAGGGCGGAGATGGAGCGGGCGAGCAGCTGGCGCATCTCGGCGAGCTCGATCGTGGCCCCGGGGCTCTCGCCGGCGTCGGCGAGGCTGTCACCGAGCGTCCGCTCGCCCTGACCACCGAAGAGCACCTCGTCGAGCTGGAGGACGCCGGCCCGGGCCGTCTGCCTGAGCAGCGAGTCGAGCTCGGCCGGGGTGATCCCGAGCTCGTTCGCGAGCTCCTCGTCGGTCGGCGACCGCCGCAGGTCGTGCTCGAGCCTCGAGTACGCCTGGTCGGCCGCTCTCGCCTTGGCGCGCACCGACCGGGGCACCCAGTCGATGGAGCGCAGCTCGTCGAGGATGGCGCCCCTGATCCTCGGGACGGCGTAGGTCTCGAACTTGACCCCCCTGCTCAGGTCGAACTTCTCGATGGCGTCGATGAGACCGAGGATGCCGTAGCTCACAAGGTCGGCCTGGTCCACCGAGTCCGGCACACGGGAGAGGGTCCTGCCCGCCACGTACTTCACGAGGGGCGAGTAGTGGAGGATGAGCCGATCCCGGATCTGGCGGTCCGGGTGCCGCTTGTAGGCCGACCACAGCTCCTCGACGCGCTCGATGCGCCCGAGGTCGAGCGCGCTCATACCGCCCTCGGGTGTGCTCGCTCGTAGGCGGCCACGAGCCGTTCCGTCGACACGTGCGTATAGATCTCGGTCGTCCGCAGGCTGGCGTGGCCGAGCAGCTCCTGGACGACCCGGAGGTCGGCGCCGCCGTCGAGCAGGTGGGTGGCGTACGCGTGCCGGAGCGCGTGCGGGTGGGTGGGTCTCGCCGCCCGGAGGTCGACGATGCGGCGGACGTCGCGGGGGCCGAGGCGGCGCAGCCGCTTGTTGACGAAGACCGCCTGCCCGGCCTCCTCGAGACGTCCGAGGGTCGGGCGGCCCTTGGTGAGCCATGCCGCCAGCGCGTCAAGGGCCGGCTCGCCGGCGGGCACGCGACGCTCCTTCGACCCCTTGCCCCACACCGTCACGGTCCCTCGAGACGACTCGACGTCGCCGAGGTCGAGGCCGCAGAGCTCGCTCACCCGCAGGCCGCAGCCGTACAGCAGCTCGAGGACGGCGTCGTCCCTCAGCCGCCAGACCTCCTCCTCGCCGTCGAGCGCTGCCCGGTCGGGCTCGAGCAGCTCGTGGAGCTCGGCCGGCGAGGGCACGCGAGGAAGGCGGGCGTCGCCCGCCGGTGCCGAAAGGCGCCGCGAAGGATCGGACGGGAGCTGGCCGGTGCGGACGAGCCAGGAGAAGTAGCGCCGGATCGCCGAGGCCTTGCGGGCAATGGTGCGCTTGGCGTAGCGGCGGGTGGCGAGATAGGCGAGGTAACGGCGGAGCACGAGGCGGTCGACGCTCGAAGGGCTCGTCCGGCCGCTGCGCTCCAGCCACTCGACGAGCGCGCTCACGTCGTTCACGTAGGCCCGTGACGTGGCTTCGGACTCGCCGGACAGCGAGCGTGCGAAACCCTCGAGCTCGAAACCCACGGCCTCAACGGTACCCGAGCGGCACCCCGGCTTCCGGCGACAACCGGCCGGGTGGAGGGCTCGCCACCCCCCGTGCACGCGGCGCCCCGGGGCGTGGGGGAAGATAGAGGGATGGCGAGCCGCATCCTTCTCGTCGAGGACGACGAACGCATCCGTGCCTCGATGCGCCTGTCGCTCGAAGACGAGGGCTACGAGATCGAGGAGGCCGCGAGCGGCGAGGAGGCGCTCGATGCCCACGCCCGGGCCCTCGTCAGCGAGCCGTTCGACCTCCTCGTGGTCGACATCATGCTGCCGGGGATCGACGGCTTCGCCTCGGTGCGCGAGCTCCGGCGCACGAGCACCGTCCCGATCATCATGGTCACCGCGCGGACCGACACCCACGACGTTGTGGCGGGCCTCGAGGCCGGCGCCGACGACTACGTGACGAAGCCGTTCGAGCCGAAAGAGCTCGCCGCGCGCATACGGGCCCTGCTGCGCCGGGCGCGCTCGGGCGAGGGCGGGCCGGTCTCGCTCGTCTTCGGCGACCTCGAGATCATGCCCGAGGCGGGCGTGGTGAGGCGGGGTGGCGAGGAGGTCCACCTCACCAGGACCGAGTTCCTCCTCCTCTGCGAGCTCGCCGCCAACAGCGGCAAGGTGCTCTCGCGCGAGCAGCTGCTCGAGAGGGTCTGGAGCTACGACTACTTCGGCGACGGCCGGCTCGTCGACGTGCACGTGAGGCGGCTGCGCACGAAGGTCGAGCACGACCCGAGCGAGCCCCGCCACGTGCTCACCGTGCGAGGGCTCGGCTACAAGCTCGCGCCGTAGGCTGGGAGCGAGGCCCACGCCATGCCCGAGGAGCCATGAGCACCACGACCGGAACGGGGCTCATCCGCAGGACGCGGGCCGGCCGGTCCCACCGTCCCCCACCGGAGGCCCCTGAGGCTCGGCCCGGCCCCGCCGAGGACGGCGCCGGAGAGCCGGGCAGGCCGGCGCGCCGGCGCCGCGCTCGCCCCCCCTCGCTCACGCGGCGGCACCGCCACCTCGGGCTGCGCATGCGGATCACGATCACCTTCGCCCTCGGAGCGGCGGTCCTCTCGGGAGCGCTCGCCACCATCACCTACTACTCCGTTCGCTCGTCGGTGCTGAGCCAGCAGACCAACTCACTCCTGCACGAGACGACGGCGAGCGCCTATCTGCTGAAGCCGGCGCTGACCGCCGGCACGCTGCAGTACGCCCGCTGGTTGCAGGACACCCAGTCCTCCGACGCGTCGGAGTCGCTGCTCTACCACCACCACCGCTGGTACGCCACCGCCGTCGCCTTCTCGCCGCCGAGCCCGATCCCGCCAGCCCTCCAGCAGGTGGTGACGCACGGCGGAGACGCCGCACAGACGATCGTCGTGAACGGGACGCCGACCTATGCCGTCGGCGTCTGGATCGCTCCGGTGAGGTCGGCCTACTTCGAGCTGTTCCCGCTCACCACCGTGCTGCGGACCCTGCACGTGCTGCTCGCCTCGCTCCTGCTCTCCGCCCTCGTCGTCACGCTCGCCGGGGCGCTCCTCGGGAGCTGGGCCGCGAGCCGGGCCCTCCGGCCGCTGCACGAGACGGCCAAGGCCGCGCTCGACATCGCCGGTGGCCGGCTCGACACCAGGCTCGAGACCGACGAGTACAGCGACCTCGCCGTGCTGACCTCCTCGTTCAACCGGATGGCGGACCGCCTCCAGGAGCGGATCGAGCGCGAGATCAGCTTCACCTCCGACGTGAACCACGAGCTGCGCTCTCCCCTCACGACGCTCGCCGCCTCGCTCGCCGTGCTCGAGGGGCGGCGGGACGAGCTGCCCGAGCGGTCGCGCCGGGCCCTCGACCTTTTGAGTGCCGAGGTGCGCCGTTTCCGCCGCCTCGTGGACGACCTGCTCGAGATCTCCCGGCTCGACGCCGGGCTCTCCGACCTGAGCATGACCGAGGTGCCCCTCGGCGACCTCGTCCGTCGCAGCGTGGCCGCCACGTCCCGGCCCGTCCCGATCCACCTCGGACCCGGTGCCGAGGACGGGCGGGTGCTCGTGGACAAGCGGCGCTTCGAGCGCATCGTGGCCAACTTGCTCGACAATGCCCAGCACTACGCGGGAGGCGCGACCGACGTCGTCGTGAGCGTCGACGGGCCGTTCGCCCGGATCTCGGTCGAGGACGAGGGGCCGGGCATCCCGCCCGAGGAGCGCGAGCGGATCTTCGACCGCTTCTCGAGGGGCTCGAGCGGGCGGCGGCGCGGTCTCGGGGAGGGCACCGGGCTCGGGCTCGCCATCGCCGCCGAGCACACCCGGGTCCTCGGGGGCCGGATCTGGGTCGAGGCGAACGGGTCGCGCGGCGCCCGCTTCGTCGTGGAGCTGCCGCTCCACAGGGACGGCGCGCTATGAGCCGGCTCCGCGTCGCCCTCGCGCTCGGAGCCGTCCCCCTCCTCGCGACCGCATGCGGCATCCCCATCGCCACGTCACCCACCCGGTTGCAGCGGTCGGAGATCCCGCCTGCGCTGTTCGTGTCGAACCAGGAGCAGCAAAGCGGCTGCCCGAAGCCGATCGCCGCCAATCCCGCCTACCGGCATGTGATCATCTACCTCGTCCAGTCGATCACCGGCGGGCTCGTCTCGCAGACCGAGTGCGTGAAGACGCAGTCGGTCACCGTGCAGCAGGTGCTGACGACCCTCGAGGCGGCGGGAGCGGAGTCGGACTACCCCGACGACACCGCGCTCAATGTGAGCTCCGACCTGCAGTCGGTCGGACCCGGACCGAGCGGCATCGGCCCGTGCCCGCCGAAGCGGCACCGCCAGACGGTGAGCTCCACGTCGACCACGACCACGACGGCGCCGAGCGGCACCGGCTGCACGATGGCAACGGTCCGGCTCGACCGCTACTTCCTCGAGCTCCAAGGCGAGGCGCCGATCCAGGAGATCGGCCAGATCGTCTGGTCCCTCGCCAAGTCGCTCGGGGTCCGGGAGGTCCGCTTCCTCGGACCGGGGGGCGGGAAGGTCGCGGTGGAGACGGCGTCCGGGCGCTTCGTGGACACACCGGTCACGACCTCGCAGTACACGCACATCGGCATCTGAGCCGGCGCGGTCAGGCCTTGGCGCCGAGGCCCACCTGAAGGCGGGGCGCGTCGCCCCACAGCCGCTCGAGGTCGTAGAAGCGGCGGGCCTCCTCGACGAACACGTGCACGACGAAGTCGCCGTAGTCCATGAGCACCCAGCGGGCGTCGTCGAGGCCCTCGACGGTGCGAGGCCCGCCGCCGCCCGCCGTCTTCAGGCGGCGCTCGATCTCCTCGGCGATGGCGCGTACCTGGCGGTCGTTCGAGCCGGAGGTGATGACGAAGTGCTCCGTGATGGCGAGAAGGTCGCCGACCTCGATCACCACGGTCGGGTCGGACGTCTTGCTCGCGGCGGCCTCCACCGCCAGCGAGACGAGCTCTGTTCCCAACAAGAGCGCTACCCCGCCCCTGCTACCGGCTCACGCCCGGCTGCTGCTTCCGGTCATCTCCTCGCCACGATACAGGTTGCGCTCACGGATGAGGCGGATGGCCTCGGGCGGGATGAGGAAGTCGAGCGGCCGGCCCTGCGCCGCCCGCTCGCGCAGCTCCGTGCTCGAGATCTCGAGGGCCGGGATCTCCGAGGTCTGTACCCGCCAGCCGGCGAGCGACCCTGCGGGGTCGCCGGGAGCGACCCGGCTGCCCGGACGGTTGACGACGACGAGGGTCACGGCGCGCCGCACCTCGTCCACCCGTTCCCAGGTGTCGAGGAGGTGGGCGACGTCGGCACCGACTACGAGGAAGAGCTCGGCGCCGGGGTGAGCTGCCGAGAGCTCCGCCACCGTGTCGGCGGTGTAGGACATGCCGCCGCGGGCGATCTCGATGTCGGAGGCCTCGACACCGGGGCACCCCGCCACGGCGGCACGGACGAGGGCGAGGCGGTCGGCCGCCGGAGTGACCGGACGCGAGCCCACCTTCTGCCACGGCTGGTTCGCGACGACGAGCAGGACCTGGTCGAGGGAGAGCTCGTGGCGCACGTTGACCGCGGCCACGAGGTGGCCGACGTGGACTGGGTCGAACGTGCCTCCGAGGATCCCGATGCGGGGCCTTCGCACGCTCGGACCTCAGCGGCCGGCGAGCCGTGCGACGACGGGGGCGAAGCTGTCGATCTCCGGCTCGTGGAACACCCAGTAGGAGTAGCCGAACTCCTCGCGGCGCCGCTCGAGGGTCTCGACGATCTCGTCCTCGGTCCCGAACACGGCGACCGGTGTGGCAGCGATCTCGTCGGGCGAGAACCCGAGGATCGCGGACATCTCCTCGGCCACCTCGGCCTGGGGCCGCCCGATCTGGGCGAGGAACACGAGGCTTTGGAGCTCGATGTCGGCAAAGCGCTCGCCGGCGTGCTCCCTTACCCACCCGATCCGCTCTGCGTACTGCGACGGGGTGGCCGACGCGATCGTCTCGGCGTTGATGCTGCCCGCCCGGAGCGAGGGGTTGATGCCGATGATGCGGGCGTGCTCGGCGGCGAGGCGCAGCACGCGACGGCTCCCCCCTCCGATGAGGAGCGGCGGTCCCCCCGGCGTATGCGGGCGGGGCAGGCCGTGGGCTCCCCGGAGGCGGTAGTGCTCCCCGTCGAAGTCGACGCTCTCGGAGGCCCACAGCGCCGTCATGACCTTGACGGCCTCTTCGAGGCGGGCGACTCGCACCGCCGGCTCGTCGTAGCCGAGGCCCGCCTCGTCGTAGTCGCTGCGGAGCCAGCCCGCCCCGATGCCCGCCTCGAGACGGCCTTCGGAGGCGAGGTCGAGGGTGGCGAGCTCCTTCGCCAGCACGAGAGGGTGCCGGTAGTCGTTGTCGAACACGAGCGAGCCGACCCTGAGAGAGCTCGTCGCCTCCGCAGCCGCCGTGAGGGCGACGAGCGGTCCGTACTGGTCCCCGAAGTGGTCCGGCATGAACAGCGTGGAGTAGCCGAGGTCCTCGAGCCGGCGAGCCTGGTCCCGCCACTGCCGGAGCGACGGAGCCTTCTGGAGCTGGATGCCGAAGCGGAAGGGGTGCATCCGCCGAGGTTAGCCAGCCGCTCGGGCTCGTTTAGGCTGTCCGGATGGCGCTCGGATCACGACCTGCGAGCTGGCAGCCCTCCTCGTGGCGCGAGCGCGAGGCACGCCAGCTCCCCGAGTGGCCCGACGAGCACGCGGCCGAGGAGGTCTACGGCCGCCTGCGGGCCCTCCCGCCCCTCGTCTTCGCGGGCGAGGCGCGCCGGCTCATCCGGTCCCTCGCCGCCGTGCAGGCCGGCAACGCCTTCGTGCTCCAGGCAGGTGACTGCGCCGAGTCCTTCGACGACTTCTCGGCCGACTCGATCCGGGACAAGCTGAAGGTGATCCTCCAGATGGCGGTCGTGCTCACCTACGGCTCCGGCGTGCCGGTGCTGAAGATCGGCCGCATCGCCGGCCAGTTCGCGAAGCCCCGGTCCTCGGCCATCGAGCGGGTCGGCGACCTCGAGCTGCCCGCGTTCCGGGGCCACATCGTGAACGACGACGTCCCCGTCCCGGCCGGGCGCGTCCCGGACCCCTCCCGCATGCTGACCGCCTACCACCAGTCGGCCGCCACGCTCAACCTGCTGCGTGCCTTCACGAAAGGCGGGTTCGCGGACCTGTCCCAGGTCCACGCGTGGAACCAGCAGTTCGTGGCGGCGAGTGCGGAGGGCCGCCGCTACGAGGCCATCGCCGAGGAGATCGACCGCGCTCTGCGCTTCATGAGGGCCTGTGGCGTCGACCTCACGGCCGACTCCCCCATGCACCAGGTCGACCTGTTCACGAGCCACGAGGCGCTCCTGCTCGGTTACGAGGAGGCGCTCACCCGGCAGGACTCGCTCACCGGCGAGTGGTACGACTGCTCTGCGCACCTGCTCTGGGTCGGCGACCGCACCCGGCAGGTGGACGGCGCCCACGTCGAGTTCCTCTCGGGGATCGGCAACCCCGTGGCCTGCAAGGTGTCGGGCACGATGTCGCCCGAGGAGCTGCTCGAGCTGTGCGAGCGGCTCAACCCCGAGCGCATCCCGGGACGGCTCACGCTCATCTCCCGCATGGGCGTCGACACGGTGCGCGACCGGCTCCCGGCCCTCGTGCAGGCTGTGCGCGCAGCGGACCACCCGGTCGTGTGGGAGTGCGATCCCATGCACGGCAACACCTTCGCGAGCGAGTCCGGCCGCAAGACGCGGCACTTCGACGACATCATCGGCGAGATCCAGGGGTACTTCGAGGTTCACCGGGCGCTCGGCTCGTGGCCGGGCGGCGTCCACGTCGAGCTCACCGGCGACGACGTCACCGAGTGCCTCGGCGGGATCGGCGACATCCTCGAGGAGCAGCTGCCGCTGCGGTACACGACGGCGTGCGACCCCCGCCTCAACGCCCGCCAGTCGATCGACCTCGCCTTCCGGGTCGCCGAGCTGCTGCGAGGCGGCTGAGCCGAGCACCCGCGGCGGGCCGGAGCCCCCTGTTCCCCGGGGCCGGCGCCGGCCTCGGAAGCTGCCCGCCAGCCTCCCGGCACAGAGCCCGAGGTGCCGCCGTGGCTCCCGTTGCGCGTGTGGCAGGTGTGAAGACGCGTACTATTCGCCCTGGGGCACCGGGCCGTGCCGGCAGGGTTCGCTCCGAAGCACCCGGCGGACCGGTCGTCCGAAAGGCAGGCATGCGAGGGGTGGCGCGGCGCAGCGTTCCAGGCGGAGGACCACCCCCGCCAGCGCGGTCGCTCACGGGGCTCCGGCCGCCGTGGGCCACCGTCCCGCCTCGATCGGGCGGAGCACCCCTCGTGATGGCCGTCGGCGCCGCCGTGGCCGTGCTCGTGCTCGCCGGCCTTCCCCGAGCCGCACTCGGCGACAGCGGCTTCGGCACCCCCGGCAGCCATGAGAGCGCCGGCAGCCGCGCCGTGCCGGTGTCCGAGCTCGCCTACGACCTCGTCTCCAGGAACGGGACCGTGACGAGCTTCGGGGGCGCGGGCAACTTCGGGGGGACCGAGAACGACACGCTCCCCGCCCCGATCGTGGGCATGGCGACGACGCCGGACGGGCGGGGCTACTGGCTCGTCGCCCGCAACGGGGGGGTGCACCCGTTCGGGGATGCCCGCTTCTACGGCTCCCTCGCCCACCGCCCGCCGAGCTCACCCGCCCACGACGTGATCGCGCTCGTCCCGACACGAGACGGGCGGGGCTACTGGCTCTGCGACGCGAGCGGCGTCGTGACGGCCTTCGGCGACGCGCCACGGCTCCCCTCGCTCGCCCCGTTCAAAGCCCGCCTGCCGATCGTCGGCTTCACGGTCCTGCGCAGCGGCCGTGCCGGGTGGGTTGTCAACTCCAACGGCGACGTCTTCCGGATCGGCGGCTCAAGGCTCTACGGCGACCTGCGCTCGCGGACCGACGGCGTCGGAGCCGCCGGCATGGTGCGGACGGCGGACGGCAAGGGGTACTGGATCATGCTGCGCAACGGGGAGGCCGCAGCCTTCGGTGATGCGAGCTCCGCCGTCGAGCCGCCTGCCGGTCTCGCCGGCAAGGGCCCGGTGGTCGGCATCACCGCAGCGCCCGGGATCGGGTACTGGGCGGTCTCGGCCCGGGGTTTCGTCGTGCCCGGCGGGGTGCCCTCCCGAGGGGGTCTCGCCCGCCAGACCGGACCCCTCCGCATCGTCGCCATCGCCGCTGCTGCGGTCGTGGCGCGGGCGGGCGGCGGGCCGTACCCCCCGGGAGCGGTCGGCTACGACGTGAACTGGCCCCAGTGCCAACACCTCGGCTCCTCCGCCGCCGGGCCCCTGCCAGGGCCGCCCGGCGACCCCGCCGGCACCTCCGCCTACACCGTCGCCGTCGTCGGCGTGGACGGGTGGGCGGTCGGGGCGGACAACAGCTGCCTCGCAGCAGAAGTTGCATGGGCCCGCCGTGCCACCCTCCCGGCCGGGGGCGGGGCACCCCCTTACGAGCTGTACCTGTTCCTCAACTCGCCCTCGCCGGCCTCCACCATCGACTGGAGCGGGCCGGCCGGCTCCTGCTCGGAGCTGCCGGCTCCCGCGAAGGCGCGTTGCCTCGCCTACAACTACGGCTACAACGCGGCAGTCCGTGCGGTCTCCTACGCGACGTCGCAGGGTGCCGTCTCGACGAGATGGTGGCTCGATGTCGAGAACGACGCCTGCGCGCCAGGCGAGTGGAGCGACGCGGCCGACGGCGAGTGGTGGTCCTGCGATCAGGCGCTCGACGCCGAGACGGTCCAGGGCGCGCTCGACGCCCTCCGCCACGGCGGGCTGACGCCGGGCGTCTACTCGACGGCCCTGCAGTGGGACGCGATCACCGGGAGCTACGTGCCGACGGGCGGACCGCTGCCGCTGTGGATCGCGGGGGCCGTCTGGACCTCGCCGCCCTACCCGAGCTCGTACGGCTACCTCCCCACAAGCGCGCTGGCGCCGTGGTGCAGCGGCGGCTACGACTTCGCCGGGGGCACGGTCCAGCTCCTCCAGGAGACTCCCGCTGCCAACGGCTACCCGTACGACCCGGACTACGCCTGCTGACCGGCCGGGGCCGGCGAGCCCTCCCCGCTCACCCACCCCGGAGGGGCGAGCCGCAGCCCCACCTCGGGGCCCCATCCGGCGGCGTCGAGGTGGGCGGCGTCGTTGTAGCGGACGAACCACCAGCGCTCGCCGGTCCACTCCCACTCGGTGATCGAGGAGTTGTCGGCGTAGCCGCGAAAGCCGGCGCCGTTCGCCGGGAGCTCGAGAAAGCGGATCACCGAGGCGCCGATGAGGCCGCCGTGCCCGGCGATCACGACGAGCTTCGAGGGGTGCCGCTCCATCACGGCGCACATGGCGGCCGCTGCGCGGTCGAGGAAGCCCGCCCAGCTCTCCCCGCCCGGTGAGAACTCCCGGTGGTCGTCGACGCCCGGGATCTCGCGTCCGTAACGGGCCTCGTACTCGCTCCAGGCAAGCCCGTCCGCCTCACCGACGTGGCGCTCGCAGAGGTCGCAGGTGCGCTCGATCGCAAGGCCGCCGAGGGCGGGGGCGAGGATCTCGGCCGTCTCGATCGCCCGGGGCAGGACGCTCGTGTAGAGGGCGGCGGCTCCGTCGAGCTCACCGGTCCGCCGGAGCCGAGCCGCGAGCGCCTCCACCTGGCGGCGGCCGTGGGGGGTGAGGCCAAGGCAGGTGCCGTGCCCGGCGACGGTGTCCTCGGCGTTGCTCACCGCCTCGCCGTGGCGGATGATGGCAAGCCTCGTGCGGGGCGCGATCGAACGGGCGCGCTCGCTCATCGAGTCCACGGCGGCGAGGCTACCGCCGGCCCCCTCACACGAGGTGCTCGACGAAGGCCTCCAGCTGGCGCAGGTTCCTGCACTCGTAGACCCCGTCGCAGAACGGCGAGTACTGCTCGATGATGGAGTCGCCGCTCCCCCAGTACGACCGGGGCTCGGGGTTGAGCCAGTACAGATGCCGTGCCCGCCGGCGCAGCTCCTTTACGACCCACGCCTCGGAGGCGTGGTAGTTCGAGCGGGCGTCCCCGAGCAGGATGATGCTCGTCTTGGGGCCGACCTCGCGGCCCCAGCGTTGGAAGAAGACGGCGAGGGCATGCCCGTAGTCGGAGTGGCCGTCCACCCAGACGACGTCGGCCTCCTGGTTCACCCGGTGGACGGCCTCCGCGACGGTCTCGGAGCCCTCGAAGATCCGGGTCACCTCGTCGATCCCGTCGATGAAGACGAAGCTGCGCACCTGCGAGAACTGGGCGGCGATGGCGTGCACGAGGTGGAGCGTGAAACGGGCGAAGGCCGCGACGGAGCCCGAGATGTCGGCGACGACGAAGATCTCCGGCTTGGTCGGGCATGGGTGGCGGAAGCGAGGCTCGGCCGGGACGCCGCCATAGGAGAGGGAGTGGCGCATCGTCGAACGGAAGTCGAGCGCCCCCCGCCGCAGGTGGCGCCGCTTGCGGGCGAGGCGGGCCTGCAGCTTGCGGGCGAGCGGCTGGATCGCCCGGCGCATGAGCACGAGCTCGTCGCGCGTTGCGTGCATGAAGTCGACGTCCTCTGGTAGCGGCTTGCGCAGCGACCGGGCGAGGGCCTCGACGCCTCGGTCGGCGACGAGGCGGCGCCGGATCTCTGCCTCGATCTCCCGCCGGAGCTCGTCGATGCGAGCCTTGTACTCGTCCTCGAGGAGCCGCTCCTCGAGCGCCGTCAGCCGTCCGAGCTCCCGGCCCCGAAGGATGGGTCCTGGCACCGGGGCACCGGTGCCGCTCTCCTCAAGCGGGCCGCCCTCGACGGCGGAGCGGGCCTCGGCGACGAGCCGCTCGAGGACCCGGTCGAGGTCGAGGTTGCGCAGCGTCCGGTAGAGGTAGTAGGTGCCCCCGACCGGGCGGCCCGGCTCCATCCCGGCGAAGCGGCCGACCGCGAGCCGGGCCACGGCGGCGAGCATTCCCTGGTCCCCGTCGCGAAGGGCCCGGTAGAGCATCGCGGCGAGCTCCTCCGGACTCATCATCTCGAGCCCGCCCGCTCCCGACTCGCCCTCTCCCCTCCCCTGCCCCCGGCCCGAGCCCGCCCCTTGCTCCGCCCCGCCTCGGGATCCCGGCCGCTCGCCCTCGATGCCGTACTGCGGTCCTCGCATCGAGAAGTAGACCTCGAATGCCGTGTCGAAGGCCCGCCAGTGCGCCGAGGACTTCACGAGCGTCGCCCCGAGGGCGTACTTGATCGCCTGGCGGTCCTCGAG
>Ga0070737_10001071_pt1 | contig 43412 bp, 36 predicted proteins | sample Coa_R1_10_FD_66438 | JGI IMG/M metagenome (GOLD analysis project Ga0070737, IMG submission 66438) | Surface soil microbial communities from Centralia Pennsylvania, which are recovering from an underground coalmine fire - Coalmine... | ecosystem: Environmental > Terrestrial > Soil > Unclassified... | reverse complement strand
CACGCGAGCAGCATCCGCAAGCCCGGATGCAGTGGACGGCGCAGCGTGACGACACCCGCCCACATCCGTGGCCACAGCACGAAAGGAAACAACAGCACCGCCGCCCACGGCACATACCACCAGAACGGCCGCTTGTGGATGAAGGCATTCACGACGCGCCCGCCGGTCTGCTTGAAAATGAGGTTGTGCGTGTAAGCGCCGCCGCTGGTGTGGATGGCCGGAACCACCCACGCCGCCAGGATAATGCAGCCGCCGATCACGGCCGCGACGCCGAGTCCGTACCAGCGTGCGCGGCGTTCGCGTGCGTAGGCGCACCACCAGGGACCCAGCAACCACGCCGGCGCCGTGTGCACAAGCATCACCGGACCCTTGGTGAGGAAACCCAAGCCAATGCAGATTGCGAACCCGATCCAGCGCGGCCGGTTGCGCCGCGGTCCCGGGACGAGGCACAGCATCGCAGACAGCACCCACACCGCGAGCAGCCCGTCGTACATGATCTGCAGGCCGTACAAAAAGCCATAGGCAAGCGCCAGCAACAGCCACGGCGTGGTGCGCGCGATCCACGCGTGCTCGGGAAACAGCCGGCGCGCGAGCGCCTGCGCAAGGATGAGCTGTGTCGCGCCGATCAACACCATCAACACCCGCGGCCACACGTCGTTCACGCCGAACGCGGCCCAGCCGGCGTGGATCAGCCAGAACAGCAACGGCGCCTTTTCCGGATACGGCGCGCCGTTGATGTGCGGCACCAGGAATTGGTGGTGCGCCCACATGTCCCAGGCCACGGCCAGCGCACGCGTGGAATGCAGCGGGATCGGCGGCTGCAGGAAGATCGCGATCAGCGCAACCACGAGGTAGAGCGGCAGCCACCACAGCAGGGCGCGCAGGTGTTCGGATCGGGCGAAAGAAGCGTCGGTCACGAGAGGATCTGCTGGCGCTATGCCAAACGGGCGCGCCGTCATCCCTTTGCCCGCAGGGCATGGAAGAGTGAGGAAGATGTATGTCGATATCTTGACGACCGATGACACAGCCATGCGGGCAAAGGGCCCCGGCCCGTAGCGTTGCTCCGCAGCGGCCACCATTCGTCGGTGCGTGCCTTGACCATAGGGCCATGGCGCTGCGGCGCGCGCCTTGTCTGGCAGCCGCTGCGAAAGCAACGGGACTCGCTTGGCATAGCGTCAATGGACCTTGGGCACGGCACTGCGCGATGCGGAATTGTAAGGGATGACCTGGCGTGGCTCCTCACGCCGCGTGGGGAAGCTCGGGTTCGCGCGCGGGCAGATCGTGCAGTGCCGCGGCGACCTCCTCGGGCGCGATCTCCGCCACACGCGAACGTTGCGGCAGCCCTCCCAGCGCGATGACCGCACTGCCAGTGGGGCTGCGTGGACCCCACACCCGTGGCGACTGCGCGCCGAACAGCACGACCAGCGGACAGCCTATCGCCGCGGCCACATGGGCGGGACCGGTATCGACCGACAGCATGCCGGCCGCCATTTCGCACAAGGCCATCAGCCGCCGCAGCGGGACGCCGCGCGCCGAGACGTCGAGCTTGTCCATCCGCGCACCGGCTGCAATCGCATCGAGCAATGGCGCCTCGTTCGGCGCGCCGCACAACACGATGCGCGCGTCAGCATGGTCCGCGCGCAACGCGCGCAGGACCGCGATCCAGTTTCTCGCCGGCCAAGCCTTGTCATCATCGGCTGCGTCCCGCGGGCCGTTCCAGCGAATGCTGCGCCGGTTGTAGGGCTGCACCAGCCATACGGGCTCGCCGCGCCAGCCGCGCGCGCGCAGCCACGCGTCGCGGACGTTGCGGTCGTTCTCGCGCAAATACAGGCGCGGAGCGGAGTCGTCCGGCAGCATCGGGGACCGCCACGCGTCGGCGTACGCTGGCGGTGGGCGCCCGCCGCAGCGCAGCAGTCGCTCGACCCAGTGCTCGTCGGGAAGCGCAGGCATGTCGGACACGAATACGCAGCGCCGCGGGCCCACGTTCGCAAGCACGAGCATGCGCCGGATCTTGGCGAGCGCCCGCGGCTCGGTTTCGCACACGTGCACGGCGGCATCCCGATGCGCGCGCAACACCTGCAGCATCTGCCAGCGCTGCGGACTCAGCGCGAGTGGTCGATGGCGCGCGGTGACCTGCACCACGCGCGCGACGTCGGGGTGTACCGCGTAAAGATCCGTGCTCCACGGGCCGGTGCCCAGCAGCACACAGGGATCGCCATACCCGCGGTGCAGGCGGCTCATCAGCGGTGCCAGCAGCAGCATGTCGCCGAGCCGGCCGAAACGGATCACGATGGATTGCATGGAGAGTTCGTGGTCTTGGTTGCGAAGCGGCTGTTGTGAAAAGTCAGGACAGGGACGTCCGCGGTGGTGTTGATGCCTTGGGGAAGGCGTTATCTTTTGCACCGGCTCCGAACGAAGGAGCGATCAAGGAAGATCGCAAAGGTATTGCCTGCCATGCCGCGATCACCTCATCCAGCGCGATCTGGTCGACGCGGTTGCGCTCCGGCAATCCGCCCAGCGCCACCACCGGGCTGCCGGTCGGGCTGCGCGGCAGCCACAGCGTCGGAGGTTGCGCGCCATACAGCACGACCAGCGGACAGCCCAGCGCGGCGGCAGCCTGCGCCGGGCCCGTATCGATCGAGATCATCGCGGCGGCGTGCTCGCACAGGGCCAACAGGCGCCGCAGCGGCAATTCGTCACCAGCGGCAAGCACACGCTCGGAATGCACGGCGCCGGCGATCGCGCGCAGCAATGCGGCCTCGGGCGGCGCACCGCACAGGACCACTTTCACGTCCGGCTGCCGCGCCAGTACCGCGCGGATCAGGGCGGTCCAGTTGGAAAGCGGCCATTGCTTGTCGTCACCGAGCTGTCCCGCGCGTCCGCGCTTGAGCGTGCGCTTGTTGCCGGGTTGCACCAGCACCAGCGGCGCGCTTTCGAATCCGTGTGCCTGCAGCCATTGATGCAGGTCGATGCGGTCGGCGTGATGGACCACAAGGCATGCGGCATCGGGCGCATCGAGCGGGCTGGCCGGCGGAGCGGATGCGAAGGCCGCGGGAGTCAACGCGCCGAAGCGGTGCCACCGGTCGATCCAGTGCTCGTTTTTGCGCAGCATGCATTCCGGATTGGCGAACACGCAGTGGGTATCGGGAACGGCCGCCTGACGCAGGAGCCAGCGGATCTTGTCGATCGAATAGTCGTCACACACGTAAACCGGCCCCGGCGGTTGCGCGCGCAGCAACGCAACCAGGTGCCGCTGGGTCGCATCCAGCCAGTAAGGCCGTTTGCGGCTGGACACCTTCAGCGTCGCGCGCACGTCGGGGTGCCCTGCGAACAAGGGTTCCAGCCAGCCGCCCGAACCCAGCACGCGGCACGCCTGCCCGTACCGACGGTGCAGCAGGCGCAGCAGAGGTGTCAACAAAACCATGTCGCCGAAGGCGCCGAAGCGGATCACGAGCGGAGCGGCGGAGGTGGGCGGCATGGACGGCCTCACGGGCGGCTGGCAAGTTTCGCGGGCGCGCCTGTCGCCGACCTTTCCGGCGGACCCGCTACACTGCGCACGGTAGCGGTTTCAGGCTTACCGATGCCCGAACGTCCACGCCTGTCGGCTTGCGTGATCACCTTGAACGAAGCGGATCGCGTCGACGCGTGCCTGGCGTCGCTGGCGTTCTGCGACGAGATCGTCGTGGTCGATTCGGGATCGTCCGACGGGACCCGCGAACGCGCGGCGGCACGCGGCGCGCGGGTGATCGAACACGCCTTCGAAGGTTTCCGCGCGCAGAAGGATTTCGCGGTTTCGCAGGCGCGCCACGATTGGGTGCTGTGCCTCGACGCCGACGAATGCGTGACACCGGCGCTGCGCGCGTCCATCGAAGCGACGCGCGACGCAGGTTTTGTCGGCGCCGCCGGCTACAGATTCGCGCGCTGCACCGAATACTTCGGCGCATTCCTGCGCCATGGCAATGCCTACCCGGATCGCGTGTTGCGGCTGTTCGACCGCCGCCGCGGCGGCTGGCGCGCAGGACGCGAAATCCACGAACACGCCGTCGTCGACGGCAATGTGCTGACGCTTGCGGGCGACCTGGAACACCGCGCCTACCGTTCGCTGGACGACCAGCTCGCGCGTTATCGGCGCTACGCGGCGATGATGGCGGACCACATGCAAGCGAGCGGCCGGCGCGCGCGACTGGCCAACCTGGTGCTCAATCCGGGTTGGCGCTTCGTGCGCGGTTATATGTTGCGCGCGGGATTCCTGGATGGCTGGCGTGGTTTCGTGTTCGCGTGCATGGAAGCCGACTACGTGCGCGAGAAATTCGCGCGGCTGTGGTTGCTGCAACATGGCACGGGCGGCGGCTGGCAAAATGGCGGGTCGCCATCCGCTATGACTGCGGACGCGCAGCCAACGAGTAAGCCATGAAAACCGCATTGATCACGGGGGTATCCGGACAGGACGGCGCGTATCTGGCGCAGTTGCTGCTGGACAAGGGCTACAAGGTGTACGGCGCGTACCGCCGCACCAGTTCAGTGAACTTCTGGCGGATGGAAGAGCTGGGCGTCCGCTCGCATCCGAACCTGGAGCTGGTCGAATACGACCTGACCGATCCGGGATGCAGCCTGCGCCTGATCGAACGCGCCGAACCCGACGAGGTCTACAACCTTGCGGCCCAGAGTTTCGTCGGCGTGTCGTTCGAACAACCCGTCACCACCGCGAAGATAACGGGGCTGGGCGCGCTGCACCTGCTGGAGGCGATCCGCACGGTGAAGCCGGACACGCGCTTCTACCAGGCGTCCACTTCAGAGATGTTCGGCAAGGTGCAGGCGGTGCCACAGAACGAGCACACGATGTTCTGGCCAAGGAGCCCCTACGGCGTGGCCAAGCTGTTCGCCCACTGGAGCACCGTGAACTACCGCGAATCGTTCGGGATTTTCGGCGCCAGCGGGATCCTGTTCAACCACGAATCGCCGCTGCGGGGCCGCGAGTTCGTGACCAGGAAGATCACCGACGCGGTGGCACGGATCAAGCTGGGCCAGACGGAACCGCTGGAACTTGGGAATCTGGATGCCAAGCGCGACTGGGGCTATGCCGCGGAGTACGTCGAGGGCATGTGGCGGATGCTGCAGGCAGACAGGCCCGACACGTTCGTGCTGGCGACGGGCCGGACCGAGACGGTGCGCGACTTCGCGACTCTGGCGTTCAAGGCAGCGGGTATCGGGATCGAGTGGCGGGGCAGGGAGCAGAACGAAACCGGCCTTCGCACCGACACCGGCAAAGTCGTGGTCAAGGTGAACCCGAAGTTCTACCGCCCGGCCGAAGTGGACATGCTGATCGGCGATCCGTCACATGCGCGCGAGGTGCTGGGCTGGCAGGCGAAGACCACGCTGGAAGCGCTGTGCCGAAGGATGGTCGAAGCCGATCTGAAGCGGGTGGAACGTGGCGTCTCGTTTTAATGCGATCGTCCGTGATCGCTGCAGTTGGGATGAACCCGATCAGGATACCTCCCAGGTCATGCACATCAGAACGGCCATCCCTGGCCCCCGATCAGAAGCACCTCGGGGGCAGGCTCCGGCTTTTCACAACAGCCGCTTCGAACAGACGCCGTGATGACGCGCGCCCGCACCCGCCATTCACGGCCGCGCGCGCTGCTGACCGGCTGGCACGGTTTCACCGGCCGCTACGTCGCAGCCGAGCTCACAGCCGCCGGTTACGAAGTCATTGGACTCGCGCACGACAGCGATCCGCCCGCGGAGGGTGTGTTGCGCGCCAACCTGCTGGACCGTGCGGCCGTGCGCAGCGCCGTCGGCGAAGCGCGCGCAGACGTGGTGGTGCACCTCGCGGCGATTTCGTTCGTGGCGCACGGCGATGCCGACGAGATCTATCGCGTCAACGTGGTCGGCACGCGCAACCTGCTCGAAGCACTGGCGGATGCAGGCACCCGACCGCGCAGCGTGGTGCTGGCCAGCAGCGCCAACGTCTATGGCAACGCCGCGGTCGATCCGATCGACGAATCCACGCCGGCCGCGCCGGCCAATGACTACGCGGTGTCCAAGCTCGCGATGGAATACATGGCGCGGTTGTGGATCGACCGGCTGCCGATCACGCTGGTGCGGCCGTTCAACTACACCGGCGTGGGGCAAAGCGTAAGTTTCCTGATTCCGAAGATCGTCGCGCACTTCCGGCGCGGCGCGAAGATCATCGAACTCGGCAACATCGACGTGGCGCGTGACTTTTCGGACGTGCGCGACGTGGCTCGGGTATATGCCGCGATCGTCGCGAAGGCGCCAGCCGGTGAGACGATCAACATCTGTTCCGGCGTCGCGCACACGCTGGAGCAGGTTATGGAGATGATGGCGAAGATCGCGGGGTACGCGATTGAGGTGCGGGTCAATCCCGCATTCGTGCGCGCCAGCGAGGTGAAGCGGCTGAGGGGTTCCAACGCGCGCCTGCGCGAACTCACCGGATTTGCGCCCTCGATTCCGTTGGAAGATACGCTGCGCTGGATGTATGCGGCACCTTTCAACTGAGGGCGGCCGGCAACGCATTGCAAAGAGGGCACCTGCTGTCTTTCTCCTCCACCCCCTTCAAGGGGGAGGCTGGGAGGGGATGGGGTGCAACTCGCAATCACCGTCCTACCATTTCGTCCGGTACGGAAACCCATCCCCACCCGGTGCTGCGCGCCACCCTCCCCAGGGGAGGGCTTGATGGTGTTCGCGCAAGGTGATTATTTTGCCGTCACGAGCGAGCGGATGGCTTCGGCAACGTGTGACCGAAATGCACGATCGTTATCCTCGAACCACGCGCGCGCGACCGCACCCATGCGTTCGAGCTCCGCATCGGGGGTCGCCAGCAGGCGTTCGATCGCGGCTTCCAGCGCGGCTTCATCGTAAAAGTATGTTGTCGCGAGACTTTGCCGGCCGGTACGCGAGAACGGCACCAGTGCGCCACGCTCCGGCGTAATCATCTCGTTCATGGGCGGCGCGTCCAGTGTCACGACCACCGCACCGACGCCCATCGCTTCCACCAGGTAATGGCCGAAGCCCTCGGTTTCGGACGGGCAAAGATGAAAGCGGTGCGCGTTCTGGATGCGCTTCAATTCATCGTCGGGAATGTAATCGGCGCGGTGCGCGACGTTGGGCGCGCTCACCAGGGCTCGGGTCACGCGCGGGCTTTGCAGCACCGTGAGCCGCGGCCATTCCGGATGTTTGCGCCAGGTCACCAGCAAGGTGTCCGTGCCCTTGTTGGAACTGCGCCCGGCGAGGTGGAAGAACGCCCGCTCGCGCGGCACGCCTGCGTCGAGGCGATCCTCGCTGGTGAAGCCCGTGTAATCCACCCGCAAGCCCAGCGACTCGAAAATCGGGACGGCGTGCCGCGTCAGCGCGAACACCCGATCGAGGCGCGGCAGCCAGGCGCGGTCGCGTTCGTCGAACCATTCGGGATGCGGGATCAGGACGTTGCGCCGCGCGGTCGGAAGGTACTCTGGACGGATGCGCTCCAGCATCAGGTTCACGTCCCAGCGCGGCGCGCTACGGCCGGCGAGCCGCCGCGCCAGCGTGCTGGTGCGGAGCTTCAGCGGATGCAGCGCCTTGCGCAGCGCGCCGCGGCGGATGCCGCTGACCGACACTTCGAAATCCGCTCCCTTCAAAGCGCCCTCCAGCAAGTGCAGGTGGCGCGAGAGGCCAAACCCGTTGTCGCGCGCGATCAGGTTCACGCGGATCATGGGCGCGCCTCGGCCAAGAGCGCACGCAAAGCGGCATCCAGCCGGCCGGGCAGCGCCGCGCGCTCCGACTGGTACCACGCGCGCGCGGCGGCGCCGAGCGCATCGCAACGTGCATCGTCGAAATCCAGTGCTTCCCGTACCGCCGATTCCATCGCAGCGTTGTCAAAGAAATAAGTCGTGGCGAGGTGCTGGGTGCCGGTGCGTGAGTACGGAACCAGCACGCCGCGCGCGGGCGTGATCATTTCATTCATCGGCGGCGCATCCAGCGTGATGACGACGGCGCCGACGCTCATCGCCTCCACGATGTAGTGGCCGAAGCCTTCGGTTTCGGACGGACACAAGTGGAAGCGGTGCGCGTTCTGCAGGCGCTTCAGTTCGGCTTCGTCGAGATAGCCGACGCGATGATCGACGTTGGGCGCAGGCGCGTTCGATTTGGCCTCGCCCGGATGCTGCACGACGGTGAGCCGCGGCCATTCGGGATGCCGGCGCCACAATGCCAGCAGCGGCTCGGTGTTCTTGGTGCGGCTCGATCCCGCGAGGTGGAAGAACGCGCGCTCGCGCGGCACCGAAGTATCACGCCGGTCATCACTCGTGAAACCGATGCAGACCGCGCGACAGCCACGTGCGGCGAAAATGCGCTCGGCCTCGCGCGTCTTGGTGAGGACCAGGTCGATCCGGTTCAGCGCTTCCAGGTCGCGCGGCAGGAACCATTCCGGGTGCGGCAGCAACACGCGGCGCGGCGCGTCGTCGAGGAACGCCGGCGCGATGTGTTCTTCCATCAGCACGAAGTCGTAGGGCGGCGGCAATCCCCGGCGGTGGCAGCGCGCGAGCCGCGCCGCGTGGCGCTTGCCGCGCCATCGTTGGAGCAGTCCAGGAATCCCGCCGCGCCGACGCGTGTTGGTGAAATCGACGGCGTAGCCTCGCGCGCGCAAGGTTTCGTCGAGCAGGCGCAGGTCGCGCGTGAGGCCGACCCCATTGTCGAAGCCCAGCAGGTGCACCGAAAGCGGTGCCGATTCAGTCGTCGTCGGGTTCATACGCGCCGAATTGTCCCGCATCGTCGCTTCGTGGCGGAATGCAGCCCGGCACCACCGCGCTGCGGTTGAACAGGTACCACTCGCGGCGGTTGGCGTGCCCCGCGTGGATCGCGTCGCGGATGCGCACGCACGGCGCCAGCACCTTGCCGTACGCGAAGATCCAGCGATGGGCGGGATCGGCCGCCTGCCATTGAAGTGCCTCGCGCAACTGGTCGTGCCACGCGAGCCTGTAGCCGAAGTTGACGGTGTTGCGGCCCAGCACATCGAGCATCAGCAGGTTTTGTTCCTTCCACGCCACCAGCGCGATGGTGTCGTCGCGCGGCACCAGGCTCGCGGTGCGTTCCATGACGGTGCGCGAAGACGAATAGCCGTTGAGCAGCGGGTAGCCGACCAGGCCCCACGTGCCCCACGCCACCAGCGCGAACGCACACCAGCCCCAGGCCGCGTGCCGTGGCCGCGCGGCGAGTGCGATCACGACGCCCGCGGCGCCGATGCCGAGAATCATCCCGATCAGCGGTTGCGGCGAGCCGTCCAGCGCCGATGTGGCGAGTGCGGTGAGCTTGTGCAGGTGGCCGGCGTGCATCCCGATGCCGCTGGTGAGCAGCACCAGCGCGAGCAGCAGGGTCAATCCCCACAACGCGCCGCGGAACGGGGCCGAGCGCAGGATGCCCGGCAGCAGCGGCGCGAGCGCGAGCGCGGTGACCGGCAGCGCGGGCAGGATGTACACGTCGCGCTTGCCGCCGCTGGCCGAAAAGAAGATCACCACCAGCACCACCCAGGCCAGCGGCAACAGCGTGCGCGCGTCGCGTGCACGGAAATGGCGGATCCAGCCGGGGATCGCCCAATAGATGGCCAGTGACAGCGGCAGCCACTCGAACACGATCACCGGCACATAGGACCACCACGGATGGATGTGGTGCGCAGGTTCGGCGTAACGCGAGACGGTTTGCCCCAGCAGGATGTCGTGTGCGTAGCGCGCATACGCCGCGTCGCCCGCGTGCACGTGCAGTGTGAACCACAACATCGGCAGCGCCCAGCCGAGGATCGGCACGAAGAACAGCAGGGCCAGCCACCAGCGCGGCTCCCAATGCTGGGCGGGCAAGACATGATTCCAGCCGCGCCCGCGCGCGAACCAGAACGGCAGGAACACCAGCAGCGCCAGCACGCCGACGCCCTTGGTGATCACGCCCAGGCCGGCCGCGAGAAAGCCGATCGCGTACCAGCGCCATGCGGGGCCGAGCAGCAGGTGCCGGAGCAGTCCGTACACGGCGAGCATGATCCAGAACACTTCCACGCCGTCGATCTGCGCGGCGCGCATCTGGTAGGTGAAATCGAAACTCACCAGCACCGCCGCGGCGGCGATCAACGCCGCGTGGTGGCTCCACTGTCGGCGCACGAAGTCGTACACCAGTGCGATCGTTCCGAGGCCGGCCAGCAGCGAGGGCAGCAGGAACCAGCCGCGCCAGCCGTGCGTGATCACGTACGCGCAGGCTTCGAGCCACATGAACATCGGCGGCTTGTCGGAATAGAGTTCGATGCCGCGATGCGGGAACAGCCAGTGACCGCTCGCGAGCATCTCGCGCGCCACCAGCGCGAAGCGCGGTTCGTCGGAGGGCCATGGATCGCGCAGACCGATCCCGAGCCCGAGCAGCAGCACCGCGAACGCGAACAGCAGCGCGAGCTGCACGCGTTCGTCTTCAAACGAGTGGCGTGTGTCGGAAGTCGGCTCGGTCGTCACGACGGGATTGTATGCGCGGTCAGCTCATGCCTTTTGCAGCACCGCGTAATACATGCCGTCGAGGCCGCCTTCGCCCGGCAGGATCTGCCAGCCGGCGCCGGCGCGATGGCCCGCGGGAAGTTCGAACGCTTGCGTTTCGGCATCCACATGCGCCGAGACGAATGCCGCGATCACCTGCTCGTTTTCTTCGCGCAGGATCGAGCACGTCGCGTACACCAGCCGGCCGCCGGATGCGAGCAACGGCCACAGCGCCGCGAGCAGGCGGCGCTGCTCCCGCACGAGCGGTGCGATGTCACTGGCACGCCGATGCAATTTGATGTCGGGGTGACGGCGGATCACGCCGGTGGCCGAACACGGCGCGTCGAGGAGGATGCGGCCGAAAGGTTTGCCATCCCACCACGTCGAAGGTTTGCCTGCATCACCGGTTCTCACCTCGCAGCGCAGGCCGAGCCGGTGCAGATTGTCGTCGATGGACGCGGCGCGGACGTGGTCGCGCTCCAGCGCCAGCACGTCCGGGTCGGCGCGCTCCAGCATGTGACCGGTCTTGCCGCCCGGCGCGGCGCAGGCGTCGAGCACGCGCAGGCCGTCGCGAAGGTCCAGCAGGTCGGCGGCGCATTGCGCGGCGCCGTCCTGCACGGAAAAATTACCCTGGGCAAAGCCCGGCAGGCGGGCGAGGTCGCTATGCGAGGCGAGGGTGATCGCGTCGCGAAGCCATGGATGCGGTTGGGCTGCAATCCCGGCTTCAGCGAGTTCGGCGATCACGTCGTCGCGCGCGGACCGACGCGCGTTCACGCGCGACATGGGCGGCGCAACAATGTTGTTCGCGGCGAGGATCGCCGCATCGTGTTCAGGCCAGTCGCGGGTGAGCGCGTCGATCAGCCAGTGCGGATGCGCGCTGGCTGTTTCCGGCCGTGCATCCAGTTGGCGGTTGCGGGCGTCGCGTTCGCGCAACCAGCGCCGCAGCACCGCATTCACCAGCTTGGCGAAGCCGCCACGCCCCAGTGCACGCGTGGCATCCACCGTGGCCGCGACCGCCGCGTGCGGTGGCAGCTTCAGGATTTCGAGCTGCACCATCCCCAGCACCAACAGCGCGTGCAGCGCGGGCTCGCGTTTGCGCAGCGGTTGTTGCAGCAAATCCTCCTGAGCCTTGTCGAAGCGCAGCCACCAACGCGCCCCTTCGCTGCACAACGCGGTCAGGAAGGCGCGGTCGCGGGGGTCGCCCAGCGTTTCTTGCGCGGACTTCAATCTCTCGCGCAGCGAAGCGCCTTTCAGCGCCACGTCGGCAAGCGCTCCCGCCGCGAGGGCGCGCGTGTCTTGCACCTCAGCCCCCCTCACCCCAACCCTCTCCCCCGGGAGAGAGGGAGACAAGCGCAGCGCTTGACGGGTGAAGGGGGATTGTCTTCATCGGCGCAGTGATGGCCGGGCATTGAGGTAATCCGCGGCGCCGATCACGCGCCCGCCCGCGCGTTGCAATTTAAGAATGCGCAACACGCCTTGGCCGCAAGCGATATCGATGCCGTATTTCGACGCAGCGAGAATCTTGCCAGGCTTTTCCGAGTCCCCAGAAACTCGCCGCTCCTGCGGCTCGACCTTCGGGCCATCGGCTTCGCCGATGTTCGCTCCGGCATCCTGCCCCCGCAGCCCGAGTCCCGAGTCCCGCACTTCTGCGGCCCACACCCGCACGCGCTCGCCCGTCAATTCCGCCTCGGCCACCGGCCACGGATCGAACGCGCGCACCTTGCGCTCGAGTTCGACGGCGGATCGCGTGAAATCGAGCATGGCCTCGGCCTTGTCCAGCTTGTGCGCGTAGGTGACGCCGACGTCGGCTTGCGGGGTTTCCGGCAGGGTTTCGCCGGCCGAGAGGCGACCCAATCCCGCCGCCAGCAGACGCTCACCCGTGCCCGCCAGCCGATCGTGCAGCGAACCGCCGGTATCACGGGGCCGGATCGGTGTCGATTCCGAAAGCAGCACCGGTCCCGTGTCGAGGCCGGCCTCCATCCGCATCAGGCACACGCCGGTTTCGGCATCACCGGCGAGGATCGCGCGCTGGATCGGTGCCGCGCCGCGCCAGCGCGGCAGCAGTGATGCGTGCACGTTCCAGCAACCCAGGCGCGGAATCGCCAGTACCTCGCGTGGCAGGATCAACCCGTAAGCGATCACCACCATCAGGTCGGGCGCGTAATCCCGCAGCCTTGCCTGAACCTCGGAAGTCTTCAACGATACCGGCTGTTCGATGGGAATGCCTGCCGCCAGCGCAGCGCGTTTGACCGGACTTTCGCTGAGCTTGCGGCCGCGTCCCGCCAGACGGTCGGGCTGCGTGTACACCGCGACCAGGTCCGCATCGGCGGCAAGGCAGGCGTACAAGCCCGGCACCGCGAAATCCGGCGTGCCGGCAAACACCAGCCGCAGGCGCGGGGCCGCCATGGGCGGGTCAGCCCGCTTTGCGCCGCTGCTTTTCGAGCTTGCGCAGCAGCAGGGAGCGTTTCAGCGGCGACAGGTAATCGACGAAGACCTTGCCGACGAGGTGGTCCATCTCGTGCTGGATGCACACCGCGAGCAGCCCGTCGGTCTCGAGCTCGAACAATTTGCCGCTGACGTCCTGAGCCTTCACGCGGACCCACTCCTTGCGCTGCACGTCGGCAAACACGCCGGGGAACGACAGGCAGCCTTCCTGGCAAACCTCGGAGCCGCGCGAGTCCAGCAGTTCGGGATTGACCAGCACCAGCGGCGCGTCGTGGGCTTCCGACACGTCGACCACGAGGAGGCGCTTCGGGGCGTTCACCTGGGTTGCGGCCAGTCCTATGCCGGGCGCGGCGTACATGGTTTCCAGCATGTCGTCCGCGAGCTTTTTCAGCGCCGCATCAAAAGCCTCGACCGGCAGCGCGTTCAGGCGCAGGCGCGGATCGGGGAATTCCAGGATGTCGAGTTTGGCCATGGCTGGGGCGGATCGGAGACTGAAGGAAAGGTGGGGGCACCGACGGCCAATTTCATGTCCCGGCTAGCGTATCAGCGCTCCGCGCGGACTTTGCGGTTTTGAACACCGCGTCACCAAATGTGAAATATTCGCTTGCCGGCGCCGGCCATTCGGGTACACTCGGCCGAAATTCGTGGGGGATCGGGGGATTGCCGGTCATGTTTAAGAAGCTGCTTGCGCTTTCCGCGGGCCTGCTGATCACGCTCGGCGCCTACGCGGCCGGTGCCCAATTGCGTGCGGACCATCCGCACACTTACGTCGTGAAGAAGGGCGATACGCTCTGGGGCATCGCCGCCCGCTTCCTCCAGAAACCTTGGCTGTGGCCCGAGATCTGGGACGTCAACCAGCAGGTCTACAACCCGCACCGCATCTATCCGGGCGACGTGCTCGACCTCGACGTAAACGGGCTGCATATCGCCAGGCGCGCCACCGTCGAGGCCAATCCCATCCCGACCGTGCCGCTGTCCGCGATCGAACCGTTCCTCAAGGATCTCCGGATCGTCACAGCCGCGCAACTGCAACAGACGCCTTACGTGGTGGCGGTCGAGGAGAACGAACCGCGTGCCACCGAAGGCATGAACCTGTATGTGCGCGATTTGCCCGCGGCGGCCGTGGGGCAGCGTTTCGCAGTCGTGCGCCCCACACACGTCTATCGCGAATTCAACGACAACGGCAGCATGGATGACGTTGCCCACCTCGTCAGCGACAACGTGGATCTTGCGCCCGGCCCGTGGCAGGAAGATTTTCGCAACGACGGCCACTGGGGCCGCGGCCGCGAAATCGGCACCGAGGTACGCGTGATCGGCACGGCCCAGGTGCTGAAGAATGGCGACCCGGCGACCTTGCTGCTCACCAACGCCAGCATGGAAATCCGCGCCGGCGACCGCCTGATGCCAGTCGACGACACGCCCTATGATTTTACCTACTACCCGCATGCCCCGAAGCAGGCACCGGCCGGCGCCTACATCATGGCGCTGTCCAACGGCTATGACGGCATTTCGGTGCAGGGGCCGATGGATGTGGTGGCGATGAACATCGGCAGCGCGGACGGCGTGGACAATGGCACTACTTTCGCAATTTACCAGCCCGGCGATACCGTCACCGATCTGGTCAAGGGCAACACCACGCGCCGTGAGTTCGGGCCGAAGGTCACACTGCCGAGCGAGTTCGTGGGGCACGTGATGGTGTTCCGCACCTTCGAGCACGTCAGCTACGGTCTCGTGATGGACGGCATCCGTCCGGTGCGGGTTCGCGACACTATTCAAGCGCCGCAATAGGCGCGAAGTCGGGTTTTTCTTACACGACGGCGCGGTTGATCCGCGCCGTTTCGTTTCAGGTGTGCCCGTACACTTGCTGGAATGGCTGACGACGACGAACTGCTCGCCTGGTTGACCCTGATCCGTGCTCCCGGGCTGGGCGGCGTCGGCATGCGCGCATTGCTGCAGCAGACCGGCTCGGCGCGAGCGGCGTGCGGCCACATCCGCCGGTTTCGCCAATCCGCCGGCCTGGACCAGGCGGCGCTGGATTGGATCGAAAGTCCCGATTCGGCGCGTCTGGAAGCCGATCTTGCCTGGTTGGCGCAGCCGAACTGCCGGTTGCTTCGGTTTGACGAAGCGGATTTCCCACCGCAACTGGACACGATTCCACAACCGCCCGCGGCTCTCTTCGTCGCAGGTGACTCCGCGGCGCTACTTGGGCCGCAGGTGGCCATCGTCGGCGCTCGCAGCGCCAGCGCGCAAGGCTTGGCGACCGCGCGCGACTTTGGCCGGGCCCTGAGCCGGTCGGGCCTCACCATCACCAGCGGCATGGCCGAAGGCATCGATGCCGCCGCACATGCGGCTGCGCTCGAAGCGGGCGGAAAAACGATCGCCGTGGTGGGCACCGGGCCCGATCAGGTTTATCCGCGCAGACACGCCGAACTCGCGTGCAAAATCGTCGAACATGGCGCGATCGTCAGTGAATTCCCACCCGGCACGGAAGCGCGGCCGGGGCATTTCCCGCGCCGCAACCGGCTGATTGCAGGGCTCGCCTTGGGAACCCTCGTGGTGGAGGCGGGCCTTCAGTCGGGATCGCTGATCACCGCGCGTCTGGCGGCGGAAGCGGGCCGCGAGGTCTTTGCGCTGCCGGGCTCCATCCACAACCCTCTGGCCAAGGGTTGCCACCGGCTGATCCGCGAGGGCGCCCGGCTGGTCGAAACGGCCGCCGAGGTGATCGAGGCGCTGGTTCCGGCCGCGCAGGCCCAAGGCGCCGACCTGAGGGCGCGGCTGGAGGCGGCGGACCCGTCGAACGGGGCGGCCCCGCGCGCCCCAGCCAGGATGCAAGATCCTGATTACGCGTCACTTCTCGCCGCGCTGGGCGATTCGCCGGCCTCCCTTGACGAACTCGCAGAGCGCACCGATCTTGCCCCGGCGGCACTGTCTTCGATGCTGTTGCTGCTGGAACTGGAAGGCACCGTGGCGCCGGCCGTGAACGGACGCTGGCAACGGCTCGTCATCCCGGATGCTTGACACCGCTACCCTGCGCATGCGTCCACTATATATAGACGACCATGTAATCGGCGCTTTCCACTTCATTCCCAGTAGAGCAACGTATCCCCACAACCCCCGCCGAACCGCTGCGCGATTCGGCTGCCCCCTTGACTCAAGGGGACAAAAAACGATCGGCTCCCACTGAATCATGGCCAAGAACCTCCTCATCGTCGAGTCGCCCGCGAAGGCCAAGACGATCAATAAATATCTGGGTACCGATTTCAAGGTGCTGGCCTCCTACGGCCACGTCCGCGATCTCGTGCCCAAGGAAGGCGCGGTCGATCCCGACCACGACTTCCGGATGGATTACGCCCTGATCGACAAGAACGTCAAACACGTCGATGACATCGCCAAGGCCGCGAAAGCCGCCGATTCGATTTATCTGGCGACCGACCTGGACCGCGAGGGTGAGGCGATCAGTTGGCACATCAGCGAAATCCTGAAGCAGCGTGGTCTGCTGGACGGCAAGAAAACGCACCGCGTGGTGTTCAGCGAAATCACGCCGCGCGCGATCAAGGAAGCCGTGGCGCACCCGCGCCGGCTGTCGCACGACCTGGTCGACGCCCAGCAGGCGCGGCGCGCGCTGGATTACCTGGTCGGCTTCAATCTGTCGCCCGTGTTGTGGCGAAAAGTCCAGCGCGGGCTTTCGGCCGGACGCGTGCAGTCGCCGGCGCTCAGGATGATCGTCGAGCGCGAGGAGGAGATCGAAGCCTTCGTGCCGCGCGAATACTGGACGGTCGAGGCCAAGCTCGCGCACAAGGACGGCGAGTTCACCGCACGACTGATCAAGCTGAACGGCAAGAAGTTCGAACAGTTCGACCTCACCAACGCGACCGCGGCGCACGCAGCGCGCGACGCGCTGCTGAAGACCGCTGGCGGGAAACTCGTCGTCGGCGATATCCAGTCGAAGCAACGCCAGCGTCGTCCGGCGGCGCCCTTCACCACGTCCACGCTGCAGCAGGAAGCCGCACGCAAACTCGGCATGGCCACCAGCCGCACCATGCGCATCGCGCAAGGCCTGTACGAGGGCGTGTCGCTGGGCGGCGAGGGCAACGTCGGCCTCATCACCTACATGCGTACCGATTCGACGCACCTTTCCGGCGAGGCGATCGGCGAATTGCGCCAAGCCATCGAGCGGGAGTTCGGCAGGCAAGGCCTGCCCGAGCACGCGATGGTCTACAAGACCAAGTCCAAGAACGCGCAAGAGGCGCACGAGGCGATCCGGCCGACCTCCGCATTGCGCACGCCGAAGTCGGTGGCGGCGTTCCTCACGCCGGACCAGTTGAAGCTGTACGAATTGATCTGGAAGCGCGCGGTGGCGTGCCAGATGAAGCCGGCGACGCTCAACACGGTGTCGGTCGAGTTTCCCTGCGGCCATGACGCGGCGTTCCGCGCCACCGGCACCACCGTGGTCGATCCGGGTTTCCTCGCGGTGTACGAAGAAGGTCGCGATGCCAAAACCGACGACGACGAAGCCCGCAAGCTGCCGGCGCTCGATAAAGGCGAAGCCGTGCCGCTCACCGACATTGCGACCGACCAGCACTTCACCGAACCGCCGCCGCGCTATTCGGAAGCCTCGCTGGTCAAGGCGCTGGAGGAATACGGTATCGGCCGGCCCTCGACGTACGCCAGCATCATCCAGACGCTGCTGTCGCGCGAATACGTGATCCTGGATTCGCGCCGCTTCAAGCCCACCGATGTCGGTCGCGCGGTCGCGAAGTTCCTGACCGCGCATTTCACGCAGTACGTCGATTACGATTTCACGGCAAAACTTGAGGACGAACTCGACGCCGTCAGCCGCGGCGAAGAGGAATGGCGCCCGCTGATGGCCGGGTTCTGGAAGCCTTTCAAGGCGCTGGTGGACGACAAACTGGAAACGGTGGACCGCAGCGAGGCGACCGGTGCCCGCCTGCTGGGCGACGATCCGAAAACCGGCCGGCCGGTTTCGGTGCGCCTCGGCCGCTACGGACCGTACGCCGCGCTGGGCGACAAGGACTCGGACGAAAAACTGAAGTTTGCCTCGCTCTTGCCCGGCCAGAGCATGCACACGATCACGCTGGAGGAGGCGCTGGAACTCTTCAAGCTGCCGCGCCATCTCGGCAAGGACGGCGACGGCGAGGAAATCTCTGCCGGCATCGGCCGCTTCGGTCCGTTCGTCAAGAAGGGCAAGCTGTACGCGTCGATCAAGGGCGACGAGAGCGCGTACACCATCACGCTGGAGCGCGCGCGCGAGCTGATCCGCGAAAAACAGGAGCTGATCGCCAACCGTGTGATCGCCGATTTCGGCGACGGCATCCAGGTGTTGAATGGCCGCTACGGGCCGTACATCACGGACGGCGAAAAAAACGCCAAGATCCCGAAGGATCGCGATCCGAAGTCGTTGACGCACGACGAGTGCAAGGCTCTGATCGAGGCGGCGCCGGTGCGGCGCGGGCGCGGCGCGTTCAAGAAAACCGCGGCAAAAAAAGGGGTCGAAAAAGCGCCTGCGAAAAAGGCCGCAGCAAAAAAAACGGCGGCACGGAAATCCGCTGCCAAAAAATCCCCCGCAGCTGCCGCGAAGAAAACCGCGGCGAAGAAGACGCCGCGTGCGAAGCATTCCACGCCGGCGGACGCGGAAACACCCCCGTTCGACATTTGATTTGATATGCGTGTCTTTGGCATCGAAGGAATCGAAGCCGCCGCCGCACTCCTGCACGAAGGCGGCGTCCTGGCGTATCCGACCGAGGGCGTGTATGGGCTGGGCTGCGATCCCGACGATCACGCCGCGTTCGACCGCATCTTCGCGATGAAGCGGCGGCCGCCGGAGCAGGGCGTGCTGTTGATCGCCGCCGACTTCGAACAAGTCGAGCCGTGGATCGGCAATGTGCCGGAGCCCGCACTCGAACGCGCACGGACTGCCTGGCCCGGCGCACACACCTTCATCTTTCCGCGTTCCACACGCGTGCCGGCATGGGTCGCGGGTGGACACGCCGGGATCGCGCTGCGCGTGACCGCCCACGAGCCGTCGGCGGCGCTGTGCCGCGCGTTTGGCGGTCCGATCGTCTCGACCAGCGCGAATCGCCATGGCGCAGCGCCCGCGCGCAGCGCGGCGGAAATCCGCGCGATTTTCGGCGACGAACCCGATGGTGTGCTGGATGCGCCGCTCGGAGGACTCGATCGGCCGACCCCCATCACGGATGCCGTGAGCGGCGCTATCATCCGGGTGTAGGAAACATTGTGCCGCTGTTGCAAAGTCATTCCGGGTTGTTTGCCCCCTTGAGTCAAGGGGGCGGCCAAACCGTCACGTGGAGACGGTTTGGCGGGGGATGTGGAGAAATGGGCATTCCGGATTCAAAGCAACGGTTGGCGTTTTGTTCAAGTGTTTCCTAGGGAACGGGGAGTTTCCGTGTCGACGGTCTACGAATCCCAGCAAGGTACGGCGCCTGCCGCGTCGTGGCGGGCGATACCCGTGTGCGGCGCGCCGCAACGCGTGATCGCCTGGCGCGATGGACGTGGCGTGCCCGTGAAGGCGTTCCTCGCGGATGTCGCGGCGCTTGCGGCTCGGCTGCCTGCGGCGTCGGCTGCGGTCAATCTGTGCGAAGACCGCTACGCATTCCTGGTCGCGTTCGCGGCGCTGCTCTCGCGCGGCCAGACCAACTTGTTGCCACCTTCGCGTACGCCACACGCCATCGACGAGGCGCTGGCGGCGCATCCGGACAGCTACACGCTAGGCGAGACAGCGCTCGATCCGGCGCCTCCCCATTACCTGCGTTTCGTGCCCGAAGGCATTCCCGCGGAGGCCGCGCAAGCGGCGCTGGTCGCCGATGGTGCGCTGGCCGCGATCGGTTACACCTCGGGTTCGACCGGTGTGCCCCACGCGAACCCAAAGGCCTGGGACAAGCTCGCGATTTCGAGCGGCCATAACGATGCGCTGGTGCGTGGGCTCGCGGGCGGCGACTACCACGTGGTCGCGACGGTGCCGCCGCAGCACATGTACGGACTGGAATTCTCGATCCTGCTGCCGCTGTTCGGGCGCGCGTCGGTGTGCGCCGGTCGTCCGTTCTTCACGGGCGATGTTGCCGCCAGCCTGCGTGAATTGCCCGCGCCGCGGGTGCTGGTGACGACGCCGGTGCACTTGCGCGCGATGGTCGAGGCGGCGCAGCCGCTGCCTCGGCTGGCCGCGATCGTGTCGGCCACGGCGCCGCTGTCCGCGGAGCTGGCGGCCGCAGCCGAAAGCATGTTTGGTGCGCCGGTCCAGGAGGTGTTCGGTTCGACCGAAACCTGCGTGATCGCACACCGCCGCACCGCTCATGCGGATGCCTGGACGCCTTACGCCGGGGTCACGCTGCATCCGCAGCCGGACGGCACCCGCGTCGAAGCGCCGCAACTGGCGCAACCGCTCGTGCTCGCAGACATCATCGAACTTCTGGACGACGGGCGTTTCCGCTTGTGTGGACGCAACACCGACCTGCTCGAGATCGCGGGCAAGCGCGCTTCGCTGGGTGATCTCACGCACAAGTTGCTCGCGGTGCCGGGCGTGCGCGACGGCGTGGTGTTCCAGCTCGACGAAGCCGACGCGATGGGCGTGCGCCGCATCGCCGCGCTGGTGGTCGCGCCCGGCCTGTCTGCCGCGGCGATCCTCGACGTGCTGCGCCACGATGTGGATCCCGTCTTCCTGCCGCGTCCGCTCAAGCTGGTAGAGGCATTGCCGCGCAGCGAGACCGGCAAGCTGCCGCGCGCGGGGTTGCTCGAGACGCTGAGAGAACGAAAACGGGAGGAGGGAGACGAAAGATAAAAAACGCCGGTTATTCTTCCCCGTCCCCGTCCCCGCCCCCCGTCTCTCGTCCCCGTCTCCCGTCTCCCCTCTCCCCTCTCCCCTCTCCCCTCTCTCCATGAAAATCCTCGTCATCGGCTCCGGCGGACGCGAGCACGCGCTGGCGTGGAAACTCGCGCAGTCGCCACGCGTAACCGAAGTGGTCGTCGCGCCCGGCAATGCCGGTACGGCGCGAGAGCCGCGCGTGCGCAACGCTGCGGCAAGCGCCGCCGACTTCGCTGCGCTGCTGGACCTTGCGCGCGAGGAAAACGTCGCGTTCACCGTGGTCGGTCCGGAAGCGCCGCTCGTCGCGGGTGTCGTGGACAGGTTTCGTGCGGCGGGGCTGCGCATCTTCGGGCCCACCGCGGCGGCAGCGCGGCTCGAAGGCTCGAAGGCCTTCGCCAAGGATTTCCTGGCGCGCCACGGCATTCCGACCGCGCATTACGCCGTGTTCACCGAACTCGAGCCCGCACTGGCCTACGTGCGGGCGCAAGGTGCGCCCATCGTGGTCAAGGCGGATGGTCTCGCGGCCGGCAAGGGCGTCGTGGTCGCGACGACGCTGGCCGAAGCCGAGCACGCGCTCACCGACATGCTGGGCGCGCATGCGTTCGGCGCCGCGTCGGCGCGCGTGGTGATCGAGGAGTATCTCGAAGGCGAAGAGGCCAGCTATATCGTGATGGCCGACGGCGTGCACGCGCTGGCGATGGCGTCGAGCCAGGATCACAAGCGTGTGGGCGATGGCGACACCGGCCCGAACACCGGCGGCATGGGCGCGTATTCACCCGCGCCCACGGTGACGCCGGAGGTGGAACACCGCATCCAGAGGGAAATCATCGAGCCGACCCTGCGCGGCATGGCCGGGGAAGACGCGCCGTTCACCGGATTCCTGTATGCCGGATTGATGGTCGACAGGACCGGCGCGCCGAAGGTGATCGAATTCAACGTGCGCTTCGGCGATCCCGAAACGCAGCCGATCATGCAACGGCTGCGGTCGGATTTCGCCGGGCTGATCGAGGCCGCGCTCGACGGCACGCTGGATCGCGTCAGCGCCGAGTGGGACCCGCGACCGTCGCTCGGCTTGGTGATGGCAGCCGAAGGGTATCCCGGCAAGCCACGAACGGGCGACGTGATATCAGGGCTGGACGATGATTTCGGCCCCGACGTGAAAATCTTCCACGCGGGTACGAAAATCGATTTGAGCGGGAATGTCGTTACCGCGGGGGGTCGCGTCCTGTGCGTGTGCGCGCTGGGCGACGATCTCCCGCGAGCCCGCGACCGGGCGTATGCCGCAGCATCCTCGATTCGTTTCGAAGGCGCGTTCTACCGGCACGACATCGGACATCGCGGGTTACCGCATCCCTGATACGTTTCGAACTTAGCCGTGACACCTGCTTAATTGATCGAGACTGGCTTGCGACACTGCTGCTGATCAGAAAGAGTTCGCTCCAACTGTTCGATATTCCTACTATTGATAGAGCTACTGGCGAACTCTAGAGTCACTCCCAAAGGATCTACGTTCAAACGCGCAGTCCCACCCCAGCTTTCGAATCCTGTAGTGTTGTAATATGGGTCAACACGGCCCCTACGGTCTTTGAAAAATGGAAACTGTCTACCTATTTCTTGTAGCAAATTTGCAATTTGTGTTTGGTCATTGATGTGATAAATACGAGAGATAGACCGAACCCTAAGCTTTCCATCCTCTGAAGGTCCGAATCTTACGTATGTTGTGTACCCGCTGGGACTGAGAAATCTGGCATCGAAATACAAGTTCCGGCAAAAAATAACGCCAGAGGATGTGAGCAGCGCAATGATTGGTTTATCAGCAATATTGCGCATGCTATCTAATTCAACTTGCTGATAACTGGATGCGGGTATGCCAAGGATGATGTCTTGAAAGTTCCACGTTGCAGTACGGAGGAGTAGTCGATTCTCAAGAGCACTATGTTCGTGTAGTGGTAACCATTGGATCGTATTCAAATGGCTGACCATCTCATCGTTTACGCAAACTCCAGATAAACATGGATACCCCTGAGCATTGAAATTGCTCTCTTGGGCCGCACCAGAAGTTCCGGCCATGCAGGCTGCACTAATGAAGAGAGCGGCAACACCGATTAGTGCCTTCATTCTGCTTCCCCTTTTCAGTTGTTGAACAGCCAAGTTAACGAATCAATTTGCTTGAACTTTTATGGCATTCGAAGAAGTAGTTTAACGACCATAGTCGTCACGTCGTTTTCATAAGACGAGTTGCAAAGTTTCTTCAGCTCGCGCTGTATACAATGGGGGTCAAGCAGAAGCCAGTCATTAGCCTTAAAAAGAGCGTGCAATTGTTCGCCGTCCCCACAAATTTTACCAGCAGCTAGTCCCAGGTGAACTGTTGGTCTATGCTTGCAGAAGCCATCGTAAATCAGTTGCTGCTGTAATCGATGAAACACAATCTCACGAAGTTTATTATCAGTGAATAGCTTGTATCGTTTTTTTGACTTCTCATCCGTTCCATCTAATGTCTTTATTGCTACACCACGAGAATCTAGAAGCGATTTGCATTCAACAACAATGATATCGTTATTTCTTGCGTCGAATGCAACGACGTCAAGCTCCCATCGTGGTGAAGAATTTCTTCCTATGAGGCGCTTGTCTTCCTTGGTCAGACAAACTTTTAAATTGATCTGCGTCCAGTAACCCTGCCGCTGAAGTATTGCAGCAATTACAGTTTCAAAGGCATCCACACCATATCCCCTAGATTCGCTTCGTGAGCGGGGTGCCACGGTGGACAGTTCCGAGTGTACTGTTCCATAGCGGACCGCGCTATGCAACAACTGTTGCTTTTGGACTGTTTGAAGCTTCATGAACCAATTCCGCCTGCTCGCCAAGCGCCGCTTCGCCCCGTTCTTCGCGGTGCAGGCGCTGGCCGCGTTCAACGACAATGCGTTCCGGCAGGCGACGATCGTGCTGGTCGGCTTCCAGATGGGGCTGTCCACCGCCACGATCGGCTTGTATTCCAATCTCGCGCCGGCACTGTTCATCCTGCCGTTCTTCCTGTTCTCGGCGAGCGCGGGACAACTTGCGGAGAAATACGAAAAGCAGCGCCTCATCCGCTACGTGAAGCTGTTCGAAATCGCGGCGATGTGCGTGGTCGCGTGGGGTTTCTACGCGAAAAGTCCGCTGCTGCTGTTCGTGGTGCTGTTCCTGATGGGCGTGCACTCGACCGTGTTCGGCCCGATCAAGTACGCGATCCTGCCGCAGGTGCTGCGCGGGGATGAACTGGTCGGCGGCAATGGTTTGGTGGAAGCGGGAACCGACCTCGCGATCCTGATCGGCATGATCGTGGGCGGCGCGGCGATGGCCTCACACTTCGGCTGGCATGCGGCGGCCGCGCTGGTGATCGCGGTGGCGCTACTGGGACTGGCCGCGAGTCTCGTGATTCCGCGCGTGCCGGCGGCGGCGCCAACGCTGATGTTCAACTGGAACCTCTTCACCGAAAGCGCGCGCGTGCTCAGGATCACTGCGAAGGATCGCACCGTCTTCAATGCGGTGCTCGGGATTTCCTGGTTCTGGTTCTTCGGCGGCGTCGTGACCGCGCAATTGCCCAACTACACGCGGCTGTATCTCGGCGGCGACGCCAGCGTCGAAATCCTGGTGCTGACCCTGTTCTCGGTCGGCGTGGGCATCGGTTCGCTGCTGTGCGAAAAGCTGTCGCGGCACGCGGTCGAAGTCGGGCTGGTGCCGCTGGGCGCCGCGGGCATGACGGTGTTCGGCGTACTGCTGTTTGTCGCGCAGCATGCGGAAGCATCGACACGTGGCACGAATTGGCTGGCGTTCCTGCACGCGCCGGGACACGGCTGGTTGGCGCTCGACCTGGCATTGATCGGCGTCTCCACGGGCCTCTTCATCGTGCCGCTGTTCGCGTTGGTGCAGAGCCGCAGCGCACCGGACGAATTGTCGCGCGTGATCGCCGGCAACAACATCTGGAACGCGGTGTTCCTCGTCGCGGCGGCGCTGTTCGGGATCGGGCTGCTGCGTGCGGGACTCACGATCCCGCAACTGGTCCTGCTGACGGCCGTGTTGAACGCGCTGGTGATGGCGTACCTCGCGTGGCGCGTGCCGGCGTTCGGGCAGCGCTTCCGGATCTGGGTGCGGCTGCGCCGTAGTCCATCGTCTAAATTCCGTTCGTCCTGAGCGTAGACGCGAAGCGTCGGAGTCGAAGGATGAACGGCGGTACATGCGCTTCGACTTCGCGGCCTGTGGTCCGCGCAACCTGTCCTGAGCTTGTCGAAGGGCTCAGCCCGAACGGGAATCCAGAATTCAAATCGATGCACTACCGCTTGCGTGGCGAAACATCTTGAGCCGCGCGATGCGATACTTTGCGGTTGCTGGAACGTCCTCACGCCATGTCCAACCCTCCGCTTCGCATCGCCACCCGAAAAAGCCCGCTCGCCCTGTGGCAGGCCGAACACGTCGCGCGGCGCTTGCGCGACGCCAACGTGGGTCTGTCGATCGAATTGCTGCCACTTATGACGCGTGGCGACGAGGTGCTGGATCGTTCGCTGGCGTCGATCGGCGGCAAGGGCGTGTTCCTCAAGGAACTGGAAATCGCGCTGGCCGAAGGCCGCGCCGACCTCGCCGTGCATTCACTGAAAGATGTCCCTGCGCAGCTCGATCCGCAATTCGAATTGGCGGCGATCCTCACGCGCGCCGACGGCGCGGACGCGTTCGTCAGCAACGATTTCGCGTCGCTCGACGATCTGCCGCGCGGCGCGCGGGTTGGCACATCTTCGCTGCGACGCACCGCGCAACTGCGTGCGCGCCGGCCTGACCTCGACATCGCGGACCTGCGCGGCAACGTCGGAACGCGTCTTGCCAAGCTAGACCGCGGCGACTACGCCGCGATCATCCTTGCCGTTGCGGGTTTGCAGCGGATGGACCTTGGCGCTCGCATCCGCGCGCGCCTTGCACCGCCCGAGTGGCTGCCGGCGCCGGGCCAGGCGGCCATTGCCGTGGAAACCCGTGCGGGGGACGCGCGGGTGGTCGACTGCGTGAAGGTGTTGGACGACGCGGCGACGCGGCGCAGCGTCAGCGCCGAACGTGCGCTCAACGCCGCGATGGGCGGCGATTGCACGATGCCACTGGGCGCGTGGTGCGAAGCGCAAGGCGACGGAACGCTACGCCTGCACGGCCTGCTGGGCGACGCGCGAGATGGCCGCATTCTGCGCGCGGAGGCCCTTGGCAACGAAGCCGCCGCGCTCGGCGCGGAAGTGGCGCATCGGCTGCGGGAGCAAGGCGCGGATGCACTGCTGAGCACGCGCGGCTGATCGCCGTGTCATGACAATGTTGAGCCGGATCGGACCCAGCGAGATCAAATCTGCGGCGTTGGGTTTCGCAAAGAGCGAGCGCTCACCCAACCTACTGCACGTTTCCTGGTTGCACTGAAACGGATAGATGACGACGAACCCTGACTTCCCATCCGACGTCGCCCTGCGCGTGCGGGTGCAATCACCCTTCCGGCGCCGAAGCGGTCCGATGGACGTATCATTGGCAGCCATGGAGCCCGACACCGGGAAAATTGATGCGGCTGTTCTCGCGCTCATGTATTTGACCTTGCATGACGGCTGCAGGGCATGGAAATCGTTCGACTGGGACACCACTGACCGTCTGTATCAGCAAGGACTCATTGAGAATCCGGCCAACAAGACCAAATCGGTAGTCCTGACCGAACGTGGCCTTGCAGAAGCCAAGCGCTTGTTCACTGAGTTGTTCGCCAAGAGATAGCCCTGCGGCTGCAGATGGGTCTCTACTCCTGTTCGGGACGAATGCTGGTGCGGGTTGGGCGCTGAGTTCCCATTCGCGATGGGCGACCACCTCCATCGTGTAATGGGTCGCCCGTTGCCGCGCGGCTTGCTACGACCGTGGTAACGCCTTGATTGCCGCGATGCGCCCCTTGCGCACGGCGTCGCCGATGGCGGGCCCTTGCAGGCCCTCATCGACGAAGGGTTGCGCGGTGACGGCCGCGGCGGCGTTGCGCGCTGCGCGCAGGAAATCCGCCTGCGGGTAAGCGTCGTTTTCGTGGTGCAGTCGTCCGCGCTTGTCGGCCGTGCATGCGACGAGAAACGGTTCGAGGCGTTGCGGACGGCGGAACGCGTCGAAAGCTTCCAGCAACGCGAGCACGGTCGTGGGTTTCAGTTCCAGTGCGCGGTGCGCTTCGAGGTGATGCCGGCAGGTGAGCGCCGCGAGCTGCGCGTATTCGGCCGGTACTTTCAGCCGTTCGCACAATGCAGCCAGCGGCTTCAGGCCGCGGTGTTCGTGGGCGATATGGCGCGGCAGGACGTCCTGCGGCGTCAATGCCTTTCCAAGGTCGTGGGTGAATGCGCAGAAGCCGGCGAGGTCGTCGCCGGGCGCGAGCTTCGCCGCCTGGTCCATCACGAGTTCCAGGTGCGCGCCGCAGTCGATTTCGGGGTGGTGTTCGGCGCTTTGCGGCACGCCGTACAGCGCATCGACTTCGGGAAACAGCACCGCCAGTGCACCGCACGCGCGCAGTGCGCGCAAGAACGCCGAGGGTTCCGGCTCGGCGAGCGCCTTGCGGGTTTCCGCCCATACGCGTTCGGGCACCAGGTGCGCGGCTTCGCCGTCCTCGACCATCGTGCGCATCAAAGCCAGGGTTTCATCCGCGATACGGAAACCGAGCGGCGCGAAGCGCGCATGGAAACGCGCGACGCGCAGGATGCGCACCGGGTCCTCGGCGAACGCGGGCGACACGTGCCGCAGAACGCGTTCGCGCAGGTCCTTTGCGCCGTCGTAGGGATCGACCAGCGCGCCCGCTTCGTCGCGCGCGATCGCGTTGATGGTGAGGTCGCGGCGGGCGAGATCGTCCTCCAGCGTCACGTCGGGCGCAGCGTGGAAGCTGAAGCCGTGGTAGCCCGGACCGGTCTTGCGCTCGGTGCGCGCGAGCGCGTATTCCTCGCCGGTGTCGGGATGCAGGAACACCGGGAAATCCTTGCCGACCGGCTTGTAGCCGCGCGCCAGCAGGTCGTCGGGCGTTGCGCCGACCACCACGTAATCACGATCGCCGTGCGCACGGCCCAGCAGTTCGTCGCGCACCGCGCCGCCGACCAGGTAAACGCGGTGGCCGGCCGGCGACACGGATCAGCCTTCCTGGGTCAGCCGTGCGTGATCCATCCGGTAGGTGCGCTCGTGGCTTCCGAGCACCACCGGCAGCATCGCAGCGAAGCGGCGTGGCGTGATGCCGAGTTCCGCGAAACCGTCGCGCGTGCCGACCGAGTCGACGCGCAGCGATGCAAAGTTGTCGAGCGAAAAGGGCTTTCCGGGAATCAGTTCGGCAGCCATCGCCTGGAGGCGACCCAAGGAGCCGGGCAACGGCAGCACCATGCGGCGCAAGCCTGCGGTGTCGCGGATCATGCGCACGATTTGAATGAGTTCCAGCACGTCCGGCCCGTACAGCTCGTAGATCTTGCCGATGCTGACGCGATCGGTGAGGCACCGCCTGATCGCAACGGCGATGTCGCCGACGTACGCGGGCGCGAACTTCGCGTGCGGTTGCGCCAGCGGCAGGACCGGGCCCATCTTCATCAGTTTGAGGAAGCGGTACACCAGACTGTCGCCTTCGCCGTACACCACGCTGGGCCGGTAGATCGTCCATTCCATCCCGGAATTGCGTATCTGCGCCTCGGCTTCGCCGCGCGTCTTCAGGTATTTCGATGCGCGGTTGCCGGCGTTCAACGAACTCATCAAATGGATGCGCCGGATGCCCGCCTGCCGGCATGCGGCGATCAGCGTCGCGGTGAGATCGACGTGTGCATGCGTGAAGGTGGCGCCGCCGGACTCGTTGAGGATGCCGATCAGGTTGAGCACCGCGTCGTGGCCGGCGATGTGTTTTTCCAGCGCGCCGCGGTCGTACACGTCGATGCTGACCGTGCGCACGTTCGGCAGCACGTTGATCGCGCGCTTCTTTTCGCGATTGCGGCTGAGCACCGTGATGCGATGGCCATCGCCTGCCAGCGCCGCGAGCAGGTTGCGGCCGATGAAGCCGGTACCACCGAGTACGACGAAACGCTTGGGGTTCATGGCGATGCTTTTCCTGTGCGGGCGACCGCCGCTGCGGACGCGGCGGGGACCGTCGCGCGGCACACGACCTGCTTGCGCGCGGGGTCGACGCTCGGATCATACGGCGTGCCGATGGCCGGCAGGCGCGACGTTATGGGGATGGGTTCACCGTACAGGCGCCAGCCGTAAATGGTCGCGAACGACATCACCCGCGTGACGTAGTCGCGCGTCTCGTTGAATGGAATCGTGAGGATGAAGGCTTCCGGATCGAGATTGCCACGCGAATCCACCCAGCGCTGCGCATTGACAGGCCCAGCGTTGTAGGCGGCCGACGCGAGCCATGGGCTGCCGTCGAAGCGCATCGCGACATTCGCGAGGTATTGCGTGCCCAACGGGATGTTGATGGCAGGATCGTAGAGGCTGGCGCTGCCGTCGTACGGCAAACCGCTGCGGCGCGCGACCAGTTGTGCCGTGCCGGGCAGCAACTGCATCAGGCCGCGCGCATTGGCGCCGGATTGCGCGTCGGTCTGCCATGCGGTTTCCGCGCGGATGATCGCGAACGCCCAGGCCGGATCGATGCGGGCATTGTTGGCCGAGGTGAGCACGCGCTGCTTGTCTGCCAGCGGGAAGCGCAGGTCGTAATAGTCGAGGTCACCCGACTTGCCGAACGCGAACACGGCGCGGTCGTACCAGCCGCGGCGAGCGGCCAGTGCCGCGGCTTGCCGCTGCTCGACCGGTGTGAGGTCGGGGAAGGCGCGGTCCCATTCGCGGCGTGCGTCCGGCAGCATCCCCAGCGCGAAGAATTCAAACGCGCGGATCATGCCGGGATCGGCCTCGACCTGCGCCAGCGCGTCAGCATTCGTGGGAAGCGTCTGCGGGCAAATCGAGTAGGGCAGATTGGCTTGATCTGCGGCGAGGAAGCCGTAGAACGTCGCCTGCTGCGCCAGTGCCGTGTAGCCGTCGAGGGCGACGGTTCCGTCCCCGAGTTTCTGCGCGACGCGCGCTTTCCAGTAGCGCCACTCGTCGCGCTGCATTTCTTCGGGCGTCAGCGCAGCGAGTGCGGCTTGGGCTGCCTTCCAGTCACCCTTTGCCACCGCGACGCGCACGCGCCATTCGCGGGTCGCGTCGGTTTGCGCCGCCGGCGGCAGGTCGGCCAGCCGCTGGATGGCGTCGGGCCCGAGGTCGACCGCGTTGTAGAGCGCAAGCGCGACAAGGATGCGATCGCGCTGGCGCGTATTGAACGCGAAACGGTCCGACAGTGATTGCCAGTACATGATCGCCTGCGCGCTGTCGCGGCGCGCGAGGCGCACCAGCGCGCGCGCGACCGCTTCGCGATTGCGCGGTGTATCGGCGACGGTACTGGCTTTCTTCAGCACGTCCACGGGCGAGCGCAGCGCATCGGCGACAAGCTCGGCGGCGGCCGCGTCGGTCCCCGTCAGCCACCCGGCGGACTGGTCGATCGTCCTGGCGTTGCCGGCGTCGGCGGCGCGTTCGATGCGGTCCCACACGCGTTGCGGCGTCAACAGGCCCTGCGTGAAGGCCGAGTCGAGCACCGGATCGCACGCGGACGGCAAGCTGGTTTTCTGCCACAGCGCGGCAAGATCGTGGTCGAAGTCGAGCGGCTTGCCTTCGGCGAGGTTCGCCTGCAGTGCGTCGCAAGTGAGCGTGTCGCCGAGACCCGGCTGGTAAAAATGCCGGAACGTCGTCCAGTCCTTCTGGTGGGCCGACCAACCGAGTTCCGACTTGCGCAGATCCTCGGCCGGGATCATCCCGGCGTAGCGCTGCAGGTAGGCGTCGATCTGCGCGCGGCTCGCGGTCTTGATGTCGTGTTGCAGCGCGGCGGCTTCGAGATAGGGATAGAGCGGGTAATCCTTGAGTCCCTGCGCCAGCGGCCGCCAGTCCTGACCGCTGTGTGCGGCGGCGTAGGCCGCGCGGAATGCATCGCGCTGTTGCTGAAGCGACGGCGAAACGGTTTGTGCGGAAACACCGGCCGACGCGACCGCAAGCAGGAAACCGGTGATGCTGCCATGCAGGTACACGCGCCACCGCAGGCGCGAGGGAAACACTGTCTTCATGCATGCAATTCTAGACGATGCCGCGGGTGCGGTTGCGGCACACAACCGCCGATGAGCAGGCAAACGAAAGGCCGCTTGCGCGGCCTTTCGCGAGCACCGTTGTACGCAGTCACTGCCGATGACGGGCGTTGTGCTTTTTCAGGTAGATGCGCCGGCTGTCACGGTTGTCGGCACGCTGGACCCGGCCCGTCTGGCGCAGCGTGTCGCGTTTGGCTTCCATGCGATCGACGTGCGCCTCATTGCCTTCCAGTCGGCTGGTTTCGCGGTTGGCCAGCGAACCATGGGTGACGCCCTGATGGATGCGCTGCTCCTGGTTGATGTTGCGCTGGACGTTCGCCTGTTCGAGATTGGATTTCAGCGAATCGGGATTGCCCGTGATCGAATTGTGCTTGTCGCCATAAATGGCTTTGCTCTCGCGGTTCTGTTCGCGCTGGATTTGCGTGCGCTCGGAAGCCGACAGTGATCCGTTGGCGAGGTCGCGTTGTTCGGTGCGGTCGATACGCGCTTCGCCGGCCTCGAGCCTGCGCGCTTCGCCGGAAGTGAGTTGCCCGGATTGCAGGCCCTGCTCGATGCGTTTCTGCTGGTCGACATCGCGGCCGGTTTCGCTCGCCGCGTTGTGGGGACGCTGGATGGGCGTGGTTGCGGGGGTGGAAGAGGTCGGCGCGGTCTGGGCCTGTGCGCCTGCAGCGAGGCCCAGGCCGATTGCGACGGACGCAACCAGGATCAGGGTGCGTGGCATGTGGAATCCTCTGGAAGTGGAGTGGGTGCGGCCCGCAGGGGAAGGAACGCGACGCGCAATCACGCGTTGACGCACGGAGCGGCGCGTTAAGGTTCGCGACAGCCCTGGGTCTACTAGCGCCAACAGGCGCCGATCACGCCGCGGCTTTCCACGCCGTCGGGGGCACGCGCAGCTCCGCGGCCAGCGGCAGGTGATCGGAAAATGCCGCCGGCAGGGTCCACATGCGTTCGACGGTGATTTTCGACGAGACCAGGATATGGTCGATCGCCCGTTGCGGCCGCCAGCTCGGAAACGTCGGCGTCGGATGCGCGGGTGGTGCGAGATCCGTATGGGAAAACAGGAAACCGAGTTCGGGACTGTCCGGAGGACAATTCAGGTCGCCCATCAACACCGCGCTGGGGCTGTCCTGCAGCAGTTCGGCGATGAACCCGAGCTGGCGCGCGCGTGCCTGGGTGCCAAGCGAAAGATGCGCCACCGCCACGGTCAGCGCGTCGTCGCCCTCGCCGTAACGCGCCAGCAGCACCCCACGCCCGCCGAGGCGGCCGGGCAGCGGGTAATCGAATACCTGGCTGGGTGCGGCGCGGCTGATCAGGCCGTTGGCCGTATGCGAAACGCTGGACAGCTTGCGATTGGGCTGGTGGCTCCAGTACGGCATCCCGGACGTTTCCGCGAGGTACCGGGTCTGGTTGAGGAAGCCGGAGCGGATGCTGCCTGCGTCGGCTTCCTGCAGTCCGACGACATCGAACTTCGCGATCGAGCGGGCCAGCTTGTCGAGGTTGCCGAGTTTGTACTTGCCCGGCAGCACCGCGCCCCAGCTGCGGGTGAAATATTCGTGATAGCGCGTGACGCTCGCCCCGGCGAGGATGTTGCAGCTCAGCACGCGCAAGACGCGACCGTCGCCAGCGGGGGCGTTTTCGACGCTCATGTGGACCAGCCTAACACTTCGGCGCGCCGCGGTGCGCGCCTCCATCAGCGCTTCTCGACGTGATCCACCATCCACAAGCCGAGCTGCTGCAACTGCGCATAGCTGTCGATGTTGGCGCTGCGCATCAGTGCGATAAAAGGCGCGTCCTTGTCGTCGCCGGCGCGGCGCCCGACGACCAGCGTCGGCGTCGCATCGATGCCCCAGCCCATTTCCGTGTGCTGGTCGTCGGCCATCTGCTTGGTGGTTTCGGCGCTGGTCGCGGCGGCGATGAACTTGTCGCGGTTCACGCCGTGGCGGGCGTAGAAGTCGGCGAGGTCCGACAGCGAATTGAGCGGGTAGTGTTCGAGCATCGCCCTGAACACGGCATCATGCGTCTGCTTCAGCACGCCCAATTCGCGTGCCGCGTAGAACGCCTGCGCGTAGGGCATCCATGCCGGACTGAACACCGCAGGCATGTAGCGCACCTCGACGCCCTTCGGCAATTCGGCGCGCAGCTTGTCCATGTACGGCGCGAACTCGGCGCAATGCGGGCACCCGTAGGAGAACACCTCGACCACTTCGACCGGTCCCCTCGGCGCAGCTTGTCCTGCCGGCAGCTTGAGCGTGACGTACTGGTTGCCATCGGTGAAATGGGCTTGCGCTACGGATGTCTTCGCCGGGGGTGCGCTGCGGGCCGTGTTCGCTTCGCTGCTGGCCGCCGTGGCCGTTGCGGCCGCGCTGGCGGAAACAGGTGCTTCGTTGTGCGCCGACGAGCAGGCCGCGATCAGCAGCAGGCCGCAAGCCAGCAACGCGCCGCGTACAAAACGGGATGCCTTCATGTCACTGCGCCTTCTTGGTGGCCAGTTCCTTGTTGACCAGGTACAGGGTCAGGTCGACCAGGTTCTGCGCGCCTTGCGCGGAAGACGGATCCAGACGCCACTTGCCGTCGATGACGATCGTCGGCGTGCTGTTGACGCCCCAGGCGATGATCTGCTTGTCCGCGCGCTTGATGTCCATGTTCACGCTGAACGAGTTCGCGGTCGCGACAAACTCTGCCGGCTTGGCGCCGTACTTCGCGTAGAACTTCGCGATGTCCTGGATGGTCGGCATGTTGGCCATCGCCTTGGGGCGCTGGGTGGTCGGATCGTAGGTCGCCAGCGCGCCGTTCGGACCCCAGACGGCCTTGAACATCGCGTCGTGCGACGCAGGCGTGTCGACGCCGAGTGCCCTGGCGGTGAAATACGCGCGCTGGAACACCGGCCAGTCCTCGGTGGGGATGAATCCGGCGGGCAGGAATTCCAGTACCGCGCCCTTGGGCAGTTCGGCGCGCAGCTTGTCGAGGAACGGTTCGAACTGGTTGCAGGCCGGGCACGCGAACGAGAACACCTCGGTCACCACCACCTTGTCGGGCTGGTTGGTCGGCTGCGGATTGGCGATCGCGAAGTAGTTCTTGCCCTCGACCCATTGCTGCGGAGTCATCTGGGCGGATGCGAAGCCGGCGACGGCGACCAGCAGCAGGAACACAACGGTGCGTTTGATCATGGTCGGATTCCTGGCAAAGCTGTCTTGTTGGGTGGCGAGCATGCCGCGGCGCGCCTGAACCGATCGCGCCGCCGCGCAGAGCTCAGTCGATCGTGTCTTGTTTGGGCGGTGCCGGGGGTGCTGGCGCAGCGTGCAGACCCTCGACGTAGCTCGACACCGCGGCAATGTCCTGCTCCGTCAGGCGTTGCGCGATCGTCGGCATGATCGTGGCGTGCGTGTCGCTGCCCCAGGTCGTGCCGTTGTGCCAGGCCTGCAACTGTGCCTGGATGTAATCGGCATGCTGCCCGCCGATGTTCGGCACGCGCCAGCCGGGATTGCCGGCGCCGTCCGGACCGTGGCAGGCCATGCAGGCCGGAATGCCGCGGCTGGCGTCGCCTTCGTCGTAGAGCTTCTTGCCGTCGACAGCCAGTTTTTCGTCCGCGACACCCGGCAGGCGCTTCTGTTCGGAGAAATACTCGCCGATGTCGTGCATGTCCTGTGGCGACAGCGACGCGGCCATGCCCTGCATGATTGCGTTCTGGCGCACGCCGCTCTTGAAGCGCATCAACTGGGTGACGATGTACTGCTCGCTCTGCCCGGCCAGCTTGGGATATTGCGGATCGGTGGAATTGCCATCGGCGCCGTGGCAGGCGCCGCACGCCGCGGCCTTGGTCTGCCCGACCTTGGGATCGCCCGGCTTGGTTTCCACGGCTTCGAGTTTGCTGAATTCCTCTTCCGCTGCCTTCGACGTGCTCGCGGCACTCGCCGGCGCGGCGGCACTGGAACTGCTGGCGGGCGCGCTGGCTGCCGGTGCGCTGGTCGCGGGTGCCGAGGCGGCGGGTTTTGCCTTCGCATGTTTCGCCGGCGGTGCGGACAACGCGACGGCGAGCGGCGCGGCCGCGGCGATCAGGACGAAGAAGGCAAACGGTCGCCGGAAACCCATAGAATCCTCTCTTTCCCGAAGGCTTGAGCGCAGGCGGTGGACGCGAGCGCGAACCGCGGGATTATCGCTGCGGCTGGAAAGGTGGTCAAACGTGCAAACAAGCGATAACCCCTTCCACGGCGCCGCCTTCGCGCTCGCTGCGCATCGCCTCGACCAGTTGCCGCCGGACGCCGGCGCCGAGGTCGCGTTCGCCGGCCGCTCCAACGCGGGCAAATCCAGTGCGCTCAACGCGCTGACCGGGCAATCGGCGCTGGCGCGCACCAGCAAGACGCCGGGGCGCACCCAGCAACTGGTGGTGTTCGAACTGCCGGACCGGCGCCGGCTGGTCGACCTGCCGGGTTATGGCTACGCCAAGGTGCCGCCGTCTCTGCGCGACCATTGGAAACGGGTCATTGACGCGTACCTGCGCAAGCGGCAATCCCTGCGCGGTCTGGTGCTGATCGCCGACCTCCGCCACGCGCCGGCCGCCTTCGATCGCCAGATGCTGGCATTCTGCGGCGCGATCGAACTGCCGTGCGTGGTGCTGCTCAGCAAGGCCGACAAGCTGTCGCGCGCGCAGGTGCGGACGCGCCAGCGCGAGGTCGACAACGAATTGGCGAAGGAAGGCTGGCGCGCGCAGACGATCGCGTTTTCTGCAACGGCCGGCACCGGTGTGGAAGCCGCGCGTGCGGCCGTGGCTGCGTTGCTCGCGGAACGATCAGGAGCAGAAGCAGAAGCATTGGACACGGATAAAAGCGGATGACAGCCGATTGTGCCTGGTGGCGGCGCGCCATTGATCGATCCGTGTTGATCCGCTTTGCTCCGTATCAAAAGCTCTCGGCCTGAAGATCAGGCGTGAGAAAGCGCGCTTTCTGGATACGGATTGACGCGGATCGACACGGATTCTTCAAGCGGCTTGCCGGCTTTTGCTCCATCCGCGGTGATCCGCCTTGATCCGTGTCAAAAGCTCCCGCTTTGAAGGGATGCATCGAAAGAGCCACTTGCACTGCGCCCATTGCCACCCCATCTTGGCGGTCCTGTACCCCGAAGGCGCGCGCATGTCCGGTCCCAGCCACGTTGCGGAACAGCCGATCGAGCGGCATGCCCAACTCGCGGAATATCTCGCGGCGGGTGCGCGTCCCGCGGCGCAGTGGAAGATCGGCACCGAGCACGAGAAGTTCGTGTTCCGCACCGATGACTTGCGTCCACCGCCGTACGAAGGCGAGCGCGGGATCGGCGCGCTGCTGCGCGGCATCGAAGGCTGCGGCTGGGATCCGGTGGAAGAGGAAGGCAACGTCATCGCGCTGTCGCGCGGCAATGCATCGGTGACGCTGGAGCCCGCCGGCCAGCTCGAACTTTCCGGCGCGCCGCTGGAAACCATCCACCAGACCTGCTGCGAAGTGCAGGAACACCTGCACTGCGTGCGCGTGGCGTCGGAGCCGCTGCGGCTCGGCATCCTCGGCATGGGTTTCCAGCCGAAGTGGAAACGCGAGGACATGCCATGGATGCCCAAGGCGCGCTACGCGATCATGCGCCGCTACATGCCCAAGGTCGGTTCGCTCGGTCTCGACATGATGACGCGCACCTGCACCGTGCAGGTCAACCTCGACTTCGCCAGCGAAGCGGACATGGTGAAAAAGTTCCGCGTCTCGCTGGCGCTGCAGCCGATCGCGACCGCGCTGTTCGCCGACTCGCCGTTCACCGAAGGGCGGCCGAACGGCTTCCAGAGCTACCGCTCGCACATCTGGACCGACACCGACGCCGATCGCACCGGCATGCTGGATTTCGTGTTCGAGGATGGCTTCGGCTACGAACGCTACGTCGATTACCTGCTGGATGTGCCGATGTATTTCGTGCACCGGCACGGCCGCTACATCGACTGCGCCGGGCAGTCCTTCCGGGATTTCCTCGCCGGCAAGTTGCCTGCGCTGCCCGGCGAGAAACCGACCCTGCGCGACTGGTCCGACCACATGACCACCGCGTTTCCGGAAGTGCGCCTGAAGCAATACCTCGAAATGCGCGGCGCCGATGGCGGCCCGTGGAACCGGCTGTGCGCACTGCCGGCGTTCTGGGTGGGCCTGCTGTACGACGCGGAATCGCTGGACGCCGCGTGGGATCTCGTCAAGGATTTCACGATGGCCGAACGCCACGCGCTGCGCGACGGTGTGCCGAAGCACGCGTTGAAACTTCCCGTTCGTATTGGGAATGCTCGCGGCGAGACTGTACGTGAACTTTCACTGCGCGCACTGGAAATCGCGGGCAACGGCCTGAAGCGCCGCGCACGCCTCAACCGGCACGGCGTGGACGAAACCATGTTCCTGCAGCCGCTGGTCGAATCGGCCGAAGCCGATCAGACGCCGGCCGACCGCAAGCTGGAACTGTTCCGCACCGAATGGAACGGCAGCGTCGATCCGGTGTTCAGGGAATTCGCGTACTGAGGCAGTTCGGTAGGATTCGATTCAAAGCGGTCGCGAGTATCGACACTGGACTACCTGCAATACCGGCAACTGTTCAAGGGGACGCATGATGAGCGATCTTTCTTTCGAGGACGAACTTAATGTCCTAGGGGATGCGGTGGGCGAAGCTACACAAGTTTTTTACACCTACCTGTCGATCCACCAATTGCTCGAAAACCGCGTTGATATGCGCGATTTTGTGAATAGCAATTTATTGTTTATGCGAACATTGTTGGGTTCACTGCGTGCTTCGACATATATCTTCATTTACAAGATCTTCGAAACACGCGAGGACACCTACAACCTCAAGCGCCTCATGAATGCGGCGCGGCACAGTATGGACGAATTTGGCCCTGAGGCATTTTGCGCGCGAAAGGTGAAGCACAATTTTCGGAATACTCCGCTGTGGCTCAAGGATCAAGTGAAAGATATGTACATACCCACGCTCGCGGATTTCGATGAACTGGACAACGTAGGCGAGAAATGGAGAATTCTGTTTAAGGCGAAATTTAAGGATCAGCGGAACAAATGGTATAGCCACCGCGAATTTTGCTCGGACATCGATGCAAGTGCCCGATTGCCTGAAACCACCGTTGAGGAGGTGGAGTTGCTGTTGGCCTACTTGAACAATCTGCATCATGGATTGTGGCAGCTCTACCACAATGCACGGAAGATCGACATCTCGACGTTGAGTACACCGTCCATCCAATTCGGCATAGCTGCGCCTCAGGCTCGGACGAAGCAAGCCACTGACTTATTCTTTGGGAAAGTACTAACCCAATAGCCCTATCAGTTTCGCAGAAGTTTTGAGCGCCCTATCCGTACTTTCTGGCGAACATCCAGGGACCCAAACCAATATGGTTCTAAATGGTCGCTCTGGCCCTGCTGCTGCAATTCAGAAAATCTCCGCGACGCAGCAGCGCAGGCTGCCGCCGGCCTTTTCGATTTCGTCCAGTTCGACGGTGCCGATCCGGAATCCCCAGGATCCCAGTGATGCGCGTTGCACATCGGTCAACGACGCGGCCGCGCGTGCGCTCATCCACACACGACCCGGTGAAAGCGTGATGGTGTTGCCGGCGTAGGCGCATTTCTGTTCGGGCGACAACCACAACACTCGATCTTCGAATGCCTGCGCGATTGCACGCGGCACCTCAGCATCGGCGAAACCATCGGGCGCGAGGATCGCCGCGCGGCCGGCGAGCGAGGTCATCAAGACGTTGGTGTGGTACTCGCCCGGTGCGAGTTCGAAGCAGAACATCAGGCGCAGCCCGAACGCATCGTGCATCGCGCGGGCACCTGCCAAGTCGCAGCGTTCGGAGAGCCCGCAGTAACCGATGCCGCGGGCGTGGTCGATCACGAGTGATCCGGTAAGTTCGGCAACGCCGCGGTCGCCTCGCGACAGGTCGATTTCCTCGAAGTCCATCGCGTCGCGAAAGAACGCGCGGATGTCCGTGCGCTGGGCTTCCCGTTGTCGCACCGCGTGCCGCATCCTGCCGACGATCAGGCGCCCGGGTGCGGTCGCGAACACGTTGTTGGGAAACATCGCGTCGGGCGTTGCGGGGTCGCCCGGAAACGTGATGACTGGAACATCCGCGCGCAGGGTCTGCGCCAGCGTGGCGTGCTGTACCAGCGCGCGCGATGCGTCGAATCCGGCGTCCATCTGCATGTAGCGGTTGTCGCGCGCGGATTCCGTGGCCAGTCCGTCCGCGGCGGGCGCGACCAGGAACGCCGCGCCCGCGGTGGCGCGCGCATCGCGGAGCGGCGGCAGCTTTGCGAACGCGGCGAGGAATTCGGCAGGCGAGGTGGTCAGCATTGGGTGGCGTGCGCTTGCAGTGCAGCATGTTGGCGCGAATTGAGCCGTTCGCGCTGAGCGTAGCCTGCGAAGCAGGCGAAGTCGAAGCGCTTTCCGATGTGCGCCCTTCGACTCCGGTCCTGCGGACCTACGCTCAGGGCGAACGGTGACTGCAAATGGCCCACACGATGCTCACTCGACCGCCCCACGCCCGAGCACATTCAGCACTTCGTAGCATGCGCCCATGTTGTGGTAATCGGTCTTGCCGGCGGGGCTTTTCTCGTCGTCATACTTGCGTCCGTCGCGGGTGAGGATGCGGTACCAGCCGCCGTACTGGTGATCGACGAAATGGTCCCACGCGTATTCCCAGATGCGCCGGTACCAGCCCCAATACTTTGCTTCGCCGGTGCGTTCCGCGAGCAGCGCGGCGCAGGCCAGAGATTCCGCCTGCACCCAGTGGTATTTGTCGCCGTCGCAGATGGAGCCATCGGGCGCGAAGCCGTAGCACAGGCCGCCATACTCGATGTCCCAGGCGCGCGTGACGGCGGTGTCGAACAGATGCCGCGCGGTCGGCAGCAGCCAGTCGGCATCGCGGTGGCGCTGCATGATCAGGATCAGCTTCGCCCACTCGGTCTGGTGGCCCGGCTGGAAACCCCACGGACGGAACAGGTCCCTGGGGTTGTCCTTGTGGTACTCCCAATCGATCTCCCAGTGCTCGTCGTAGTGTTCCCACACGAGCCCGCCGGCCTTGGCGGCCTGACGGCGCGTCATGTGGTCGGCGAGCGTGTACGCGCGGTCGAGATAATGTTGCTCATGGCTGGCCTCGAACGCGGTCAGCATCGCTTCGCACATGTGCATGTTCGCGTTCTGGCCGCGGTAGCTCGAGAAGTGCCACGCCGCATCGGCTTCATCGCGGTACAACCCGGCGCCGGCGTCCCAATAACGCTTTTCCAGAAGCTCCCAATGTTCATCCATCCACGCCGCGGCTTCGGCGATGCCGGCCATGCGCGCCTGCGCGTACGCGACCAGCACGAACGCGGCGCCGTAGCAATGGTTGGTGGTGTCCTCGGGCTTTCCGTCGCGCAACGTCCACGTGTAACCGCCGGTCGCGGGATTGCGGTGCACGTTGCGGAGGTAATCGACGCAGTGTCGCGCAGCGTCGCGGTATTCGGCGCCGCCGAAATGGCGTGCATACATCGTGTAGTCGAAGACGAAGCGCGCGCTGCTGACGAGATGCCGGTGCGTGCGGTCGTAGATCGTGCCGTCGTCCTTGTAGTAATGAAAACAGCCGCCGGCCGGATCGAGGCAATGCGGGTGGTAGAACGTCATCGTGTCGCGGATGTGCCGGCACAGGAATTCGGGCGAACGGAAATCGGGATAGTCGCTCATGCGTGTGGCTCCATGAACCCATATTTCCGTTCGCGCTGAGCGTAGTGAGCAGAGCGAACGAAGTCGAAGCGTTTGCCCTTCGACTCCGCTTCGTTACGCTCAGGGCGAACGGATAAAGTTTGAAGTTGCGCTACTACTTTGCAGAAATGCATCGACTTCGGCGAGCGTGGGCATCGCCGCGAACGAGCCGGCGCGAGTGACGGCCAATGCGCCGGAGGCAGCGGCAAAGCGAAGCATCGATTTCAGCCGATCGGCATCGGCGGCGAAGGCCGGCAGCGTCGCCGCGCCGATGCCGGCTTCGGCAAACCGATAGAGGCAGCCGCCGACGAAAGCGTCGCCCGCGCCGGTGGTATCGATCGCGCGCACCTGAAAGGTGGGGAATTCACCGCTGGCATTCGGCGTATACCAGCGCAGCGCCCGCTCGCCATCGGTGACGATCACCAGCTTCGCGTTGGCGTTCCAAAGACACGCGAGCGCCGCATTTTCGCCGCCAGTGGATTCCGAGAGGAATGCAAGCTCTTCCGCACTCAGTTTCACGAAATCGGCCAGCGCGAGCGCGCGCCAGATCGTCGGCGCCGGATCTCCGCCGCGCGGCCATAACGCTGGGCGCAGGTTCATGTCGTAGCTGACCAGCGCGCCGGCATCGTGCGCGCGGGTCATGCCGGTGAGCGTCGTCAGTGCCGAGGCGGGCTCGGTCATGCTGCACGAACCCGCGTGGAAAATGCTGCCGGCGGAAAAGATCGACGGATGGAAATCGGCGTCGCGAAACAACAGGTCGGCCGAAGGCGGGCGGTAGAAACTGAAACTGCGTTCGCCGTTCGCGGCGTGGGTCACGAAGGCGAGTGCGGTGTTCGCCGCATCGGTGCGGCGCGCGTGCGCGGTGTCCACGCCAGCGGCGGCGAGCTCGCGCAACAGCAGATCCCCGAACACGTCCTGCCCGAACATGCCGACGAATGCCGCGTGTCCGCCCAGCCGCGCGACCGCGACGGAGACGTTGGCGGGTGCGCCGCCCGCGTGCGCGGTGAATGCCGGCGCGGAACCGGTCGGCGTGCCGTGGAAGTCGATCAGCGCCTCGCCGAAGCAGCAGACGGTGTTCATGCGACGCGCGAACCCTTGAGGCCGTAATAGATGATGTAGAGGTAGCAGACCAGCGGCAGCACATAGGCGTGGTGCACGCCGATGCTGTCGGCGATCGCGCCTTGCGCGAGCGGGACGATCGCGCCGCCCACGATCGCCATCACCAAAAGACTCGACACCTTGCCGGTCAGCGGCCCGAAATCTTCGATGCCGAGCGTGAAGATGTTCGGAAACATCACCGAATTGAACAGGCCGATCGCGACGACGGTCGCGACCGCGACGTGGCCGAAGGTCAGCATCGTCGCGATCACCAGCAGCGCGGCGATGCCGGCGTTGAACGCGAGCAGCTTGCGCGTGTCGATCCGGGTCAGCAGCGCCGAGCCGATGAAGCGCCCCACCATCGCACCGCCCCAGTACAGCGACACGAAAAACGCCGCACGGGCTTCCGGCATGTGGCCGATTTCCGGCAGCGAAAGGTAATTGATCATGAAGCTGCCGATCGACACTTCCGCGCCGACGTACACGAAGATCGCCAGCATTCCCAGCCATACGCGGCGCAGCTTCAGCGCGTCGGCAAAACGGTGTTGCGGATCATCTTCCGCGGCGCCTTCCAGCCGCGGCAGGTGGAACAGCCATACGACCACCGCCAGCACGAACAGCACGATCGCGATGCCGACGTAGGGACCTTGCACGCTGTGCGCCTGTTGCAGCTTGTACGCGGTCTGCGCAGCGGGCGACAGCTTCGCGAGTTGCGCGGCGCCCAGTACCGAGGCCGAGAGGATCAGCAGCCCGCCGAACGTCGGTGCCAGCATCGTGCCCAGCGAGTTCAGCGCCTGGACCAGGTTCAGGCGGCTGGAGGCGAGCCGCAGCGGTCCGAGCAGGCTGACGTACGGATTGGCCGCGACCTGCAGCAACGTGATGCCGCTCGCGAGCACGAAGAACGCGAACAGGAACAGACCGTAGGATCGCGCCTGCGCCGCCGGCAGGAACAGCAGCGCACCGATGCCGGTGACGATCAGCCCGACGATGATGCTGGCGCGATAGCCGTAGTGCGAGAGCACCTTGCCCGAGGGCAGCGACATCAGGAAGTACGCGCCGAAGAAGGTGAACTGTACCAGCATCACCTGCGCGTAATTGAGCGTGAATACCGTTTTCAGGTGCGGAATCAGCACGTCATTGAGGACGGTGATGAAGCCCCACATGAAAAAGATCGTGGCCATCACCGTCATGGCCACGCGGTTGCTGCTGACGCGTTCGGTCGGCGCGGACGCGTCCGGCAGGCGGTCGCTTGCAGGCATGGGATTCATCGTGCGGGATTCCTGTCGGGCGGGTGCGACGATGATGCCAGCGCGCGCAGCGCTTCGACACATCCGCGCACGATCGCGGGATCGGTCTGCCAGTCGGTTGGCTGCATGTCGCCGATGCCGGATTGGAGGTTTTGCGCCGAAGCTTTCCTGCGCGCCTTGGCGGATGCGTGGAACTCGCACGCGCCGGTAGCTTCGGCGACTGTTGCGATATTTGACGGAGTGATGCCGCCGCCGGGCATGATCGTGATGCGGCCGCTCGCGCGCTCGACCAGGCGGCGGATCAAGGCTGCGCCCGCGAGCGCGTCGGCCTGCTGGCCGGATGTGAGCACGCGCTCGCAACCGAGCGCGACGATCGCCTCAAGCGCCTGTTCCGCATCGCGCGCAAAATCGAAGGCGC